>WNFW01019927.1_pt1 | contig 16357 bp, 13 predicted proteins | sample 5400131 | NCBI WGS metagenome assembly WNFW01 (sample SAMN13153362, study PRJNA577476) | soil metagenome | isolation source: 20 cm soil or saprolite under grassland replicate 1 | place: USA:California | collected 2016-06-15 | reverse complement strand
TGGTCGGACTCCAGGCGATCCGCACCAATGCGCTCGAGCGCGCGACGCTCGAGGACCTGGGCCGCCGTCTCGCCCGCTCGCGCACGTACGCCGAGGTCGAAGACGCCATGTTCAACCAGACCCAGGTGATCTGGCGCTATCTGAGCGGCGATCCCGCGGCCAGGAAAGAGTTTCCGCTCACCGAGCAAGTTGTGGCCTTCTGGCTGGATCGTTGGGCTGCGGGGCTTCCACCTGACGAGCGTAAGCTCGCGGACGGCGTCCGCGGGATCGAGTCGGATATCCGGGTGGTCGCGGGTCGGGTGTTCAAGCTGCACGATGCCGGCCGGCACGACGCGGCGGCCGTCCTGGCACGACAGGAGCTTGTGGAGCGCCTCCAGCCGTCCCTGGCGGAGGTGAACCGGGAAATCTATCGCCGGGCGCGTGAGTTCAGCGTCCAGGCGGCGTTCACGCAGGTGGCGAGGATCGTCGACGTGGAGCGGCGCGTCCTGTGGGGCATCATCGCGCTCGCGCTCGCGGCCGGTCTCCTGGCTTCGTGGCTCATCTCACGCAGTCTGGCGCGCCCGCTCAACGAGCTGCGGCACGCGATGGCGGTGGTCGGCGCGGGCGACCTGGACCATGCGATCGAGCCGCGATCGCGGGACGAGATCGGCGACCTGGCTCGCGCCTTCGCGCAAATGACCGAGCAGCTACGCCAGTCCCGCGCGCAGCTGGTACAGTCCGAGAAGCTGGCCTCGATCGGGCAGATGGCGGCGGGCGTGGCCCACGGGTTGCGGAATCCGCTCGCGAGCCTGCGCGCCGCGGCCCAGCTCGCCCAGCACCGCGTCGAGGGCCCGGCCGCCCGCGAGCCGTTGAACGCGATCATCGAGCAGGTGGATCGGCTCGATCTGCGGATCGCGCACCTGCTGGCCTTCTCGCGCCCCGCGCCGTTCCGCCCGCTGCGCGAGAGCGTACGGACGCTGGTCGACGGTGCGCTCTCCGGGTTCGCCGAGCTGCTGCGCGAGCGCCGGGTCCAGCTGGCCGTGACGATTGCTCCGACACTCCGTGAAATCCGAGTCGATCCCATGCGGCTGGAGCAGGCCTTGATCGAGATCATCTCCAACGCGCTCGATGCCATGCCCGACGGTGGCCCGCTCGAGATCGCGGCGCGGTCTCACAGCGGCGAAGGGAGCGCCGACGGCATCGTACTCGAGATCGCCGACTCCGGGCCGGGGATTGCCGCAGAGATCTTGCCCAACTTGTGCGAGCCGTTCTTCACGACTCGACCCGAGGGCACGGGCCTAGGCCTCGCCATCGCCAAGCGCTACGTCGAGGAGACCGGCGGTCGTCTGGACATCGCCAGTCAGATCGGCCGCGGTACGACGGTGCGCATCTGGCTGCCCGCCGCCAGCGGCAACGCCGAGCCGGCTCCGAGTCTCGCATGAGCGGCTCGACCGTGCTGATCGTCGACGACGAGCAGACCCTCGCCCGGTCCGCCAAGGCCTTCCTGGCGGACCACGGCTACGAGGCCGAAGTCGCGGCCTCCGGCGAGAAGGCGCTCGAGCTGCTCGAGAGCCTCCAGCCGGATGTCATCTTCGCGGACGTGCGACTGCCGGGCATGAGCGGGATCGACCTCCTGAAGCGGATCCGCGAGTTCGACCCCGTCCTCCCCGTGATCATGTTGACGGCCTACGGCTCGATCGAGGGTGCCGTGGAGGCCGTGAAGCTCGGCGCGTTCGATTACGTGAAGAAGCCGGTGGATCTGGAAGAGCTGAAGCTCCTGGCCGATCGCGCGCGCGAGAACCGCCTGCTCAAGCAGGAGCTGTCGTACTACCGCCGCCGCGCGACGCGGGACGTCGGGTTTGCGACGATGGTGGGCGAGTCACCCGCCGTCCGTGCGGTGCTCGAGCGGGCGCGCCAGATCGCCGCGTTGGAGGACACGCCGCCGGTGCTGCTCACGGGCGAGACGGGCACCGGGAAGGGCATCCTCGCGCACGCCATCCACGCCGCCGGCCCCCGTGCGTCGCAGCCGTTCATCGAGGTCAACTGTACGGCCCTCCCGGCCACCCTCATGGAGGCCGAGCTGTTCGGCTACGAGCGCGGCGCCTTCACCGACGCCAAGGAATCGAAGCCCGGTCTGGTCGAAGCGGCCGAGGGCGGGTTTCTGTTCCTCGACGAGATCGGCGACGTCGATCTCTCGGTGCAGGGCAAGCTGCTGCGGGCGATCGAGGAGCGGACGGTCCGGCGCGTCGGCAGCGTGCGTGAGCGCAAGGTGGACGTCCGCATCGTCGCCGCGACCAATCGCGATCTCGAGCGCGAGGCGAGCCGCGAGCGCTTCCGCCGCGATCTCTATTTCCGCCTCGCCGTGATCGTGCTGGTCGTGCCACCGTTGCGTGAGCGTGGGGAGGACGTGCTGCTCCTCACCGACCACTTCTTGCGACTCCTCAATGCCAAGTATGGAAAGACGGTGCGAGAGATCAGCGCGCCGGCGCGCGAGATGTTGCTGTCGTATCCGTGGCCCGGCAACGTGCGCGAGCTGAGCCACGTGATCGAGCGGGCGGTGCTGTGGAGCCGGGGTCCCGCGCTGGACGTGGAGCACTTGTCGCTCACGAGTCCCGACCACGACACACCGCCAGCGGTCCATAGCCCGCCGGCCGACGCCGAGGCGCGCCCCGGCGCACCGGCGTTGCCGCCGCAAGGGATCGATCTCGCGCAATGGGAAAAGGCCATGATCGAGCGAGCGATGCGGGACGCCGCTGGAAACCAGACGAAGGCCGCTCAGCGGCTCGGCATCTCACGGGACACACTGCGCTATCGCCTGAAGAAGTTCGGGCTGCAGCCGTGAGCGAAGAGTTGGATTGGGTTATTTGACCCAAATGGGGGTGAAATCGCGCACCCACGTGGGCGTTGTGGTGTCGCGGCATGCGGCAGCCGCCTGGCATGCGACCTGCACCTCCCGGTGGCGAGCGCTTGTAGTGGTCGACCACGATTTCCCCTGGAGGAAGATCCAATGACCTGGACCAAGCCTGAATACGAGGTCGTCGAGCTGGGGATGGAAGTCGGCGCGTACGCCGGCAACGCCTGAACCAAGCCGATACGGTCAATGAGGGGCCGGGTGACGAACCCGGCCCCTTTGTTCAATGCGCGTGATCATCCTCGGCTCGGCGGCGGGTGGCGGCGTCCCGCAGTGGAATTGCCGCTGCCCGAACTGTCTCGACGCACGCCACGACGCTCGCGGCCGGATGCAGTCGTCGGTGGCCGTGAGTGCGGACGGGGAGAGTTGGGTTCTTCTCAACGCCTCGCCCGACCTGCGCATGCAATGCGCTGCCCACCTGCGCATGCAATGCGCTGCCCACCACGAGCTCTGGCCCCGTGGCATGCGGGGTTCGCCCATCGGCTCCGTGGTCCTCACCGACGGAGAAATCGACCATACGCTCGGGCTCCTGCTGCTGCGCGAGAGTGCCACGCGGCTTCCCGTGTACGCCCCCGGGGGAGTGGCCACCCTGCTCGGCGACGAGTGGCCGCTCTACCGCGTCCTCTCCGCCTACGCCGGGGTCGAGCCGCGGACTCTCGCAGAGGGTCGATCCATCGCTCTCGCTGATGGCGCCGGCACTCCGCTCGGCATCTCCTGCTCCGCGACGACGGTGGCCCGCCGCCCGCCGCGCTACGCGCGTGCGGCGCCGCCTCAGGCGTTCGACGTCGGTCTGCGGCTCACGGACGAGCGCACCGGTGGAACGCTCGGGTACGTCCCGACGGCCGGGGCGATCGATGACGCCGTACGACGAGTCGGCGGTGGAGCCGATCTGCTCCTGTTTGACGGCACCTTCTGGTCGGACGACGAGCTCACGGCCGCGGGGGTCGACGCGCCGACGGCGCGCGAGATGGGCCACCTTCCGGTCGGGGGGGCGGGTGGCAGCCTGGAGCTGCTGCCGAGGCTCGACGCGAAGCGAGTGGTTCTCGTGCACATCAACAACACGAATCCGATCCTGTGTCGCAGCTCAGCGGAGCGAGCGCGGGTCGAGGCGGCGGGCATCGTGGTGGGAGAGGACGCGATGGAGTTCGAGCTGTGAGCGTGCTGGTCGGTCGGCTGCGCGGCGTGCTGGAGCGCGGCTACCACCACCTGCATCCCTTCAACCAGCGGATGCACCGGGGCGAGCTGACACGCCAGGAGCTGCAGCTCTGGGTGGCGAACCGCTTCTATTATCAGATCAACATCCCCATCAAGGATGCGCTGATCCTCGCGAGCTGTCCCGAGCGCGAGGTGCGCCAGCAGTGGATCCAGCGAATCATCGACCACGATGGCCGGCCGGGGGAGGAGGGCGGCATCGAGGCGTGGCTACGGCTGGGCGAGGCGATGGGCGTGCACCGCGAAGACCTGGTCAGGCAACGTTTGCTCCTGCCCGGAGTGCGCTTCGCGGTGGACGCATATGTGAATTTCTGCCGCTCGAAGCCCTGGCTCGAGGCGGTGGCGGCTTCGCTCACCGAGATGTTCGCGCCGCTCATCGTGAAGGAGCGGCTGGCAGCGATGCTGAGCCACTACAAGTGGGTGGAGGAGCGGCTGGCAGCGATGCTGAGCCACTACAAGTGGGTGGATCCCGCGGGATTGCAATACTTCAAGAACCGACTCACCCAGGCGCCGCGCGATGCGGAATACGCGCTCGGCCTGGTGACCGAGCGGCTCCGCACACCTGAGGAGCAGGGGCGGGCCGTGGCGGCGCTCGAGTTCAAGTGCGAGGTCCTCTGGTGCCTGCTCGACGCCGTGGAGCGTGGGCCCATGCCCGGGACCGCGCCGTGACCGCTGCCGGCCGACCGACCGTGCCTCGCCTTCACCCCAAGGCGCGCCTCCAGCGCGACGACGTGCGTGGGCGGGACGTGCTGCTCTACCCCGAAGGACTGGTCGCGCTGAATCCGACGGGCGCGGAGATCCTCGGGCTGTGTGACGGCGTCCGCTCGGTGGCCGACGTCGTGGCAGCGCTGGAGCAACGCTACGGCCGACGTCGTGGCAGCGCTGGAGCAACGCTACGGCGCGCCCGCGGGGGGAGTGGAGGGCGACGTCACGGCGTTTCTCGATGGGCTCGCCGCCAAGGGGCTGGTGACGTATGGATCCTAAGCCGCTGTGGCTCTTGGCGGAGCTGACTTACAAGTGTCCGCTCCAGTGTCCCTACTGCTCGAATCCGCTCGACTTCGCGGGCCCGCGTTTCCGGCGCGAACTCTCGACCGAAGAGTGGTGCCGTGTGTTCCGCGAAGCCAAAGCCCTGGGTGTGCTGCAGCTCGGCCTTTCGGGTGGCGAGCCGACCCTGCGCGCGGATCTGGAGGATCTGGTCCGCGAGGCGCATGGGCTCGGTCTGTATACGTCTCTCATCACATCCGCTTACCGGCTCACCAAGGAGCGCCTTGCGCTCCTGAAAGCATCAGGCCTCGACCACGTGCAGATCAGCATTCAGGGGGCGGACGCCGAACTGTCCGATGAGATCGCCGGCACCGCATCCTACAGGGACAAGATCGCCGCCTACCACTACACGCGAGAGCTGGGCTTCCCGCTCACCGTCAATGTCGTGCTGCACCGCCGCAACCTGCATCAAATCGATGCGCTCATCCGGCTCGCCGAGTCGCTCGGCGCCGAGCGCATCGAGCTCGCCAACACCCAGTTCTACGGCTGGGCGCTACACAATCGCTCTGCACTCATGCCGACCAGGGCTCAGCTCGACGAGGCATGGCGCGTGGTGCAGCGCGAGCGCGTGCGACTCGGGACCAGGCTCGAGATCGTGTGGGTGCTGCCCGACTACCACGAGCAGTACCCCAAGCCGTGCATGGGCGGCTGGGCCCGTGCGTACATGACCGTGACGCCCGCGGGGGAGGTCTGGCCCTGCCACGCGGCGGGCCGGATCACCACGCTCACGTTCGAGAACGTGCGCGACCACCCGCTCGAGTGGATCTGGGAGCACTCGGACGCGTTCACGCGGTTCCGGGGCGACGCCTGGATGCCCGAGCCCTGCCGCTCGTGCCCGCGGAAGGCTCAGGACTTCGGCGGCTGCCGCTGCCAGGCGTTCCTGGTAGCGGGCGACGCGGGCCTGACCGATCCGGTGTGCTCGCTGTCGCCCCACCGTTACCTGATCGACGCTGCAGTCGCGGAAGTGGAGCGCACGGCCGAGGCAGTCGAGTGGATATATCGCGCGGCGCCGGCGTCGCGCGCACTTGCTGGGAAAGGATGACCGCCGCCGCGATCGACGCTAGGCCACGACCAGGCGCGTGATGATCGCCGTGATCACCAGGACGACTAGCGCCGCCGCAATGCTCGTCAGCAGCGTGAAGGCAGCGATCTTGTCGCGGGGCACCTTCATGCAAGGCGAAAGGCCCGCCGCGAAGAGCCGCACACTCCACAGTCCGAGCAGCATCCCGAGAGGCTCGATTCGCGGGAACAGTGCGAAAGCGCTCGCGAGCCAGTACGGCGTACTCCCGTACGCCGCAACCTTCAGGGCCTGCACCCGGTTGCGCTGTCCCCCGACCGACGCTCCAATCACGTCGATCGCCATCGCCAAGGCGTACACGCCCACGAGATTGAGCACGTACTCGAGTACCCCGGCTTGTACCGCGGTCCCGGCATTCATCGGGACGGTTCCGAAGGTGAGCATACTGCCACGCTCGCGAAACACGATCCCGCCGATGGTTGCCGCCACGGGCCCGATGGCCGCCATCGGGACGAGATAGCGCCGGTAGAGCGGGCCGGCGCTCGTGAACTCGCCGGCGATCGTCGCCCACTCCTGCGTCGGCTGGAGCAGCAGCCGCTGCGCGCGGGCGAGCCAGCCCGGGAGCTTGCGCGCCGCCCGCGGCTTGGCCGCTGCTGGCTTTGCGGGGGGCCGGGGCGGCGGCCCGGCTTTGGGGGTCGGGCCGCGTGGTGGTGTGGGGCCGCGTGGGGGCGCGGGGCCGCGGGGGGGGGGCGTGGGACCGCGCGGAGGCGGCCCTCCAGGAGGGCGCGGCGGATTCGGCGGCGGCGGCGTGCGCATGGCGGTCCCTTGCGGCTCGAGTGATGCGACAAGATACATAAACCGTTGTAAGACGCTACGACGCGACGCTATACGGAGATGCGGCACGGCTCCGTACAACGTAGCGTCGTAGCGTCGTATGACCCAGATTCTGGCCATGCTCATCGACGTCCATGCCCACTTCTACCACGCCGCAAGCCCCCGGGCTGATTGGCACGAGCGCAACGCCAGCCGGCTCCTGGCGCTCGAGCGGGAGCATCCCCACCTGATCCGCGGCTACGTCACCGTGAACCCCAACTACACGTCACAGGCGCGCGCCGAGATCGGCCGCTGCCTCGGCGCCGGAATGGTGGGGATCAAGCTCGCGGCGAGCCGCCGCGCGACCGACCCGCTGCTCGACCCGATCTGCGAGCTGGCGCGGGAGCGGGGGGTCCCGGTGCTGCACCACGTGTGGCAGCACCGGCGGCGGGACTGGCCGGGGCAGGAGGCGTCGGACGGACCAGAGCTCGCCGCCTTGGCTGCGCGCCACCCGCAGGTGCGATTCATCCTGGCGCACATCGGCGGGGGCGGCGACTGGGAACACTCCCTCGCCGCCGTGCGCGCCACGCCCAACGTGTACGTGGATCTGTCGGGGAGCGGCGTGGACGGCGGCATGCTCGAAGCGTGCCTCGAGGCCGCCGGCGTGGAGCGACTGCTCTGGGGAACGGACCTCACGATCGACACCGGCTGGGCGAAGCTGCGGTATCTGGAGCGCTTGCTGCCGCCGCGCGAGCTGGAGCTCGTGCAGTGGAGAAACGCGGCGCGCATCTTCCCGCGCGGCGCGTTCCCCGCCGACTGATGCGCATCGACGTCAACGCCTTCCTCGGCGCGTATCCGCACCGGCGGGTACCGGCGACCTCGCCCGACGGCCTGCTTCGCGCCATGGCGCGCGCCGGGATCGACGAGGCGTGGGTGAGCCACATGCCGAGCCTGTTCTGGCGTCAGCCGATGGAGGGGAACGCCTGGTTGTACGACACCGTGGCGCGCGAGCCGCGGCTCAAACCCGTGCCGGCGCTCCATCCCGGGCTCTCGGGGTGGGATGACGCGGTCGGAGATGCGGCGGGCCGCGGCGCCCCGGCCGGGCGGTGCGATCCGTTGTACTACGGGCTCGACCCGACGGGGCCGGAAATGCGCGTCCTTGCTGCGGCGTGCGGCGCGGCGAACCTGCCACTGATGATGGCGGTGCGCCTCGAGGACGCTCGCCAGCGTCACCCCAACGACCACGCCGGCGAGCTTCCTGCGGCGGCGGTACGGGCGCTGGTTCGGAGCGACGAGGATGTGCGGCTCGTCATCACGCACGCCGATCGCGCCTTCATCGAAGAGGTGCACTTCGGATCGACCCCCGCAGAGGCGGCACGATTGTGGTGGGACGTGAGCTGGATCTGGGGCGCGCCGGAAGACCACCTCGAAACGCTGCTCGGCACGATCGGTGTCGAGCGGTTCGTGTTCGGCACCGGGCAGCCGCTGCGGATTCCCGAAGCGAGCGTCGCGAAGCTCGATCTGCTCGAGCTGGCGCCGGCGCAGCGCGCGGCGATCGATGCGGAAAACGCCCGCGGGGGAGTGCTCCGCTGACCGGCGCCTTCGACGGGGGCCTGATCCCTGCCGTCCCGGTCCCGTTCCGTGGCCGGGCGCTCGCGGACGACGCGCAGCAGGCGTACGCAGCATGGATGGCCGAGCATCGTGTCGCCGGCGTGGCCGTCTGGGCCCACACCGGACGCGGGCCCCACCTGTCGCGGGCAGAGCGGCGCCGGGTGTTGGCGGCGTGGCGGGCGGCGCTTCCCATGAGCTCGATCGTCGCCGGGGCGACGAGCCTCGAGATGGCGGCCGACGCGAGGGCGGGCGGCGCGAACGCGCTGCTCGCCTTTCCGCGGGCGGACGATCCGGTCGGGTATCACGAGGCGCTCGGCCGCGAGCTCCCCGTGATCGCCTTCTATTTGTACGAGGCCGCCGGCGGCGTCGCGTACGACAACCAAACCCTGCACGCCATCCTGGCGCTCCCCAGCGTGATCGGGATCAAGGTGGCCACGCTCGACTCGGTGGTGACGTTTCAGCGGATCGCCGGGCTGATGCGAGATCATCCGGACAAGGTGTTGATCACGGGTGAGGACCGCTTCCTGGGCTACTCGCTCACCATGGGAGCGCGGGCGGCGCTGATCGGCCTGGGGGCGGCGCTCACCGACCTCCAGGTCGCGCTGATGGAATCGTTCCGCTCGGGCGACTTCGGTAAGTTCGTCCGTTTGTCCGGCGTGTGCGATCACTTCGCGAGCGCGACGTTCGTTCGCCCCATGGAGGGCTACGTCCGCCGGATGCTATGGGCGCTCGCCGCCGACGGGGTGATCCCGGACGACGCGTGCGACGATCCGTGGGGCCCGAGCCTCCCGTCGTCTGAGCGGGACGCTGTGCGTGCCGCGGTCCGCGAGGCGCGCACTCCGCGCCTCGCGCCGTCGTGAGGCGCATCCCGCGGCGCTCGTTCCTCGAGTCCTGCGCCGCCGCGGGCACGGCGTTCGGTGCGTCTCCCTTCCTGAAGGGCTGGGTTCCGATGACCAAGCAACGGCACGTAGTGGTGGTCGGGGCGGGGGCGTTCGGCGGCTGGACCGCGCTTCACCTGCTGCGGCGCGGCGCACGCGTCACCCTGCTCGACGCCTGGGGGCCCGGCAACTCGCGCGCCAGCTCCGGCGGCGAGACCCGCGTAATCCGCGCCACCTACGGCCCCCGCGCGATCTACACGCGCCTCACGGCGCGCGCGCTCGAGCTATGGAAAGAGCACGAGCGGCGCTGGCGTCGGAAGCTGTACCATGCCATCGGCGTGCTCTGGCTCGTTGAGGGCGACGACGCCTACGAGAAGGCAGCGCTGCCTCTGCTCAAGGATGCCGGCCTCCCGTTCGAGGAGCTGTCGGGACCGGAGACCGCGCGCCGCTACCCACAGATCAATTGCGAGCGGGTGCGATGGGCCATCTTCGAGCAGGATGGCGGCTACCTCACCGCGCGCAGCGCCTGCGCCGCGGTGCTCGAGGGCTTCCTGGCCGAAGGCGGCGAGTACCGCCAGCTCGCGGCGGAGCCGGGCGCGCGCCTCCCTGGAGGGGAGCTGCGTGACCTCAAGCTGTCCGACGGCACGACGATCGCCGCCGACGCGTTCGTCTTCGCCTGCGGTCCGTGGCTCGGGCGCCTGTTCCCCGACGTCATCGGCGACCGGGTGCGTGCCACCCGTCAGGAGGTCTTCTTCTTCGGCACGCCCCCCGGCGACCAGCGCTTCACCGAGCAGGCGCTGCCGGTCTGGGCGGATCACGGCGCGGGTTTCATCTACGGGATTCCCGGCAACGAGTGGCGCGGGTTCAAGGTCGCCGACGACACCCGGGGGCCTGCCTTCGATCCCACGACCGGGGAGCGGTTGCCCACGCCGGAGCGCCTGAAGGCGGCGCGGCAGTATCTCGCGTTTCGCTTCCCCGGCTTGAAGGACGCCCCACTCGTCGAGGCCCGGGTGTGTCAGTACGAGAACTCTCCCGACGAGCACTTCATCATCGACCGGCATCCGACGGCCGAAAACACCTGGTTGGTGGGCGGCGGGTCGGGGCATGGTTTCAAGCATGGACCCGCCGTCGGCGAGCTGGTCGCTCAACTGGTGCTCGCCGGGGCGGCGACGCCCCCTGAGTTCCGGTTGTCCCGCCTCGACTCCGGGGCACGGCCACGGGGGTAGTCGATCGGGCGGTGCGTGCGAAGCTCGAGCGGGACTTCGATCGCTTCAAGCGAGAGCTGCCGCGCGACTTCCCGGCACACGTGCGCGGGAGCTATCGGATCGATCTCACCGCTCGGTATCTGGGCGAGCTGGTTCCGCACCCCATCGGCAAGGGCTCGGGCCAGTTGTCGCTCAACCCCGGGCAGCTCGAGGATGACGCCGCTGCGGGACTCGCGTTCGCGGTGCTCAAGACGGTGATCGCCGAGGACGAGACCGGTACGCAGACGATGGCGGCGTGGGCGATTCACGAGACGAAGATGAAGGTCGAGCGACGCCCGGCGGGCGCCGGCCGTGCGGGCTGGACCGTCTCGTGGAAAGGCCGCGGCTGGGATCGCCCCTTCGCCGAGTACCTCGCACTGGTGCGCGCCGGACGGGACCTCACCCGAGCTGGCCGGCTCCTGGTCGTACCGTCGGTGAAGTACCACCTCCCGCGACTCGCGGAGCCGTTCCGTGAGGGCGAGTACCGCTATACGACCGCGCAGCTGGCGGGCGTCTGGCGGGAGCCGCCGCTCCTCGTGGAAAAGGACTTCTCGCCCACGCTGGCGGGCGACGCGCTCGCCGACGATCGCCCGCAGATCCTCCGGTGGCTGCGCGAGGTGCCCGCGCGCATCCACGCCGCATCGCCGATCCCGGTGCGCATCGCGGTGAAGCTCATGAACGCCCGCTTCGATGACCGGTTCCAGTCTGAGATGATGAACGCATGCGCAGGAGCGGATGCGCTGGTGTGCTGGGGGGTCGCCTACGGCGGTTGGGAGTTGAGCGACCGGAATCTGAGGGTCCTGGAGACTCAACTGACCCCGGGCGCAAGCCCGGGGTTCCCGGGGTCAGTGGAAAAACTGACCCCGCACGCAAGTGCGGGGATCCCGGAAATCACCGGCACCGGCAACATTTGCTCCGGCCGGATGATCCTCGAGTACGCCCGCCGCGGCTGCGAGAGCGTGCAATTGCACACCTTCTTCCAGCTTCCCCTCTCCGAGTACGCCGCCACCCGCGGCTCGCGTGCCCAGCGGGCCCTCCACGCGCTCGTGTTTCATCCGCAGGACGGGCTGCTCGCAGGGATGCTCGAGCTCGAAGCGCGCGGAGCGCTGGAGCGGCAGAGCGGCGAGCTTCGGTTCCTCGACCTGGGAGCCCATGCGCATCGCGCGGGTTGAGCTGTACGCGCTCGAGCTGCCGTTCGCGGAGCCGTTCATCATCTCGGGCGGCCGGATCGACGCGCGCCGCTCGGTGGTCGTCGTGCTGCACGATGGCGAGGGGCACGTTGGCTACGGCGAAGCGGCCCCGGACGAGCTGCCGTTCTACTCCGAGGAAACGCTCGGCAGCGCTCGCGATCTCATCACCCGCGTCCTCGCGCCGCGGATCGCCGGTCGCGAGTTCGACTCCCCCGAGGCGGTGGATGTCGCGCTACGAGAGAATGTGCGGGGCAACCCGTTCGCCCGGGCGGGGATCGAGACCGCGGCATGGGACCTCGAGGCGCATCGCCGCGGCACGGGTCTGCCACAGCTCGTGGCCGAGCGGCTCGGTGTCGCGCCTCGGGCGAGCTTCCCGTGCGGCGTGGCGCTCGGCATACCCGAGGATCGCCGCGCCGAGACCCTGACGCGCCGCGTGTACGAGGCACTGCAGCACGGCTACCGACGCGTAAAAATCAAGATCGCGCCGGAGTGGGATGACGTCGCAGTGCGGGCCGCCCGCGCAGGAATGGCCGGGACGGATTTGCCGCTCACCGTGGACGCGAACGGCGCCTACCGGTGGCCCGAGCACGAGCCCGCGTTGCGTGCGCTGGACGACGCCGACCTGCTGTACATCGAGCAGCCGCTCGCCCCCGACGAGCTCGTGGGGCATGCGCGCCTCGCGCACGCGCTCAAGACGCCGCTGTGCCTCGATGAAACCCTGCGAGACTCTGGGGTTGCGCGCCAGATCCTGGCGCTCGACGGCCCGATGGTCTGGAACCTCAAGGTGCATCGGGTCGGCGGGCTCTCGGAAGCGTGCCGCCTGTGTCGCGTCGCGGCGGACGGTGGGGCGCGGCTCTGGGCCGGAACCATGCCCGAGTCGGGGATCGGCTCCCAGGCGGACATCGCGGTCGCAGCGCTCGGGGCTTGCGTCTACCCGTCGGACGTGGAGCCGAGCGCACGCTGGTTCGGACGGGGCGCGGACGTGATCAAGCTGAGCATGAGCAAGGACGGGCGCATGGCCGTGCCCGGCGTGTCGATCGCCCGGTTGCTCGACGCCGGGCGCTTCCGTTCGGTGACCCGCGGTTTACAATAGGAACACTATGATCCCCATCGATCACCAGCCGGCGGGCTACTGGGCGACCAATCTCTACGCCAGCCCGCGCAAGCGTCCCAAGTCCGAAGCGCCGCTCAAGGATCTGCCGCTGCGCGCCGCCCAGCGGTTCAAGCGGGCGCGCGAAGGCATACGCGCCCTCCGGCACGTTACCGAGCAGGTGGTGTTCATGGGCACCACGTGGAAATGGGTCTGGATGTACGAGGTCGGCGGGCGCAAGCTCGGCTACCTCCACCCCATGGAGACGGGCCTCTCGGGCACGTTCATTCTGAGCGAGAGCGAGGAGCGCGAGCTCGCAGAGACCGACGGCCTGCCGCGGGCGACGCGGCAGGCCATCCGCGAGGGCCGCATCGCCAGCGGCGTGCGGTGGTGCTGGATGGAGTTCCCCGACTTCGATGCCGTCGATGCCTTCGTTCACATCATTCAGTTGAAGCATCAGCTGCTGGCGCGACCGGAATAGCGCCCTCGTGTGCAGGGCTTGTGCGCCGTTTATCGCTGGCGCTACATTCCGGCGCCCGCAAGCCGTTTCACAACACAGACCGATACCATTCGCCATCGAGTGCTCTGGATGACGAAGCGGAGTGGTAGGGTCGGGACCGGGGGGGGCGTCGCGATCGCACTGCTGATCGCTTTCCCGGCCGCGGCACAAACTGGTCAGTCTGCGTCCGGCTACAAGGCTCCCGTCATCAGCGACACGGGGCGGCTCAAGGGTCCCCGCCAGCCCATTTTTTTCCGTCACGACATCCACGCCGGTCAGGACCAGATCCCCTGCCTGTACTGTCACAGCACGGTGACCATCTCGAGCGAGCCGGGGATTCCCGCAGTACAGACCTGCTTCGGGTGTCATCAGATGATCGGCGGCTCCACGCCGTCCCATCAGGCGGAGATCAAGAAGGTGCGCGAGGCGTGGGCCAACAAGCAGCCGCCCGTGTGGACGCGCGTGCACGCGCTGCCGGGCTTCGTGCGCTTCCCGCACCAGCGGCACATCAAGATCCTGGGTACCGAGAGCTGCATCACCTGCCACGGCGAGGTGCGCGCCATGCCGCAGGTGTACCAGGTCGCGACGCTCAAGATGGGCTGGTGCGTCAACTGCCACGTGCAGCGCAACGTCTCGCGCGACTGCACCGTGTGTCATTACTGAGGCCCGACCGATGGACCGCAGACGGTTCCTGACAGTCCTGGGCGCGACGGGCGGCGCCGCCGCGGCGGCGTCGGCGTGCGACATCCACCCCGAGCCGACCGAGCACCTCGTGCCGTACACGGTGCCGCCCGAGAACCAGGTCCCCGGCATCGCCACTTACTACGCCACCACCTGCCGCGAATGCGCCGCCGGGTGCGGGCTGCACGCCAAGGTGCGCGAAGGCCGCGTCGTCAAGCTCGAGGGCAACCCGGAGTCGCCGATCAACCAGGGGCGGCTCTGCTCGCGAGGCCAAGCCGGGCTGCAGGGACTCTACAATCCCGACCGAGTCACCGATCCCATGGCCCGCGGCCCGAACGGTGAGTGGCAGAAGCTCACGTGGGAGGATGCGATCGGACGGCTGCAGGCAAAGGTGAAGGAGGCGCGCGGCAAGGGGATCGCCTTCGTGACCGGGCTCGAGAGCGGGTCGTTCGGCGAGCTGGTGGATGCCTGGAGCAAAGCGGTCGGCGGTCGCCACGTTACCTACGAGCCGTTCGCCTTCGAGGCGCTGCGCGAGGGCAACCGCCTCGCGTTCGGCACGCCGGCCATCCCCTGGTACGATTTCGCCAACGCACGCTACATCGTGTCCTTCGGCGCGGATTTCATGGAGACCTGGCTCTCGCCGGTCGGCTACCAAAACGGGTTCACCCGCGCGCACGCCTTCGAGAGTGGACGAGACGGCTCGATGGCCAAATTCGTCTCCGTCGCTCCGCGCCTGTCGCTCACCGGAATGAGTGCGGACGAGTGGATCGCGGCCAAGCCGGGGACGGAGTTCATGCTGGCCCTCGCGATGGCTCAGGTCATCCTGGCCGAGCGACTGGCCCCCACGGCGGTGGACGCGCGCGGCCTCGAGCGGTCGCTGCCCACGCCCCAGCAGGCGGGGCCGCTCGTCGGAATGGAAGCGCGCGACATCCGGCGGCTGGCCCGTGAGTTCGCCGCGTCGAAGGGTGGGCTGGCCGTGGCGGGCGGCGTGGCGACGCAGTACGGGAGCGGCGCCCACGTGCTCGTGGCGTCGGTGAACGTCCTGAACTACGTCGCGGGGCAGGTGGGGAAGACCGTCAAGTTCGGACCCAACCACGCCCTCGAAGCGGCCGGATCGTTCAAGCAGCTGACCGACCTGGTCGGAGACATGAGCGCAGGGAAGGTCGCGCTGCTGCTCGTTCACGGCGCGAATCCGGCGCACTCACTGCCGGCCGCATTCTCGCAGGCGCTCGGCCGGGTCGGCTACAAGGTGAGCTTCTCCCCGTACCTCGACGAGACGGCCGCCGCGTCGGACCTGGTCCTGCCGGACCTGCATCCGCTCGAGCAGTGGAGCGATTCGCAGCCGCGCGCCGGGGTCCATGCACTGCAGCAGCCGGTGATGCAGAGTGTGTTTCCGAACACCCGCCACACCGGCGACGTACTCCTCCAAGCCTCCGGCAGCGCGAGCAGCTTCAAGGAGTATCTGCAAACCCGGTGGCGGACGCTGCATCAGCGCTACGGCCGCGGTCGGGGATTCGACGACTTCTGGAGCGACGCTGTACAGCATGGCGGCGTGTACGCCGATGCGCCGGCGCAGAGTGCGCGGCTCGTCCCCGGGATCGCGCAGCTGCTCGGCGGCCTGACCGGCGCGGCCGGCGAGGCGGAGCAGCACCTGCTGATCGTCTTCCCGTCGATCGCGCTGCACGACGGCCGGGGAGCCAACAAACCGTGGCTCCAGGAGCTTCCCGACCCGGTGTCGAAAATCACCTGGCATGGGTGGGTGGAGGTGCATCCCGATACGGCGGCGAAATCGGAGCTCGCCAACGGCGACATCCTGCTGCTCGAGTCGGCGCACGGCGCCGTGCGCGCGCCCGTGTGGATCACCCCGGGCGTCCGACCCGACGTGCTCGCGGTCCCGAGCGGACAGGGCCACAAGGCGTACGGCCGCTACGCCAAGGATCGCTCGTTCAATGCGTTTGCACTCTTGAGCGACAAGCCCGCGGACTTCGGCGGGCGCGCCTTCGCCGTCGGCGTCAAGGTCACCAAGACGGGCGACCATCGTCGTCTCGCCACCGTCGAAGGCGACGCGCGCGAGCAGGGGCGGGACATCGTCGAGGTGCTGCCGCTCGGCCGGGCGCGCCAGTTGAAGCGCGGGGCCCATCCGTTCGCCGAGGAGGAGACGCCGGCTTACACCCGCCAGGCGCTCGA
>WNFW01003895.1_pt1 | contig 16362 bp, 17 predicted proteins | sample 5400131 | NCBI WGS metagenome assembly WNFW01 (sample SAMN13153362, study PRJNA577476) | soil metagenome | isolation source: 20 cm soil or saprolite under grassland replicate 1 | place: USA:California | collected 2016-06-15 | reverse complement strand
CGGCTGGGTCTCCGCCAAACAACTGCGTATCGCGCCTCCTCTCGGCCACCTCTATGCTTATCTTCTCGCAAGCGATTTCCTCGTCCCCATGCAAATTCCCGCAGCCCTTGCCGCCGAAGCTTGATCCTCGTTGTGATGCGCAATTCTTTCGCAGCCGGCCATCCGCTCTCTGGTGGTAACAAAACGGCGGGTCTCAGTCATCATTCCTTATTCCTTCGCGCTTTGCGCTTCCGCTGCCGAGCCGCGTATGCTGCAACCTTCAGGCGATTCCCGCATAGTTGCATGCTGCACCAGCGTCGCGTCCCCTTCTTGCTGGTGTCATGGAAATGCAGCAAGCATCGGCCACATTTACGGACGCGTTTCCTATCAACTGTGGTGAACAATGTCGCCGCGCTATGTCCCAAGGGCGCAAACAAGTCCTCGGGTTCACGTAGTTCGAACCACAGCTCTGTCGAGTCTCCGCTTCCAGTCGGTACTAACCTCATACGTATAGGATGTTCCGCCATTAGTCCATTTAGTTCGTCCATCATGGAGCGACGAAGGGCACCACCCTGCTCCCAGGCGAGGATCTCGTTCCTTAGTTTTTCGCGCACCTCCCACATAGCCGCAGTTGTCTTCTGAGCCCTGACCGTTCCGTCCCACTCGCGCCGTAGACTGCCGGCCTCCCCAGAACTTAGCAGGCCAGCTGCCTGAAACCATCGTAAGACTGCGCCGAAGTCCTTGAGCAGCTCCATCGGCTCTCCGTTCTGGACAGGGCGGGTGTTCACGAAATCAAGCACCAGCTTGTTTCCAATGAAAAGAAACCCGTCTTTCCAATCGGATCTATTTGCTGCCTTCCTCATACGAATACTCCACTAGAAATATAACACCGATAATGAAACCTTTTATAGGTTAGCGCATCCGATGACTTGGAAGCATAAACGTTGATGAAGGTCGCTTCGTCAGACAGAACTTCGAAATCTTATAAGGAGACTTTAATGATCAGCTACCGGCATGCCGTCGTCGAAGGCAACAACATTTTCTACCGCGAGGCGGGGGCAACTACCGCGCCAGCGATCCTGTTGCTGCACGGTTTCCCAACTTCATCGCACATGTTTCGCAACCTTATCCCGACCCTCGCCGACAGCTATCATGTGGTCGCACCTGACCTTCCCGGCTTCGGCTTCTCCGATGCCCCCGACCGAAAACGGTTCCGCTACACGTTTGAGAACCTAGCCAAGGTCATTGGTAGCTTCACCCAATCGATCGGCCTTCAACGTTTCGCGATTTATGTCTTCGATTACGGTGCGCCGGTGGGACTCCGACTCGCGTTGGCTCACCCCGAGCGCATCACCGCTCTCATCTCCCAGAACGGTAACGCCTACGAGGAAGGTCTAAGCCAGGGCTGGAACCCCATCCAGAAATACTGGCAGGAGCAAACCCCCGAGAACCGCGCCGCACTGCGCGATTTCCTCAAGCCGGAAGCCACCAAGTGGCAATACGTTCACGGCGTCCGGGATGAATCGCAAGTGGCTCCGGAATCCTACGCACTCGATTCGGCCCTTCTGGCACGTCCCGGCAATGACGAGATTCAGCTCGATCTGTTCCTCGATTACGCCAGCAACGTCGCGCTCTATCCGAAGTTCCAAGAATATTTCCGTACCAAGCAGACTCCGCTCTTGGCCGTGTGGGGCAAGAACGATCCATTCTTTCTGCCTCCGGGCGCCGAAGCCTTCAAGCGTGACAACCCAAACGCCGAGGTGCGCTTCTACGACACGGGTCACTTCGCGCTCGAAACACATCATCGAGAAATCGCCGGCGCCATTCGCGACTTCCTTGGCCGCAAGCTCGCATCAGGGGCCAGTGCCGCCCAAGTCGGTTCATGACAAAAATGCGCTCACAGGGAGATACAAAAAATGACGGACCGAAATACTAACCGTGGAACAGCAACGCCTGGGGCATTCGACACGATCGCTTGGGAGGATTGTTAGCCGGCACATTGGACGCAGTCGACGGCGTCGTCGCCTTTGGATTCAAAGTCTACTCCATTGAGGTTGTTGGCATTCCACCAGTCCCAGGCGACTTTGCCGGGCCTGATCCACGAAGTATCCGATAGCTGCGAAGGCTTCGCCAGGAGCCACGTCAATTCATTGGTGATCAGGTCGCCGTCACCATTGTCGAGGGTTTAGGTTTGAAGTGATTACCGCGACAACCGGCGTCTAAAAGGGATCCGATGGTCGGTAAACTTGAAGTGCGCCCCGGGCAGCTCTACCTTCGGCATATGGCAACCAACGCATCGCTCTTTCGCGACAGGGCATGTTTTGCTCGCCGCTCCTGTGGAGCGCGGATTGGCGACTGCTCCTTTGCTTTGTGTTCCAGGCACAACTCTCGTAGCGTTGAGGGATGGATGGCAAACCGTGCACTTCGCATCATAAGCCGCGACGTCTTTTTGCAAGTCTGAGTGCGCGTCATGACAGGCCGTGCAAGCAAGGCGTGCATCCTTTGGATCGTGGCCGCAGCTGTTGTACAAGCGATAAGGCTGGAAACGAACATTACTGATGCCACCGAGGTCCGGCATCATGGCCACTGTGTCCACGCCCCGGTGCCAGGCTCCGCAAAACTCCTGCGATAGCCTGTCCGGATCCAACGTTTTGGGATTGAAGATGAAGGGGTCTGCTCGAACATCGGAGAGCATCACCACCGCGTGCTTTTGTCCCGGTCCGTGGCAAGCTTCACAGGTCACACCCGGAATCAGTCCGTTAAGATCAAGTTTGGTGTTGGCCACGGCGGCGGTCCCATGACAACTGAAGCAGTTTCGCGCTTCGTCGCCGCTGATATCGCGTCCCATCGCTTCCTCTAAGCTGGGCGGTGGGCTCAGAGCATCACCGATCGTCCAGTCCAAGCCGTCGATGGCAGTGTAATAACTCACGCGGCCTTCGTAGAGCTTTCCGTTGTGGCGCAACACGTAGGTCTCCGCGACGCGTGCATTTCCGAAGGAGTAAGAGACGGGCTCCGAGATGGTTTGCTTTCCATCGGTTACCCGGTAGAGAATCTGCTGCCCTGGCGCACGATCTCATAAAAGTATTGGCCTTTCTGAAGTGTCATCCGCGCGTGCGATTGCAGCACATCGCTGGCCGCTGGATTATGAAGAGCGTGGGCCATGGCCGTATGTGGTTGCGAACTGCTCTTTTGGGGGTGACAGCTGGCGCAAGCTCCCGGGCCCACAAATTTCTCTCCAAGCACCTCCCGCCGTGGAAGAAAATGGGAAAGGGAAACCGCCTGCTGCAAGTGTGACTGGGCGGAGCAGGTAAAAAGAACCAAATAGAGAGCGGCCTGCGAGACAGGCCATATAGGAACGACGCGCTGTGGAAACAGGGTCTTTCCGAAATGAGTGAGGTCGGCCACGTACCCACCTTGTCGATGATTATTTCTCAACGACCCCTTGTCCCTCCACCACAGTGAGAATTCGGTCCACGCCGGGCACGATCACCTCCTCTTTTTTTCCGCTCGGCCAGTAGATGTCAACCTTGTCTATTTTCGCAGCCGTTCCCAATCCAAAATGAAGGCGCTGGTCCGAGCTCGAGGCGTAGCTGCCCCCGCTGAAGACGTCCCCACGTTGGCGTGTCCCGGCCGCTGTGACGAACGCTTTGGCTCCGACGGCATCCCGCGGACTCTTCGGTCCTCCCACCAGTTTGAATGCAATCCAATGATTATTGTTCTTCACCACGTTGCGAAGCGCACGGGCGTGGAGTCTATAGTGTTCAGGACAACATCGATATGGCCGTCATTGAAGAGGTCTCCAAACGCCGCGCCGCGCGCCGGAATCACCACACCCACACCGCTGCCCGTTGGAGGTGGAACTTCTTCGAACTTCGTTCCGTTGAGATTGCGGAACAATTGCGGCCGCTGTGCCCAGGTTGTGCCCCAGTCACGCTGATCCACCGCCGGATAAACGTGGCCATTGGCAAAGAAGATGTCCAACAGGCCATCATTGTCATAGTCGAGGAACCCGGTTCCCCAGCCGAGAAAGGGAATGGTTGGGCCGCCAAGTCCCGCCCGATACGTGACGTCTGAGAAATTTACGTCGTCATCATTTCTGTAGAGCGTCTTATAGTCGTCGGAAAACGTTGTAAGGCAGAAATCGACTTTGCCGTCGCGGTTGTAATCCCCGACGCCGCGATGCCCATGGAGGCCTGCGCCAGTCCTTCATTGGTCAGGGCAAAGCCCGACAAATAGCTCGCGTCTTCAAACGTGCCGTTCCGAAGATTGTGATAGAGATAGCGAGGCACGGAATCATTGGCCACCACCAAATCCAGCCAGCCATCATCGTCCACATCAACAAACACGGAGGCGAGACTGTAGTACCCTTGCGGGTCGTCGACAGCTGGTTTCTTGCTTACATCCGTGAACGTGCCATCGCCGTTGTTGTGGAACAAATGGTCGCTTTCCCCGGGCAGGCCGCGGGGCCCGCACATGGAGAAATTCACACCGCGGTATTGGCAAGCGCTTAACGGAATCCCCCCCTGGCCTCCCACAGGAGGGTGCTCGGCATCAAATTTCACATAGCCGGGAACGAACAAATCGAGCAGGCCATCGTGGTCGTAGTCGCCCCACGTCGGTCCTGTGGACCAGCCACCCAGTGCGACTCCCGCCTTCTCCGCCACATCCGAAAACGTCCCATCATGATTGTTGTGGAAAAGACGGTTCTTCCCGTAGTTGGCCACGTAGATGTCCGGCCAGCCATCGTTATCGTAATCCTCAACGGCTACACCGAGGCCCCATCGCTCGTTTGCCACGCGCGCTTTGTCCGTCACATCGGTGAACGTGCCATCGTGATTGTTGTGCAGCAGCATGGCGCGCGGCGCCGGCTCCTTCCCGTTGAGAGAGGCAAACGTGGACCCGTTGAGCAGATAAATGTCCAGCCAGCCGTCGTTATCGTAGTCGAGGAGGGCGACACCGGAGCCGGGCATTTCAAGGATGGTGGCCTTCTCTGGAGTTCCGGAGCGATGGTGGAATTTGTCGAGACCCGCCTGCTTCGTAACGTCGACGAATACAACCGACGCGCCGTCCACAAATCCGCCGGCGGTAATCGGCCGGGACAGGACGTCTTTCACAGCGGCGTGAGGTGCGCCAGTCGCCACACCCGTGGGCTCAGACTTTTGCCGTCTACGGTCATCCGGTTCTTGCGTGGTGGAATTTTGCCAAACCCACACCGATGCCAGGACGGCCGCCAGACCGCAGGAGTGAAGAACGCTCTTTCTCATCGCAAATCGTTTTGTTCCGGCTTGCGCATGGCGTCGGCGCTCGACCCCTTCTCCCGACCAGGCACATCGGCTCGGTTGAGCTCGTCAAGCTTCTTGATTGCCCCTTTCGCTTCTTCTTGGCGGCCCAATTTGGAGTAGGCGCGGCCCAGCAGGAAGTAGCCCTGCTTCATCCGTGGCTCAAGCCGGAGCGCGGCATTTAACTCAGGGATGGCCGCTTCGAGCTGTCCATCTTGAAACGGCGCGTTACCCAGGGCAAACCGGCCAGCGGCTGAATCTGGAGCCAAGTCCACAGCCTTCCTTAGCCACTCGATCGCTTGTGGATACTCCTGTTTGTACGTGTAGCAAGCTCCCAACCCGTATGCGATGTCATAATTTGGCGTGCCGCTCTTCTCCGCATCCAGGTAATAGCTAATGGCCTCGTCGAATTTTGACTGCGATCGCTTCATCTCGGCCAGTTCGGTTGATACTTCCGCGAAATGTGGATTCGCCTTCAGGGCCTTCTGAAATTCGCCCTCGGCCTCCGTTACATCTCCGGCAGCCAGGGCGGCTTCGCCAAGGAGCTGATGTACTCGAGCAGAGTCAGGGGCTAGCGCGAGTAGACGCTGATACTCTCTTTGAGAAAGTTCCCTGGAAACAAGAGACAGGTAATAAAGGGCGTCGATATTGCTACGGTCAAAAGCCAATGGGCGAGTAGGATGCGGACAGGCACGTCCTTCGGGTATTGTCGCAAATGCTTCTCTGCAAGTTGAACTGTAATTCCGTAATCCCCGCGGTAGAACGTTTGCGTACATTCTGCCAGAGCGGAAGATTGTCCATGCGCTGGGCCCAAAACGAAAACCAGCAGGACAATGAGCCAGGGGGGTCGCAGGCTCCATAGAGCGGCGGCAAGTTTGATCATGGAACCATGTGTCTTCATGGATTTTCGAAAGGACGCACTTCCACGATGCGCAGAAAATCTTGCGTTTTTTCCGCTAGCAGTTTTTTTAGCGCTTCGAAGCGTTGCTCCTGCGCTGCGCGTCTCGAATCTTTCGTGCGAGTGTACAGCGTCAGCAGATAGAAGTTCGCAACATAATGATCCGGGTCGACTTTCAATGCGCGCTCGAGGTGCTTCTCCGCTTGCTTGTACTCTTTTCGCATCAAACAATACTGGCCCAGTTCGGCTAGAGCGTCTGCGTCGTCAGGGCGATCTTTCAGTACCTCCCGCAACTCGGCCACAGCTTCGTCAGGCCGGCCCTCTTGCCGGGCAATCACCCCCAGGTAGTAATGCGCTTTCGATGCGGTCGCGGGGATTGCGGCAGCTTCCTTCAGCCAGGGACGTGCGGCGTCGAAGTCTTTGGCGCGAAAAAGCGCCACGCCCATGGCGAGCTTGCCCCGCGGGTCCTGCGGCTTCAATTTGAGATATTTCTCGAAATACGGAACTGCTTCCGCAGGATCATGTTGGAAAGCAGAAGCCGCCCCCATCGCGTAGTTGTACGCGGGATTCTCCGGCTCGAGCTTCACGGCCTTTTCGAAAGAGTTCCGCGCCTCGGCGATGAGGCTTAAGTCCACGCACACTACGCCGAAATCGTAGTAGAGGCGCGCATTGCTTGGATCCAATTCCTGGGCATGCGCCAGGTAGCCGAGAGCGCCTTGATAGTCCTTTAGCAGACGCGCGATGCGCGTCAATTCCAGCAGCACGTCAACGGAAGGCTTTCCCACCGCAAAAGACTTCTCAAGAGTGGTACGGGCCTCGGCCAGCCGGTTCACGCGTTCGTAGCTGACTCCCAGCGTTTGAAGGAGCGCAGGAGATAGTGCCTCGCGATGTTGCAAGGCCTCGAGCAAAGAGAGAATCAAGTCGTCGCGCTCGGCAGGGACCAGTCCAAGCAACGCTTGTTGGGCGTCCGCTTCGGAAAAGTCCTGAGCGTCCAGCAGTCGTGTCACAGTGGCCTCGGTCTCCTGGCGATTCCCGAGCCCGGCATAATCGGCGCACCGGATCGATAATGCTTGGGCGCTGTTTTGGGTTTCTGTCGGGAGGCGCGAAACGTGGCTGAGCGAGTTCTGATACTCACCCTGTCGTAAAAAAAGTACAGCGCTCTGGTAATTTGCTTCGGCATTAGCAGGTTCATATTCGAGCACGCGCTGGTAGACCTCGAGCGTTTTGCGCTGCGTCTGCGGATCGGCTGGGAGGTTCTCTTGATATAGGCGTCCCAAGTTGAGGTAGGCCGCCGTAAATTTCGGTGCTCTTGCAATCGCCTGACGAAAGTTCTTTTCAGCCTCCTCATACTTGCCTTGCTGTGCTTCGACGATCCCCAGCAGGTTTTGCAACCCCTCATCCGATGGATACTGTTTGGTCGCCTCTGCGAGCTGGCGTTGTGCTTCTTCCAGTTTGTCCTCCTCTATCAGTTGCTGGATCTGCAAGATTTTTTGCTCTCTTGCGCTCTGGTTGTTCTGTTCCGCGTTGGCGAGCGGGCAACCCACACGACCGATCAAGGTGGTCAGCGCCACGACAGAAATGACCCACCGCCATGGCGCCGCGAAACGGTTCGCCGGATATTTCCTGCCAAGAAATCTCGAACTCGAAAACACGTTCGTGAGCCTTACAAATTGGCTATGAGAGCCCATCCCATGCTGCTTTATACTAATCTCCGTTGTACTGCGTTTTTCGTCTGCGCGCGCTTGATTATTGAGTGCAAGCGCGCCTGGTTCGGAGTCACCTTGGCAATCAACACATCCCCAGACATCGGCGTGGATCCACAATCCGCCGCGCACCTGGCGAGAATCGCAATCCGCGCGGCCATCCTCTGGCTTCTCTTCAGTCTAACCAGAGCGACGCTTGCCCAGGAATATCTTCCTCCCTCGTCAGAGGCAAAGATTGCGGTTGGCGTTGCCGCGCTGAAGTCTGGCGATCTGGATGGCGCCGACAAGGTCTTCTCCGAAGCCCTCCAACAGGGCATCAAGCACCCTCTCGTCTATCATAACCTCGGCATCATCGCCCAGCAGCGTGGACAACCTTTAAAAGCCGTCACGCGATTTCGCCAGGCTCTGGTTCTGCAGCCCGGCTTTGGCCCGGCGCACCTCCTCCTGGGCTCCAGCCTCATGGCGCTGAAAAGAAATGCCGAGGCCCTGCGCGAACTGCAGCGCGCGGTCAAACTAATGCCTCAGGAGCCCCAAGCTTACCTGCAACTAGCCAAGGCTTACGAGGCTTTCGAGAACTGGATCGCGGCCGTCGAGCAGCTTCAGAAACTCGTGGAGCTGGCTCCTCAGGAGCCCGAGTACTCCTATCAACTGGGCAGGGCCTGGATGAAACTGTCCGGCTGGTCGTACCAGCAGATTTCCCAGCTTGATCCTCACTCCCCCAGGCTGCAGCAGGCCCTTGGACAGGAGTATGCAGTTCAGGAAAAATATGATCTGGCTCTCTCCGCTTTTCAAAAGGCTGCACACTACGATCCCAAATTGCCCGAGATTCATTTGGCCATTGCTTTGCTCTGTCTTGAACTGAAACGATTCGATGATGCCCTCGCCGCGATCAACGTCGAACTCGGGCTCGTGGCGGGGAGCAAAGCGGCACTCGACGCCAAAGCCAGAATCGAAGCGGCAAGGGCCGCTGCCACTGGACCGCCATGATTGCTGCATCCTCCTGCAAGCACGAGACGCGAAGAACTGTCCATTGTTTCGCCTCTGCCTTTGTCGCCGCGTTCCTTAGCCTCATCTTTCTGCCGCGAACCTGCGCTAACTGGCAAGACAACCTTGCGCCCTTAGGCGTTCGCCGTGATTTCTCGGACCTGCAACTGCCAGGAACTCGAAAACGCCCTAAACGGTCACAATTACAAACAGGCGGAAACGATTCTTGTCAGAGAAGCGGAAAGCCACCCCAAATCAACGAGAACGGCCAAACTGCTGGTCACGGCCGCAGGAATTTTCTTTCTCGACGGCCAGTACCTGAATGCCGCCATTGCCTGGAAAAGGGCCGAAGCCATCACTCCTCTTGATGAGCGCAGCCGCTTTACGCTCGCCATGGCGTACATCGAGCTCCGCCGCCGCGATTGGGCCCGTCCGGAACTCGAGAAACTTGCCGCTGCCGAGCCGCGGAATTCGCTCTACACCTATTGGCTCGCGCGCCTGGACTACGATGCGCAAAACTATGCGTCGGCTATCGCCCGCCTGCAAGAGGTTATCGAGCTGGATCCAGATATGGTGCGCGCGTACGACACCTTAGGCCTGTGCTTCGATTACCTCGGCAAATTCGAGGAAGCCATCAAGAATTACGACCGCGCCGTCCAACTGAACCGGCTTCAACCAAAACCTTCGCCCTGGCCCCATGTGGATCTGGCCATTTCCCTCATGGCCCTAAACCGACTGCCGGACGCGGAGAAGAGTCTGCGCGAAGCAATTGAATACGGCCCCAAGCTACCGCAGGCGTACTATCAGCTAGGGCGAGCCTAGGGCGAGCCTTGGAGATGCAGGGCGGCTATGAAGAAGCGGTTCCACCCCTCAACCAAGCCACTACGCTTGATCCTTCTTATCCTGAACCGCACTATCTGCTTGGCCGCATCTATCATCGGTTGGGAGACAACTCGCTCCCCAAAGCGGAGGCCGATCGCTTCCAGGAGCTAAAAAAGGCTAGCGAATTGCAACCCTTACCAAATCCTTCCTTGCCGCCGAGGTAGCACACGTTAGGTTCGTCCAAACGAGCAGCGCGCCGATTTTCATCGGGCACTGCTCGTTTCTCGGGGTGTTAGGCGTCAAGAATTCGCCTTGCCTAAAATTCAAGTCTCGCGCCTATCTGAATCGTTCGCGGTGAGCTTACACTACCGTCCCAGGTACCGAAATTATTGATACTGATGTCATTATGAAATGCGAAACTTGAACCTTGGTTGTTTACGTTGGTGGCGTTGAAGAAATAATGCTGGTTGAACGCATTGAAGAACCCAAAGCGCAGCTGGAAATTGACCCGCTCTCCAATCCTAGTGTTTTTGGTTATCGAAAAGTCCACGTCCTTGGCGTTTGGACCTCTCAGATTCGAAATGCGCGGTCCAATGCCGGTGTAGCCGAAGACTCCGGTGCAGCCTGGGCATGCCCCGGCCGGTTGGAAGGCCGTTAGGGGCTCGAATGCCGCTGCGTTGAGTAGAGGTCCCTTACTTGGATTGTAGCTATTCGGGTCCTGGAGGAAAGGATTTTGGCCCTTGACAAGACCTAGGAGGCAATTCTGGCGGAATTGCGGAACCACTTCGCACGCGCCCGAACGGAACCACATCGGGGTTCCCGTGGACCAATGAAGTATGGGGGCCACTTGCCAGCCGCCTACCAGCCCGTTGACGGCGCCACCTTGGTTCGCGTATTTCTTGCCCCTACCAAAGGGCAAATCGTAAACGAAGGCGGCCGACAGCACCTGCGGGACGTCATCGGATGACAGGGTACGCGCACGGACTTTCTCGTAAGGCGAAATTACACCCTGCGTGGCGTTCCAAGAACCGCCGAGCTGCTGAGTATTGTCCGAGGCGTCGGATATAAGCTTGGAATTCGTATAAGACACGAGCATGTAAAGCCCATGCCTATAGCTCTTCTCTGCCTTCAACTGTAGGGAGTGATAGATGGAATTCCCGTGGTTTTCGTTCAACCCCTGGAGCGGGCCGCAAAACTGCGGGAACGGCAACAGCGCCTGAGCAACAGTGGGAGAACAAGCGGAGCCGGGTTTAGTTAAATCGTTAACCCATCCGTTGTAAGGAGATTTAACGCCGAAAAGCGTCTGGCTATCCGACGTGAATTGGACGTTCAATTCGGGCACGTAACCGCAATTGACGTTGGTTGGTGGCTTGTTGGTGGTGGCGCAAATGGGGTCGATAGAAGTTGTGTTTGCCTCAAGAGCCTGTATCTTTGGATCAAAGGGATTCAATACGTTGGCCGGATTTAGGCTTGACGTCAGGCGCGAGCCCTTGTTCCCCACATAGGCGACGCTGAAGAAAATATCTTTGGGAAGTTGACGCTCAATCGTCAGGTTCCACTGTTGAGAATAGGGTCGCCGGTTCGCATCTACCGGGCGGTATGCCGAACCATTACCGTTGGCAGCGGTGGGGGAATGACCATTGTCGAATCCCGGCGAGATAAATGGAGGGAGTTGCGCGGGGGCAGGGACCCCATTGTCCAGGTAGAATGCCGGATCAGGTTGGCCGGTTACGGGGTCCACGCTGGTGCCGAACGTCTGATGCAGATTGAAGCCATCGAGCGCCATTCCACCGCCCCAACCTGGGTAGAACGCTTGAGCAAAGAAAATGCCGTAACCTGCGCGAACGACCGTCTTCTGGTCATACGAATAGGCCACGCTCAGTCGCGGCGCAAACCCCTTGTGCCACGGCTTCTCCGGATAAGGGGCGCCGTAGCATGCGGAAGCAGCCTGGCAAGCGGAGTTATTGCCGGCGAAAGCCAAACGTCCCGGTAATCCGCCGGCATTGGGGTTGGTTCCGACGAGATCGATGAAGGAAAAATGATCATATTTTTCTCGAGAAGGTGTGTAGTAGTCCCACCGCAACCCCGCGTTGAAGGTCAGCTTTGGAGTGATTTTCCACGAGTCGTCGGCATGCAAGGCCCAGACCGTTTGGCGGGGATACCAGGCGCTCACCACTCGACGGTCAGCCGAGCCGCCGTTGACAGCTCCGAGGAAGAAGTCCGCAACCGGACTCCCACTGTTGCCGCTGGGCGAGCTTGTGGCTGAACCGTCGAAGCTGTAAGTCCCAGATTGATTATTGGACTGATGAATATTGCCCTGCACCGATCGCCATTCCATGCCGAAAGTGAAGGTGTGATGCCCATGGATTTTGTTCACCAAGTCGTTGAATACCCAGGTCGGACGAACGGTGATATTCGTTGCTGGAGGGCCGTTGCTGTTTGAGATCTGATTGAACCCCTGGCTGAACGTGAAGGCTGGTAGGGCATTGGGTTTGGGTGCGCCATTCACGGTGACCTGTGGCAAGGCGTTCGATCCACTGAGAAAAGCTAGGTTCTGTGATCCGTACCCTTCGTTGCGATTCAAATACCCAAAAGTCGCATGGTTGGTCATGGTTGTCGAGAAGGTATGCTCCCAGTTAAACCTTGAGATCGGCGAATTTTGAGGTCTCGTGGGAGACTCTGTCGCGATGGAAACGGGTAGCAAAGTAGCCCTGTTGTAGCCAGTAAACTGACGCCACCAGAAAAAATAAAAGTGATCCTTATCGCCGTAGTTGTGGTCGATGCGCGTCATGTAAACGTTCGAATTGCTAGTGAGCGTATCTGGCACAGGTTTGGGCGCCGTGTAGTTACTCGTGGCATTCGAATTGGTCGGAGTCGGCAATTGCGCCATATAAGCTTTGGCAATGGCGCTTTCGCAAGCCGACGGAATGATGTTTCCGGGGAACTGTTTCCCGGGTCCCACTCCGGCTGCCGTCTGGCAAGTTGTACTGGCATTGCCCGGCATGTAAATGGGCAAGCCCCAGTCCGTAAAGTTTCCCCCTCGTTCTAATACCGACGGAATCGAGATCGTTGGCGTATTAGAGCCACCGGCCTGGTGGTAGGACTCCCAGTCGAAATAGAAAAAGGAGTGATGCTTTGAAGTTCCATGATAGAGGAAGGGTATTTTGACTGGACCGCCAATGTTGGCGCCGAAGTTGTGCTCATTGTCCGGGGGCCGGGGTAGCCCATGAAAGTTGTTCGTCCAGGTATTAGCATTCAGCGCTTTGTTTCGCGCGTATTCGAAAGCTGCGGCGTGATATTGTGTCGTGCCGCCCTTACTGACCATCGTAATCTGACCAGAAGTCGACGAGCCGTACTCGGGAGCGTAGTCCGATGTGAGCACCTTAACTTCCTGAACCATATCAGGGGACATTTGAAAGTCCTGTTGAATCGAGACCATCCCGCTCTGGCTCATGAAACCTTCTTGCATGGTTGCACCATCCAACAGAGCCTCATCGCCGGACTCCTGTCCCCCGTTAATGCGCGCCTGGAAGGCTTCACTCGAACTGCCGGTCGTGATGCCTGGTAGAAGCACGGCCAGAGCTGCCGAAGAACGTGGTTTGCCCTCAACGACCAGCGGTAAGTCCTTGATCGTTTCCGGATCGGCTCCCCCCTGCAGTGTCCCATTGTCGTAGTTGATGAGGGTATTCTGACCCTCCACGGTGACGGTCTCGGTTGCACCGCCGACTTTGAGAGCGATGTCGGCATGCCCCGACTGGTTGATCGTCAGCAGGATATCCTTCTGGACGTAAGTTCCGAATCCACTCTTGACCACTCTCAGGTCGTAAGTCCCTGGAGTTAAATTTCGAAAGGTGTACTCACCCCGCTCGTTGGATGTAGCCTTCGCCTCGAAACCGGTCGCCTTGTTGGTGAGGGTCAGCTCAGCGTCAGCAATGACACCTCCAGACGGGTCGGTTACTGTGCCGCCCAGCGTGGCATTCCCAATCTGCGCTCTCGCAGCCTTGGGAAAAGCCGACAGCGCCAGAGTGATTGCCAGCAAGAAACTTACAGCAAGACTCTTTGAAGAATTTGACTTAATAACCATAGACGTCACCTCGCACTTGAACTCCTCCGCAAGGTCCCCCGAGAACGAAATCCGCGAACGCCGATATCCCGAATGCCTCGGCTCTAGCTGCGGGCAAGGACTGTAACCAGAACCGCAGTCCGGCGTGATGGTGCTCTTTCCTGCCGCTCACGCACCAAATGAATATTTGCAATCCCAATAAACCTGCTCGCTCCCGTCCAAACTCACCACGCAGGTCGCTCGCCCGACACAAGAAACGCCAGGAATACAGCTTATTTTTGTTTCAGGAACAAATCGGATGCGCCCAGGCGGGAGGTTATGAGCGCAAAGGCAGCATGTCAAACTCGAATTTCTAAAGCGTCGTTTAAGCAATTCTCAACAAATTTCACGAGAGAAGCGTGTGTTCTTTGCTCCTTGTCTGGCCCTCGGGAGCGCCTCCTTGTCAACCGGATCGGGTGCAAAAGGGACCTTTTCCGCGGCTGGAATTCCGGACCGCGAGAGCGCGGGCAAGATAACCGAAAGACATTGAATATGCTTCTAGTCGGAAAGAGTTACAAGACTCCTTACGCCTCACCCATTGCATTACATCGTTTAGGCGACTCAAACAGATCCTGGCGAGAAGCCCCTCGACTTGAGTGCAAGAAACCGCGTTATTCCATCGTCGTAGTTGGCATCCGTGACAAGTTAAGCGCTGGCCTCTCGGTTCGAAACTTGCTTTCGAAGGCTGGCCCTCAGCGCGTTCGGCCGACAGTCTTCAACTTGTTCCAGCAACGCGGCACGCAGAAAGCTGGCAATAGACTCCGTTAGCTTGCGCGGGCAATCGGTGCGAACCACCGCCAGCGCCAGGCTTCTTGTCAGGCGACGCCCATCGACACGAAACTTTTGGAAGAAGGGCGACCGCTCCCGTAAGGCGTGTTCGGGAAGGATGGAATGGCCAAACCCTGATTCCACAAGTCGTTTGATGGCTTCTGTGTCGTCTGCTTCCATCTGGACATTTGGCTGGACTCCAATGTCCTTGAAGAACTCGTCGATCACGCGTCGGACGTTGCTCCGTTTTGGGTACAGCAGGAATGGCACACTGGCCAGCTCGTCAGCTCTCAATGAACCGACATGAGCGCGGGCAACCTTTTTTTGCGAAGGGCGTACAATGAGCAGCTCTTCCTCGAAAAGAGGGATGATCTGGAGATTCTCTTCAGGAACAGGGAGCGAAATGAGCGCCAAATCGAACCTGTGGTCGAGCAGGCCGGCGACCATATCCTCCGTCACGCCCACGGTAACGCGAATCTCGGCGTTGGGATAGCGCCTCCGCAATTGTCTGAGGGGACGGCCGAGCTGGTAGATCAGCGTTGTGACGCCTGTGGCCAGATGAAAAGGGCGCGTATCCGTCGTTAGGTTGTTCTCGAACTCTTGCTGGATATGGGCCATCAGCGTAACGACTTCTTTGGCGTGTTCCGCAAGTCGTGAGGCCGCGGATGTCGGGATCAGCCGCTTTCCTCGGTGGACGAAAAGCTCAGTGTGGAGTTCGTCGGCGAGGTTATGAAGTTGCAGACTAACTGCGCCTGGCGACAGATGAATCTTCTCCGCGGCGCGCGTCATGCTGGGGGACTCCATCACCGCAAGAAACAGTTCAAGTTGGTGGATGTCCATTGGCACTCTTGGGGAACACGCACTCCAGGTAAGCCTGGGGTCTTAAGCGAATCCCCAAAAATCGGCCGGATTATACACCGTGCACAAGCTCTGACGTCAAGTGCGCGAGATCCCGCGATCGAGGGTTACAAGGATGTCTGTTGCAACGAGGATGTTCGGCAATCCGAAAGCGATCGCACGGCTACTTGGCTGAATAGCCGGACATTCTTCGAAGTGGGCTGTGCACACGGGTCTCTTCTTCAGATGGCGCCACAGTGGCGAAGAAAGTGGAAAAACTTCGATCTCGTGTGGACAGCGGATCGGCGATCTACACATGGGCACCTTGACGTCAGAAACCGCCGGTTCGGTAATCAACGGAACAGTCGGCATATTTCCTTTCAATGGTTTCACGGAAACATTGAGTTTTCGCATAATTCTTATCTGTTTTCCGCGCGAAAACCTCCAAGCACTTGCTACGTTGTTGGCGAAGAGAGATCATCCTCCGCAATTACGACGTCACGTTGCCCATCGCCCTTCGGTGCCGGATACACCTTGCTCGTGGGATGAAAATGTTTGCGAAGAAACTAACAACAGGAACGATCTGGCTCACGACCTGAACCGCGGACGAAAGACGGGCGATCTACACGGGCCGACGCCTTTGCTATGGTGCGCGTCCGTCTTTCTGCGGTGAACGCAAGAGTGGGCTCGACACGCCAGCCGGTTTAGCCTGGCTAAATCACTCCTTTAAATTTTTCGGATTGACACGCTTTGGAACATGTTTCTACCGTCAGCAAACTGATTTCTATTCAGCGAATCGATACCAACTATCCAGCAAGTTGCTGGCGTCGAGGCAAATACGGGGTTTGCGGCAAACATACCGGCGGGGGGAGCCGGGCAGTCGGGGTGCGGCTTAGCCGCAAGTAAGGGTGGGGCCGGAGTTGAGGTTTCGGCTGGTCCTCGAAAGGGAAGCAAACATGAAGAAGAACGTCTTTATCGCTATTTTCGCTG
>WNFW01001371.1_pt1 | contig 16371 bp, 11 predicted proteins | sample 5400131 | NCBI WGS metagenome assembly WNFW01 (sample SAMN13153362, study PRJNA577476) | soil metagenome | isolation source: 20 cm soil or saprolite under grassland replicate 1 | place: USA:California | collected 2016-06-15 | reverse complement strand
TGCTGGGCGATCGGGTGGCCCTTCTCCTTGAGGATTTTGAGCGAGAAGGCGGCGTCATGGGCGGTGAGCGGGCTCCCGTCGTAGAAGGTGATGCCGGGCCGCATCAGAAACCGGTAGGTCAATCCGTCCGCGGAAATGCGCACGGCGCGCGCAGCAAGGCCGTAGAGCGCATCCGGCTCGTCGGCGGCACGCGCCATCAAGCCGCCGAAGGTGAGCTCCATGCCCTGCGCGCCGTCGCCCTTGAGGATGAAGATATTGAGTGAATTGAAGGTGAGAAAGTTCTGATTAAAGACGCGGTTCGACCCGACCTGCGAGAAGGTGCCGCCCTTGGGCGCGCCCGGGTTGATATAGTCGAGATGCTTGAAACTCGCCGGATATTTCAGGTCGCCGAAGGACGACATGCCGTGACGCTCGGGCCCCTCGTTGGCGCAGGCCGGAGCGGCGATGCTCGCTGCCAGCGCGCCGGCACCAAGCGCGAGCGTGTCGCGCCGCGTCACATTGCGGATGTCGCTCATGAGCGTGTTCCTATCTTGGCGGCCTTTTCGGCGTCCCACCACCATACGGTCGGGAAGGCTGATGCGCCGTATTTGGGCAGAGGATCCTGCCGGTTGAAACGATCCCAGCGCGCGCTGCGGATCTTGTCCGAGGTGAACTGCGGCACGACGTAATAATTCCACAAGAGCACGCGGTCGAGCGCCTTGGTGGCGGCGACGAGCTCGGCGCGATCCTTGGCAAAGATCACGCGATCGATCAGCGCGTCGACCGCCGGATTTTTGATGCCGACATAGTTGCGCGAGCCCACCGTGTCGGCGGCCTGCGAGCCCCAGTAGTCGCGCTGCTCGTTGCCGGGGGAGAGCGACTCGGGCCAGGACGCGACGATCATGTCGAAATCCCAGCTGCGCAGCCGGTTCTCGTATTGCGGATCATCGACCGTGCGCACATTCACGGCCATACCGAGCCGTTCGAGCGAGGGCTTGTAGAACAAGATTATACGCTCGACGCTTGGCTCTTCTGTGAGAATCTCGAAGCTGAAGGGCTCTCCGCTCTTGGCATTGACCAGTTTCTGGTTGCGGATCTCGTAACCCGCCTCTTTAAGGAGCCGCATCGCTTCGCGCAGGTTGGCGCGCACTTTCTCGGGCGTTCCACCCACCGGATTGGTGTATTCGGTGGTGAACAATTCCGGCGGCACTTTGTCCTTCACCGTTTCCAGGATTTCCAGTTCCTGACCCTGCGGCAGGCCGGACGAGGCGAGTTCGGTACCTTCGAAATAACTTTTGATGCGCGTGTACTGCCCATAAAAAATTTGCTTGTTCATCTCCTCGAAGTCGTAGGCAAAATTGAACGCGCGGCGCAACTGCGGATTCTTGAATTTGTCACGCCGCGTGTTGAAGGCGAAGGCTTGCATGATGCCGCGGTTGCGCTGCGGAAATTCCTCCAGCAGGACCCGCTTTTCGTTGACCGCCGGAAAGTCGTAGGCAGTCGCCCAGTTCTTGGCGATGTTCTCGGTGCGCCAATCGAGATGGTCGGCTTTGAACGCCTCGAGCCCCACCGTCGCGTCGCGGAAATATTCGAACCGCATCTCGTCGAAATTGTCGCGTCCGGCATTGACGTTGAGATCTTTGGCCCAATAGTCCTTCACCCGCTCGTACACGACCGTGCGGCCGGCGACGAACTCCTTGATGCGGTAGGCGCCGTTGCCGAGCGGCGGTTCGAGCGTGGTCGCGCCGACATCGCGCTTCCTCCCCGAAGCGTCGGTGCCCTGCCACCAATGCTTCGGCAGCACGTTGAGCTGACCCACGATCTGCGGCAGTTCCCGATTGCCCGGTGCGTCGAAGATGAAGGTGACCTCGCGCTCGCCGGTCTGCTCGACTTTGGCGACGTGCCGGTAATAGGCCGCAAGCGACGGATTGTGCGTCTTGAACGCCTGCATGGAGAAGATCACGTCGTCGACGGTCACCGGCTTGCCATCGTGATGGCGCGCGGCGGCACGCAAGCGGAACGTCGCCGAGCTAAAGTCGCGTGGGTGGCTCACCGCTTCGGCGATGAGCCCGTACTCGGTCGACACTTCATCGAGCGCCGGCGCCAGCAAGGTGTCCGAGATCATACCGGCTCCCGCGGCGATCGAGCCTTTGAGCCCCGCGACGACCTCGTTGAAGTTGTCGAAGGTGCCGATCGCCATCAGCCGCACGCTTCCGCCCTTGGGCGCGTTCGGGTTGACGTAATCGAAATGCTTGAAGGCAGCCGGATATTTGAGGTCGCCGAACAGCGACAAGCCATGCCGCCATTCGAGACTGCCCTCTCCGTTTCCCGCCTGGGCGCGCGCCGCGGCGCCGAGGAACGGCAGGCGGTCGAAGATCGGACATAAAGCTGCAAGAACGCCGCTGCGAACGAGGGATCGGCGGGTCAGGCGCAAGGCAACCTCCGGGGCGACGCACGCATTGACCGCATTATGTCCCAGTCCGGATGGCTCGGCAGCGACAGCGGCGCGGTGGGACCATCACTTTATACATAGGCGGCCGCCGCGCCGGCCGCCCATTCATTACCAAAACTTAAAGTAAGCGATAAGAGCGTAGCGATCATCCTCCAAATGGAGGATGAGTTCACTGCGGCTTCGCGCCACCTCCAGCCTCCGCCGCCTTGGGAAGCGGCGCCGGGTTGTCCGACAGGGAGTTGAGATAGGTGATGACGTCGGCGCGGTCGCTGCCGCGCGGGATACCCGCGAAGGTCATGTTGGTGCCGGGAATGAAGCCGCGCGGATTGGTGATGAACTGATTGAGATCCTCGATGGTCCAGTTGCCGCCCTTCGCCTTCATGGCGCCGGAATAGTTGAAGCCGGGCTCCGATGCCCTCTGACGGCCGACCACGCCCCACAGATTAGGACCGACCAGGTTGCGCCCCCCCTTGTTGAAGGTATGGCAGGCCTGGCATTTCTTGGCCGAGTTCTCGCCGCGTTTCATGTCGGCGTTGGCGAGGAGCTGCTCGATCGGCTGTTGCTTTTCCTGCTCGGCGGGTTTGCCCGACGGCGGCTGTTCCGGCACCCCGAGCTCGTAGCCGGGCTTGGCGGGCTTCTCCGGCGCGAAGATGGCGCCAGCGGCGATGTTGATCGCGAGCAGGCACAGGCAGGTGCCCAGAACTGCACCGAGGATTTTGTTAACTTCAAAGGAGTCCATCGCCTCGACGCTCGCAGGCAGCGTGATGGAAGGGGCAGGCAGCCGCGATTTGCGGCGGCGCACAAATAGCCGGTTTGCCTCGGCTCTGGCAACCCGTATAACCGCTCAGCACACGGTCATCCTCACCCTTAGCGTGAGGCGCACTGCTCTTTAAATGCAGTGCGGAGACCCGGGCCGGCCGAGGCGGATCGATGGCCGACGTTCTCATTCTCATACCCGCACGCATGGCCTCGACGCGGCTTCCCGGCAAGCCGCTCCTCGATATCGCCGGTGAACCGATGATCGTCCACGTCATGCGCCGCGCGCAGGCGGCACGCGTGGGCGAGGTGGTGGTGGCGACCGATTCGGAAGTGATCGCGGCCTGCGTTGAGAAAGCGGGCGGGCGCGCGGTGATGACGCGCGCCGACCACGCATCCGGATCGGATCGCATCTTCGAGGCGCTCGAAGTCATCGACCCGCAGCGCTGCAGCAATGTCATCGTCAACATGCAGGCCGACCTGCCCACGCTCACGCCCGCCGACATCGCCGCCGCAATCTCCCCGCTCGCAGATACGGCGGTCGATATCGCTACGCTCGCAGCCGAGATCACGCGCGCGCAGGAGCGCAGCGACCCGAACGTGGTGAAGCTCGTCGGCACGCCGGTCGGACAAGACCGCCTGCGCGCGCTCTACTTCACGCGCGCGACGGCGCCGGCGGGCGAGGGCCCGCTCTATCACCACATCGGGCTTTACGCCTTTCGCCGTGCCGCGCTCGCGCGTTTCGTCGCGCTCCGCCCCTCCCCGCTCGAGCAGCGCGAGAGGCTCGAGCAGTTGCGCGCGCTCGAGGCGGGCATGCGCATCGACGCGAGCATCGTCGCGAGCGTGCCGCTCGGCGTCGACACGCCCGCCGACCTCGAGCGGGCGCGCGAGGTTATCGGGCGGGGCAAGAAAAAGGCGCAGCCGTAGGGCGCGTGAGCGCAGCACTCTGCGGGAAAAGATCACCCGGATTTCGCTTCGCTTATCCGGGCTAGAACGAGCGCCAGAGCCGTTGACTCGGACGCGCCGCGTGCGTACCGGAACGGCCATGACAGCCAAAAAGATCGTGTTCCAGGGCGAGCCGGGAGCGAATTCCCATCTCGCCTCCCACGACGTGTATCCGGATTACGAAGCGGTGCCGTGCGCGACCTTCGAGGACGCCTTCGCAGCGATCAGCGCGGGCGAAGTCGCGCTCGGCATGATTCCGATCGAAAATTCGGTCGCCGGCCGCGTCGCCGACATTCACCATCTTTTGCCGGACTCCGGGCTGCACATCGTCGCCGAGCATTTCATGCCGGTGCGGCACCAGCTGCTCGCTCCCAAGGGGGCAACGCTTGCCGACATCAAGACGGTCGAAAGCCATGTGCACGCGCTCGGTCAGTGCCGCAAAGTGATCCGCAAGCTCGGCGTCAAGCCGGTGGTGGCCGCCGACACCGCCGGCTCCGCGCGCGAGGTCGCGGAAATGGGCGACAAGAGCCGCGCCGCCATCGCCTCGCGGCTCGCCGCGGAGATCTACGGTCTCGAGATCCTGGCCCAGGATATCGAGGACGAAGACCACAATACCACGCGCTTCATCGTGCTTTCGCGCGATGCAAGATGGGCCACGCGCGACGGCCGCCCTGTCATTACCACGTTCCTATTTCGGGTGCGCAATGTGCCGGCCGCGCTCTACAAGGCGCTCGGCGGTTTTGCCACCAACGGCGTCAACATGACCAAGCTCGAAAGCTACATGATCGAGGGCAACTTCTTCGCGACGCAGTTCTATGCCGACGTCGAGGGCCACCCAGAAGACCGCAGCCTGGTATTCGCCTTCGAGGAGCTCGCGTTCTACTCCAAGGAGATGAAGATCCTCGGCGTCTATCCGGCGCATTCGTTCCGCGCGACCTTCGAGGAGACGGTGGGATAGCGAGCGCGCGCCAAGCTAAGCCGCGCTCCTCGTGATCGGCTGCTTGGTTGTTTGCTGCGAGCGCGCGGTCGCGCCGGTGCGCGCGTCGCGCCGGCGACAGCGATTCGGTGCGATGCTTGCGTCGCGCAGCCGCGTCGCGTCGCTGCCATAAACGACCCACTCGATCTCCGAGCGGTTCACCCCGATGTCGCGCAGCGTGCGATCGTCAAGCGCACGAAGCTCGCGCACCGTCCGGCTGCGCTCGCGCCAGAGCGCGTAGGCGCGCCACCATGTCCTGGCCGTTGTGACGACGGTCTCGGCCGCCGCGCCGGCAGCCGCGCGCAACGCGCGCACGCCGCTGCCGATGACATGGCGCAGCGCTCGCCCGCGGGCGAGATGGGCGCGCCGCAAGGCTTGCTGGCGCAGCCTGTCCCGCTCCTCGGGCGGTAAACTCATGTAATCGAGAGCACTTATGTCGATGGTACCCATGACTGTCTCCTTCAACTCAATCTCTTCGGGGCACCTTTACCGCTGCCGGAATATCACGTAAAATGAATAATAATGATCAGAACGATCTCAGGATGAGAATGATGGATCTCAGCGACTTGCATATCTTCCGCTCCGTCGTCGAGGCCGGCGGCGTGACGCGGGCCGCGGAAAAGCTCAACCGCGTGCAGTCGAACGTCACCACGCGCGTGCGCCAACTTGAGAGCGAGCTCGGCGTCGACCTCTTCGTGCGCCAGGGCAAGCGGCTGCATGTCTCGCCGGCGGGCAAGCTCTTGCTCGATTATGCCGAGCGGCTGATCGACCTGGCGCGGGAAGCGCGCGAGGCGGTGCACGATGCCAAGCCGCGCGGGCTGTTGCGATTAGGAACGGGTGAGAGCACCGCCGCCATGCGCCTGCCTGTGCCCATGAACGACTATCTCAGCCGTTATCCCGAGGTCACGCTCGAGCTGCGCACCGGCAATACCAAGCAGCTGGCCGCCGCGGTGCTCTCAGGCGAGCTCGACGCGGCGCTCGCCTCCGAACCGGTCGCCGACGGGCCGTTCGAGAAGGTCACGATCTACGAGGAGGAGCTGGTGATCATCGCTGCTGTCGGTCATCCGCCGATCAAGTCGCCGCGCGACGCCAAGCCCCAAACCGTTCTCGCCTTCGAGGCCGGCTGCGCCTATCGCCAGCGGCTCGAGGATTGGTTCGCCCACCACCGGGAAATGCCGGATCGGATCGTCGAAATAAGCTCCTACCACGCCATGCTCGGATGCGCAGTCGCGGGCATGGGCATTTCGCTGATGCCGCGCAACGTGCTCACCACGTTTCCGGATGCCAAGCTTTTGAGCACGCATTCGCTGCCGGCAGCGCTCGCGCGAGCGAAAACCAGCCTGATCTGGCGCAAGGGCACGCTGTCGCCCAAGGTGCGCGCGCTGATCGAGGTGTTGAACGAGCACGCCGAGACACGCAAGAAGGCCCGTGGCGCGCGAAACAGACCCGCTCACGCCGCCGGCAACGGCCGCTCGCGCGCCTAGCGCGAGGATCTTCTACCACCCGCGTAAATTCTGACCCGTCATTCCGGGGCGCGGGCGAAGCCCGCGAGCCTGGAATCCATAACCACTGCCTGTGGTTATAGATTCCGGCCCTCGCCGCTATCGCGGCTCGGCCGGAATGACAAACTGAACGGGCTGATATTCCTCGCAAAAAAATGGATGCGCAGGGCGCCAGCGCGTTTACTTATCGCGCGCTTCTGCCCGCGCACGACAAGACCCGATCGGTTCGCGTCAAATCGTCTGATTGTAAGCGCCGACCTCGCGATGCGTGCGCAGCACGCCGTCGATGGCCTTGAACATGTCGCGCATGCGCGGCTCCGATACCGGGCTCTCCACAACGACGACTAGCTCCGGCTTGTTGGAGGAGGCGCGCACCAGTCCCCAGGTGCCGTCCGCGACGGTGACGCGCACACCGTTCACCGTGACGAGATCGCGAATTTCTTCTCCCGCCACCTTCTCGCCGCGCGCTTTCGCCTGCTCAAAGTGTTTCACGACCTCCTCGACCACCTGGTATTTCACCTCATCCGGGCAGTGCGGCGCCATCGTCGGCGAGGACCAGGTCTTGGGCAGCGCGTTCTTGAGATCGGCCATGCTTTTTCCCGGATTGCGGTCGAGCATGTCGCATACCGCAAGTGCAAAGAGGAGCCCGTCGTCATAGCCGCGGCCGAGCGGCTCATTGAAGAAGAAGTGGCCGGACTTCTCGAAGCCCGCCACTGCGCCAATCTCGTTGACGCGGCGCTTGATGTAGGAATGGCCGGTCTTCCAATAATCAGTCTTGGCGCCATGCGCGCGCAGCACCGGATCAGTCATGAACAAGCCGGTCGACTTCACATCGGCGACGAATATTGCGCCTTTACGTTGCGCGGAAATGTCGCGCGCGAGCATCACGCCCACCTTGTCGGCGAAAATTTCGTCCCCCTCGTTGTCCACGACGCCGCAACGGTCGCCGTCGCCGTCGAAGCCGAGCGCCACGTCCGCCTTCACGCGCAACACCTCGTCGCGCATGGCGTGCAGCATTTTCATGTCTTCAGTGTTGGGGTTGTATTTGGGAAAGGTGTGGTCGAGCTCGCAGTCGAGCGGCACCACGTCGCAGCCGATCGCCGAGAGCACGCGCGGCGCGAACGCGCCGGCGGTGCCGTTGCCGCAGGCGCACACGACCTTGAGCCGGCGCTTGAGCTTCGGCCGGTCGGTAAGATCGGCGATGTAACGGAGCGGAAAATTGTCAACGAACGCGTAGGCGCCGCCGCCACGCAGCTTGTAGCGCCCCTCGAGCACGATCGCCTTGAGCCGGTTGATCTCGTCCGGGCCGAAGGTGAGCGGGCGGTTGGCGCCCATCTTCACGCCGGTCCAGCCGTTGTCGTTGTGGGAGGCCGTCACCATCGCCACGCACGGCACGTCGAGAGCAAATTGCGCGAAATAAGCCATCGGCGTGAGCGCCAGGCCGATGTCGGTGACGCTGCAGCCCCCTGCCATTAGGCCGGTCGTCAAGGCGGTCTTGACGGAAGCCGAATAGGCGCGGAAATCGTGGCCGGTCACGATGCGAGGTGCGACGCCGAGCTCGTGGATGAGCGTGCCAAGGCCCAGCCCCAGCGCCTGCACGCCCATCAGGTTGATCTCCTTTTCGAGTAGCCAGCGCGCGTCGTATTCGCGAAAGCCGGTCGCCTTCACCAGCGGCTCGGATTCGTACGCATAAGTGTTGGGGCTAAGTGCGGGCTTCGGCTTGGGAAACATCACCGGTCCTAGCGCGCGGCGAATGCGCACGCGCCTCATAGCCCAAGCGGAGCGCGGGGAAAAGCGCGGTAGCGCACAGCTGTACCCAAACGCTTTCGCATCAGATTGGTTTCCTTGCGCAAGACATCGGCGCTAGCGCGAGCGCGGCTTGGCGCGGCGAGTAGGCGCCGCGGCGAGCGGATCATCGGGCCATGGATGGCGCGGGTAGCGGCCCTTCATCTCGGCTTTGACTGCGGCGTAGCTGCCGCGCCAGAAGCCGGGCAAATCGCGCGTCACTTGCACCGGCCGATGCGCAGGCGACAACAGCTCAAGCACGAGCGGCACCCGCCCCGCGGCAATGCTGGGATGCCGGTCGAGGCCAAACAGTTCCTGCAGCCTGATCGCAAGGCGCGGCCCCTCGGGCGCCGCATAATCGATCGGCAGCGCAGAGCCCGTGGGCGCGGTGAAATAGGTCGGCGCCTCGGCCTCGAGCCTTCGCCGCAACGTCCACGGCAGCAGCGCTTGCAGCGCCTGCGCAAACTCCTCACGCGGAAATTCGCCGAGCGCCGTCTTGCCGATGAGCGCCGGGGCAAGCCAGTCGGCCGCGCTCGCCGCGAGCGCGGCATCGGAGAGATCGGGCCATTCATCGCCGAGCGTACGGCGTAGAAAGATGATTCGGTCGCGCCATTGCTGCAGCGATGGTGTCCATGGCAGGCGCGCCATGCCGAGGCGGGCGATCCCTTGCGCGAGCATGCGCGCGCTCGCCGCGTCCGGCGCGACCGTCATCGGCTGCTCGCCCAGCGTGACGGCGCCGAGCCGGCGCAGCCGGCGCGCGCGCAAGCTGGCGCTCGCCTCATCGAAAGCGATCTCGTGGCGGCTTTCGATGCGGTCGGCAAATTGCGCTTCGATCTCGGCAAGGCCGAGCGGCGCCGCCAGCACGATGCGGCCTTGTGCGGCGGTTCCGGCGATCTCGGCGATGGCCAGAAATGGTTCGCGCGCGAGTCCCGAGGCGGGATCGACATTGGCGCCGCGACCGTTGGCCAACAGGAACGCCCCGCCCGCGCCGCGATTCTTCGCGATGCGGTCGGGATAACTGAACGCAAGCAGTGCGCCGACCGAAAGCTCATCTGCGCCCCGGCCCAGCTCTCTTTTCTCGCCTACCCGCGCCATCTGCGCCCAGCGCTGTGCCATTGCGCGCGCCTCGCGTGCTCGCTGCGAGCGATCACTTCGCAGCGCGTCGAGGCGATGGCCGAGATCGACATCGCTGCTGCCGAGCCCGCGCTCGGTGAGGACGACGGCTATATCCGCGGCGAGCTCCGCCGCGCCTGCCGCCGCCGCATCGACCACCATGCGCGCGAGCCGCGGCGGCAGCGGCAGCTTCCGCAGCCTGCGTCCCTCTTGCGTGATCCGTCCCGCCGCATCGATCGCGCCGAGCGCGCCGAGCAGCGCCTTAGCCTGCCCCAGCGCCGCCGTCGGCGGTGAGTCGAGAAACGCCAGCGAAGCGGCATCGCCAACGCCCCAATCCGCGAGATCGAGCACGAGACCGGAAAGATCAGCGGCGAGGATTTCCGGTCGGTTGGCGGGCTCGAGCGCGGCAGTCTGCGGCTCGTCCCATAGCCGATAGCAAACGCCGGGCTCGGTGCGTCCGGCGCGGCCGCGCCGCTGCTCCGCGGAGGCGCGCGAGACCCGCACGGTTTCGAGCCTGGTGAGGCCGACGTCGGGCTCGTAGCGCGGCACCCGGGCAAGCCCGCAATCAACCACCACGCGCACGCCCTCGATGGTCAGCGAACTCTCCGCAATCGACGTCGCGAGCACGATCTTGCGTCGGCCCGGCGGCGCCGGCGTGATCGCCCGGTCCTGGACGTCGGCATCGAGCGCCCCATAGAGCGGCACGATATCGACCGCCTGATCGTGGATGCGCTCGCGCAACAACGCCTCGGTGCGCCGGATCTCGGCGGCGCCGGGAAGAAAGACCAGCAGCGATCCGGCTTCGGCACGCAGCGCGCGAATCCCGGCATCGGCGACTTGCCGCTCGATCGGCGCGCTCGTGTCACGCCCGAGATAGCGCGTCTCGACCGCAAAGGCGCGGCCGGCGCTCTCGATCACCGGCGCCTCGCCGAGGAGTTTTGCGACGCGCGCGCCGTCGAGCGTTGCCGACATGACCAGGAGCTTGAGCTCCGGTCGCAAGCCCTGCTGCACGTCGCGGGCAAGCGCCAAGCCAAGGTCGGCGTCGAGCGAGCGCTCGTGGAATTCGTCGAACAGAACGGCGGCGACGCCGGCAAGCGATGGATCCTCGAGAATGAGGCGTGTGAAGACGCCTTCGGTCACCACTTCCACGCGTGTCTCGGCGGAGACTTTGGAGGCAAAACGCACCCGGTAGCCGATGCTCGCGCCGACCGCTTCGCCGCGCGTCGCGGCCATGCGCGCGGCCGCGGCCCGCGCCGCGAGCCGGCGCGGCTCGAGCATGATGAGTTTCTGTCCGGCCGCCCAAGGCTCCGCCGCGAGCACGAGCGGAACCCGCGTGGTCTTGCCCGCGCCTGGAGGGGCGACCAGCACCGCGGCGGATTGAGCGCGCAGCGCAGCTGTTAATTCCGGCAGCGCCGGATCGATCGGCAGCGGCTCGTCAGTCGCACGCATCGCCGTCACCTTGCATAGGCGCCGCACGGGAGGGAAGCGGCGCCGAACAGCGGTGCATAGCGACACGGAAGCGGTGGCGAAACCGTCGTTCAGGTGTTAAGTCGAAGCCATGCCAAGCAAAGCCGCAGCGGGCGCGCAGAGCGCCGCATCCGTTGCCCGGGCGCCGCAACAAGGCGATCACGTCTTCCTGGTCGACGGCTCGTCGTACATTTTCCGCGCTTATCACGCACTGCCTCCGCTCAACCGCAAAACCGACGGGCTGCAGGTCAACGCCGTGCTCGGCTTCTGCAACATGTTGTGGAAGCTCCTGCGCGACATGAAGCCCGAGGAGCGGCCAACCCACCTCGCGGTCATATTCGACAAGTCGGAGAAAACCTTCCGCAACGAGATGTACGCCGATTACAAGGCGCACCGGCCCGAGCCGCCCGACGATCTGCGTCCGCAATTCGCATTCATTCGCGAGGCGGTGCGCGCCTTTGACATACCTTGCTTGGAACAGCTGGGCTACGAGGCCGATGATCTGATCGCGACCTATGTGCGTGAGGCGTGCGAGCTGGGCGCCACCGCAACCATCGTCGCCTCCGACAAGGACCTCATGCAGCTCGTGAACGACTGCGTCATCATGTACGACACCATGAAGGACCGCAGGATCGGCATTCCCGAGGTGATCGAGAAATTTGGCGTGCCGCCGGGGAAGCTCGTCGAGGTGCAGGCGCTGATCGGGGATTCGACGGATAATGTCCCGGGTGTGCCGGGCATCGGGATCAAGACCGCCGCGCAGCTCATCGGCGAACATGGAGATCTCGAAACGCTGCTAGCGTGCGCCGGCCAAATCAAGCAGGAGAAGCGGCGCCAAGCACTCATCGAGCACGCCGAAAAGGCGCGGCTGTCGAAGAAGCTCGTCACGCTCGATGCACACGTCAAACTCGAGGTGCCGCTCGCCGAGCTTGCAGTGCACGATCCCGACTACCAGCGGCTGATCGCCTTCCTCAAGGCGATGGAATTTACCACGCTCACCCGTCGCGTGGCGGAATTCGCGGGCATCGATCCCGCCGCGGTCGAGCCGGACGGGAAACTCGTGGCGCGCAGCGCGCCGAAGCAAGCGAAGCCGGAACAGGTCCCGCTTCCGTTTGTCAGCGCCACAGCGGGCGCAGTCGGCAAACCGCGGGAGGCCCCCCCTCGCCAGGCAGAGGATGCGCAACCTGAGCTCACGCCGCAGGCACGCGCCGAGGCACGCATTGCTGCTGCGCGCGACCTCAAGATCGACCGCTCCCGATACGAGATCGTGCGCGGCCTCGAACCTCTTGCCGCCTGGATATCCCGCGCGCGTGAACTCGGCACCGTCGCGATCGATATCGAGGCCACGAGCATCGATCCGATGCAGGCAAACTTATGCGGTTTCTCGCTCGCGCTCGCGGCGAATGAAGCCTGCTACGTTCCACTCGCACACCGCACGCGCGGCGACGGCGGCGACAGCGGCCTCTTCGCCGGCGACATTGCGCCGGGTCAGATCGAGGAGCGGGCGGCGCTTGCGGCGCTAAAACCGCTGCTCGAAGACCCGGAGGTGCTCAAAGTCGGCCGCGACCTCAAGTTCGCCGTGCAGATGTTTGCGCTGCGCGGGATCGAGTTCGCCCCGCATGACGACGTCATGCTGTTGTCCTACGTGCTCGATGCCGGGCGCTCCGATCACGCGCTCGCTTCGCTGTCGCAGCGCTACCTCGGTCACACCCCGATCGACCAGAACCAGCTCACCGGCTCGGGCAAATCCAGGCTCACGTTCGATTGCGTGGAGATCGAGAAGGCCGGCGAGTATGCCGCTGAGGGCGCCGACATCACGCTGCGGCTGTGGCAAGTGCTCAAAGCGCGCGTTGCCGCCGAGCGCGTGAGCAGCGTTTACGAGACGCTGGAGCGGCCGCTCATTCCGGTGCTCGCGCGCATGGAGCGGCGCGGGATTTCCATCGATCGGCAAGTGCTCTCGCGTTTGTCGGGCGAATTCGCGCAGCGCGCCGGCGCGCTTGAGGCCGAAATCCAGGTGCTCGCCGGTGAGCCGCTCAATCCGGGAAGCCCGAAGCAGCTCGGCGACATTCTGTTCGGCAAGTTCGGGCTTCCCGGCGGGACCAAGACGAAGACCGGTCAGTGGTCGACGGGCGCGCGCGCGCTCGAGGACCTGGCCGAGCAGGGTCACGCACTGCCTCGCAAGATTCTTGACTGGCGACAAGTCTCGAAACTCAAATCGACCTATACCGACGCCTTGCCGGGCTATGTCCACCCGCAGACCCATCGCGTCCACACCAGCTATGCACTCGCTGCCACGCCCACGGGCCGGCTGTCCTCCTCCGAACCGAACTTACAAAACATTCCGATCCGCACCGAGGAGGGCCGCAAGATTCGCCGCGCCTTCATTGCCGCCGAGGGCCACAAGCTCGTCTCCGCCGACTACTCGCAGATCGAGCTGCGGCTGCTTGCGGAGATCGCCGGCATCGAGACGCTGAAAAAGGCTTTTCGCGAAGGTCTCGACATTCACGCCATGACCGCCTCGGAAATGTTCGGCGTTCCGGTCAAAGGCATGCCCGGAGAGGTTCGCCGCCGCGCCAAAGCGATCAACTTCGGCATCATCTACGGCATCTCGGCCTTCGGGCTCGCTAATCAGCTCGGCATCGAGCGCGAGGAGGCGAGCGCTTACATCAGGAAATATTTCGAGCGCTTTCCCGGCATCCGCGACTACATGGACGAGACCAAGGGCTTTGCCAAGCAGAACGGCTACGTGCTCACCCTGTTCGGTCGCAAGTGCCACTATCCCGAGATCGCCAATCCGAACCCGACGATCCGCGCTTTCAACGAGCGCGCCGCCATCAACGCGCGGCTGCAGGGCACCGCTGCCGACATCATCCGTCGCGCCATGGTACGCATGGAGCCGGCGCTGGCGAAAGCGAAACTCTCTGCGCAGATGCTGCTGCAGGTCCACGACGAGCTCGTGTTCGAGGTCGTCGACGCGGAGGTGGAGAAGACGTTGCCGGTCATCGAAAAGGTGATGGCGCAGGCACCGATGCCGGCGCTTTCTCTCTCCGTGCCGCTCGCGGTCGAAGCCCGCGCCGCCCACAATTGGGACGAGGCGCATTGAGCTAAGCGGCGGATTTCAGTGAGATGCGGTCGAGGCGGGACGCTGTGCACCCTCGCCCCGCGAAGCGCGGAGAGGGCTGCACGGTGCTCCTCGTTCTCACGATCATCGCCATCCTCGCCCCCAGCCCCGCGCAGGCCGCCGCGACCCTCGACGGCGCGGCGCTGGGTTGGTTTTGGGCGCTGCCGTTCATCGGCATCCTCCTCACCATCGCCACGGGACCGCTGTTGTTCCCGCGATTTTGGCATCGCCATTACGGCAAGCTCGCCTTCGCCTGGAGCGCGCTCACGTTGGCGCTGCTCGCGACGGTCTCCGGCGTGCCGACCGCGGCTGCGGCTTTCACGCACGAGATGCTCAGCGAGTATCTAAGCTTCATCGTGCTCCTGTTCGCGCTCTACGTCGTCGCGGGCGGCATTCTGGTCACGGGTGAGTTGCGCGGCACGCCCATCGTCAACACGGCGATGCTCGCCTTCGGCACCTTGATCGCCAGCGTGGTCGGGACCACAGGCGCGGCCATGATTCTGATCCGGCCGCTCATCCGCGCCAACGCGCCGCGCCTTCACAATGTCCACGTCGTCGTGTTCTTCATCTTTCTCGTGGCCAATATCGGCGGCGCACTCTCCCCGCTCGGCGATCCGCCGCTTTTCGTCGGCTTTCTGCACGGCGTTGATTTCTTCTGGACTACGCGCCAGCTGTGGTTCGAAACCGCGCTGGTTGCCGGCATCGTGCTCGCGGTCTTTGCCGCCCTCGACCTGTGGCACTACCGCAACGACCGGCTGGTCGCGATGGTTGGCGAAGGCAAGCGACCAATGCACATCAGCGTCAGCGGCAGCATCAATCTCCTGCTGCTCGCGGGCATCATCACCGCCATTCTCGGCGCGGCGGCATGGAAGCCGGAGACCAGCGTCGATGTCTACGGCACGAACCTCGAGCTGCAAAACATCGCCCGCGACGCTGCACTGGTGCTGATGGCGATCCTTTCGCTCGCGCTCACGCCGAGTGAGCACCGCGAGGCCAACGGGTTCACCTGGGAGCCGATCGCGGAAGTCGCCATCCTTTTTGCCGGCATCTTCACCTGCATCATTCCGGTGCTGGCTATGCTCGATGCCGGAGAGCACGGCGCCTTCGCCTGGCTCCTGGCCGCCGTTACCACTCGCGACGGCAACCCGCACGAGATCGCTTATTTTTGGCTCACCGGCGCGCTCTCCGCGTTTCTCGACAACGCGCCGACGTATCTGGTGTTCTTCGGGCTCGCCGGCGGCGACGCGCGTGAACTGATGGGACCGCTTGCGGGAACGCTCGCGGCGATCTCCATGGGCGCAGTCTACATGGGCGCCATGACCTATATCGGCAATGCGCCGAACTTCATGATCTATGCCATCGCGGTGGAGCGCGGCATCAAGATGCCGAGCTTTTTCGGCTATATGCTCTACTCGGCGGTCGTGCTGCTGCCGGTTTTCATCCTGCTCACTTTCGTCTTGCTCGCGAGGGCCGCCTAGGCGCGCGCGTCGTGCGCCGTTTATTCGGAGCCTTGGAGGCCGACCTCGATCGTGCGGCGGCCGGCAATGCCGCGACTGCCTCGATCTCGATCAGCGCGCCGTCTCGCGCCAGGCCGGAAATAGCGATGGTGGTGCTTGCCGGGCGATTGTCCGCAGCGAGGTAGCTGTCGCGCACCTCGCGGAAGGTCGGCAAGTGCGCGCGATCCACCAGATAGTTGTTGAACTTCACGACGTGACGGAAGTCCGCGCCGACCGCGGCCAGCGCGTGCTTCAGGTTCTCGAACGCCTGCACCGCCTGTCGCCGAATGTCGCTGCCGAGCTTGCCTTCGCGATCGATGCCGAGCTGACCTGCGACATAGACGAGACGCGCTGGCGTGGTGATCTCGACCACGTGGGTGTAGCCGGGCGGCTTTCCCAGCGCTTGCGGATTGATGAATCGGATCTGGCTCATGCGGTCTCCTCTCGGCTCTCGGCCATGCCTTGCTGTGTGAGCGGCTCAACTCGACAGATCGCGCACGACGTCCTCGGCAATCGAGAGCGAGCACGTGAGTCCCGGCGACTCGATCCCGAAGAGATGCACGATGCGCGCGAGACCGTGCTGCTGCGGCCCCTCGATCATGAAATCGGCCGCCGGCTCGCCCGGACCCGTAAGCTTCGGCCTGATCCCGCAATAGTCGGGCACAAGCGAATTGTCCGGCAGTCCCGGCCAGTAATCGCGGATGCGCTGGTAGAACGCGGCCGCGCGACTCGCATTGACGTCGTAGTCTTCGCGCTCGATCCATTCGACATCCGGGCCG
>WNFW01001683.1_pt1 | contig 16381 bp, 20 predicted proteins | sample 5400131 | NCBI WGS metagenome assembly WNFW01 (sample SAMN13153362, study PRJNA577476) | soil metagenome | isolation source: 20 cm soil or saprolite under grassland replicate 1 | place: USA:California | collected 2016-06-15 | reverse complement strand
TATCGTCATCTACCCCTTTGCAGCGAGGGCTTGATCTGGGGTCATCGTACGTCCCTCTGACCACGCGGCGGCAAAGGCGTCTTCTCCTAGTTGCACCCGTGCAGCGGCTACTGCTTGCTCATAGCCGACACGATCAACAGGCAGTCGGGGAACATCCATTGCTTCGCGCAGGGCCTCTGCCGCTCCCCACAACTGGGCTGCCCACCGAAGCGCTCCCTGGTTGGCGACCACACCGGCCAGTCCCTCCAGATTGAAGGGGGTCATCCACTTCTCTCCTACTTGCTGGTTGAGCTCAAGACTCTGCTGATAATACGTCCGAGCTGCGGGCATCTCTCCTCGCTGTGTCTCAATCTTTCCTAAAATGTGCAGTGACCAGGCACTAAACCAGGGGTCTCCTATCTCCCGATAGATGCTCAGGCTCTCTTGAGCCAGGCTGGATGCTCTCTCCGGCTCTCCCTCAGAGAGGGCCAGCAAAGCGGCAACCCACAAGCGTTCAGCACTCCAGGCTCGGTCGCCCACCTTGGTGATGAGTGCCCGTCCCTCCTGGAACCGCTGGCGCATGGTTGCTAGATCGCCCAGCGTAAACCAGAGCCAGGCGGCCGAGTGGACGAGCGTGCCACCGACCCAGAGCTCGTTGCCTGCCTGCCGAAAGAGCGCCAGGGCCTCCTCGAAGAGCGCCTGTCCCCGGGCGTACTCCCCATGCGTGCTGACGTGCTCTGCCAAGAGGAAGAGGGCCTCGGCAACTTCCCCTGGCTCGCCCACTTGCCGCAGGAGTCTTACCTGCTCTTCATGCAGCGAGACGGCCTCAACGATCTTTCCTCTCAACCAGGCGGCCTGCGCCAGTAAGCCGAAGGACTCAGCAATGCCGCGGGTGTCCTCCAGTTCTCGCGAGAGGGCCAGGCTTTGCTGGGCCGCCACCTCGATCCGAGCACTGTCGCCCTGAACATCCGCAACCGAGGCAATCGCTCGTAAGACCCTGGCACGCAAGGCAGTGCGGGTCCCTTCGCTCACAGTGAGGGCACGCTCGAGAAACGTACGAGCCTCACGATAGTGCCCGAGGATCAGCCAGAATTGCTTCAGAGCGGCGCCGAGGCGCATGCCGATCTCCCTGCGCTCTGCCGCCGTTTCGTCTGTCACCTTCTCTAGCGCCCACTCCAGGGCTTCGCGCAGATTGTCGTGTTCCTGCTCCAGTCGATCTACCCACATGGCCTGGTTGGGACCGTCAAGTTCAGGCTCGGCCTGTTCGGCCAGCGCCAGGAAGTAGTGGGCATGCGCCACGCGGGTCCTTTCCAGTTCTCCGCTTGCAGTCAGCCGCTCCAGCCCAAACTCGCGGATCGTCTCAAGCATCATGACGCGCGGCTCTTCGCCCTCCCGCTCTGTTTGCTGCACGAGGCTCCTGTCGAGGAGAGAGCCCACCCCTTCTAATACGTCTAGCGCAAGGTCGCTAGCGGCGTTGCTCACTGCTTCGACACCCTCCAAGGTACAGCCACCCACAAAGACGGCAAGCCGCTGGAAGAGGCACTGCTCCTCTTGGGTCAGCAGGTCGTAGCTCCAGGCAATCGTTTTCTGCAAGGTTTGCTGGCGAGCAGGCAAATCACGTGCTCCTCCGGTTAACACCTGCAAGCGCTGGGAGAGGCGTGCCAGCAACATCTGCGGAGGCAGCAGTTTCACGCGAGCGGCTGCCAGTTCAATTGCAAGCGGCAGGCCGTCCAAGCGCAGACAGATTTCGGCAATCGTCCGAGCATTGGCTGCGGTGAGCTGGAAGTCGGGCTTGATGGTCTTGACCCGTTGCACGAAGAGCGCCACCGCCGCATACTGGGCCAGCTGGTCGCTCTGGGGAAGATGCGAGAGGTCAGGCAACGCCAGGGGTGATACAGCAAATTCATATTCGCCTTGCAAGTGCAGCACGGTGCGGCTTGTGACCAGGATTTTGAGCTGGGGACAAGCCAGAAGCAGTTCAGTCAGCTCAGGTCCTGCCGGCAGGATCTGCTCAAAGTTGTCGAGCAGCAGCAGCAGTTGTTTCTCGTGCAGGTAGGCTTTGAGCTGCTCAAGCGCAGATTGATCGGCGACCTCTCGCAGGGAGAGGGTCTTGGCAATGGTAGGAATGACTAAGCTTGGATCGCTGAGTGGGGCGAGCGAGACGAAACAGACGCCATCAGCAAAGTGCACAAGCAGTTCGGTAGCAATTTGCAATCCCAGGCGAGTTTTACCAACGCCCCCAGTTCCAACCAGCGTCATTAGACGCACCTCCGGTTGCAACACAAGTGCACACCCCGCCTGGATCTCCTGCTGGCGGCCGATCAGTAGGGTCAGTTGTGTTGGCAAGTTGTTGAAAGCTGCCTGTCTTGCTTCGGCTGGCGCGTGCTGGGCAGGCGACTGCTCCGGTCCTGTGGATGCAGGCGCTGCGGCAGCAGGGTCCAATGGAGCAGCACTTGGCGGCGGGATGGGTAGTGGAGGCAGAACGCCGAGCAGGCTCTCATCCAGTGGGAGCTGCGCCGCGCTGAGGAAGGCGGTGGCGAAATCCTGCACGCTGGCGAAGCGGTGCCGGGGGTCTTTAGAGAGCGCGGTGAGCACCACTTGCTCCACGGCGGCAGGCACGCTGGGCAGGTGCTCGGGTAAGGAGGAAGGCGTGGCAAATAGGTGCTGAGCCGACAGTTCGTCCAGCGAGCCGGAAAAGGGCGGCGCTCCCGTGAGCCATTCATAGACCAGGATGGCGAGAGCGTATTGATCACTGGCTGACTGCATGCGGCCTTGAATGGCCTCGGGAGCGAGATACGTCGAGCTGCGCGTGGATTCGGGGCCGCCCTGTGTGCGCAAGCGCTGTGCCATCAGCGGGGTGGTAAAGTCACTGAGCAGCACCTGGTCGTCTGTCTCGACCAGGATGTTCTCGGGCTTGAGGTTGCTATGCACCAACTGGGCGTCGTGCAGGTACTGTAAGGCTGAGGCTAGTTGCTGTACATAGGCCCCGATGGTGCCCAGCGCTACCTGGCTGCCAGGCGGGTGGCGCTCGCGCAAGCTGCCACCGGAGACATAGGCCATCACTAGAAAGGCGGTGGCGCCATCCACCCCGCTGGCGAAGATGCGCACCAGGTGGGGATGGGAGAGATGCGTGAGTACGGCCTCGTCCTGACGCAACAGGCTCCCCTCCTCAGGAGTAAGGGGCTTGTGGAAGACTTTGATGGCCACTGGCATGGATGAGCCAGGCTGTTCACTCAGGTAGACCGTGGCGAAACTGCCCTGTCCCAGCAAGCGGAGCTGACGAAAGGTACCTAGCTGCTGTCCCACAAGATCACTCATCTACAGACCTCTTCGAAAGCTTGTGCCAGTGCCCAGTAGATCTGTTCAAGGTACCAACATTGAACGTGAAGATGAAGTACCGCATGCATTATAGTATATCACCGAATTGGTCAAAGTGCATTCTTACAAAACGGGTGCCTTCCCTCTCACCCTCCGTGCATTGACAGGCATCTTCAAGATTACCCACCCATGGCTGGTTGTGCTCATCGCCCTTGCCTTTCTCTTGACCAGCCCCACATCGCTTTGCGCCGGGTATTGCTTCAGCATGTCTGGTAGTCTCAAGCCTGTTTCCGAGCCTGTTCAATCAAAGGAGAAAAACGAGCCAGTGCATGGCTTCACTCTTTGGTTTGTGTCAAGCGCGCAGGCTCCACTACCATGCGCTTTGTCCCATCCGGTAGAGTCGCGCCTTCGAGCGACTTGGTTTTGGCTAACTGATCGGTCGTCACTTTGGCCCCACTCAGGTTGGCTCCGCGCAAGTTGACCTCGTTCAACGTGGCTCCGCTCAGGTTCCCTCCGATGAGGCTGGCCTGACTCAGGTTGGCCTGGCTCAGGTTGGCCCAACTTAGGATAGCTCCCAACAAGAAAGCTCCGCTGAGGTCGGCTCCGCTGAGGTCGGCTCCACTGAGGTCGGCTCCGCTCAAGATCGTGCCGTTCAAGAGGGATCTGCTCAGGTTCGCTCTGTTCAAGTTCGTCTTGCTCAGATCAGCCTGGCTCAAGTCGGCCCCACTCAGATTCATCTCGCTCAGGTCAGCCTGGCTCAAGTCGACTCCATTCAACTTCGCCCCACTGAGGGTGGCTGCCTTTAAGTCAATGATATCATTGCCCTTGCCCTTTCTGATCAGACCCGACTCGGACAAGAATTGCAGCAGGCTCCTATTGCGCTCGGCGTCTAATCGACGCAGCACTGTCAGCGTGCGCGCTCGTGCAATATTGCGGACCTCGGCATTTTGTTCCGATTCACGCAAGCGTTTCTCAAGTAAAAGCTCTGACATTTTATCAAAGTACGTTTGCAAGGCAGCTTCCTGTTGTTGGTCTTCTGCAATTTGCATATCAGTCTCATGTTGCTGCTTGTTCGCAGCCTCACTCGTCTGACCTTGCCGTTCAGTGATCCAGATGGTCGCCAGACCCACTACTGCTGGAACCGCAAGGACACCAAGTAAATTGAGCCAATCCCACAAGGTCTTCCCAGCAAATCCGGCCCAGCCCCAATACCAATACCCCGCGAAAATCAGTGCAATGATTACCCAGACAATAATGATGCTGAAAATCACCACATGTCGCTTGTGCTTCTTCCACCATGGAGGTTGTTCGGGTGCCATTAGAGTCTCTCTCTAGTTACGTGTAAACGAGTCTGATTTCAACGATGAGAAGGCAGTCTACCTCAGCAACGGAAACCTGGATGTGCTTGAAATCTATAGCAGGATCATACCAGAGAGCAATGATCTACTTCCTGTGCTGGACATTCCGCCCTGAAAAGAAACACGTGAATAATTATATTCCATACGTGGATATTCATCTACTCATGATGGATATAGACCTTGTACTGGCTACATGGGACATCCATTCCTCCAACAGGAGAGCATGGGAGTGAATGAGTAGTAGGGAAGAGAACACTCTTGTCGGGAGGGATGCGTTTCGGGCATGTTGCCAGTGACAGCCTCAGCTGAGCAAGCAGCACGACTTCCTCCCCAGCATGGTACCCCTTGGGCATGTACCACACAGCCTTCTTCACTGAGAGCAAGGGAAGAGGAACAAGTCCTGCCTAAGACCCCTCTCGGGTCTTGGGCAGATCGCGGAACCGACCCGAACCGACGGGTGTCGGGTTCTCTGTCACCAATTTTCTCCCTCTTCCTTATCCCTTCAGGGATATTGTATCAAAAAGTGCAGCATCTGCTGGCTGAGGATGAAGCACCTGAGGGCAGTCCTCCTCCCGTTATGAAGCATCGGCGTCCAGGACCAAAGCACCTCACATATGGTATTCCCACTTCAAAGTGGTCGATCGTGGTGCAGCGTGTAGCGGAGCTGAAGGAACCGCTGCGCACTGTAGCAGCATATGGTGTCTCGCATGAGACAATGCGTCGCATTCTGCTTCTTACTCGTCAGTGGCGTGGGCAGCAAGACGCGTAACGGTATAGGTACTGTTCCAACAACAGAGGCGCAATGATGTCCTGGCAGCTTGAGAGCTTGCAATTGCACGTGGTATATTTGAACCTCGACTTATGCTTACCTCTGTCCTGGACAGTGTCTACAGATGCAGGGAAGGGACGCAGATGATCTGCAATACGCTACTGGTCTCATCGGCACTCTATCAGCCTAGCAGAGGCAGACGGTACGGCAATGGGTGGCACCTGGTCGAAGGACGGGGAAAGGCTGCAAGCAGGACCAATGGTGGAGTTTACACAGAGCCTATACCTATATATCGCCACTAAGTCAGAACAGATTATCCAAGTAGCCAGCACAAGGGGTGGAAGCCCACGACGTTCTTCACCCATGAGAAGCAGACTGCTCTCTGAGGACAGAGTTCAACCGCGTGATCCGAACTCCCATTTTCTAAAAAGCAACGGCATTTTGTGTCCTTCCATCTCACATTCTCGTACAACGGTTAAAACCAGGCGGCCAATTTATGCCGTGAGTAATAATGAAATGCACCCGTTCTCGCTATGAGGGTGACTTCTTACTGCTTTTTGTGCTAATCTGTGGGGAAATTGGCACACACAGTCCCGAATCAAAGGAAAGCAGCATGGGAACTTCTCTCAGCAAAACTCAACTTCTCACTGAATTGTGCAATGAACAGGCGACCTGGGAAGCCTTGCTCGACGAGATTGGGGAAGCTCATATGACGCAGCCAGAGGTCGCCGGTGGCTGGTCGATCAAGGATATCGTGGCTCACTTAACTGGCTGGCGCCGCCGATCGGTTCGACGCTTCCAGGCGCTTCTGAATCATGAACCAGATTTTTCACCGCCGTGGCCGCCAGAACTGGGGGAAGACGATGAAATCAATGCCTGGATTTACGAAGCCAATCGCGATCGTCCTTTGGCAGATGTCCTCAGCGATTCGCGGGACGTTTTCCAGCAACTGGTAGAGACCCTCGATGCCTTTTCTGAGGATGAGCTCCAGGATCTACGGCGCATCCTCGGGCTGGAAGAAGAGCAGGTCAGCGGTAGCATGTTCTTCGCTCATTTCCACCAGGAGCACGAGCCAGATATGCGCGCCTGGCTGGAGAAGGTGAAAAAAGAATAATAACTCATCATCCTCTCAAGCCATAGAGGTACTGCATAGAGTATGACCTGTATTGGCTACTTGGATCATCCGTTTAAAAACAGACACTTTGAGAAGCGATTGATCAAGGAGAAAAGGGAAGCGAATGTCGAGCTGGCAAGAGAGGGTCTCTTGGACGAGGGATGCTGTGTTGGAGCGCGTGAGCGCTCCCGAACGTGTCTGCAATGTTCTCGGGAGTGAAAGAGCGAGTGAAAAAGGCGGAACCGAAGTGGTCGACTCCGCGATCGAGGGCAAAGCCGGCTGCCATCTGGGCTCAGGCACAGAAGAGCAAATGAGGTGATCGAGAGGTCGAATCCGTTGTCAACGCATGAGGCCTGCTGGGGAGCGAGTTGAAAGGAATCTGACGGAACCGACGGGTGTCCGATTATCTGCAAGAAGACCAGCGTGACAGGCAAACAGATTTATCACTTTTTCTCCTGCTCCTCACTGTTTCTTCCAGAAGGATGTACAAAGTGGCCAGAACAAGTTCTCAACACCAAAGTGCTCTTTTTGGTGGATTTACACCGGGTATCCAATGGCGCTCGTCAACTCCTTGTTTCTCTTCTCAATCCAGCGAGATCCTCATCTGGTTGCTTCTGACCGAGACTTTTGAATCGCCCTGTATAGGGGTCACTCCAGTTGACAACACCCCAGCGAAAGTGGCTCAATTGTAAGTGAGAAGATATGATTAAACTTTTCTCCTCTCAGGATTTGCACTGAATTCTTGTTTTTGCCAGGGGACTCTATCACGTCTTTCGGAAACATGACTGTCCCCGCAGAGAGCAGCAAAAGAGCAGCAAAAGAAAATACTGTGGTTGCAATCCCAACAGTAATCGTGCTTCTCGAAACTCAGGTGAGATGCATTCGTCTCACATATATCGAGGAATGGTTAACCAAGAAGAGGGCAGCTCAACAACTGCCTCAAGAGGAGTTATTTGTCATGACCTACTCACGCCGAAACAGTACTGATGAGCAACAAGAGGCATGTCAGACAGCCAAGCAGATCACAGCGATATGCGGACAATTTCATATCACGCTTGATCCTATTGACTGGCAACAGTTCGGTATGTGGGCACCGGTGAAAGTGAACACTATCGAGATAGCTTCTCTTCTGGATCTCGGGAGACGTGATCCTGATGATATTGTCCGTCAAGTGCAGATCAAACTGTTCGCACTCGCTGCTCTCGAAACCCTTCACTCTCGACAAGATCTTAAAGCCTTTATGTGGAGTCCTGTCGATGTGGTTCAGCCACAAGCGTTTCTGAGCCTCTGGATCATCACACTTGAGACGGATGAGCGCATCCCTATCGTTGAATCCATCAGAAATGGACAGCGCGTTTATGAACCCTATCCGTTTGATGCAGACGATGGGCAGCAGCTCGCCACGCTCTTCGGACCAATGAATGAAGGGGAGCATCACCTTGGTGATACGGTAACCATAAGGGAACGAGAGCGTCAATATACCGGGGAGATTATTTACATCATCCCACCTGGCAAGCTGTTCACAAGCCGCAAATATGCATCACGGGGGTATCATACCATTTCGGGGACAACCTTTACGGACGATGTGGTAGCAAGGTATATTGTCGATTGCAACGATGGTTTCCCTCATATTGTTCATCAGTCGCAAGTTATCCAGTAAACAAGATCTGGTAGGCCCAACACCTCCCTCTCAACGCCTGCATAATCTTGAATGTCAGCGGTGATCTGTTTAGCGAGTGGGGAACCCGCTTGCAGGAGGCAAGTTAGGAGGGAGCGCTCGTTCTCTATTCGCCTCCTCGATCGGATCACTTTTCGTCGCCTTTCTTGTGAGGCTTTTGCCCACGCCTACGCTTTGGCGGATGCACTCAGACGTCGCTTTTAACGTTCCACTGGCTTTCATGCAGGCCAGTAGCTACGCGGCGACGGGAGATCGCGAAATTATTACAGGCCCTCGTAGACAAGCATCCGACCGGAACGATCTACGTGGCCTGAGACAATGCCAACACCCATGAGGATGACGAGGTGGAAGCGGTCGTGCGAGGGGCAGCAGGCCGCCTCGTCTTGCTCTACTTACCAACCTATAGTCTGTGGCTGTGCTTTCGACGTTGGTGCCAGTGTAGAAGGCGCTGTTACAGGCAAAGATCCCGCCTGGAGCAAGAATAGCGGCCATTTGCCGAAAGGTTGAGCGTTTATCGGTGATGAGGTGGATCGCGTTGCAGAAGAAAGCGGCATCGGCATCGTGGACAAGCATGGGAAGATCAACTGCTTCTCCCTTGAAGAAATCGGCTTGTGCCCCCATCTCTTCGATGCTCTTCTGCGCGTGCCGTAATGCGTCTGCGGAAAGGTCAACGGCGATGATGCGTGCCTGGCGTCCTCGAAGGGCCAGTTCTTCTGTAATCAGCCTCGTGATTAATCCAGTTCCACAGGCCATGTCTACAATCATCAGTGTCGCATCAGGAGGGCGTGTCGCAAGGGGTGCGAGGGCTTGCTGAACAAGTGAACGGTTAATTGCGGTATAAAAAGGGATGGGCTGCAAAGGCTTCAAATTCGTCAAACAAGTCTCCCAGTGCCGCTACCCGTTTGGTCTCGGCAATCGTTGCGTCTGTTGCTTCACGCGTTCGCGCAGTGCTGAAACAACTTGAATATCAGTGCCGTTTCGCGAGATCCACGCCTGCAAGCGCTGAGTTGATAGATGTTGCTCTGCACCTAAGGCAAGCTGTATAATGCGCCGTGTTGGCTCCCTGCCAGAGCCTTCAAGGAGATGCACGTACTCCGCTCAATTCGTAGTTGTGTGAACGTTCCCCTTTGTGGGGTCTTGCTTGTCTTGGTGGTTCTTACTCATGGCTTCTGCTCCCGGTGCAAGATTTACCAACTCATCCCTCTGTTCATAGCAATATTATACCCCAAATGCAGGTTGCTGTGTGACCCGCCTCTTTCCGTTAGTGTGTTAGCTATAGACCTTCGGTATGTGTTCCTTTTAAAAAGTTAAATAACAACAAAAAAATGGATTTTTAGTTGTAATGTATCAGACAAAGTACTTAAAATATGATATTATTTAGTGGAGAGCTTAAAAGATGATTTCATTTCTTGATCCCCTAAGTTCATACTTACGATTTATTTAGTTGGCGGTGTTCCATGCCTCATGTCCACTAAAAACAGTCCTGAGCAGTAAAATAGGCTGCCATAAAAACAATCCGCGTAGCAGTGGATGCTGCTGTGGTGTGCAGATGAGTATAACGCTCTTTTGCTGTGCTAGCGAACCATCAACAATCACAGATAAAACATGAAACTCGAACTTGCGCAAAGAGAGGGAGACATCGACATGAACAACTGGATTACAACAGCAGAAGCGGTAACGATTATCAGCAAGCACAGCCATCACCCGGTGAGTCCTAAATATGTCCAAGGGCTTGTCAACAGAGGCAAGATCGGCACGCGATCCCTTGATGGAGGACCGAAATTACTCAAACGTAGCGATGTAGAGTCAACCCGTGTTGCAGTAGGTAAAGGCAAGGGCCAACGCAGAGACGGAGCAGGAAACTCGTAAGAAGTTGCTACCATAGGAGAACATGGATAAGCGCAGCCATTAATATGGTGGGAAAGGTAGAGAGAGCAATGGAGACTAATGGAGAAGGCACCTACTTTCAGGAAGGTGATCACGTGCGTATCAAGCGCACACAAGAGATTGGCAGAGTCCATGCAGCCGATGGAGGGGTCGTCTATGTGCTCATGGATGAGACCGGCGAGACAAAACACTTTTCTGCTCGTGCCGACGAGGATGCGTCCATTGAGCTGGTAACGGAGGCAGCGGGAACCATATCTCAGGAGCCTTAAAGTGAGGGCAGAAGTGAAGAATGGGGCAGAGTAATACGAAAGAGCAGGCTCTTTTCATGAAATAATCTGCCATTGACATGGATTTACATGACTGGCGCACCACAGGAGCCATGTTTGTGCTCTGGTCATTCCTTCGCCGGTTCATGCGCATCCAATGCGGGTGATTGGTCAGATGAGCATCGAAAGCCGAGCTATGCCCTATTCAGGGTAAGTTGCATGAAGCGATTGGAAAAGGATAGCGATGACATGCTGAACAAACTACTTCACATCCAATCGTGCCTGACCGACGTGAAGTGGGCTCCTGGCAAAAGTGTTACCAAGGCCAGAGTAGAAGATCTTTGAAGCAGGCAATAGTCTGCTCGTACCGGTTGGCAGCGTCAGCGTACGGTGTTTTCTTGTCTGGTGGCTGCTTTGTAAGGATGCTCACGGTCCTTTGCTGCTCTTTTTCCCACTGCTCCTTACTAAATCCTTGTGATACAGCATGCATGATCGTCATAACAATGGGATAGTCTGAAGAACGGAGCTTATCATATCTCATCGCCTGTTGTATACTCGCAGAGTAGACAGCTGTATCACTCATCGTGCCTAAGGGAATTTTCGTATTTGCTTGAGAGGGTTGCTTACTCATGCTTTTATTCCTTCTACGCTTAGAAGCGTGTCGTTTACCTGAAGTACATTATGTCACATTTTATGTACGTATGAGAAACATCGTGAGACAATAACCTTAGCCTATTGCTTTACTAAATGTTCCACTTTTAAACTGGAATGCCTCTTGATCGAAGCATAATCGGTAACGCGAAAATCGGCCCCTCCCAACTCATTTTTGGCGTGGGCAACCGCCATATTCGATCCAAGTGCGTAAGCCGTAGGTGTTGCCAACCGTTTTCCGAATGTTCCCCTCCAGATTGGTCATGATTTACCAGATACTCTCCACAGGCAGCCTCTGCTGATCGGTCGTGAGGTGATAGGAGCGAATCCGGTACAATCGCCTCTTTCGCCATACAAGCTATCGGCCAGCACCGCCTCAAAACCAAAGCGGAAGTTGCTGCAATTCTTGGATGAGTTCCAATGCTAACTGCCGTTTCGTCTTGTAAGCATCACCTGGCTGTAAGTGCGTCCTGGGCTTGTAGACCTTGAACACTAAGGGAAACGTGATGTGATCCATGATGCCATACGTGTTAATAGACACGATGCCATTGGCCAGCTTACCCAGGTTCCCACTAATGAACTTTAACGAATAAATTGGAGGAAACGAATAGCCCTTACTCGCTTGTGATGGGCTTGGAAGACATCACTACACTTCCACTTTTCCTCCAGCTTTTTTATTAATGTTCATGATTGGTGGGCCACGTAATCGGTGGTGTTGCTTTTCTTGCGGTCGCCCGTCTCATCCATGCACAGCACGAATGACCTGCCTGCAAGTGCCTGGCCTAACAGGGTCAGCCGTCTCGTGCGCAGCTCTTCGACGCTCCACGGAGCCTCGGCCACCCGCGTGGTGGAGCGTCTGTGGATCACTATCGCCAGCTGCCTTCGCGATGGCGGGCAGCGTCTTGCGTTTGATCTCTGAGAGTATGCCCACATGCAAAAACTTGAAGTGTTCCCGATGCGAACATCAGGAAACAGGTCCTGGTAGCGCTGACAATACTCATCGACGAAGGTGACGGTTGGAATGGCTTGTCTTGCCTTGCTCATATTTCTCCCCTCCCACTGGCAAACACACGATCTTCTCTCTCTTAGTATACCCGATTTGACAGAAGCGGGGTAAATATACTTTGACTTATATTCATTTATTGTGATATACTTTGGTTGCGGTAAAGAAGAATATGGCTCTTCTTTTCTCACAGGATCAGCTTCGACACGTCCCTGCTTCTGCGCTTTCCCAGTAATTGCCACCGAACATCCCCTCTGTCGATTTGACGAGGAGCCAGGGATTGATCCAAGTATTCTGACATTCCGGGGCGCGCACGATCATCCCTTCCTTACTACATGCACATGAAGGTAACGTTTACGGGAGTGTCCGTTTTCCGCATTGCACACGGCAAGATAGTGGAACACTGGGGTGCACATGACGCATTTAGTTCAACGCTAGCTATGATGGTGTTTGACATGCACATGGCAAGATAGTGGATCTCATCAGGCAGAAGAGGGAGGGCTTGACTCGGTTGCATTCGTTTCTCTGCTCGAAATACCCATCAGAGTGTCTGGAATACAATAACAAAGGAGGGCACCATGCAAATGTTTATACTTCTGTTTCTCATCCTTGGGATTGTCGCATATGTTGGTTACACCACGTATCGGAGTAACGCCGAGAGGCGGGCAATAGAAAAGAAACGGAACCAATACCATGATCGGGTCTAGTGAACGTTATGGCTAGTCAGAAGCATCTTGATCTACTTTCCTCAGGGAAAACTCTTTGGAACAAGTGGCGACAAGAATATGCTGATGAACAGGCTTTAGAGCCAGACCTAAGTGAAGCAGATCCCGACACGTTCGACAGACCTGAAGCTGAGAGAAATGAGGTCAGAGCATGAAGCGTGCAGCAAACAAGAAGCAAGTCAGAGATATCACGATGATGGAAGACCGCTACTATGTCCAACGCCTCACTGAGCAGGTGTTTTTGATCCGCGAGCGCAAGACTGTCGATGGAGAGTCAGGACCCGATGACCGCATTGTGCGATCATTCGTCTTCCGTCATGACGCCTACCAGTATGTTGACAGCATGAACGAGAAGCAAAAGAAGCTCGATGAACACCACGGCCAATAGGCGCAGTCCGCTATCTGTGAAAGGCAGGCAGAACAATGGAGACCAATGAGGACGGTACCTACTTTCAGGTAGGTGATCACGTGCGTATCAAGAGCACACGAGAGACAGGCACAATCACGGCTACTGATGGGGGAGTCGTGTATATGCTCCTGGATGGAGCCAACGAGTCCAAATTCTTTTCAGCGTATGTCGATGAGGATGCGTCCATCGAGCTTGTCACTGCAGAAGGCGAGGCAACCATGCTCTTTAGAGAGAAAGCATGAGGAGACAAGGGGCGTAGACATGGAGCAACCTCGTGGAGCTTCATCCGCACATGTCCTGGAGCGGTTACTCTTATGTGAAGAGAGAAGGGGAGACGTCTTCTAGCATGGTGCAATACACCTGGACGACCTGTTCAAAAGTCATACAATCCGAGGTCAATACCCTGCAAACGGAGCTTCAACGCCTGCTCGGCAAGAATCTCCTCGGCATCTACCTCCACGGCTCATTGGCGCTGGGTGGCTTTCAACCAGGCCGAAGCGATATCGATGTGATCGTGGTGACTGCACAGAGGGTAGACCTGGAGACCAAACGTCGATGCATTGAACTCCTCCTGCGGATCTCAAAAATGCCGTGTCCGCTCGACATCCGTTTCCTGGTTGAGCAAGATCTGTTCCCTTCCCGGCAGCCTCTGCTCTGTGATCTTCACTATCGTGAAATCTGGCGCGAGAACTATCAGCAGGAGCTGCGTACTGGCACGTGGAAACACATGAATGGGAGTGCCCAGCGCGATCCCGATCTCACTGTCCACCTCACGATCCTCCATCGATATGGGATCTGTCTGTATGGGAAACCTATTGCGGAGGCCTTACCCGCGGTGCCAGAACGCGATTTTCGAGATGCGATCATCAAAGATGTTCAGGTGGCGCAGGGCGAACCACTTTACGACCCCATCTCTTATGTCTTGAACGCCTGTCGTGCCTGCGCCTACCTGCAGGATGGCGCGATCCTTTCCAAAGATGCAGGAGGCGTCTGGGGTTTAGCTCATCTGCCTGAGCAATATCATCCGCTCATCCAGCAGGCACTCGCTCTCTATCGAGGCGAGTGCCTCGGGCGACCTGTTGGCCATGTTGCCTGGGATGATTTTGCTGCTTATATGCGTGAAGCTATCCTGCTGTAACTAGTGGTGCAATCATGGAACTGTACGATGGTAGTGCTATCCTGGCGTCTACTCTTGATGATATGTATAGTGTGACCTGCTCTGGGATTTGGCAACTGCGAGATGAGGCACTCGCAATCAATGTTCGTTGGCTCTTCGTTTAGCTTTCGCCCTTGCTACCATTCCACAAGAGTTGGGCGTGGCTCCAGGATTTATCTTCCTGGATGGGTCACTTAGTGCTTTTGATTCGTTTCGTGCCCAGGCACTTGTTGATCTCATTACAACTGGAACCGTTGCTCAGCAGTTCAATCAGGTAATCTTAATCTCGCACCAACATGCTTTTGACCGTGAAGCATTTCAATATCATGTTGGAATGCTAGTCCCTTTGTTGATTCATGCATTTTGTATTCTATTCATAATAAATAACGGATTCTCCGAGATAGCCAGCGTGACAGGCAGTCATGTTAGGCCACTTATACTTCTCTGATTAGAAGTTACTTCATTCTGCGAAGAAAATAAAGAGTGAGCTTTCCTGGTACTCAAGATAGCAAAGCTCTTCCCAGGCTCATAAAGATGGCCTATTGAAGGTAATCAAAAAAGAATATCGCTCCTTTCCTATCGGCGCTACTTGGTCGAGTCAGATCAGATCATATAAAATTAGTGTAATTTACTATTGACTGTAAATTACACTATAAATCGGCGGAACCGACGGGCGTCCGATGATCGGCAAGAAGGCCAGCGTGACGGGCTGACACAATGGGCCACTGCTGCTCTACAGGTTTGTATCTCCTGTAGCTTCTTCAAACTCTACATCTATATAGGCGTCAGCAAGAGAAAAGTGGACACCTAAGCTGTGCAGTGTGATATCGTCAGTATTTTCAAAGGCTTCGTAAATCCACCGGTTCTGCTCTTTATGATAACTTTCAATTTTGAGAGATTGCGAATCTACCAGGACATATTCTTCAATGGTGGGATGCGCGCAATAATTTTTGAGTTTCCAAGTTCTGTCGGTGAGCTCTGTGGTCGGGGAGAGGACTTCCACAATGAGGCGTGGAGATTGGATCGCTTGCACTCTTCCCCGGTCGCGTGGATCGCACGTAACCGTTACGTCGGGATGGAAGTAGCGTGTCTCAGAAATGTACACTTTCATATCGGAACTATAGGCCCGACAGTTGCTCCCGCGCAGAAGATTCCAAAGGATGCGTTGGATATTTGATTTGATGGTGTCATGATTGGCGGTTCCGCCTGCCATGGCATACACATGGCCATCGATGTACTCGTAGCGCGTCTCAGGATCGTTTGCTTCGAGTTGAAAGTATTCTTCAACCGTCATAGTTCGCTGATGCTCTATCGCCATGGCTCTCTCATGCCTTTTCTTCCGTTTATGTCGTGTTGCTCTGGGTGCCTGCATAGTAGGCCGACTTTATTATAGCATAGTGTGTCTCGAACCGGTAAAGTGGTTCATCCACGAGTTTCGCGCTCGAGAGATCTATTCTAATGGCGGCTCTGCTCGCCTGCGCTCTTCGCGTATGTGTTCACGCACCGCTTTCAATGCGCCGCTGGCTTCCCAACAAGCCGATAGCCATAGTTGCTCTGGACGGTTTAGCATAAGACTTGGTACCTTCCCATCCACGACGTCATACGGATGTTCCCATCCTGCATCACCCATATAGAGTGTGCCACGTTCCTGCTCATAATCATACAGGAAGATAGCCTGCTCGCCGTTCTGGTTCTCGAAGTAGCTTCGATAAACATCGGGGAAGATTTGCTCATTGATCTGCGGCGGTCTGCCGCAAGATTCTCCATGATGATTGGTGACTTGAAACAGTGGTTGATTACTCATCAAATCCTCCAGCGTCTCGTTCGGCCTCATTCATGAGCTGAACAGGAGCGCTCTCCTTCTAGCATGAGACAATATCATTCTAGCAGAACGTCCAGGCAAAGTTCTCACTCATCGAGTCCGACGTTTCTTTTTCTTGGACCGTGATTTCAGTGATGGCTCCTGTTGTCGTGGATGCTGTTCAGTCAACACGTGGGCGGCATACGGAGCGTTGGTTCCGCTCGTATTTTTGAGTCTTTGTTCCAGGCAGTATTGCTCAAGATCATC
>WNFW01001448.1_pt1 | contig 16384 bp, 17 predicted proteins | sample 5400131 | NCBI WGS metagenome assembly WNFW01 (sample SAMN13153362, study PRJNA577476) | soil metagenome | isolation source: 20 cm soil or saprolite under grassland replicate 1 | place: USA:California | collected 2016-06-15 | reverse complement strand
TCAGAGATACTCAACCCCATCTTGCTTGAAGAGCCTCCAAGTGTGGCCGATCTCGCGGCACGCTTTCGGGGTGAAGATGAGGAAATTTATCGCTATTTGATGTTTGGCAATCTTTATGATATGTTGGCCGACTATTTTGAATCCGATTATCTTCGAGCTGCCTATGCAGGACAAGGTGTGATCGGTTCCTTTATTGGACCCAAGACGCCCGGCTCGGTCTACGTCCTCTGGCATCACATGTTCGGGGAGGTGAACGGAGAGCAGGGTATGTGGGGCTACGTTCGAGGTGGCATGGGTCGTATCAGCTTTGCTCTCGCTGCATCTGCAGAAGCACATGGCGCAACAATCCGCACTGACACTCCTGTATCTAAAATCCTTGTCCACAATGGACGCGCAGAAGGCGTGCGGCTTGAAAACGGAGAAGAGTTGCGGGCCTAAGCGCACTTTCTTACAATTTTGCACTGACGCAGATCTGGATAAAGATTTCCTTAAGCGTATCTCACATTTCAAAACTGATAGTGCTGTGATTAAGCTCAACATTGCGCTCAAGGAGTTGCCTGATTTCAAGTGCCTTCCGGGAACCACACCCGGCTTACAGCATGCAGGATCACTCGATATCACCCCAACACCAGATTGGGTGCAAGATGCATACCAAGATGCCGCTAGGGGTGAACTATCTCAGAAGCCTTACATTGAAGCTTACATGCAATCTGCGACGGATCCATCTGTTGCTCCCCCTGGTTACCACACAATTTCAATGTTCTGTCAATACGCTCCCTATCATCTCAAAGGGCGCGAGTGGTCAGAAGAAGTCAAAAATGAGATGGCAGATCGTATCATTGCAACCTTGACCGAATTTGCGCCTAATTTTTCTGACTCAATCGTTCACCGGCAGGTACTTAGTCCGATCGATATCGAGCAGCGTTACGGTATGCCCAACGGGAACATCTTTCACGGTGAAATCACGCCTGATCAGCTCTTTTCTTTGCGCCCAACGCCTGAATGTGCGCGTTATCGCACTCCAGTTGAGAACCTATACCTGTGCGGTTCAGGAGTTCATCCAGGCGGTGGTGTCATGGGTGCCCCTGGTCATAATGCAGCCAAGGCCTTACTCAGCGATTGCGAGAAAAAGTAAGGAGACATAATGTTCTTCAAAATAGCAGTCGTACAATTTGCAATTGACCAGTTTAACCCTCAGCAGAATCTTGCAAAGGCAGAACAATTCATAGCAGAAGCATCAATAGAAAATGATCTCATTGTCTTTCCAGAAGATTTTATTCTAGGACCACTCAGTGGAAAAAGTGAGTATGCCGACTATCACGGTCATTACATAAAAGTCTTCCAGAAGCTTGCCTCAAAATATCACATCGACATCGTCCCTGGCTCTATTATTGAGGGCGATTCCACGGGTCTCTTCAATACAACCTATTACATCGATCAAAGTGGAGAAATACAGGGCAGATATCGAAAAGTAAACTTGTGGCTTCCTGAGCGAAGTTATATTACTCCTGGCAGCAATGTTACTGTTTTTAATACCAGATTTGGCAGAGTAGGCTTGATTATTTGCTGGGATTTGATGTTCCCTGAAGTGTTCAGAGCTATGGTTAGGCAAAAGGTAGAGATCATCATATGCCCAAGTTACTGGTGTTATGAAGATGCGGGCAAGGGCATAGGACATGATCCAGATTCTGAGGTAAAACTCGTGAATGCATTATGTATTGCAAGAGCATTCGAGAATGAGATTGTACTCGTCTATGCAAATGCGGCCGGGAGAGTAAATGGTGAAGAAAATATTGAGACACTCATTGGCCAATCCCAGGTCACTGTTCCTTTTAAAGGTGTACTCAAGTCATTAAGCCACAATAAAGAAGAAATGTTCTCTCAAGAAATAGATACAACTATTTTGGCAGATGCCGAAGAGGCGTACGAGATTAGAAAAGATGTGCAGAAAGGCATGTTTGGTTGAGTATCAGTTACTGCCTTAATTTAACGAAAGCAAAATTATCCTACATTGCATCTAACATCGCTCGGATGAAAGGAACTGCGACTGACAGCCAATCAAAAGAGCGAGTCCAGTTCACCCATTCTTGCTGTGTAGGCCATCCAGCTTTGTAGCGAGGAATCATCTCTTTTGGCATCACTATCACCCACTTCACCCCCTCACCTAACCCTCCAGGAGAGATCCGCACCATGATATTAAATACATTTTCATCGGGTAGTTTCTCTTTCCAATCAGGCATCGTTTTCAATAAAGCATCACGTCGCCAAATACTAAACAGGGCAGGGTCTTCAGGTGCGCCACTCTGCGAATGTTGCAGCGTCACAACCTGCCCTACTACAGCAGAACGATCCCACTCAGGAAAACGCATCCACACAGAATAGCGATACTCATTCAGCCCAACAGCAGTAATAAACGTGCGGTACCCATCACGTTCAATACGTCGCTCTGTATCACTTTGCCAGAGGCGAACCATCGCATCCAGACGCTTTTTCTTCTTTTCTTCACTCAAATTCGCATAAGGCCCGGTATCAAGCGGGTATTGTTTTGCTTGCATTTATTACTTCCAATCCAACTGGAAAATAATCTTCCAACCACACTGTTAAATCATGGGCTAGTGGCGCAACAAACGTACATATTTTATTGTCAGGATAGCGCCTGAATTCAAGACTATATGCGTGCAAAAATTGCCGTTTCATAGCCGCATTCGGCGTGCCTACCTCTGCAGGTAACGAATAGATCATATCTCCAACAATCGCATACCCGAATGCGGCCAGGTGAGCACGTATCTGATGAGTGCGACCGGTAACTGGTCGTGCTTCTAAAAGCATAAACTCACCCTCGGTGGCTATAACTTTTATAAAAGTCTGAGCCTGCTGTCCATCAGGTCCGACAATACAACGTCGACGATCACTCGGATCACGTTGCAGCGCACCATCCAGCACAAATTCGTTTTCTCTACCTAACCCAATATCAGTCAACGACCCTGACTGCATCGCATTCATTTCAACTTGCCCTTTTATGATTTTGAACGGTGCGCGAGGTCTGGTCCAATCAGGTGCTCCTCTTCGTACAACAGCCAGGTATCTTTTCATAATGCTATGCTCATGAAACTGGCGAACGACATGACGCCGTGAGCGTTCAGTACGTGCCAACGCCACAACCCCTGAAGTATCCTTATCTAAACGATGCAACAAACAGGGTTTGGGTAGCAAACCATCCTCTTTCCACATTCGCTCTATTCGTTGTTTGTGCAACATCAGCCGTACTTGCTTCGGAGCACCTGCCCACTCTGGCTCATCATGTAGTTCAGGTGGCTGCCATTCATCTCCACCCTGCTTGTTCAGATAATCCAAAATGGCATCCCACATCGTCCCATCAGCATGTTTATATGTCGGATGTATAACAAGACCTGCTGGCTTATTTACAATCAGCAGGTTATGATCTTGATAAATTATAGGTATCATCGTCTCTTCCATAGTCATGAGTATAGAGATCAATTTGATTGTGGTCAATAGACAAATGGCTATAAGAAACGACTTATGCTGTTGAACAGAATAACCCAGGCAAACGTAGGTGCCGATTTATCGTACACATCGCCGATTTATCGGCCCTCAGCGGGTTTCTCTGAATCTTGATCTAAAAGTTAAATCGCATTATCGGCTTTTTTCTGTGGATAATATGATGGCCTCCCAATACTTGAGTCACGAATGCTAAAAGTAATGCGTATAACATATGGTTACCCTCATGTAACAAGTACCAAGTGAATGTGTTCAAGAAGCAAATAGAAAGAGAGATTTTTGCATGCAAAGTAAGATACTTGGTGGTTTTCGTGTCGCAATCGTCCTTTCCGATGACTTTGAACAGGCTGAAATGACCGAACCCAAAAAAGCACTTGAGCAAGCAGGAGCAACTACTGTTCTCATTTCTCCAAAACCCGGACAAGTTACTGGGATGAACCATGATGTAAAGGCCGATACCTTCAAAGTCGACATGACTCTGGATCAAGCTCAACCCGGCGATTTTGACGCTCTAATGCTACCAGGGGGAGCATTAAATGCTGACTTTCTACGCATGATTCCTAAAGCACAGGACTTTGTACGGCAATTTGATAGGAGCGGTAAACCCATAGCATTCATCTGTCATGCACCCTGGCTACTGGTATCAGCAGGCCTCGTTAAAGGCCGCAAACTGACCAGCTATCACACAATCCAGGATGACATTCGGAATGCTGGTGGTAACTGGGTTGATCAAGAAATGGTGCGCGATGGCAATTGGGTTACCAGTCGCAGTCCTAAGGATTTGGGAACTTTTAATCCTGCAATGGTTTCGTTGTTCGCAGAAAGCAGGGCAAAGGCTCCACAGCATTAAGATACATCTAAAACTCTCCAAATCCGAATTGTAACGGATCGCAAAAGTTGCTTTCCTCGATTAGCTTATCTAAACAAGTGCCGGGAAAGCAACTTAACGTATGCAAGCTTTCCCCTCTTTTCAGGCATGATACAATATTCACAATCATAAACAGTTCAATTCATCTCGATATATTTTATTCTCAGGTACATGTAGAGGAGGTACGATGGCTTTCGTACATTATCTAAAAAAACCAGAACTGCGCAATCCTGTGGTTGTAGCTGCTTTCGCAGGCTGGAACGACGCTGCTGATGCTGCCACGACAGCCGTGAAATTTTTGATCGATCGATGGAAGCCTATAAAGTTCGCAGAAATTGAGGCAGAGGAATTTTACGTTTTTACTGAAACCAGACCCACTATCTCCGCTAAAAAGGGGATATTGCGAACAATTTCGTGGCCTTCAAATCACTTTTTCTCCCTAATTACTCCACAATTTGAACGTGATATCATCCTTTATCTGGGTGTTGAGCCTCAACTCAAATGGAAGACTTTTACTTCCAGCTACCTCGATGTCTGCAAACGCTTCAACGTCTCGGAGGTCCTGCTGCTTGGAGCGTTTCTCGCCAATATACCGCATTCCATGGATGTACCTATCTCTGGATTTTCTTCTAATGCAGAGACACTAGATCGCCTTCTCGAAATCGATGTCCAGAGTTCACGTTATGAGGGCCCTACAGGTATGGTTGGCGTTTTGCAAGATACATTCCGCCGAGCAAACATTCCTGTTTCCAGTCTATGGGCTGCTGCACCCCATTACCTTGCCGCTACTCCCAATATCAAGGTTACTGCTGCTTTGCTTACGTACCTGAACACCTTCCTTTCCTTTAATCTCGATCTGAGCGATATCCAGGCCGACGCTCAACGTTTCGAAGAGCAAATTACTATGCTGGTCGAACGTGACCCTGAGGCAAGTGCTTATGTCCGCAAATTAGAAGAGCAAGTTGGTGCAATATTGGACGATGACGGCGAACACGAAGATGATGAAGATGATGTGCTCTTTAATCCCGATAGGCCAGTCAGCACAGGCCCTTTACCTAGCGCCGACTCCTTAATTCGTAGCGTTGAGGAATTGCTTCGTAAGGAGCGTGAGAATAATGAACATGAATCCGATTTTGAAGAGGAAGATGAATGAGCCGAGAACCCTATACTCTCGAAGACATCCTGTGTCCTCGTTCTGTAGCTATTCTTGGAGTGTCCCGGTCTTCTCACAAATGGGGTCACGTAGCCGCCAAACAATTAATAAATGGTGGTTTCCCCGGTGATATTTACCTTATTAACCCTACCATACCTGAAGTCCTGGGCAGAACCACCTACCCCAGTTTGCTTGATGTTCCTACAAAAGTAGACCTTGCAATTGTTGCTACTTCATACAACCAGGTACATCAATCAGTCGAGGATTGTATTACTCATGGCGTCAAAGGCATTGTAATCATCACCGCTGGGTTTAGTGAAACGGGCCAGGAAGGCCGCATGCAAGAGCAAATGTTGAAAGCGCGTTGTCGCGAGCACGGAATTCGTATCATTGGCAGTAACTGTATGGGAATCTTTGTTCGTCGTTCACGGCTCAATGCTCTTGGTATGGTTTTTCCTCTCCCTGCTGGACCTATTGGTCTGGTTTCTCAAAGCGGTAATCTCGGTATGTACTTTTACTCACAGGCTAACCTGGATAGCCTCGGGTTCACCACTTTTATAAGTCTTGGTAACGCTGTTGATGTTACTTTTCCAGAATGTATGCAATATCTCGCCGATGACTCGGAAACAAGTGTCATAGCCGGATACGTTGAGGCTATACAGGAAGAAACACTACGCCAGGTCACCCACAGTATGCACGTAAAAGGACATTATAAACCTGTTGTCATTCTTCTGAGTGGTGCTACTGAAGTAGGTGTACGCGCGTCTTTAGCTCATACGGGAACAATCTCAACCATACGTCCTGATCACGATACAAGCCTTATCGGCAGTGGTGTCGTCCGAGTCTTGCGCACAGACGAACTCTTTCCGGTTGCCCAGACGCTAGCAATGCAGCCTCCAACTCCAGAGGGTGGACGCCGCATTGCAATCATAGGGGACGGAGGCGGAAGTGTGATTGCCACTGGCGATGCTGCAATTCGGGCTGGATTAGAAGTGCCGATTCTCGATAGAAAAACTCAAGAGAACCTTCGTAAGCTTATGCCTGATCGCGCAACAGCAACAAACCCTGTTGACGTAGCTGGCGCAGCCGATGAAGACCCTCTCTCTTTTGCCTGGTTAACAGAAGTCTGTCTGAAGGATCCCGAGGTCGATGGCATCATCATTACCGGTTTATTCGGAGGATATCGCTGGCTGCTTTCTGAGGAATTTGGTCCACGAGAGGAGGCGGCAGCGCATGAACTTGGTAAACTTGTGAGACACTATAAAAAGCCCGTACTCTTGCAAACTATTTATGCCAGGCATGACATTCCTGCATTACGAATTTTGCGTGAAGAAGGCATTCCCTTTTATGAGTCTATCGAGATTACATGTCGTGCTATGGCAGCATTGAGTGAAATCGGTATGTTTTTGGCACGTGATTCATCAAATTAGAACTACCTTTTTTCTTACTATTTTTTCTGTCTACAGAACAGTGTGTGCCTTTCGTTCCCTTAGCCTGAAGCTTTATTATCATTCACTTTTCTCAAATACGCGTTGCATATTCCGTGTAATCTCCAATGCCCCACGAACCAACCTCTCGATCAGTTCCTGCACTGAAGGCACGTCATTGATCAGACCAATCACCTGGCCAGCCCAGACATAACCCTCATCCAGCACCCCTTCGAGCGCAGCCCTTGTATTTACCTTACCTAAAATAAACGGTAACAACCTCTGTAACCTCTCGTCGGCGCTTGCATGCTCCATATCAAGCGTTCCCTCCACCTCCAAAATCCGTTCAGACATGCGACCTTTCAGCACACGAGCAGGTCGCCCGATACTACGCTCAATCACAACAGTGTCGGTCTCCTGAGCTTCAACTATGGCCTGCTGGTAATTGTGATGCGCATTGCTCTCTTTCACTGCTACAAATCGTGTTCCTAATTCGATGCCTTCTGCCCCTAACGCCAATGCTGCAGCCAATCCACGTCCATCGGCAATACCACCACTTGCCAGAACCGGAATTTTCACAGACTCTACAATGCGTGGAGTTAAGACCATCGACCCGATATCATCTCGTCCCAGGTGCCCACCACCTTCGTACCCTACTGCAATCACCGCATCAGCCCCCAGTGCTTCAGCTTTGCGAGCAGCTCTTACACCTGCTACAAGCACCATCGTACGAAGCGCTACTCCACTTTGTTGAATTCGCCGTAGCAATGACTCAGGATTGCCCCCTGTGATAGTAATTACCGCTGGTTCCTCTGCTAACGCTGCATCTACAAAAGCTTCCAGAGGAATATGCCCAATCGGAAAATTTACCCCAAAAGGTTGCTGCGTAAGACGTTTCGCCTTTTGAATATCCGCTTGAAGCTCCTCCGGCTTAGAAAAGCATGCACAACCTATTTGGCCTAACCCTCCTGCATTCGAAACAGCAGCCGCAAGCTCAGCAAAAGAAAGATGTGATAATCCCCCCTGTACTATTGGATATCGAACATTCACAAGTTCTGTAAACCGTGTATGCATTCGTTCTGGCAATGAAGAACTCAATATAGACCCTCCTCATTCTTCTCTAAAAAGTGATCGACCTGACTGGAAACCGTAATAGTCCAAGCCAGATCGATCAGTCAACGCTTTCAGCGTCAGGGTTTCTTGTCTTTTCTGCCTTTCAATGTATTGTAGCACTCAAGACTGAAATTACAGCAACAACGAGCATCAGCAATACTATTGCCATGACTAGCATACTTCCACGAGCATATCGAGCGCCTGGATCGGTTGACAATCCAAGATTGATTTCAGACTCTCCAGCGCCTAGAGTAACTTGAAAAGGTACAGATCTCGCTGCCAAAGCCTGTAATCCCTTTGCTCCTCTGAAGCGAGTAAGTCCAAGTGCGCCATGTGTGTAAAAGTACATTGTAACCATCATACCTACAAGTATCAACCCAACAAGTCCACCTACAAAAGCAAGAGCGATGAGAATAGTGTTCATGGCTTTTTCCCTGTTGAGCTATTCAGCTCAGATATGTGATACGTTTCTCTACAATAATATGACGCATCTCACTCGGGAAATTAAAATTTAGCCTCAAGTTGTTTTCGCTGAATAAATCGTCGTGGTTCCTGAATTTGATCAAAACTACAGGACCAGCGTTACTCTGCGTTGTTTACCTTCTCTCAAAAAGCTAACGGACACTTTCTCGCCTGCTTTATGCCTTCGTACAATACGCTGCAAATCTTTTGGCTCCGTTACGGATTCATTTGCCGCGGAGATGATTACGTCTAAACGCTTGAGTTCAGCGCGATCTGCCGGCCCTCCACGGCGTATTTCCAATAGCTCCATGCCATATTGCTGTACAAGCTTGAGCGTTTGACGCAATTTTGCATCGATGCGCACACGCATTCCGCCAACACCCATTGAAACACCCGTAGAGGTAGCTTCGTGCTTCTTGTTAATTCGTGCAATGGCCGACTTGACCGTATCCAGTGGAATGGAAAAACCAAGACCCTGGGCAAGAGGCATCATTGCAGTTGTAATTCCTATCACACGACCCATACTGTCAACAAGTGGCCCTCCTGAATTTCCAGGATTGATTGACGTATCAGTCTGTATTAAATTGGTAATTTTGCGTATACCTGGCGCTTCCAGAGTGCGTCCCAAAGCGCTAATAACCCCTGCTGTCACCGTCCAGTTTAAACCATAAGGATTCCCAACCGCAATGACCAACTGTCCTACTCTTAATGGAACACGTCCCAGCTCGGCTACAGGCAATCGATCTGCGCCAATGCGTAATAAAGCAACATCTACTTCAGAATCTTTACCAACAAGGCCCGCATCGAATGTACGCCCATCAGCTAACGTCACACGTATACGGCGCGCATTGGCAACAACATGGGCATTTGTGAGAATCTGACCATCTGAGGCAAAGATGAAACCGGAACCTAAACCACCGCCAAACACTGTCCTGGCAATACGTCCGCCTTCACGTTCTATATCTATGCGAACAACAGCAGGACCTACGCGTTCAGCAGCACCAGTTACAGCGTTCGAATAAGCATCTAACGCTTGTGAGTCTCTTTGATTCGTACTCATGTATGGGATAGTACTTTCTTATGGAACCCATTCGATAACAGAAGTGTGCAAGGCAATTGCTCTATGAGCATGATCTCTATTCTATCACATGCAAAATGTATTGCCGAGGTTCGTCTATAGATCTTCTGACCAGGGAGAAGTTCTTCAGGTAATTAACTACTCCAACTCCCTTCAGGTGACACCTGCCAGGCATGCCAAATCCAATTGTCTAAGCCACCCACGAAAGCTTCTAGCCGTCCATCAACATTCGCTACTCTCAAAATAGGTATCGACCTTATGAAGTTTGTAATGCCTCATTTATCGCAGAAAGAAGCTCTTGTAGCTTAAATGGTTTCCACACCACCCACGCGCCAGGTGCAATACTTAGCGCTTGACTTACTTCATTTTCTGTGGCTGCAGTACAAAATATCAATGGTAAGGTAGAAGTATTGGGGTGTGTTTGTAGATAATGTAATAACTCAATACCATTCATATCTGGTAAGTGTAAATCAAGAATAAGTACTTCAACTGGTAAATTCGGCTGTAATGTTATTTTCGGTTCGTTGAAAAACTGGGCATTATTACTTTTATACCCCGTAGCTACTTCAAAAAGATCATTTAGACATTCCTTGGCATTTTCATACACTATGACTTCATGGCCAGCAAGATTCAACATAGTAACACAGAGTTTTGCTAAGCGGGGATTATCCTCAAGCAAGCCTACACAAGCCATAATAATTATACTACTCTTTCCAATTGCAATCTTCAACGTTATTTCCTGAATTGTAAGGTTTATTTCAATATCCTGTCAAGGTTACACTTGTGCATCAACATATCTCTCGACGCAGAGACTCAATTGCTGTACAATTTGATACAGAAGCAATTAGATTAGTTACCAGAACTTTGAGATGACGAATGAGTGAAAACCAAAATTCTATGCAAGATCCCATAAGCACTGTACGCTTCGGAATAGGCAAAGAACTTCGGCTTTATAATGACGAGTTAGTAGCTACAGGATCCGAAGATGACAAAGAATTACATATCCAACTCCAGGCAATCAAACGATTGACTTTGATGCCTGGTGATCCAAACCCTTCTAAACTCATCTTGATGGCAGATTTGGATGATGACACAACTATCATTCTTGCTGAAGGTATGTCAAATGCGCGTGACTTTCGAAAAATGCTTCCACATCTCCTCGAACTCAACCCCAACCTTCAACTTGACCCTCCCGATATGTATGAGCAGTTACACCAGGCTCTGAACACACGGCGTGCATGGACGCTTACTTGCTATGGTTCCTTCATTCTGATTTGCGCCATGCTCTATGCGCTCTATCTTATTATTGCTTTTATCGGATCACACCACTAAAAGCTACTCCAGAAAGGTTCTCAATGCCTTCACTCAATGAGATTATTCCTGATCTTGAGATCAGTTCGGATGAGCGGATACGTGTATTTCGACGCACATTCCATGCCATAAAAGAATTCGAAGGCATGGAAGTTGATGCTTATATTGTGATTACGGATCACTATGTCATTGTCCTGGATACGTTGCTGTGCCCAGAAGACGTCTCGTTCATGATGCAATCAGTCAAGAACCAACTGCGCGGTAGATTATTGCTCTGTATCAATAGCCATGCCGACTGGGATCATGCCTGGGGTAATTGCTACTTCACCGGAGAAAATCTCGCTCCAATCATTGCTCATGACCATTGTTTAACACGGCTGCAATCAACAGAGGCACACAAGGAGTTGCTCGACTTTCAACAGCATAGTTCAACTTTTAAGAACGTTTTCCTGTTGCCACCTACAATCACCTTCAATCAGCACTTCACCATCCACGGTGGTAATCTGACCATCGAATTATTACATGCACCGGGACATCATCTTGATCAGATTGTGGCATGGATACCTGAACTACGTCTTCTGTTAGCTTTTGATGCTGTTGAAAAACCTTTGCCTCTTATCGAAGGTGCCAATTGCGTTCCGCATATGTTTACTACCCTTGAACAACTCATTGCATTGCAACCCCTGCATGTTCTCTGCTCGCATGGGAAGACCAACAGCCCCGACCAGCTAAAACAAAATCTCAGCTACATATGTGAGATCGAAAGAAGGTGCAAATCTGTGCTACAAAAACGCAAGCCTGGAGTAAATGACCTTGTTCATGTCTCAGAACTCATCAACTATTCATTTAATGAAGTAGTTGGCAACACAACGGAGACCATTGATCGGATCTTTTATACCCAGGCGCACGAAAACAACTGTCAGGCCATTATGAAATGGTTGATGAACACATACTAAATTTCATTTTCTTTGCCAGTTTCAAGATCACTTTCATTTTCTCTTTCGTTCTCCATCACTTCAGGTAATTTACCGTCTGTTTGTGTTTTGTCCGCTCTATTTGCTTGTGAGAAATCGTGAGGTAATGGCTGTTCAGCTGGGACTATTCTCTCAGGTTTGAGCCTCGATTGTGATCTCTTGCGTCCCCTCGTAGATAAGCGATAGAGAGCGAAAAAGAAAGCTAGAATCAACAATAAGGGGAAAATCTGGGATGGATCGAAAGCACTACTATTTCCAGGGTATACATAGATCCCATTAGTAGCTGCATAGAGTTGGTTATAGCCATTGGCGCCCATAGCAAGTGCCTGTACAGCCTGATCTCTGGGTAAACCGCTAGCAATACCACCCCAGTTTTGTCCATTATCTTCGCTGCGCAACACACCTATTCCTGTTCCTGCATACACTGTTGTAACCGTATGATAGTCAATTAATATCGCATTGACACTTGTCCCGGTGAGCGATACTTGACTTCGCGACCATTGCGCTCCATTATTATGTGAAAGAAAAAAGCCATGATTTGTGCCTGCAAACACTAATCCCTTGTCACCACCACTGCTAGCAGCAGGGAATATAGTGTTCACATAGATATTCGGTGGCAGACCATTATTCAAAACCTGCCATAGCGCGCCACCATCACCGGAACGATAAATGCCCAGGTTAGTAGCAGCCCACAATTGATGTTCAACAGAATCAAAAGCTAAACTATGAATAATAATTCCTGATGGTAGACCTTTATTCATCGCAGTCCAGGATGAACCTTCGTTCGTGCTCACATACACCCCGTGATGCTCCGATGCTACATAGATGACATGAGGTGCATTCAAATCAAATGCCAGAGAGGTATAGCTATCTATGGGCAGTCCACTTACAGGTATCCAGTGCGTTGCTGCATCAGCGCTAACAAAAACACCTGTATCCGTTGCAGCATAAAGTTTTTTCCCTGGATCATTGAATACAAGTGCATAGATAGTAATTGGCAAAGTTAATCCAGTACTTACCTGACTCCAGTTTATCCCCGCATTGGTGCTCGCAAACACTCCATCCTGAACATCACCTGCGTAAATAACCTGTGGATTATTTGGATTAACCGCGAGCGTGCGAAGATGCTGATGTTGTAATCCACCTGATTGCCATTTACCTCCAGCGAAGACACCAGCAGTAGATGCACATGATGTCAGGCATAGCATCAGTAAGAGGAACATCATAACGATGCGGTTTAAACGACCGCCTGCATCCCACGCATTCATATGCAAACCTTCTGAATTAGCATTTTCTATTGCAACAAAGTAATCTCTTCACCCACACCTCGTTCTCGCGCTAAGGTATAAACGTGAGCCGCCGTTGCAACATCTTCAAGCGCAATACCTACTCCTTTGTACAGTGTAATTTCATCCGTGAACTCGCGTTTTGGTCCATGTCCTGCAACCACATCTGCCAGATCAGACACTTTGTCCCAATCAAATAGCCTCTCGTTAGCCGGAATTACAAAATCACCTGCTTCTAAACGTGCCTGTTCTTGCGCATCGGTGACAATTACTCTACTACGTTGCAAAGTAGCTAGATCAAGTTCTCGTCTATTTGCCCAGTTAGAACCAATTGCATTGATATGGCTTCCGCTTTTCAACCAATCACCAGGGAGCACAGGTTCAGGCGAGGTTGTAGCCGTAATGACAATATCTGCATCCTCTATGGCTTGCCTTGCGCTTGGTGCAGGTCGCACCTCAATAGCAAGTCGATGCATTAATTCCTCGCAAAACTTCTCACATTCGGGAAGGCGACGGCTATAAACATAAATCACTCTCACCTGCCGTACAGCGCACACTCCTAATACTTGCGTATATGCCTGTTTACCTGCTCCTATGAGACCCACCACCGATGCATCTGGCCGTGCAAGGTACTTAGTAGCAAGTCCACTTGTCGCACCTGTTCGCATACGGCCAAGGAAATCTGCCTCTATGATCGAGAGCAATCGTCCATCCAGTGTGCTAAACAGCATCACAGCGTACCGCATTCCTGATCGAAAGACAGTGTACGTCTTGAAACCTACGACACCTAGAGATGGCACGGCAGCTGCCAATAAATGCATCACACCATTATCCTGCACAATACGAGTTCTAGAGAGATTTACCGCGTTTCCTTGTGCCCATGCGCCAAAGGCCTGCTCCAGTACCATAATGTTGCCATGCATCTCTAATAGTGAAAGTACATCACCTTCACGTAGTAATAGAGCCATTTTTATTCTTCTCCGCTTTATACTTCCCGGCGTATCACTCTCTTGAAGTACACTGCTGTTTCGTGTATTTCATAACCCTTTGGCAATTTCAATGACTGGTCTCTCTCGCTTGAAAAAATTTCTCGCATTGCATCAACCGTCGGCACGGAAACATAATTTGAAGCAGAATGTGGCAGACGCGTTATACGAGCTAAGAAACGTCGACGTAGTAACTCTAAACCAAAGCCAAGAGCAAGAGCGCCAACACTGGCTGCCAGACGCGGCAATTGCGAATTTTGTAATCGTGTCGGAAGACGGGTTTGAGTCGGCACAAGGTTTTTTGAAGACAATGTCAGATCAGTTCCACAGCGATGACAATAGATATCATCTTCCATGCATCCTGCGCGACAATTTGGGCATAACATAGAATCTATCCTCCAAACATATATTCCAATTTTTCTTTTCTATTTTACTGTTTTCTTCGCAGAGAATCTATACTTTTAGCAAGTAGTATTGCGGCCCTCTCTATTTCTGCTTCCGTTGACCATCTCCCCAGTGTCAATCGCATAGCGCCCAGCGCACGTTCTCTTGAGAAACCCATTGCCATTATGACGGGTGAGGGATCAGTACTACCTTCATGACACGCTGATCCTGTAGAACTTGCAATTTGCGGAGTAATAGCCAGAACTTCCTCCCCAATTACCCCATCCACGCTGATATTTAGGGTATTCGGCAAACGTTCAGTTATGTGTCCATTTAGGTGGACACCATAGGATATATATTGCTCTATCAGCATCTGAAGATTGTCTCGGATTGAGCGTAGTCGAACCTGGCTTTCTGACACATGCTCCTGAGCTAACAAACAAGCAGTGCCTAGCGCTACTATATATGCAATATTTTCAGTCCCGGCTCTACGACCCCTTTCTTGACCACCACCATAAATCGCTGGTTCCAGCTTCAAATCGTGCCTGCAATACAAAGCTCCAATTCCTTTGGGTGCATAAATCTTGTGCCCAGCAACTGTCAATAAATCAACACCTAACTCTTCAACTCTCATAGGAATCTTGCCTACAGACTGGGCAGCATCAGTATGCAACAACACTCCATGCTTCCGAGCAATCTTCGCTATCTCTGCTATAGGTTGCAATGTGCCGGTCTCATTGTTTGCATGCATGATCGTAATCAGTACAGTCTTATCATCAATTGCCGCTTCTACTTCCTCGGTACTGACACGCCCACTTTTATCAACTGGCAGATACGTGACACGGAACCCATGCAGCCGCTCAAGTGCATGGCACGTTTGTAGCACTCCAGGATGTTCCGTAATCTGTGTGATGATATGCTTACCTTTATCCTGGTAAGCAAGAGCAATTCCACGAATTGCCAGATTATCGCTCTCTGATCCACCTCCTGTAAAAGTAATCTCTTTTGCAGTACAACCTAGCAACTGCGCAACCTGTGCTCTCGCCGCATCCACTGCCTCATGCGCCACATGCCCATATCTGTGAGAACTCGAAGGATTGCCAAAGTGCTCTGTTAAATATGGTAGCATTGCTTCAACTACCACAGGATCAGTAGGCGTGGTCGCATTGTAATCAAGGTATATTGGACCACGCTCAAGGCCAGCATGGATTTTCAATGTTACATTCCTTTCCTCGGAAAGAAGCTTCTTCAATTGAGTTAAGCGATCTTTTCCGGTCCTGCTTTCAAGTATTATCCTAAGAATATATTACAGACATGTCTTTCAGACATGTCTGTAATATATTCCACAAATCTCTAATATCCCTTTCTGTTGTACGTAGATTACCTATAGCAACCCGCATGGCAAATTTACCCTTCAGTTTTGTATGCGAAAGAAAGAACCGACCCTTTGCATTAATAGAATTCATGATGGCTTCATTCAATGCATCCAACTTCGATTCATCATCTAACCCATTTTGATGAGCACGGAAACATATCGTACTAAACGGAGCAGGAGCTAATCGCTCAAATGTTGACGATTCATCAACCCATCCTGCAAAAAGTTGTGCCAGACGAATATGTTCTCGAATTCGCGCAGCTAGCCCCTCTTGCCCAAAATAACGCATAATCATCCAGAGCTTCAGAGACCTGAAGCGACGTCCAAGGGAGGTGCCATAATCCATTAAATTAGCTACGTCTTCAATAGCGCTTTCAGTGTTTCGCAAGTATTCTGGTACAAGGCTGAATGCGGCTTTAACTACCCCTGGTTTGTTTGTATAAAGTAT
>WNFW01003423.1_pt1 | contig 16403 bp, 19 predicted proteins | sample 5400131 | NCBI WGS metagenome assembly WNFW01 (sample SAMN13153362, study PRJNA577476) | soil metagenome | isolation source: 20 cm soil or saprolite under grassland replicate 1 | place: USA:California | collected 2016-06-15 | reverse complement strand
GCTTCTCGCGGACCAGCGGGACGCGCTCCATGTACGCGTGGTGGCACCGCTGGAGCAACGCGTCACCTATGTCGTACGCCGCGAAGGACTGGACAGAGACACTGCTCGCAAGCGTGTTCAGGAGAAAGACCGCGCTCGCATACGCTATATACAGGCACAGTTGCATCGTCAACCGGATGATGCGAATCTGTATGATTTAGTGATTAATACCGCTGTACTCAGTCTGGACAGCTCCGTTGATCAGATCTGTCTAGCATTGGAGCACAAGGCAAACCAACTCAGCGTGCCGGTGGAGGAACTGGGACCGGCGGCAGGCCTGTCTCTCTATGCCAGCCAGCCGGCTGATTTTCCTGTACCACAAGAGTCATCTAGCTAGATGATGAGTTTTAACGCATGAGTCAGGATATCGTGAAGGCTCTCGAGGGCTGATGCAGCACGTTCGCATGGCTCAGTGCTGTTTTGATCTGCTGCTCGATCGGTTCCAACTGCTCGGCACAGCGCTCGACCTGCCCATACAGGGCACCCACGCTCATCGGAGGTCTCAGCAGTTCACATAGTCGAAATTGTACACTTACATGTAGATGTGAAGAGAAGAACGCTCCTGCTACAGGAGCGTTCTTCTCTTCACTCAGTTTTCTCAAACCCTCTTTTGTTATGCTATTGATTGCCCTCGTCAAGTCGAGCCGGTATCGTCACCTGGTTGAGTCGGTTCCAAAGCACATAATTGGTTGCCTTTTTCGGAACGTAGTAGTGGTCTTCTTCGGCTACCATACCTGCTGTAGCTACGAATTCTCCCTGCTCAAGATGTTGGAGATCAATGTACTTAGCTCCTTGCTCCAAACGGCTCCCTAATGGCACAATAGCAATCTCTTTAAGCTCATCATCGGTCAGGTCAGCACTCTTTAATCTTCGTCGTCACGAATTTTTAAGCCCTGCTTGAGAATTTTTTCACGCAGCTTGAGTATACCTTCAATCAGTTGTTCTGGTCGTGGAGGGCATCCGGGAACATAGACATCAACTGGCACAATGGTATCGACGCCCTGTACAGTGTAATAACTGTCGTAGAATTCACCTCCAGAGTTAGCACATTGTCCCATACTGAGCACCCACTTGGGCTCTGGCATTTGCTCCCAGAGGAGTCGCAGGCGCGGCCCCATCTTAATAGAGACGGTTCCCGCAACTATCATAAGATCGGCCTGCCTGGGGCTTGAGCGGAAGACCTCAGATCCGAAGCGTGAGAGGTCATAATGCGCCTGTGCGGACGCCATCATCTCGATGGCACAACACGCCAGTCCATAACCAAGTGGCCAGACGGAACGGGAACGCGCCCAATTCTGCGCCCAGTGCAGCATATCCGCAACACTGGTCAGTTGAACAGGAGCTTCCTGGTCTCCTGGAATATATTCGGACGGACCTCTTGCCATCGCAAGAGGTACTCCTTTTCGCGCCGTTCCAGGGATACGTTTTTGCCCTTTATCATTATTTTCATCACGCATTGGCTTGTCTACTCTCTAGTAATCAAATGCCTTGTTCATTTCGCTAAGAATGAGAAGCAGTAACAATACTGATAATACGCCTACTATACTGTCAATCTGGGAAGCAAGATATTTTTGACTTTTTCCATTGAATGAGAGTAAATCCAATCTTAAACACGTTTGCAGACAACGCGTCGTTTCACTATTTGGCGTCACTTTACCCGAAATTGGTTCGTATAAAGAACATGCGTAACATAATCTTTACAGCATCATATTTTGACCAGAGGATTGTTTAGGAATGCTTGATGAAGAAAAAGTAGAGAGCATAATGAACCGTGTACATGCACGCAAAGTACAAGCTCATGCGGCTAATCCTAAAGGCGTCACTGCTATCCTGGATGACTATCTAAATCAACGAGCACTGAAGGTATATTCACAAACTTCGGCACTCGGATTCGTCACAGGAATACGCTCAATGAGTTCGTTAGCTTTACTGGGTTGGACAAGCGACAAGAGTCGAGAAGGTATGCAATTATTGACCCAATGGCTGCCACCAGTAGCTGCTTTAGGGGAAGCAGTAGCAGATAAGCTTCCTGTGATACCCAGTCGTACAAGCCCAGGGCCGTTCATCGGTAGATTAGTTATTGGTGGCGTTTCAGCTTTGATTCTTTGCCGAAGGGAGCAAGTCCCCCCAATACCAGGAGTGGTTATCGGAGTAGTGGGAGCAGGTACTGGCGCATTTGCAAGTCATTATATTCGCACAAGGCTGGCTAAAGTCACGAAGATTCCTGATCCAGTACTGGGTATTCTCGAAGATGCGCTGGTCTCAGGTTTGGGTATGCTAGCTGTACGTAAGCACCACTAACAATATGCCCAGGCATAAGCGGCATACCCATTTCCAGGTAGAGGGGAGTTGCCACTAGAGCGAGACGCCAGACGAAACTAGATGCTCCCAGGCTGAGAAGGACTGCCAGCTCTTGTGTTTCTCGCTCGTGTTGCGCTCCTGGCAGGGAAACTATTCGCCGCCAGATCGAGCAGGAATGCCAGGGCAATCCAGAGCCAGGCCCAACCGGTCACACCTCCAGCGAGAGCATAAACAATGACATAAGTCAGGGTGGTAATTGGCAAGAGGAGGATCCCAAGCAGTGGCAGGAGCCAGCCCCCGTGAAATGTACGCTGTACCAAAGGTGTAGAAAGCCAGATGACGAGCAACGCCAGACGGGCAAAAAGTGCAAACACCCAACTCATGATGTATACCTCCTCCTTTGAACGGGTATCAAACCCACCTCAATGTCAAGTATCTGTTCGTTCGAGACGCTCTACATAAGCATGAAGAGCCCTCAACTAATCAGGACGACCCATATCACGAAAAGCACGCCAGAGTTCGCTTTTATCAGCAGTTGTGACAGACCTTTTCAGGGTAAAGTGTACAGAATAGACATAACGAAGACAGCACGAAAGTGGGCTATATGCTCACAGAGCTATCACAATGAGCAGAAGTTCTAGGGGAGTGTGAGCAACAGGGGTTTGCGCATTTGATGGCATGAAACCCCGAGAATACTCTAGACGAAGAGATACATAACCTGCCCATATGGAGTTGGTTGCTCTTTGATGCGCTTCGGCTTTGTTTGCAGCAACTTCGACATGTTATCTCTACCAACGATGGTAGTCTGAGGATGCAACTCCTGCCATACGCGTAAGATTGCATCAGGCTCTCGATGCCGGTAGATAAAGCGGCACTCGATCTTTGCCTCTTGTGCCAAATAGTTTGCTCTACCCAGATCTCTTCTCGCTTGCATATCGTTCAAATGCGGTTCAATCAACCTGAATAGTTCTGGCTTGCGATTAGATGTACTCTCCCCCAGGTATAAAAATACCAGCGGTTTCTTTTCAGGATTATCAAGCGCCGCTTTCATTACTGCTTCATTATACGGACTTCCAGCTGAAAGAACCGCCAGAATAGCGCCTGGAAAATTTTTCTCAACCCCGGTTACCACGACCGGTATTCGTCCCTTCCTTTTGTGCAGAGTATAATTGGCGTACGCTATTGCCATGCCCAGCAAAGAGACAGAGCCGCCGAAAGCGGTTGCCAGTGGTTTTGCGATCAAGTTCGTTGACCATGCAGTCAGGACAAGAAACGTCGTGAATATGCCCAACCAGAAATTGAAGGTCGATCTCGTCCAGGGTCCTTCTGGCTCAGGCCTCAGAGTAGGATTAGCTCGCTCTTCCTCAGTCAATTCTTCGCCTGGCACCTCTTCAAGTTTAGTATCAGCATTCGAATCGTGATTGCTTTTTTGAGGAGAAGTCGATGTTGAGGATATATCACTACGCGCATGAGGATGCCGATCAGCGTTCAATGCTTGCAAACGTCTGAATTTGCGGGCACGATAGCGCACGATATCCATACCCAGGCATGTCAAGCTAAACGCCCCTAACAGACCAAAGGCATACATATCACCAAGAATATTGATATCGCCACGTACCGCCACAAGCACGAGCATAGGAATGATTGTAGCGAGCGCAATTGAGTAATGTGGGGTGCCGCGTAACGCGTTGCGTTTTAAGATGATTTGTGGGAAGAATTCCATACGTGAGAGAGCCAGAAATACATGGTATGAACCAATAATAGCGGTATTGCTGGCGAACACTAACAGCGCGCTTGCGCTAATCGCCACCTCCGTTTGCAATAAAACATTTCCCCAATGACCGCCTAATAGCGAGATGAGCTGGCTTGAAAGCACAGGATCAGATGCCTCATGAGGTTGTAAAAGTGTGGATAACATAGTGAGTAGTGGGCTGGTCAACCCGACCGTTAGAATGACCAGGAAAAGTGCCATCTTTCCAACTTTCCTACGTGGAAGTTTCATGACAGGAGAAAGTTGTGAAATACTTTCCAGGCCCGAAAAGGCCAGAAACGATCCCGCAAAACCAACGAGCAGAGTAATGGGAGTCAAAGCCTTTCCACTAAACATTTGAGGGAAAAGAGCAAGAAACTGGGAGAAAGAGATATGGGTGAAGACGGTCACAAGAATAGCGAGGTCACTCGCGAAGGCAATCATTGCCCCTACCATACTCACTTTGGCGCTTTCACTAACCCCTATCCAATTAAGAATACCGAGTAGTACGAGGATAACAAGGGTAATCCACACAGTCACATTAATGCCGAGAAATCCCGTCTGTGGGCCAATAATGGGAAGTACTACGCTCAAATAAAGCATTCCTGAGAGACAACTGATTGCCGCGGTAAGAAAGTAATCTACCAGAATAAACATCCCACCTAAAGCGCCAAACCAATGATTCAACGCTTTTGCCGCAACAGTCACGACACCACCACCCTGGGGAAAACGATATGTGACTTCGACATATTTGAACGTCAGTAGTATAAACACGGTCATAGTTAAAAATACGAAGAAACCTGCCAGTTTCCCAACTGTTCCATAAAGAATACCGGGGACATAGTATATTGAGGTGCCTATATCCGCGAAGACAACCGCCCAACACAGAAATGGACCAAGTTTTTGTGTTTCTTGCCCCACTTGAACGCCTTGTTTAGGCGCTTCTTTCACCCGCACCATAGTTCCGCGTCCCTTCCAGTAGAATCCCTTATTTCAACTAGCTAATTATTGCTTCAGTTAATTGATGTGGAGAAATATGATCAAATAGATTTTTGCCTTTGGGATTATAAGATTCCTTCGCAATGCCGGGTATAAAAGCCATCTGTTCTTTTCGCCCTTTTCCAACTATGATTGTTCGCTTACTATACCCGTAAAAACTTGGATTCGTTCCACCAAACAATGCAATGATTTTCACTGAATTATTTGGATAATATGTTGCATCATCCCCATCACTTAATTTCTTCGTGGTAGCCGCTAGATGCATCAAGCCTGTATCGCCCGTAATAAATATATCCGATTGATCCATAAATGCTGCTACATCCAGAAGTTTTGCTTTCGGGTCGGCAGGCATCAGGAAAATGCGACCTTCGAACTCACGAGTGAGAATCTCGAATAAATTTTGAGCGGCACTTGCATCGGTGTATCCTTGCAAAATGCAGACTATAAGATCGCGGCAATTCCTTAATGCTGCAGCTATCGATGTGGCAAGTAAATCAACAGGAGGCCTCGTAATGACAGACGTTGAATCGGATGCTACTACCAGTAATTTACTCGCTTCTGGAGAAACTTTTGATCTCTTTTTAATATTTTTCACCACCGCTTTAGCATGCTTTACCTGCTCGGAGCTCATATAAAGGGGAATAGCGTCGCTTAATTCGGATAATGCCCTCTTATTCCCAAAATAGTTGCTCACCATGCGCCTGGTTATTTTACTCATGGGAACATCCACCTGGCGAGAGAGGGACAAAAAATCTTTCCTAAGTTGTAATAAATTTGGATAGACAATTTTGGAACGCAGCCTCAAATAGAAGCCAGGCGCGAACATAAAGGCAAAAACTGCAGTATATTGCCTTTCTCGTAAAAAATGGATTAACGCTGTGGTTTCTGCATCTAGCGTGATTCCATTGAGCCACATGGTCATCTCAGAAGGGGAAAAGAGACTATTATTCGTTAGAATAATGCGATTCACGCGTGGATCGTGTTCAAAAATTGCGGCCTGAACACTATTGCAAAGAATATCTATTTTACCAAAAGCTTGCGAATCCTCCTTTATTATTTGATCAACAAAGCTTAATCCTACTAAAACAGCATCGCCAATCCCTTTATACATCGTAACAAGAAAAAGGTGATTATCGGTACTAGCGCTACGTATTGATGAGAAAACTTCTTTTTGACTTGTACGAGTACCGATTTCTAACTGCGCAGGAGCATTATCAAGTCTAGCCGGTTCTCTATAAGCATGCTTTTCAAAAAATGAAGCACTCTTCTCTGATATATCTTGATCGGTAGAATCTGCTTCCGAGCCAGTATTCATTTTCATGATTTATACCCTATTTTCAGCTAATTTCTTGTGACGATATTGCATCCATCGATCGGTTGCCCATCTATAAAGAAAGATAAAGAGAATCAACCAGAGCGCTCCGGTGAGGTATCCTCCCAACACATCAAACAACCAGTGATCACCCTCAAGTACACGCGAAAAGCCAATAAAGAGCAGATCGAAGATAAAAAAGAGTTGGAATGGGATCAACACCCAGCGATAACGCCATTCTCGTGCAGGTTTAGTGAACGTCAGAAAAAGGAGAAAACCATAACACACAACATCATGCGTGACATGACCAGAAGGAAAGCTATAATAGGAATAAAGATCATGGACACAGATGCCATTTTTTACACTTGGACGTGGGCGTGCCACAAGCGGAGTGAGGAGGAGAAAAAGACCACCCGCAGTAGCCACCGCCACCACGAAAAACAGCGCTTGCCTCCACCAGCGTAGCAGGAGCAAGGCACCTAGCACAATTGCAGCCCCGATGACTGATGGTATAGGGTTATTAAGAATACTTACATCAAAAAGAACTGCCTCGAACCATGAACGTGGTTGTATAGGTATGGGACAGGGAACAGGATGAGGACCTTGAATATCCTTTGTAAATGTCAACTCAATCGGCCAGGGATTCGTATGGTTATGGACCAAGAAAGCAGCCACACCGAGAATTATTGCACCAATTACCCATAGAACTATCCAAAATGTTCGACGAGAGCCAGGAAATGTTTGCTTACCTGGAGTAGCTTCATATAAAAGCTGTGTGGGAGCATCTGATATACGATCCATTTGATTAGTCCCTTCTGAGCTAACGTTACTCGGTATTCCTATATAACACGTTCTTTGTAAGCCTAAAGATGACATTATGCCTGAAGATGACATGCTAGAAGACAGTAGACAAGCGTTCTTTTTATATAAGAGCGACATCGCATTTTGCATATGCAGGACCGGTGCAGAAAAAATTTCAGGAGGCCTTCTTGGCCTCCTGAAATTTTTTCTGCACCGGTCCTGGAGTTGCTTTTATCCTCCCAAGCCCTCCAACAACATATCGCCCTCCTCTGGTGAGATACGCCCCTCGGCGATCATACGCAGGATCGCCTCGCGTTCCTGTTCGAGATCAGGCTCTGTACCACTTGTGGCACTGACATCTTCACCACCGGCAGTTTGTTGAGTCGATGGCTCTCTTTGCGTCACTCCTTCTGTATCAGTGCGCAACGTTTGTCCTGTGGTAGGAGGTGGTGGACTCGAAGGAGGAGCTGGAGGCACTGGTGGTTTAGGCGATTTAGGAAAACCCAAATTGCCCATGGCCTGCTCTACTGCCTCAAGTGCTCCCACAATTCCTTCTGTAGCTGCTCTACGTGCCTGTTCTTTCAGTCGTTCTAAACGCTCTGGATCCATGCGCCATTCGCGATCATTCACTCGCACTCGCACACGTGATGCGGGCTCTCCGGCTCGATGGGTGCCTTCCTCTGCCTTTCTTTGAGCTTTTCGTGCGCTCTCTTCAGCCTTGTGTTGCGCACGTCGAGCCTGCTCATCCACCTTCTGTTTTAGTTCCCTGGACCATTCGGAACCTTGTGTCCACCCTGCTTCCTGGAATGCTGCGGCTATCTCACGCCCCAACTCTTGCCCCAATCTGCCCATCTCACGCCCCAGCTCGGACATCTCTTTGCCAAAGTCTCCCCAGGAGTTACTGTTAGTACTACTGCGAGGATTACCTGCACCTCGTAGTTCCAGATCACCGCCTACACTCAATTCTAGATCTGCAGCTCCATCACCATATACCAGGCTGACCAAGTTACCACCTTCGAACGTTATAGACTGACCTGTGACTTCACCCCCTACAGCGGCGCGTATGCTCAGATTAGCATTCTCCGGCAACTCTATACTGGCATCTCCTCCCACATTTAAACGTGTATGACTACCAGCAGGAAATGCAGCTTGTAATTCAAGATCTCCCCCTATGCTTCCCACTTCTATAGCAGCTTTCAGACCCGACAGTACTCCATCTCCACCAATACTCCCTACTTGCAGGTTTCCCCCAACGCCCCTAAAGCTCGCGTCTCCTCCCACATTACCTACCTCGACTACTCCCTCTACTTCACTTGATTCACAATCACCGCCAACACTGCCGATATGCAAACTCGCAGCACCATCTACATCAAAATTGCTGCCAACATTGCCAATTGCAATTTCGCAGGGGGCGCTATTCTTTACTGTGCAGTCGCCACCAATGTTGCCACAACTCAAAGCATCAGCAATTTCATCTACATTCAGATCTGCACCAACATTACCAACTACGACTGTTTCAACGTTGTCTAGGGATAAATCAGCTCCCACTGTCTCAATCTCAACCAGCGCGACATGAGAGAGGGAAGCATCTGCACCAATTACACCACGAGAGCGAAGGGAAGTGGCATTTATGACACTCACATCAGCACTAAGGTCTCTTAATGCGATCGCCTCACCGATTTTCTCAATATCTACACCGATGCCGATATCTTGCAATTCAACATCACCACCAATATTTACCAGTTCAACCCGTCTCACACCATGTATCAAAACATCGCCTTTTAGATTTGTAACCTGTATCTCAGCACCGGCCGGGACATGTAACACAAGATCTCCACTGCCCTCACTAATCATGAGAGCATCGCCTTCCTGGTAAAGCTGAGGCACACGGCCATCTGCATCAATGGCAATAGCCGATTGATCCCATACGCTTACGTTCAGATCTCCACGTACTTGCGCTATAATCACCTTTGGCTCAATGCCAGTGGGAAATGTTTGCTGCATTGTATCGTCCTCCAATTCTTAACTCAACCAATCATTTCTCAACAAAAATCTCTAATCGCTTTCCTTCTTCCAAATCTTGCAAATCCAAAAGACGACCAGTAGTTCCTCTTTCAAGAGCACGTATCACTTGTTGAATTGTGCCGTCATCGAGTTGCGATACCAGGCGAGCTAGCAGGCGCAGACTCATGTTGACCAGGTATACCGGTATTGTCGCGGTCATATTCATCTTCCTACGATTGTTGGACATGTCAGTCATCCAGATGCGCACGGTGCGGTTCTCCATCTGGCTGCGGGCTTGCTCATAGTTTAACATCAGGGTATCTAACAAGCCTGCTGCCTGTGCAGCCGTAATCTGGCCCGATTCGATCATACCCAGAATACGATTGCGCTCATTGGTTGAAGTTGTCATTCTGCTAACCTTTCAGCATGTGCATTGCTTCTTCAACGCTGATTTCTTTAGCGGCCAGGCGGTCAAGTACCATTCGGCGACCAACGCGTTCATCACCCTCGGGAGCGCCACCAAGAGACGTCACGATTTCATCCAGGCGACTACGAGCCGTGTTATAGGCTATATCAAGATCCTGCGCCAGTTTCTGAATATTCCCCCGATTCTTGACCAGCAACTCGACAAAATCTAGCTGTTCTCGTGATAGACGCCCTATCCAACCCAGGCTAAACTGGCCTTCAATGACGATACCACTTTGGGGACACTCCAGCCGGGTAACGATTAACTCGTTTCCACTGACCGGGTCCCTGGTAATAATAGGGTGCATGCTCTGTTCCTCCTACTTACATGATCAATGATCTCATGAAATTTATCGTTAACGATCTGATAATTATTACTAATTCAATAGAGATATTAGCATTAATGAACAATATTGTCAAGTGAAATGGTGTTTTAAATCACTCTAATGGTAATAATAGCCAAATTTTATAATCAAATTCTTTTACTCGGGCAAGTTTCAAACGTCCTTGTTAGTTCCTCAACGAATGGCAGGTCCAACTCCAACATACTGAGTGAAGTGAAGCATCTCGTTTACATCTACCACATTGGATGCAGTTCTATTCTACTCCCAAAGACCTAGTACAGATTGAAAGAAATCCGTACGAAAAAAAATCATCTGTTTCACGTTTTAATAGTGATTAAACGAATTTGATCTAATACCAGTTTAGCGAATAAACACAATTCTGTTTTAGCAAAAGAGGAGGAAGAATATGTATTATCGTGTAGCAATTCAGGAAGTCGTGTCATCTACCTGGAAGTGGAAATCAACGACTATCAGTTCACTAAATTCATTGTTGCAGTTTCTTCGACGCTTTCATGATCTTCCACAAGATCACTTGCGAGTATTCTCATCTAACTCACGTGAGGAGATGGACGAGCAACTCGTGCGAGAGAACAAAGGACTCGGGTCTGACTCAATCACCGCAGCGCAATTCTTGCAAGAGCGGATGCTCGGTTCACAGCAGGGAACATCTACCACTACGTCCAACGGATCAGCATTGAACGGGAATAGTGCAACAAATGCATCCGAAAAGAGTGCAGTGAGTTCACTGGAGAGTAAGCAGGTAAGGGGAGAGCATGGAGTAAATAGTGTTGGCTTCTGGAATATAATGGCGGCCAGGGACTGTTGATTAACGATGGAGAGTCATGGCTGCACCAGCGGCGCCTCATGCAACCCGCCTTTCATCGCAAGCGCATCGCTACCTATGGCTCTATCATGACCGGTGCCGCAGAGAAGCTACTCGAACGCTGGCAGAGCTACGCTCAGCAAGATTCCTCACTGGATGTCGCAGAGGAGATGATGAGCCTGACGCTGCGCATTGTAGGCAAAACACTTTTCAGTCTAGACTTGAGTGATGAGACAAATACGATTGGTGAGGCTGTGACGACACTGCTGAAACTGCTCGGAAACTATGTCTATGCTCCTTTTCCCCCAATCAACGTACCAACGGCGCGCAATCGCCGCTTGCTGGCCGCTAACCGATCACTTGAGCAGGTGATCTATCGCATGATTGCCGAGCGCCGCCAGCAGAAAACGGATACAGGTGATCTTCTTTCCATGCTATTATTGGCTCGTGATGAAGAAACAGGGCCCAGAGCGTTTTGACCCTGATCGTTTCACCCCAGAACACTCTGCTGAGCGTCCGCACTATGCCTACTTTCCATTTTCAAGTGGGCCACGCATGTGCATAGGCAGCAGCTTTGCGATGATGGAAGCGCAGTTGATCCTGGCCACGATTGCCCAACGTTACCAATTGCGCCTGGTTCCTGGTCACCCGGTCGAGCCACAGATGTTGGTGACGCTGCGCCCTAAATATGGCTTACAGATGACTATCCATGACAGGTAAAGGGAAGCTATAATAAGCATGTGAAAGTACTTACGAGAATAAGGTCTAAATTTCATTGTTCTATGAATGAACCTGAAATCCTGAACATGCTTGAATATATGCACATGTGAGTGACAACTCTTTCAATGATGCATATATGCGAGAGGCCCAGTTATGGCAACAAAACCTATACCCTCACCTGATCGATCCGTTGACGCAGGAACACGCTTGCATGGTCGTTGGCTTATCCTAGCACGGGTGGTTTGGGTAATGCTTGCTGCGTTGACTCTGGGCCTCTTAATCGCCAGCATCCCAAGCACCTTTGCATTTCTCCATATTGTATGTACAGGTGCTATCGCCACATGTAGGAACAATGGGCAACTCATCCCTGTTGATCTTCATACGATTCAGGCGGTAGGCTTCTCTATAGATTTCTACGCTACGTACTGGGTCGCACTCTACATTGTCTTTATTGTTGGCTTCGCCACTATCGGTGCGCTGATCTTCTGGCGCAAGTCTGATGACCGCATGGCGCTCTTTGCCTCACTCGCCCTGATCATGTTTCCCGCGGGTTTTAATAGCAGTGAACTGGCGACACTTCCTTCAGCGTGGGCGTTGCCAGGGCAGTTCGTGGCTTTTCTCGGCAACAGCTTTTTATTTCTCTTCTTCTACCTGTTTCCAACTGGACGCTTTGTCCCGCGTTGGACGCGTTGGCTCTGGATTGGAGTGGTTGTGTTCTGGGCAGTAGATAGTTTTTTCCCGACCCTCTCTTTTAACTCCTCTATTCTCTTTTCCGTGTTGCTTCTCGGCTTTGTAGGGAGTGCTCTGGGTTCGCAGATCTATCGCTACCGGCGTGTGTCAAACAGAGCGCAGCAACAGCAGACGAAGTGGGTCGTCTATGGTATCTCCACCGGGCTTGGTAGTTTCCTGGTACTAGAACTATTCTCAACGTTCTTTCCCTCGATTGTGCAAAGTCTATTTGTCAATGTGATTCTTGGCACGGCCTTCTACCTTGCTTTATTTATTATTCCGCTCTCGATCGGTGTCGCGATTCTACGATCACGTCTCTTTGACATTGATATCCTCATCAATCGTACGCTCGTCTATGGCTCGCTGACGGTAATTCTGGCACTATTCTATTTCGTAAGTATCTTTGTCTTACAATCGTTGGTGAGTATATTTACAGGACATATTTCAACCAGTGCGCAATCACCCTTTGTGCTCGTGATTTCCACTCTAGGCCTTTATGCACTGTTCCAGCCATTAAGATTTCGTATTCAGACGCTTATCGACCGAAGATTTTATCGCTTTAAGTATGATGCTGCTCGAACTCTTGCTGAATTCAGTAAAACCTTGAGCAACGAGGTAGATTTGAACAAGTTGAGAGAGGATTTGTTAGCAGTCGTTCAAGAGACCATGCAGCCCAGCCATGTTTCGCTCTGGTTACGCGATCCTGATGCATCGAAGGAACGTAACACGCGTTTGCTGCCGGACATTAATAATGAAAGTTGACTTTTGTAACGCTTTTCGTAACGTTTAGAGGACATTCGATCAGTACAATGAAGACCAATGAAAGTATACGAAATCGAAATTTGAAATCACAGATGTTATATTTCTTTGGAGAAAGGAAGTGCGAAATGACAATCTCATCTACATCATCTATGGATAAGCAATCACGCGACGCTAACTATTGGGCTCAGCCAACATCGACCATGAAGGTGAGGAAAACGCCTACCGGGGCGCTCAACCTGAATGTAGATGGACATCAGCTTGTAGGACCTATGCAAGGATTCGGTCAATTGTGGCAAAAAACCTTTAAGGTCCGTCTGAATGGGACTTCCGTTACATCAACTGAAGTTATCAAAACGTGGAAAGAGAACTTCCCGGAGTTCTGGCCGAAGTGGGATCATTTCTATAAATCAGTCATTGGTATTGCCCCTGGCGAGGTAGGAATCATTAACATGTTGCTCCCCGGTGATATACCAGTAGGCGTTCCAATCTCTACTGGAGTGCTGATCATCTACGCAGACGATGAATCCTTTACGTTCATGAATCCACTAGGGCATATGTTTGCTGGCTGGATCACCTTCAGCGCCTATGAAGAGAATGGTTGCACGATCGCTCAAATTCAATTGCTCGTTCGTTGTAACGATCCGATATACGAAATAGGTTTTCGCCTGGGAGCATCCCAATCAGAAAATAGATTCTGGCGGTATATACTCAAATCGCTGGCAGCACACTACGATGTAAGCGAGCCTGTGCAAACCCGGGTCGTCTGTTTAGATCCTAAAGTCCAATGGTCACAGTTTGGGAATATCTGGCAAAATGCGTCGATCCGCACAGTGCTTTATCGTATGTTGACCCCGTTGAGCGCAAGTGTATCAAACAAACCGCCAGACCGATTCACCCATGCCGCTTGCATACCTGCGGCCTCAGCGCCAATTACGTCAAATGGATTTGAGGAAACGAGACGAACCTCGTCAATCGGTCGACCAAGTCTCTTTGCCACGTGTTTATAGACGAGAGGTGAAGGTTTATAAACCTTCACCTCGTCAACACTTACAATCCCCTTAAAGTAAGGATTGAGATTTGCTGCGTTCATGATACCTGTCAGCATCCCTGGACTACCATTGGAGAACACAACCATTGTATAGCCTGCATCCTTCAGGCGCTGAAGCCCAGATTCGACATCAGCAAAGCGCTCAAGGTCGTTGTATTGAGCCATGAGTAAGTTCTTTTGCTGCGTTTCCAGGGAATGCCCACTAGCGACTAGTGCGTAATCAAGGGCTTTTCGTGTCACTTGCTCGAAGTCTTCGTACCGTTCCATGGCTGTAAGACGGAATGTAAACTCAAGCTGCTTTTGTCGCCATATCTCTGCAATTCGCTGTGCGTCACTTGGAATGTAGTGTTCGAGTTGCTTCCAGATTCGCATAGGGTCAACCAGTGTACCATACATGTCGAAAGCAAGCGATTCAGCTATGGCCATTACCTTTCCTTTCTTCGTTTACAGTCTACTTCATCATTTACTAGCCTATTCGAGTCATAAGTCTTCTGGCAGCGGTGGCGGACGAAGCGGAACAGGAGAGGACTGGATTATTGTCGTTGTTGTTGAACCATACAAGAGGAAGCAATCAAGAAGTCGATCGAGCTGGTTAATGGCTGGAATGTAGACCTTGAGAATAAAGCAATCCTCTCCAGTAACTCGATGACATTCAACGACTTCAGGAATCTGCTGGGCCAGTTCTGCAATTTTAGAAAGTTGACCTGGGCTTGGGCGGATGCGTATATAGGCGGTAATTGGTAGTCCGAGTGCTTCCGCATTCAACTCCAGACGATACCCACAAATCACTCCAGTTTCCTCCAAGCGCCGGACTCGTTCCGTCACGGCAGGCGATGACATCCCGACACGGCGACCCAGTTCAGACATAGTCAATCGGGGATCACGCTGTAATTCTTCAAGTACTCTCAGGTTAACCGTGTCAAGTTCAGCATGAAATGATGTATAGGTAAATATTCGTTTTTCCCTTAACTCTTGAACCATTGGACCATTATCTCCTTAAACTTGCCATGTGCTTTTGTTACTTTCCATTGTACCATTACGAAGTAGCAAATCTAATCTAGGAGACAATATGTTTCAAGAAAGCAAAGCGAATGTGACGACAAACATCCCGCCACAGGTGTTCTTTTTCGTGAGTGCTATCTTTCACTACTTGGGACCAGCATTTGCCGTGCTACTCTTCGCGAGTGTTTCTGTACTTGGGGTAGCATGGTTCCGCATCGCGAGTGCCGCAGTCATCTTTGCCGTGTGGCGTCAGCCATGGAAAATATTCGTGAGGATGCCCTGGGCGAAGCAACGCACACTTCTTGCATTAGGAGTGGTGCTTGGACTCATGAATGCCAGCTTTTACCTGGCTATCTCTCGAATCCCATTAGGAACAGTTGGAGCTATCGAGTTTCTTGGTCCTATCATGCTTGCCGCACTCGGCGCTCGAACCCCAAGAAACATTATCGCATTGCTGCTAGCAGCGGGAGGTGGATGGCTCCTAACAGATGCACGCTTCGGTGGGCAGCCACTCGGCTATGTGTTTGCCTTTGCCAACTGTGCCTTCTTCATGCTATACGTGGTACTTGGTCATCGCATTGCCCAGGATGGCGGTGCTGCCGGGATTGATCGACTGGGTGTAGCAATGCTCGTCGCACTCATGACGATTACTCCCATCGGCTTTAGTGGCGCGTTGCCAGCGATGACGCAGCCACTACTCCTCCTCGCCGGTATTGGTGTTGGTATTTGTTCTTCGGTCATCCCATATGTATGTGATCAATTAGCCATGGCTCGGCTGCCACGTGCGACGTTTGCACTTTTGCTCTCATTACTACCAGCATCCGCTACCATGATCGGAATTATTGTCCTGCGTCAGATCCCGACGTTGGTAGAGATAGTTGGCATTCTCCTTGTGGCAGTCGGGGTAGCACTGCATCAGATTCCTGATTCAGTGTCCACAAAGCAAGAGCCTTAATAGCGCTCTCGCTTTGTGGAGTGATCACTTCACTAAAGTAGTAGCTGTTTCAATCAGCTCAAATCACCTTTTGATGTGAACCAATATAAGGTTAACGAGGGTCCTCTGGAAGCATCATAGAATCACTGGCATCACGGTTTGCAATAGGATCATACATATCGGATGCAATGGTTGGGTGATCCGTTTCCGCTTAAGCATTTGAGTCAGGGGGCCGCGATGTCAAAGCCCCATGCTTACGCAGAATTTCTAATACTTCGTGCTGCTGGCCAGCAACCCTGACTAATACAATTGTACGCCCTGCATCTAATTGACTCTGATAGTAATTTGCATCCTGCTCAGGCACACCCAT
>WNFW01003822.1_pt1 | contig 16409 bp, 15 predicted proteins | sample 5400131 | NCBI WGS metagenome assembly WNFW01 (sample SAMN13153362, study PRJNA577476) | soil metagenome | isolation source: 20 cm soil or saprolite under grassland replicate 1 | place: USA:California | collected 2016-06-15 | reverse complement strand
CGCAAGGTCTACGACCAGATGCCGGAGCCGCGCTACGTCATATCCATGGGCTCATGCGCCAACGGCGGCGGTTACTACCACTATTCCTATTCGGTCGTGCGTGGCTGCGATCGCATCGTGCCGGTCGATATCTATGTGCCCGGTTGTCCGCCGACGGCCGAAGCGCTGCTCTACGGCGTGTTGCTGCTGCAGAAGAAGATCCGCCGCACCGGTACCATCGAGCGCTGATGGGTTTCGCGCAATGGACGACAGGCTCGACAAACTCGGCGAGATCGTCGCCGGCGCTCTCGCGGGCTCGGTCATCGGCTATCGAATTGCGAACGGCGAGCTGACCGTCGACGCGCTGGCCAGCGACATCGTCAAGATCGTCAGCTTCTTGCGTGACGACGAGCGCTGCCAGTTCTGGAGCATCATCGACGTCACCGCGGTCGACTGGCCAGGCCGTGAGCGGCGCTTCGACGTCGTCTATCATTTCCTCTCGCCTAAACAGAACCTGCGCGTGCGCGTCAAGGTCGAGGCCGATGAGACGACCCCGGTGCCGTCGATCATCGGCGTGTTTCCCGGCGCCAACTGGTTCGAGCGCGAAACCTACGATCTCTATGGGGTGCTCTTTACCGGCCACCCCGACATGCGCCGGCTGCTCACGGATTACGGTTTCGAGGGCCATCCGCTGCGCAAGGATTTTCCTCTCACCGGCTTCGTCGAGGTGCGTTACGACGATGAGCAGAAGCGCGTCGTGTACGAGCCGGTCAGTCTGACCCAGGAATTCCGCAACTTCGATTTCCTCTCGCCGTGGGAAGGTCCAGCCTACCCGCTGCCGGGTGACGAGAAGGCGGGCGACGGAAAAGGTTAGCGATGCCGGGCGAAACGGAGCTGCGCAATTTCACCATGAATTTCGGGCCGCAACACCCGGCGGCGCATGGCGTATTGCGTTTGGTGCTCGATCTCGACGGCGAGGTCGTGCAACGCGTCGATCCGCATATCGGGCTCTTGCATCGCGGCACCGAGAAGCTGATCGAAGCCAAGACCTATCTGCAGGCGATCCCGTATTTCGACCGGCTCGATTACGTCGCGCCGATGAACCAGGAGCATGCGTTCTGCCTCGCAGCGGAAAAGCTTCTCGGCCTCACCGTGCCGAAGCGGGCGCAGCTCATCCGTGTGCTCTATTGCGAGATCGGGCGGCTGCTGTCGCATCTTCTCAACGTAACCACGCAGGCCATGGATGTCGGCGCGCTCACCCCTCCGCTCTGGGGTTTCGAGGAGCGCGAAAAGCTCATGGGCTTCTATGAACGCGCCTCGGGCAGCCGCATGCATGCCGCCTATTTCCGCGTCGGCGGCGTGCATCGAGATTTGCCGCCGAAGCTCATCGACGATATCGCCGCGTTTTGCGACCCGTTCCTTAAGGTCTGCGACGATCTCGAGGATCTGCTGACCGAGAACCGCATCTTCAAACAGCGCAACGTCGACATCGGCGTGGTCACGCTGGCCGATGCCTGGGCGTGGGGCTTTTCCGGCGTGATGGTGCGCGGATCGGGCGCGGCATGGGATCTGCGCAAGGCGCAACCCTATGAATGCTACTCCGAGCTCGATTTCGACATCCCCGTGGGCAGGAACGGCGACAATTACGATCGCTATTGCATCCGCATGGAGGAGATGCGCCAGTCGACCAAGATCATGGAGCAGTGCTTGCAGAAGCTCTCCGCGGGCGAAGGGCAGGGGCCGGTCGCGGTGGTCGACCACAAGATCGTCCCGCCCCGGCGCGCCGAGATGAAGCGCTCCATGGAGGCGCTCATCCACCACTTCAAGCTCTACACCGAAGGCTTTCACGTTCCCGCGGGTGAGGTCTACGCCGCGGTCGAAGCGCCCAAGGGCGAGTTCGGCGTCTATCTCATCGCCGACGGCGGCAACAAACCCTACAGGTGCAAGATCCGAGCGCCCGGCTTCGCCCACCTTCAGGCCATGGATTTCCTCTGCCGGGGCTACATGCTGGCCGATATCTCGGCGATCCTCGGTTCGCTCGACATCGTGTTCGGGGAGGTCGATCGCTAATGGCCGTGCGTCGCCTCGCCGATCCCACAATCCAGCCCAAGAGCTTCGCCTTCACCGTCGAGAATCTCGATTGGGCCAAGGGCGAGATCGCCAAATATCCAGAAGGCAGGCAGAGCTCCGCGATCATCGCGCTGCTGTGGCGCGCGCAGGAGCAGGCTGGCGGCTGGCTCCCGCAAAAGGCGATCGAGCACGTCGCCGATCTCCTTGGCATGCCGAAGATCCGCGCGCTCGAGGTCGCGACCTTCTACACGATGTTCAATCTCGCGCCGGTCGGCCAATTCCACGTCCAGCTCTGCGGAACGACGCCTTGTGTCCTGTGCGGGGCGGACAAGCTGATCAAGCTCTGCCACGACCGGATCGGCGAGCCGCTCGAGGTGACTGCCGACGGCAAGCTCTCCTGGACCGAGGTCGAATGCCTCGGGGCTTGCGTGAACGGGCCTGTGGCGCAAATCACTTGTGCGAACCCGCCTGGTCCGCAGGCCAACTATGATTATTACGAAGACCTTAGCCCGGAGAGCTTCACTAAAATCTTGGACGACCTCGTGGCCGGCAAAACGGTGAAGCCCGGCCCTCAGGTCGCACGGCAACTTTCGGCGCCCAGCGGAGGTCCCACCACGCTCACCGATCCCGCGCTCTATGCGCGGGGCAATGGCGGGCAGACGCGTAAGCCAGCGTTGAGCGACGCCGAGGCCAAAAAGCCGGGCGAGCCGGCGAACGTACGCGAAGCGGCGACGCCGAAACCTCCCACCGACGATTCATCGAGACGGCCGTGATGCTCGAGGACAAGGACCGCATCTTCACCAATCTCTACGGCCTTCACGACTGGGGCCTCGAGGGCGCCCGCGCGCGCGGCGCTTGGGACGGCACCAAAGCCATCCTCGAGAAGGGGCGCGATTGGATCATCAATGAGGTGAAGGCCTCGGGCCTGCGCGGACGCGGCGGTGCGGGCTTTCCCACCGGACTCAAATGGTCGTTCATGCCCAAGCAGTCCGACGGGCGGCCCCATTATCTCGTGGTCAACGCCGACGAATCCGAGCCTGGCACCTGCAAGGATCGCGAGATCATGCGGCACGATCCGCATCTCCTCGTCGAGGGCTGCCTCATCGCCGGGTTCGCCATGGCGGCACACACCTGCTTCATCTACATCCGCGGCGAATTCGTGCGCGAGCGCGACCGCCTGCAGGCCGCGGTGGACCAAGCCTACGAGGCCAATCTCATCGGCAAGAACAACGTCCACGGTTTTCCCTTCGATATCATCGTGCACCACGGCGCCGGCGCCTACATCTGCGGCGAGGAGACGGCGCTCCTGGAAAGCCTCGAAGGCAAAAAGGGTCAGCCGCGCCTCAAACCGCCGTTCCCGGCCAACGTCGGCGTCTACGGCTGTCCGACCACGGTCAATAATGTCGAGTCGATCGCGGTAGTGCCTGACATCTTGCGGCGCGGCGCCCACTGGTTCGCCAGCATCGGGCGGCCGAACAATACCGGCACGAAACTGTTCTGCATTTCCGGCCACGTGGAGCAGCCCTGTACGGTGGAAGACGCTATGGGCGTACCCTTGCGGGATTTGCTCGACAGGCATTGCGGGGGCGTGCGCGGCGGCTGGGACAACTTGCTCGCCGTCATTCCCGGCGGCTCTTCGATGCCGATGATCCCGGCGCACCAATGCGAACATTTGCTCATGGATTTCGACGGCTGCCGGGAATTCAAGTCCGCGCTCGGCACAGCGGCCGTGATCGTGATGGACAAATCGACCGACATCATCCGCGCCATGGCGCGCATCTCGTATTTCTACAAGCACGAGAGTTGCGGCCAGTGCACGCCGTGCCGGGAGGGCATGGGATGGATGTGGCGGGTGCTCAGCCGCATGGCTGAGGGCCGCGCGCACAAGCGCGAGATCGACATGCTCATGGAGGTCACGACCCAGATCGAAGGCCATACCATCTGCGCGTTCGGGGACGGCGCGGCCTGGCCGGTGCAGGGCCTGCTGCGCCACTTCCGGCACGAGATCGAGCGGCGCATCGACGAGTACAGCGCCAACCCACATCCCGAGCCGGTGCGGGTCGCCGCGGAGTAACGGAGATGGCGTCCCTATGACAGCGCTTCACCTCGCCCAACTCAATATCGGCCGCTTGCGCTACGAGGTCGGCGATCCGCCCATGGCGGACTTCGTCGACAATCTTGCCTTTGTGAACGGCTTGGCCGAGCGCAGCCCGGGATTTGTGTGGCGCTATCAGGATGACAGCGGAAGCGCCATCGACACTCGGCCGTTCGCCGGCGACCCGCGCATGGCGATCAACCTCTCGGTATGGGACAGCGTCGAGGCGCTCGAGCGGTTTGTTTGGCAGACCGTGCATAAACGCTTCTATGGCCGCCGCCACGAGTGGTTCGAGCGGATGGACGAGCGCTACTTCGTGATGTGGTGGGTGCCGGCGGGACATCGACCGACGGTGCAGGAGGCGCTCGAGCGACTGCGGCACTTGCGGCAGCACGGGCCCAGCGACCACGCCTTCGGCTGGGAAAGCCTACCGGCGGCGCAGTTGTGGAAATCGGCGCGGTGCGCGTGACGGAAAGAGGATAGCAGCGGTGACCAAGCTCATCGTCGACGGCAAAGAGATCGACGTCCCGCCGGACTACACGCTGCTGCAGGCCTGCGAGGCCGCGGGTGCGGAAATCCCGCACTTCTGCTTCCAAGAGCGGCTCTCGATCGCCGGCAACTGCCGCATGTGCCTGGTCGAGCTTAAGGGCTCGCCGAAGCCGGTGGCCTCCTGCGCCTGGGGCGTGCGCGACTGCCGGCCCGGACCGAACGGCGAGCCGCCCGAGGTCCTCACCAAGACGCCCATGGTGCGCAAGGCGCGCGAAGGCGTGATGGAATTCCTGCTGATCAACCACCCGCTCGATTGCCCAATCTGCGACCAGGGTGGGGAATGCGATCTGCAAGATCAGGCCATGGCCTACGGCGTCGATTCCAGCCGATTCAAGGAGAACAAGCGCGCGGTCGAGGACAAATACGTGGGGGTCTTGGTCAAGACCATCATGAACCGCTGCATCCATTGCACGCGCTGCGTGCGCTTTATGACCGAGGTCGCGGGCGTGCCGGAGCTGGGCGCCATCGGCCGCGGCGAGGACACGGAGATCACGACCTACCTCGAACAGGCGATGACCTCGGAGTTGCAGGGTAACGTGGTCGATCTCTGCCCGGTGGGCGCGCTCACCTCCAAGCCCTATGCGTTTGCCGCGCGTCCCTGGGAACTCAACAAGACGGAATCGATCGACGTCATGGACGCGGTCGGCTCGGCCATCCGCATCGATACCCGCGGGCGTGAAGTCATGCGCATCCTTCCTCGCGTCAACGACGAGGTGAACGAGGAGTGGATTTCCGACAAGACTCGGCACGTGGTCGACGGCTTGCGCACGCAGCGTCTCGATCAGCCATACATTCGCGAGAACGGCCGGCTTTATCCGGCCTCGTGGCAGGACGCCTTCGATGCGATCGCCGCTCAGGTCAAGCAGGCGGACCCCAAGCGCATGGGCGCAATCGTCGGCGATCTTGCCGCGCTCGAGGAAATCTTCGCGCTCAAGGATTTGATGACACTGCTGGGTGTCGTCAACCTCGATTGCCGGCAGGACGGCGCGGTGCTCGACCCCACATGGGGAAGGGCAACCTATCTCTTCAACGCCACCATTGCCGGAATCGAGCGGGCCGATGCCTTGCTCATCGTCGGCTCCAATCCGCGGCGCGAAGCGGCCGTACTCAACGCGCGCATCCGCAAGCGCTGGCGCATGGGTGGCTTTCCGATCGGTCTGATCGGCGAACGGGCCGATCTCACCTATTCTTACGATTATCTCGGCGCGGGGCCGCAGACGCTCTCGGATGTGGCCTCAGGTGCGCACGAGTTCGGCACCGTGCTTAAGGAGGCCGACCACCCGCTGGTGATCTTGGGCATGGCCGCGCTGGCGCGCCCCGATGGTGCGGCCATCGCCTCGCTTGCGGCGCGCGCCGCGCAAGGCACCGGCAAGGAAGATTGGAACGGCTATTCGGTCCTACATACCGCGGCGGCGCGGGTGGGCGCGCTCGACGTCGGCTTCGTGCCCGGGCCGGGCGGCCGCAGGGCAGCCGAGATGGCGGCCGGCGGCGCGGTCGATCTTATCTTCCTGCTCGGCGCCGACGAGAGCGACATCGCCCCCGGCGCGTTCGTGGTCTATATCGGCACACACGGTGATGCCGGCGCGCACCGTGCCGATGTTATCCTCCCCGGGGCGGCTTACCCGGAGAAATCCGGCATCTACGTCAACACCGAGGGGCGCGTGCAGATAGCGGCCCGCGCCTCCTTCCCGCCAGGCGAGGCGCGCGAGGACTGGGCGATCCTGCGCGCACTGTCGGATGTGCTCGGCCGCAAGCTTCCCTACGACTCGCTTGCGCAATTGCGCCAGACGTTGTGCAAGGCGCATCCCCATCTGCAGCGTCTCGATCAGATTGCGGCGGGCGAGCGAGCGCAGATCGCGGCCCTTGCTGCGCGCGGCGCCGCCGTCGAGAAGGCGGCGTTCGGCCGCGCGCTGGATGACTTCTATCTCACCAATCCGATCGCGCGTGCTTCCGCGATCATGGCGGAGTGCTCGGTGATCGCCGAGCGCCACGACGCGCTCACGGCGGCGGAATAGTTGGCATGGCCGACGCTTGGACCAATTACATCTGGCCGCTGATCGTGATCGTCGCGCAGAGCGTGCTTCTGCTCGTGGTTCTGCTCCTCGTCACCGCGTATGTACTCTACGCCGATCGCAAGATCTGGGCGGCGGTGCAGATCAGGCGGGGGCCGAACGTCGTTGGGCCCTGGGGCCTGCTGCAATCCTTCGCCGATCTTTTCAAATTCGTCGTCAAGGAACCCATCATCCCGGCCGGCGCCAATAAGGGCGTGTTTCTCCTGGCGCCGCTCGTTACCGCCGTGCTTGCGCTCTCGGCCTGGGCCGTGATCCCGGTCAATGCCGAATGGGAGATCGCCAACCTCAATGTCGGCGTCCTCTACATCTTCGCCATCTCCTCGCTCATGGTCTACGGGGTGATCATGGCGGGGTGGTCGTCGAACTCGAAATATCCGTTTCTCGCCTCGTTGCGTTCGGCCGCACAGATGGTCTCCTACGAAGTCTCCATCGGATTCGTCATCATCACCGTGCTGCTTTGCGCCGGCTCGCTCAACCTTTCCGCCATCGTCGAGGCGCAGAACGGCAAATGGGGCATGTTCAACTGGTTCTGGCTGCCGCTGCTGCCGATGTTCGTCGTCTTCTTCGTCTCGGCGCTCGCCGAGACCAATCGCCCGCCGTTCGACCTGGTCGAGGCCGAATCCGAGCTAGTCGCAGGCTATGCGGTGGAATATTCGGCGACGCCGTTCCTGCTCTTCTTCCTGGGCGAATACATCGCCATTCTCACCATGTGCGCCATGGCGACCATTCTGTTCCTCGGCGGATGGCTGCCGCCGTTTCCCGTCGCACCCTTCACCTGGATTCCGGGCGTGATCTGGTTCGCGCTCAAATGCCTGTTCATGTTCTTTCTTTTTGCCATGGTGAAGGCGATCGTGCCGCGCTACCGCTACGACCAGCTCATGCGCCTGGGCTGGAAAGTCTTCCTGCCGCTTTCGCTCGCGATGGTCGCGATCGTCGCCGGCGTCTTGCAATACAGCGCACTCATCGCGAAATGACGGAGCGGCGGCATGATCAATCTGTCGCTTGCCGGGCTCATCGGAGCCGTGATCGGCACCATGCTTGCGGCGCTGGTCTACGTTCCGCTCGTCACCGTCGTCGAGCGGGGCATGAGATCACGGGCCGACAGCGCCGAAGGCGACATCCTCGAGCAGGAGATGTCATTGCTGCGGCGGGCCGTGCTCGCGGCCGACATCATCGTGTTTGCGGGCATCGGCTACTGGCTCGGCGGGATGATAGGCTATTGAGACACATGCCGCGGCGCAATGCAGTGCGCGAAAGGATTGCCTCATGAGATTGGACCAAGCCGCCCGCTCGCTCTTTCTCAAGGAGTTCGCGTCGGCGTTCGTGCTCGCGCTGCGCTACTTCTTCAAGCCGAAGCCCACGCTCAACTATCCGTTCGAGAAAGGGCAGATCTCACCGCGTTTCCGCGGCGAGCACGCGTTGCGCCGCTATCCCAACGGCGAGGAGCGCTGCATCGCCTGTAAGCTGTGCGAGGCGATCTGTCCGGCGCAAGCCATCACCATCGAGGCGGGGCCGCGCCGCAACGATGGCACGCGCCGCGCGACGCGCTACGACATCGACATGGTCAAATGCATCTATTGCGGGTTGTGCCAGGAGGCCTGCCCGGTCGACGCCATCGTCGAAGGCCCGAATTTCGAATTCGCGACCGAAACGCGCGAGGAGCTTTACTTTGACAAAGAGCGGCTGCTTGCCAACGGCGATCGCTGGGAGCGCGAGATCGCCCAGAACATCGCGCTCGATGCGCCGTACCGGTGAGCCGCGGAATGATTTTCCCCGCGCTGTTCTTCTATCTGTTCTCCGGCGTCTGCATCGCCGCTGCCGTGATGGTCATCGCGGCCAGAAATCCCGTACATTCGGTGCTGTTTCTCATTCTCGCCTTCGTCAATGCTGCAGCGTTGTTCATCCTCCTGGGAGCGGAGTTCCTGGCGATGATCCTCATCATCGTCTATGTCGGCGCGGTGCTGGTGCTATTCCTGTTCGTGGTGATGATGCTCGACGTCGATTTTGCCGAGCTGCGTCAAGGCTTCCTACAGTACTTGCCGATCGGCGCCTTTCTGGGCGGCATTCTCCTCATCGAGCTGGTGCTGGTTTTGATCGACTGGACCATCGGTCCCAACGTTCAGCAAACGATCGCGGCGCCGATTCCGCCGGCTGGAAGCGCGTTCAATGCCGAAGCGCTGGGGCAGGTGCTTTACACGCGCTACGTCTATTTCTTCCAAGCGGCCGGGCTGGTGCTCTTGGTGGCCATGATCGGCGCGATCGTGCTGACGCTGCGACACAAGCCTTACGTCAAGCGGCAGAACATCGCCGACCAGATTGCGCGCACCAAGGCGACCGCCATCGAAATCGTCAAAGTCCGGCCGGGCCAGGGCCTGTAGAGAAGTCGAAGGACACGACATGACCATCGGCCTCGGCCATTACCTCACTGTCGCGGCGATCTTGTTCACGATCGGCATCTTCGGCATTTTTCTCAACCGCAAGAACGTCATCATCATCCTGATGTCGATCGAACTGATCCTGCTCGCAGGCAACATCAATCTCGTCGCCTTTTCGGCCTTTCTCGGTGACCTCGTCGGCCAGGTCTATGCCTTGCTGGTGCTGACCGTTGCGGCGGCGGAAGCGGCCATCGGGCTCTCCATTCTGGTCGCGTACTACCGCAACCGCGGCTCGATCGCCGTCGAGGACGTCAACCTGATGAAGGGCTGAGCTTGTATTACGCGATCGTTTTCCTGCCGCTCCTCGGCGCCGTCATCGCGGCGCTCATCGCGCTTGTCGGCGCGCGCGCCCGTCACCCCGGCGGGCCGCCGGATGTCGGCGCGCAGAATCACGCCCACGGTCCGGTCGAGGAGAACCACCCGCGCGCGGCGCCCTCCCCAGACAGTGCGCACGCCGCTCTCGATGCCTCGCACAGCGAGCCGCAACCGCTGCAGCCGCCGGCCGCGGGCTCCCGTGCCGCCGAACTGGTGACCACGGTCTTCTTATTCGCCTCCATGCTGCTGTCATGGTTGGCCTTCGTCGACGTCGGATTTGGGCATCACGACAGCCGCGTGGCGCTCTTTCCCTGGATCGTTGCCGGTGATCTCAAGGTCGATTGGGCGCTACGCATCGACACGCTGACCGCGGTGATGCTCGTCGTCGTCACGACCATTTCCGCCTTCGTGCATCTCTACTCCATCGGCTACATGGAGGAGGATCCGTACCGGCCGCGTTTCTTCTCCTATTTGTCGTTGTTCACTTTCGCCATGCTGATGCTGGTGACGGCCGACAACCTCGTGCAACTGTTCTTCGGCTGGGAGGGGGTCGGCTTGATGAGCTATCTGCTCATCGGCTTCTGGTACCACAAGCCAGAGGCGAACGCGGCCGCGATCAAGGCGTTCATCGTCAATCGCGTGGGCGACTTCGGCTTCTCGCTCGGCATTTTCGCCGTCTTCATGATGACCGGCGCGGTCGACCTCGACACTGTCTTCGCGCAGGCGCCCGCGCTCACCGGCAAGTCGATTCACTTCCTCTCCTGGAATGTGGATGCCCTGACGCTGATCTGCTTGCTCCTGTTCATGGGAGCGATGGGCAAGTCGGCGCAGTTCCTACTGCACACGTGGCTGCCGGACGCGATGGAGGGCCCGACGCCGGTGTCCGCGCTCATTCACCTTGTTCGAGCTTGCGCCCAACGCGCAGGCCTTCGTGACGTTCATCGGTGCGACCACGGCGTTCTTCGCCGCCACCGTCGGCCTGGTGCAGAACGACATCAAGCGCATCGTCGCCTATTCGACCTGCTCGCAGCTCGGCTACATGTTCGTTGCCATGGGCACGGGTGCCTACTCGATCGGCATGTTTCACTTGTTCACGCACGCCTTCTTCAAGGCCCTGCTGTTCCTGTGCTGCGGCTCAGTGATCACTGCGATGCATCACGAGCAGGACATCCGGCACATGGGCGGACTCAAGGACAAGCTCCCGGTCACCTACTGGACGATGGTGATCGGTGCCCTCGCACTCACCGGGTTCCCGCTCACTGCCGGCTATTTTTCCAAGGACGCCATCATGGAAGCGGCCTATGTGAGCACCAATCCGATGGGACTCTACGGGTTCGGCACGACTGCCATCGCGGCTGCGCTGACGGCGATCTATATCTGGCGGCTGATCTTCATGACCTTCCACGGCAGCCCGCGCGACCGCCGCCACTACGACGAAGCGCGCGAAAGTCCGATCACGATGCTCATTCCGCTCGGCTTCCTCGCCGCCGGCTCGATCTTCGCAGGCTACCCGTTCAGGGACCTGTTCGCCGGTCATGCAGTCAGCGAATTTTTCGGCGATTCGCTCAAATTCGCGGCCAGCAACCATATCCTCGATGAGATGCATCACATTCCCCTCGTGGTCGCCCTGGCGCCGACGCTGCTGATGGCGCTCGGATTCGCCATCACCTGGGAGTTCTACATTCGCCGGCCCGAGCTGCCGGCCGAGCTCGCGCGCCAGCAGCAGCCGCTCTACAAGTTCCTGCTCAACAAGTGGTACTTCGACGAGATCTACGACTTTCTCTTCGTTCGCCCGACCTTGTGGCTGGCCCGCGTGCTGTGGAAGTACGGCGATGGCTGGACCATCGATGGTCTGGGACCTGACGGCATTTCGGCGCGTGTGCTCGACGTGACTCGCGGCGTGGTGCGGCTGCAGACCGGCTATCTCTATCACTACGCCTTCGCGATGCTGATCGGCGTCGCGGCGCTCATCACCTGGTTCATGTTCGGCGGACGGGTGAGTTGAGATGAGCTGGCCAATCCTGTCCGTTACCATCTTCCTGCCCCTCGTCGGCGCGCTGCTCATCGTGATGATTGGCGGGGACGGCGAGCCGGAGAAGCGCAATGCGCGCTGGATCGCGCTCTGGACCACGCTTATTACATTCGCGATCTCGCTGATCCTGCTCTATCGGTTCGATCCATCCTCGCCTGAATTCCAGTTCGTCGAGAAGCGACCGTGGCTCGCCGGCGCGATCACCTATCACGTCGGGGTCGACGGCATATCGTTGCCTTTCCTGGTGCTCACGACTGCGCTCATGCCGGCCTGCATTATCGCGAGCTGGCTGCCGATCCAACATCGCGTCAAGGAATACATGATTGCGTTCCTGGTGCTGGAGACGCTGATGGTCGGCACCTTCGCGGCGCTCGACCTCGTGCTGTTCTACCTGTTCTTCGAAGGCGGCCTCATCCCGATGTTCCTGATCATCGGGGTGTGGGGCGGGCCCCGCCGCGTCTACGCCAGCTTCAAATTCTTCCTCTACACGTTCCTCGGCTCGGTGTTCATGCTCCTCGCCATCATGGCCATGTACTGGAGCGCCGGCACGACGGAGATTCCGGCCCTCCTGCAGCACAGCTTCCCGCGCAGCCTGCAGACCTGGGCATGGCTCGCCTTTCTCGCCTCCTTCGCGGTGAAACTGCCGATGTGGCCGGTCCACACGTGGCTGCCCGACGCCCACGTCGAGGCGCCCACCGCCGGCTCGGTGATCCTCGCCGCCATTCTCTTGAAGATGGGCGGCTACGGTTTCCTGAGATTTTCGCTGCCGATGTTTCCCGCGGCCTCGCACGATCTCGCCCCGCTCATCTTCGCGCTCTCGGTGGTGGCTGTGATCTATACCTCGCTGGTCGCGCTGGCACAGGAGGACATGAAGAAGCTCATCGCCTATTCCTCGGTGGCGCATATGGGTTTCGTCACCATGGGCATCTTCGCAGCGACCACCCAGGGCGTTGCTGGCGGCATCTTTCTGATGATCTCGCACGGCATTGTATCGGCAGCTCTGTTCCTTTGCGTCGGCGTGGTCTACGACCGCATGCATACGCGCGAGATCGCGGCCTATGGCGGGCTCGTCAACCGCATGCCGCTCTATGCCGCCGCTTTCATGGTATTTACGCTTGCCAATGTGGGGTTGCCGGGCACCACGGGCTTCGTCGGTGAATTCCTCACGCTGATCGGCACGTTCCGAGTCAATACCTGGGTGGCGACGCTGGCGACCACCGGCACGATCCTGTCAGCAGCCTACGCGCTGTGGCTCTACCGAAAGGTAATCTTCGGGCAACTCGTCAAGCCGAGTCTTGCAGCGATCAAGGACCTCGACTACCGCGAGATCATCACGCTCGGTCCCCTGGTCGTTCTCACGATTCTGTTCGGCATCTATCCCAAGCCCGTGCTCGAGCTTTCGGCAGCTTCGGTCGCGCAGCTGCTCGAGAACTACGAGCGCGCCATCGGAGCGGCCAAGACCGCTGCCCTGCTGGCGCATTGAAGGCCCGAACTCCGGCGATGACCAATCCGCTCGAAATCCCCACGCTGCTGCCGGCCTTGCCGGAAATCGTGCTCGCTCTCGGCGCCATGTTGCTGCTGATGGTCGGCGTGTTCCGCGGCGAGCAGGCAACAAAGGGTATCGAGGGCGGGGCGGTCCTGCTGTTGCTGCTCACCGCTGTCATCGTCATTTGGCTGCCCGCGGGCAAGCTCGTCACTTTCGACGGCAGTTTTGTCGTCGACAGCTTCGCGCGCTTCCTCAAGCTTCTGGCGCTCGCCGGATCGGCGGCGGCGATCGTGATGTCGTCGAACTACCTCGCGGTCGAGAAGCGCGGCACGTTCGAATATTCGATCCTGATCCTGCTCTCGACCGCCGGCATGATGATGCTCATCTCGGCCGCCGACCTGATTGCGCTCTATCTCGGGCTCGAGCTGATGAGCCTTGCGCTCTACGTAGTGGCGGCGATCGACCGCGACTCGGTGCGCTCGACCGAAGCGGGACTGAAATATTTCGTCCTCGGTGCGCTGTCGTCCGGCATGTTGCTTTACGGCGCGTCGCTGGTCTACGGATTCACCGGCACCGTGAGCTTTGCCGGGATTGCCAAGGCGTCGACCGAGGGAGGCACGAGCACGGCGAACCTCGGGCTGGTGTTCGGGCTCGTTTTCCTGTTCGCCGGCTTCTGCTTCAAGGTCTCGGCGGTCCCGTTCCACATGTGGACGCCCGACGTCTACGAGGGAGCGCCGACGCCGATCACCGCCTTCTTCGCCGCCGCGCCTAAGGTCGCGGGCATCGCCATGTTCGTGCGCACGACCATTGTGGCGTTTCCCGGAATTTTGACGCAGTGGCAGCAGATCGTGGTCTTCGTCGCCATCGCCTCGATGGCACTCGGCTCTTTCGCGGCCATCGGGCAGCGCAACATCAAGCGCCTGATGGCCTATTCATCCATCGGCCACATGGGATTCGCGCTGGTGGGGCTTGCCGCCGGGACAGCAGAGGGCGTTCAGGGCGTGCTTGTCTATATGGCGATTTACGTCACCATGACGCTCGGGATGTTCGCTTGCATTCTGTCGATGCGGCGCGACGGGCAGATGGTCGAAAATATTGCCGACCTCGCCGGCCTCGCCCGCACCAAACCCGCCATGGCGTTTTTCCTCGCCATGCTGTTGTTCTCGCTCGCGGGCATTCCGCCGCTCGCGGGGTTTTTCGCCAAGTTCTACGTGTTCCTGGCGGCGATCAAAGCGGGGCTATTCACGCTCGCCGTGATCGGTGTCGTCACCAGCGTGGTGGGCGCCTACTATTATCTGGCGATCGTCAAGACAATGTATTTCGACGAGCCGGCCAAACCTTTCGAGCCGATGCCGTACGAACTCAAGGCCGTGCTCGCGGTCACTGGGCTGTTCAATCTTCTGTTCTTCGCTTATCCGAGCCCGTTGATCGAGGCGGCGGACGCAGCAGCAAAGTCGCTGTTCTGAATGACGCTTGACGTCGAATGAAACTCGAGCCCAGGGCGACCGCGGCGGGCGTGCGGCTCATCGCGCACGAAGTACTCGGCTCGACCAACACCGAGGCTTTGCATCTGGCGGGCCAAGGCGAGCGCGGACCGTTGTGGATCACCGCCGATCGGCAGACCGCCGGCCGCGGTCGGCGCGGCCGTGCGTGGATGTCGCCGGCGGGCAATCTCCACGCGAGCTTGTTGCTCACGGAACCGGCGGCCGCCAAGCATTGGCCGCAGCTTGCATTCGTCGCGGCGCTTGCGATCCACGATTCCGTCGTCGAGGTCGCGCCCGACCTCAAGGCGCTGCTGGCGATCAAATGGCCGAATGATCTTCTGCTCGCAAACGCGAAGGTCGCCGGCATCCTGATCGAAGCAGAAAACGGCATGAGCGCCGTCGCGGTCGGCGTCGGCGTCAATTGCGCCTTGCATCCGGCGGACACCGATTTTCCCGCAACCGACCTCGCCGCCGCCGGCGTGCCGATCTCGCCCGCTGCGCTGTTCAGCGCGCTTTCTGTCAAGATGCTGGGTCGGCTCGCGCAGTGGAACGCGGGGGAGGGCTTTTCGACCATCCGCGCCGACTGGCTCGGACGCGCCGCCGGTGTGGGCGAAAGCGTGCGGGTGCGTCTTGCCCAGGCCGAACTCGCCGGCCGTTTCGAGGCGCTCGACGAGGCCGGCGGTCTCATGCTGCGCTTGCCCGACGGCAATGCCATCACCATCGCCGCCGGAGACGTGTTTATGTCTGCCCCTGATAAGGCGACTTGATCGGAAAGCAGATGCGCGAAGTCACGGATCAGCATTGTGGTCTTCGTCTGAGCAACGCGCGCATTAACGAGAGTGGGCACTAGTTGATGATGCGCCCGTCCGATGAGCTCGTGTTTGCGCCGCTTGGCGGGGCCGGCGAGATCGGCATGAATCTCGCGATTTACGGTTTCGGCGACGAGCAGCGCCGGCAATGGCTCGCGGTCGATTTCGGAGTTGCCTTTGCCGACGATGCGCTGCCGGGGATCGACCTCATCATGCCGGACATCCGCTACCTCGTGGAGGAGCGACGCAATCTGCTCGGGCTCGTGCTCACGCACGCGCATGAGGATCATTTCGGCGCGTTGCTCGATCTTTGGCCGCGGCTCGAGGTCCCGGTCTACGCCACGCCGTTTACCGCGGCGCTCATCGAGGCCAAGCGGCAGGGCGAGCCGGGCGCGCCGGAGATCCCGCTGAACGTCGTACCGCTGGGCAGCCGATTCACGCTTGGGCCGTTCGACGTCGAATTCGTGTCCATGGCCCATTCGATCCCGGAATCGAACGGCCTGATCATTCGTACGCCGGCGGGCGCAGTGCTCCACACCGGCGATTGGAAGATCGACCCGACGCCGGTCATCGGCCCGCCGACGGATGAAGCCAAGCTCCGTGCGCTCGGCAATGAGGGCTGTCTCGCCCTGATCGGCGACTCCACCAACGCTTTCCGCGAGGGGCGCTCTCCCTCCGAGACGGACGTTGCCAAATGTCTCGCCGAGCTGATCCGCAGCGCCCCAGCGCGCGTTGCGGTCACGACCTTTGCGTCGAACGTGGCGCGGATGCACGCGGTCGCGCAGGCCGCAGCCTCGTGCGAGCGCGAGGTCGTCCTCATCGGGCGCGCCATGGAGCGCATCGCACAGGTCGCGCGCGAGACCGGCTATCTCGACGGCATTCAGGATTTCCGTTCCGCCGAGGTGTACGGCCATTTGCCCCCCGACAAGGTGGTCGCGCTCTGCACCGGCAGCCAGGGCGAGCCGCGCGCCGCACTCTCCCGCATCGCGCAGGACGACCATCCCGAAGTGGCGTTTTCACGCGGCGATCGCGTGATCTTCTCCTCGCGCGCGATTCCCGGCAACGAGAAGGCGATCATGCGAG
>WNFW01002550.1_pt1 | contig 16411 bp, 14 predicted proteins | sample 5400131 | NCBI WGS metagenome assembly WNFW01 (sample SAMN13153362, study PRJNA577476) | soil metagenome | isolation source: 20 cm soil or saprolite under grassland replicate 1 | place: USA:California | collected 2016-06-15 | reverse complement strand
CTCGTTAAACAGCCTCCAAGTCATCTTCAGACGATGATCATGATGAAGATGAAAAGGAGGCAAACATGTTTTCAAAGTAGCCGGTTATGCGGCGGAACCAGGATGCAGCTATCACGATTGTGCGATCGCGCGTTACCTCGCCAAGTCGCCCCCAGGAAGATCAGATGTGGGTCTAACAATTCCGACTGGTCAATAGCAGACAACAGATTTCAGGAGAGCTTGCGGTAAGCTTGGCGGGAACAACTAAGGCCTGCGTTGTTCTCGGACGTAGCAGCGCAGTACTCCAAAGCTCAGGGCAGCGCGGTTCCGACTGACAATTTTACAAGCGACACATCTGTGGCATTGATGCTGCCATTGGCATTCACGTCGGAGCGGAAGTTTATTTGGCTAATCGGCTGTCCGATTCGCGATTTGGTTAAGGCAATGTCCGATGTTTACAGATAGTTCGTTACTCCCGGATCAGTTCCACCCCAAATTATCATTTGACTGGCGGTCCATATTGCGATGTGCGCCCATCGTGCGGAGGGCGCGTTCGAAACACTAGTAGCTGTCCAACTGTCAGTGCTGGGATTGTATCGGCCGCCGCTGTTAAGACTGCCGTTGCTGTTGTATCCGCCCCATACGATCATCTCGCTGCCGGTCCATATTGCGGTGCGAAAGATTCGCGCGATGGGCGCGTTGGCGCCGCTGGTAGCGATCCAACTGTCGGTGACCGGATTGTATTTGCCGCCGGTGTTCGCAATGCCATTTCTACCTCCACCCCAGACAATCATTTCACGACCAGTCCATACTGCGTTATGATGATATCGGGCAGCGGGAGCGTTACTAGTGGTAATGATGGTCCAAGTGTCAGTAGCGGGGTTGTATCTCGCACCGGTGTTCAAAAGGTTTCCGGAATAGTTTTCCCCACCCCATGTAATCATCTCATTGAAGGTCCAAACTGCCGTTTCACCATCGCGTGGCTCGGGCGCATTCGTAGTAGTCGTAGTCATCCAGGAATTGTCGGCGCAGTCATCAGGAACTGAGATTTCCGGCAGCCTGTAGGCGACATTGTCCAGATTCGCGACGACGGTTGCGGCGCTTTGGTAAGGCGCGACCGCCGGGCGCGCCGAATCGCGGGCCCAACTTAACGGACGGCCCGGCGGCCCGCCCCTACCATGTGTGAGATTGGCAGGCATCCGCTCCGCAAAGATCGGTCTGGCCAGACATTCTGCGATCACAACGGGATCGTTCCCAAGCGCTTCGAAGAGCTCGCGTAACACCTCGGGTTGCTTGGTGTCGTGTGCCATGCGATCCATCTCAGCGTGTAACTGCGCAGCGGCAATTTGCTGTTGCCAGTAATCCGTGAGTGCCTGGGACTTCCGCAGATAATCGGTGACTTTCTTTTCAACTTCCTCCGGCGAGCTCACTGCATCGAGTGGCGGCTTAGGCTCCGGATTGTCCTTCGGCCAAATCCGATGCCGCCAATAGACCTCGTCGATCGCGTATTGATAGGCAACACACTCTGCGAACGTTAGCGTTCTTTGGGGAGCTTTGGTTGCCGCTTCGGGGCGAGAGAACGCCGGCATCCCCAGCAGACACGCATTCCCCGCGCAAAGAACAAACGCAATTAAGGCGCACCTACCAAGAACCTCATGTTGCGACCTATTTGGGTACCCCTTCAACGCTTTTACCTGCATACGGGCTCAAGATAAGATCAACGTTAACGTTATTCCCATCGTAATCGTAAGTGATGACGGGTGTAAAGCATTGGCCGACGGGGTAGCGCCCTTTCCACCAGTTGCCAGTAAGATCGACATCTTTGATATCGCTCTGCGCCGATTCAACATCCTCGGGGTACGCGCTCCCCGAGCCGCTACATTTTTCCGCGAAAAAGATTGACACGCAGGGCTCAACCAAAATACGCTGGCGGCAAATGCCGCATTGTGCCTCTTGGCGTCCATCTGGCGCGCGAGTTTCGTATTTAATATGAAAGGATCAACTCAAATGAAAAACCAAACTATCACCACCACTGTTATTACCACGCATCTCCTTCGAACCTCTCTCCTTCTGGTTTTGCTTTTTGTTTTCCAACTGACGCCTCTGGCTCAGGGGCAAAGTTTGGATGCCGCAACCCAGGCAGAATTTCCCGATGTTTGTACGCCGGCCTGGGGCGCTGGCCCCGATTTGCCTAGCGCAGGCGTTCGCTTGGTTGGTGTTTATTTCCCCTCCACTAACCGCTTCTATGCTATGGGCGGACGCGCCTCGGACGCGGTCGGCAGCGATTTCACACACCCCTTCGAATATGATCCGCCCAGCAACACTTGGGTGACGAAGGCGGCCACATACCCCGACAACCAGGTAAACAACATGGCTTGCGGCGTGCTCACGGTCTCAGGCGCTCCTATGATCTGCTGTGTGGGCGGCTCTGCTGCTACCCAGACCACAGCCACGGCGCGAGTATTCTTCTACAACCCGCTTACCGATGTCCTGACCACCCTTACCGCTGCAGACAACTGGCCTGGCGATTCTGGCGGCACAATCCTGCCAGGTGGCTTTGCAGTGACTGGCAACAAGCTGTACATACTGGGCGGGTTCAACATCAACGTAGGCTCCACCAGCGAGATATGGCAGTTTGACCCCACTGCTGCTGTAGGCTTAAAGTGGACACAGGAAGTGAACACGCCGGTGGGGATCATGTATGCACCGACAGCGGCCATAGGCGGCATCATCTACGTGGGAGGGGCATCGGATTTTTCTGGTGGCTTGGTGATCGACACCACCAACTCCTTCAGCTTCAACCCTGGCACCAACAGCACCGGCATGATCGCCGCGATCCCGCGGGCTACAGGAGAAACACGAGCGCTTAATTACGGCGGTAAGGTTTATGTTATGGGCGGGGGCAGAGTCGCGCCTAACCCTTCGAACGAGGTGGATGTCTATGATCCTAGTACTAACACCTGGACGACGGGCGCGCCCTTCACTACCGCGCGGCGCAACTTCCCGACCGATACCGACGGGGCTCGGATTTGGCTGGCTGGCGGTTATGCCCCCACCGCGCCAGTGGCAACGATGGAAATTTATCAATGCAATGCTCCGATACCATCCGGCGCCGTTTCTCGAAAGACGCATGGTGGGGCTGGCACCTTTGATGTCAGTCTGCCACAGAGTGGGGTGACGGGAGTCGAATGCCGCACCGGCGGAGCAACTAATGATTTCACCATGGTAGTTACTTTTGGCGGTAGCGTGAGTGTTACTGGTAGTCCACAGGCGCAGGTGATATCCGGCACGGGCACCGTTGGCAGCGGCGGGGTGAGCAACGGGGGCATGGTCACGGTTTCCGGAAGCACTGTGACAGTACCGCTGACCAATGTGGCAGATCAGCAGACGATCATGGTAAGGCTGAACGGAGTAACTGTTGGCACGGCCAATGGCGATGTAACTATTCCGATGAGCCGGCTATTGGGTGACAGCAACGGCAATCGGGCGGTAAATGCCGGTGACATCGCGCAGGTCAAAGCGCGAAGTGGGCAGGCGGTTACGGCTGCGAACTTCCGCTCAGACTTGAATGCCAACGGCTCGATCAACGCTGGGGATATTGGAATAGCCAAAGCCAACAGCGGCCACGCGGTGCCTTAATTCAGGCGATCGCCAGAAGTTCGCGAAGCGAATTGAGGATTGATTGCAAACGCGATCGACGAGCTGATGGTCTTGCCCATCACGCTCGGACATCGCTCCTCTGCTCGATAAACTACGCGAGCGTACAAGGGAGTCTTTTATGATTAACAGTTATGAAGTGTCAAAGGCCAGCATTTTCACGTGGTTGCTTTCGCTATCTCTGGTCTCGATTGCATTAAGCCAGTCCGCGCCGCAGAAACCGCTACCCACCGAGCCGCTCGAAAAATATGACAACGTGCCCGCCCTTCTACGGCGGATAGAGCTTTCACCCGGAATGATCTCGCGCGAACGAGCCATCCATCTGTGTGGACCCGACTAACGGCAACAAGATAACAATCGGATGGAGACAATTTAACAACGTCTCATCCAATTTCCGGCAGGCTGGCTGGGGGTATACGACCAATGGTGGCACGTCGTGGACCTTTCCCGGAGTGCTCGAGAATAACGTCTTCCGCAGCGATCCAGTGTTGGACTCCGATGATACTGGGCGGTTTTACTATCTCAGCCTGTTACAATCGTTCTTCGATAACATGTGGCGCTCGCTCAATGGCGGCCAGACCTGGACCAATATTGCGCCGGCTGACGGAGGCGACAAGCAATGGTTCACCATCGACAACACCAACAGCAGCGGGCACGGCTTCCAATACCAAATGTGGAGCACCAGTGGTAATAACTACGGCGGCAGGCAATTTAGCCGTTCCACCGATGGCGGCTTCACTTGGCTAGATCCGATTAACATTCCTAACTCTGTCGCATGGGGGACGCCCGACGTGGATTCGAACGGCATTCTTTTTATCGGCGGCATCAACCTGAACACAGGCCAGGCCTGGTGCATTCGATCGAGTAATGCAAAGAACGGAGCGGTTACGCCAATCTTCGACCAAAGCACCGCGGTAAACCTTGGCGGTGACATCGATTACGGCGACACAATAAACCCGGGAGGATTGGCCGGGCAGGTTTTCCTGGCGGCGGATCGCTCGGGCACTAGCACCAACAACAATATTTACATGGTGGCAAGCGTGCAACCAACCGGCTTTAGCACTGGAACAGACGTGATGTTTGTCCGCAGCACCAATGGCGGCCAAAGTTTCAGTGCGCCTCACCGCATTAACGATGATCCTGTCAATCACTCGAAGTGGCACTGGTTCGGCACAATGTCGGTAGCGCCCAATGGACGCATCGATTCTGTTTGGCTCGATACTCGCAACGCCTCTAACAATACTGACTCGCAATTGTTTTATTCCTACAGCGCGGATGGAGGAAACACTTGGTCGGCTAATGTCCCGGTAAGCAATTCGTTCAATCCTTTCCTGGGTTATCCTAACCAAAACAAGATGGGCGATTACATCACGATCGTCTCAGATAATACCGGAGGCGATGTCGCTTACGCAGCCACCTTCAACCAGGAAGAGGATGTTTATTTCGTCCGGGTTGGGCCCCCGGCCCCCGTAGCTCAAAGCGCAGCCTCTCGCAAGACACACGGCGCGGCCGGCACATTCGATGTCGATCTACCACTTACTGGCACACCTGGGGTCGAACCTCGCACCGGTGGCGCGACTAATGATTATCAATTGGTCGTTACTTTTGCCACTTCGGTAAGTGTAACCGGAAATCCTCAAGCACAAGTCACCTCGGGGGTAGGCCAGGTAGGAAGCGGCGGAGTTTCCAATGGCGGGATGGTTACTGTCAGCGGATCCACTGTAACTGTGCCGCTCACTAACATTGCTAATGCACAAACCATCAATGTTACTCTCTTCGGCGTAAACCGTTCGGGTAATGTGGTGATTCCGATGAGTACGCTAGTCGGCGATGTCAACGGAAACAGAGTTGTAAACGCAAGCGATGTCGCCCTTGCCAAATCGCGACTCGGTCAGCTGGTTGACGCCACAACTTTCCGTGCGGACACAAATGCCAACGGCACCATCAATTCCACTGACGTGAGCATCATCAAGTCGGACCTCGGGATTGGCCTGCCATAGCGCATTCGCTTACGTTCCTCGACAGGCCGAATCCCGATTTCGAGCTAATAACTTCCTTCGCCGCTCAAGCCGTACTTGGTTGGGCTGCATCTGCCGCTTGTGCCAACTGGGCCATGAAACTGAAGAACCCCTGTGGTTGGCCGAGGAATAGCCCGCTGCTGATCAAACCCCTAAGCGCGGCCATTGCGGCCCCGTTTGTCTGGGTCGGGCGAATAATCGAGCAGGGCGGGAATTTGCGATCAAGAAATATGGTAGGCTCCGGCATGATCAGGTCGGTCTCGAAATCTTCACCATCGGCAAACGGAGTCGAATTCAAATCCGGAAACACCAGGCCATTGGTTGGATCGGTTAGAGGCGGCGCGTTGCCGGCAGTGTCGTGCCAGATCTGGAAGTGCATCGTTTCAGTCGGGCCGATACTGAGTAGGATACGCAGCACTTCCTTACTAGTGACCCGCTGGGCCAGCGATGGATAAAGGCTGCTGCCTCCTTGCTCGATAGACCCGAAATGAAAGCCAGCTGTGTTAGCTATCGCTTGCAGATGGTCGTCAGGTTGGAGATCGCCGTCGTTTCGCGGGATTGCCGGAAACTGCCCCATGCTCAAACCCGGAACCGCCTGCTGAAAACTATCGCCAAAATCCGGGTTCTTCTTGTCACTACGGTATCGTGTCCACCACTTGGTATCGACAGTTAGCTGCATGAGATTAGTAAGCCGTCCGATCTGTTGCGCACCGGTTGCTTGACTGCTCGGCAACGTGCGAAACTGGTCCAGATTAACTGCAGACGCTTGCTTCGACACCAGGTAGTTATTGATGAACTTGAAGTGGCTATACTCGTCATCGGTGTTGTCGTGGATGTATTGAGGCATGTCCTCGTCGAGCACTTCAATGGCCTTGGTGTAGTCTTCGTTCCCACTTCCGCCAGGAACCTCATCGTCCTGGACACCCCCCAGCTCGTTGTACTGCTGCCACAAATCCGCTTCCAGGATTTCCAGTGCCGACAGGAACCGAAGAATGGCGACATCGCCTGAAGTAATACCTACGTCGATGGGCGGCGAAACATTGGCCAGCAGCCGACCCGCCGCAAAGGTTCCTGCGCCAGCGGCGAGTGATTTGCCTAAGAACGACCGGCGGCTGATACCAGGGTTCGATGTTTTAGTTTTCTCTTTCCTATCTTCCTCTTGAATGAGATTTGAGGTTGAAGGCATGAATGATGGCACTGTCGATCCGATAATTGTTTTCATGCCTGAGTTTCGCGGCCTGTGGCGCGAAGTGCTGTATCGCAAGAGTAACACGCTTGTTACTTTGGTAGGTTAGCCGGGCCTCCAATTACTAATGCGTTCGCAGATGCGGTAAGCGCAAACGAAATTCCGTCCACTGCGTGTCGGATCGTACCAATTCGAGGCATCCATCATGCGCCTTGGTCAGTTCGCTGGCAATGCTCAGGCCAAGACCAGGGCCAGGCGTTCCACTATCGCGCCGCGCACGGTAAAATCGTTCAAAGATGTGTGGCGCGCGCTCGATTGGGATTGGTTCGCCATTATTTCTCACTGTTAATTCGATCTCGCCATTCGCTGTGTGTGCGTCGATGCAAACCCGGCCTCCCGGCGCGTTATATTTCACAGCATTCTCGATCAGGTTTTGCACGATCAGCGCGATCGAGCCGCGATCGGCGACGAGAGGCAACCGCGGCGCCAACTTTGTTTCCAAAGTCAGGCCGTGTTCGTCTGCGATGGCGCGTGCATCATCGCAAACGCCATCGAGAACGTCGCGCAAATCGAACGCAGCGTAATGCAGATCGAGGCGGCCAGCATCGGCCTTAGCCAGCAGCAACAGGTTTTCCGCGATAGACGTGAGCTCGTGAATTTGATGCAGCAGCGCAGCCGCACGGCCCTGTTGTTTTGCTGGAGTTTGCGGATCGTTCAGGATTTCTTCAATGCCAGCGCGAAGCACTGCGATTGGAGTTTTAAGATGATGAGATGCTTCTGCCGAAAAGCGCACGCTTTGCTCGAAGCTGCGCTGCAAGCGATCCAACGTTGTGTTCAAAACTCCGACTAGCCCGGCAATTTCATCCGCGGCGGCCGGAACCGGCAGGCGCTGATCCAACGTCTGCGCGGTGATCCGCCTGGCTGCACGACGAAGCTCGTCTATAGGCGCAAGCGCACGGCGAGCGACCCAATGACCGCCTAGGAACAAAACAGTCAATACAGTCGGTATCGCGGCGAACATACCAACAACGATTTCCCGGCCGACCCGATTGACTTCGGCAAAGTCCCCGGCAATTCGCACCGTCATCCCATTTTTGTGGAAAACTCCCAGCCGCATTGGGACGCCCTTGATTTTACTGGTATGAATTCTCTCCATGCCATCATCTAGGATGGATTCGCGCAAACCCGGCGAGGAATAAAGAAGCTCGTTGTTCGCGCCACGGACTTCGATCAGGCGATTAGGAGACGCAACCGGCACAATATTCTCATTGAATGAAGATAAATTCTTCGACCCGCTCTCCCGGAGGTTTTCAATATCGCGAAATATTTCGTGCGCTTCTGTTGTCAATCTACGATCGAACGCTGCCATTTCGGAATTGCGAATGACCACCCAGGTAGTGCAGGCGCCGGCTATGGTCGCAATAATACCCAACGTCGCCGCGTAAAATGCGATCTTCCAACGCAACGGCCAGTTCTTCATTCGGTCAGGTTGTTAGGTTAATAGTATATCCGACGTGCCGAACAGTGTGAATGAGCGGCGGGTCGCCGATTTTTTTTCTCAACCGTCCAACAAAAACTTCCACCAACTTCATGTCGTAATCGTGTTGACGTTCCCACACCCGCTCGCACAACTCAGTGCGGGTAAAGACACGCCCGGGCTCGCGCATCATCACTTTCAAAAGCGTGAGTTCACGCGCCGAGAGCTCGATCGGACGCCCAGCGCGATGAACGGTATGATCGGCGAGATTGAGGACGAGATCGTTCACCCGGAGGTCGATCGCGGGCTTTTCCGGAAAACGGCGACTCAGCGCTCGCACCCGAGCTACTAATTCCTGCATTGCAAACGGTTTTGCCAGATAGTCATCGGCTCCGAGTTCCAGCCCGGTAACGCGGTCCTGGACCTGACCACGAGCTGTCAACACCAATACACGCGTAGAAATTCCCATCTCGCGTAACCGCCGCAGGACTTCGAAGCCATCGATGCCAGGAAGACCCACATCCAGCACGATCAGGTCGAAGGGAGTGTCGGCAGCCTTTTTTACAGCCGACTCCCCATCATGGACGATAACCGGGTCATGACCGGCTTCGGTTAACGCCGAAGCGATGTGCCGCGCTAATCGAACTTCATCATCGACAATGAGAATGCGCATGAATTTCTATCAAGCTTTAAGAATAATAACTCCCAGAAGAATAGTCTATGGGTGTGAATTGACCGCAGCATTAAAGTAACAGTGTTGTTAACTTCGCTGGCACATGAATCAAAATCGCACGGTGAGTTGACCGGAGAAGATATGGTTCTGATCTCGTGATCCATTGGTTTCCTGCTCAAAGCTATATTGCACCTTCAGCTGCGTGTGTGATGTAAAACGGTAAGTGCCAGCGATGTCGATCTTGCCCAGGTCTCGCCCCCATCGAATGCTGCGCCCTGCGCCATTATCGACATTGCTGAACAGCTGCTGGTTCCATCGAAGCGCGCCGAAGAACTGCGGCGCGAACTTATATTTCGCCTCCACATAATAAGCGAACGTGTCCGCATCGCCCATGTTTGGCACCTCGAAGCGCGCCTCGTAGAGTTCGGCCCAGATTTGCAAGTGTCGCCAGGCGAAGCTGGCGTCTTGTCCAACGACAAACTCGCGATAGTCGCTGATGTCGCGTCCGCGCGGCAGAAATCGTTCCGCTTCGGCTCGAAAATATGTGCCCTCACTGGCTGATATGCCAAAGTTCCAAGGGTCGCTCGGCCGAAAGCCGACGCGCCCGCTGAACGCTGGATGGTCAAAACCTGTTTTCGTTACGTCCCACGATTCCGGCCGCGCTGAGAGCGAAGTGTTCTTCATCTCGACCGCGTAATCGAATCGGTCGAACCGGCCGGAGACAGCAACGCCGCTGGCATAACTAGGCCCCCAAATCACCGGGTTAAATTCATATTTTTCGGTGAGTAGGGCGCGGTCAAAGTGAAGCGCCAGATGACCTTCTCGATCTTCAATCGCAGTGACGTTCTCGTAAATTAATGGCGCGTTAATGAATGGGTTCTCCCAAGAAAGGTGCCGTGGGACCCAATTCCCGACGACCGTGGCAAACTTGCCGATTTGCACTGTGAAGCGCCCATCGTCCCATGGCGTAACTCGCAAGGCGTATTGATCGAGTCGGATCTGAGCGCCGCGATCGCTCGGATCGAAATGGCGATCGAGTCGCGATTGAACAAAGAAATAAATCGGCGACCCGATTTGCGAGTCTAGAAAAAGCGTGAGTCGCGGGCTGAACAAATTGTCGATCTGGCTGTTGATGAGTCCGGGCGCAGGCTGATCGAAGTGATAGAATTCCAAATCGAGTGTGCCGCTTACTCGCGCACGAACATTATCGTTAAATGCCGACAGCGTGAGCTTCCTGTCGAACCGATCCAAAACATCATCGAGATCAAAACCACACGCGTTCCAGGCCAAGATGCACAGACTGAGCGCGCGCAGCTTCATGCCACTCTGTTCACGCGCTTTGGAATTTGTTGCGCGATGTGAAAGCGAACTTCGAATTCCGTCCAGTCGTCCTCGGAGCGAAGTAATTGCAAGTCGCCGCCGTGTAAACGCGCGAGCTCGCGCGCCAGATTCAACCCAATCCCATGACCAGAAACGGCCGATGGCGTCGGGCCGCGATGAAACCGCTCGAAGATATGTTCCTGCGCATCGCGTCCGATCGTGCGGCCAGTGTTGCCAACCTTGAGGACAACGTGCTCAGCGTTCTTATGCGCGCTGACTCGCATGCATCCGCCCGTCCGATTGTACTTTCGCGCGTTCTCCAGAAGGTTTTGCACGATTAGTGATGTATAGCGTTTTTCGCCGGCAACAGACAAGTCGGGTGGGAAATTCTTCTCGATCTTCACTTCAGGCGAATCGGGCAGAGCGCTTAGATCCTCGAGCCATTCATCGACAAGCTCGCTCAGATTTACTGGCTCTGATTGGAGTCGAAGGTGACCAGCGTCCATTTGCGACAACAGAAGCAAATCGTCGATCACGCCCGCCAAACGATGAGTCTGATGAAGCATGGCGGAAAGTTCCTCGTAGACTTCCGGCTGAAAGTCATTGCGGGCTAACAATGTTTCGAGACCCGCCCGAAGAACAGCCATTGGGCTTTTCAACTGATGCGAGGCGTCGGCCGAATACCTTGTCGATCTTTCCAATTCCTCCGCAGTCATGGCGAGCTCGGCTTCGGCGCGTTTCCGGCGTGACCGATTTTCCTCCGAATCTAGTGCCAGTTTTTCCACCGGAACTGACAGCCTGGCCGCGATAAAGTGGCTAACAACGAAACCGCCTAACAAAAGCAGCGCGCCGGCTCCACCAATTTGCCAGCGAAGGCGGCGCAATTGGGCAATCGAATGGCTGAGTGGGTAAACGCAAATTTCGTAGGCCGGCGGAAAAAGCGAACCCGGATTGAGTCGCTTATAAAACAAGAGCTGCGGCGCGCCATCGATGGCGACCCTAAAGTTGTTCTGGGCGCGATCAGAGTTCCTAACTGCTTTCGCAATTTCGTTGCCAATGGCGACCTGCGCGGATCGCGGAAGAGATGGCAGATACAATCGGTCATTCAGCCAGACGCCGCTTCTCATCCCCGTACTTGCCCGCTTGCCTCCAACTTCAAGCGGTTTGAATCCGACGACGAAGGTTGAAATGACCTGGCCGGTATCCGTGGAAAAGATCGGAACGGCGATGACTTCATCGACAATTCCACCCGCCGCATCAGCATTTTCCTGAATGTAACCGATCTGCTGCGTCTCGGGCAGTTTCTTCAAAGCCAATTGCGTTTCTACTGTTGCGCTCAGCTCGCCGACAGCTTTCGGATCTGACGGCACCAGGACCGTACCGGCGCCATCCAGAAAGCGGTAGAACTTTGCGTGAAGCGAATGCGCTGCGCGATCCGGCGGAGGTTCCTCGCCTTCCATCAAATCGCGCAATTCATCTTTCGCGCTCGGATACAATAAATCGAGCGCATTATCTTCCAGGGCTGCATGGATTCGCGGTTTCGCGGCAAGCGCGTTGCAACGCTCCGCCAATGCCGCATGCCGCAAATCCTCCAGTTTGTGCAGCGAGGAAAGTTCGGCTTGAAAGTTCTGCTGCAAATCCCGCTCTGCATCCGCAGTGACTTTGCCTTGCGCAAAATAGAGCCCCAGCGCGCTCAGCGTTGCCACTATAATCATCATGGCGGCGAATAGTTTTGTCCGGAAACGAGCTAAATTTTCCTTGGCCGGTTGAACCGTGGAGTTCATGGAAAATCAACGTGCAATGTTTCGCCATTCTTCAAGTGCACAGGCTTTTCCAGCGTGCTTTTGCTGTCGATCCACGCTTTAAGTGTGTAGCTGCCCGCCGGAAGTCCACCGAGTCGAAAGCGACCGTTTGCGTCTGTCACCACAAAATGCGGAGTGTTTAGTACAAGAATCAATCCGCGCATGTGTTCGTGAATATCGCACCGCAGCGTCACCAGCCCCGCCTTATCAAAAATCTCGGATGGGATTGGCCGCTCTTCCGGGCGATAACGGCCCAGGTCGAATCGTTTCGCCGGCGAGTAGGAAAAAATACTGTGATAGGTGTCGTCGAGATTTGGGAATTCGATCTTTGTTCCAACCCGCACCGGCAAGAGCGAGGGAATGAAGGTCAAATCTTTTTGCGCGATCTGTTTTGTTGAAGACGAGGTTGCTTTCGGGAAAGCGCCATCGAGATAAACCACCGCAAGCGGAGGCTCAGTCGATAAAACGCCGCCATGAGTGACGATCTCATAACGTTTCGCCATCACCGGAGCCGCATGCGATTTCGGCAACTCCACACGACCTTCTACTCCGGTGCCCGCCAGAAGCGGAATTGGAAGCAAACTCAAGATGATTTTCACTGCGATAAACCAGCGCACGCGCATCGCCCGTTAGTTTAGCAGTTGTTCCCTCAGACGGAAAGGCCGGCCAACTGCCAGAACTCGCGCGGCGTCGACGCAGTCGAAAGATCCGCTAGGACATGTAGATCGATTCCTCCGAAAGTAACAACAGCGTTACCTTTTATGGCAAGACCCATGTGTCGAACGGCTTCGAATTATTTAGTATGAAAACAAATTTGAGATTCCTGATTGTTGCTCCGTTTGTTCTTTTTTCGTGGTTCTTTGTCGAGGTCGGGCTCACGCAGGAAAGATCGACAAATGAGAGTGCGGCTAATGGCATAGATACCCCATGCCAAAACATCAGCCTCCAGCCACCGAATCGTTCTTTCACCGCTGAGGGTGGCAATACGTTCATCAACGTCGATCACGAATCGAACTGTACCTTTACAGCAACGAGCAACGCCCCGTGGCTCAGGGTGACTTCTGTCCAGAACTCTGACTACGGTGGCACAGTTTATTATTCCGTCGCGTCCCATTCGGGCATGAAGTTGCGCAACGGCACGATCTCTGTCGGCGGACGAACTTTCATCGTTAATCAAATTCCGGAACGGTTCCAAGGCGCCCCTAACATCGCGTGGGCAGGATTAAGTCATACCGCGAGCGCAAACGCGGTCGTCTTCTCGCCCGATGGGCGATTGCTCGCCTCGGCTAGTAACGATCACACAGTTAAAGTGTGGCGCGTGGCCGACGGCGCCTTGTTACGGACGCTCGGCGGGTTTTACGATTCCGTTACTTCGGTCGCTTTTTCGCATAACGGGCAGATGCTGGCTGCAGGCAGCATCGATCGCTACGTTCGAGTATGGAATGTCGCTGATTGGTCGTTCGTCCGCTCGGCGGGAACAACTGACTTTGTCCTCGGCGTTGCCTTCTCGCCTAACGACATGGAGCTGGCGGCGGCTGGCGGTTATTCCGGCAACTGGATTCACATCTTTCGTACATCCGACTGGGAGCAGACCGCTTTACTTGGTTACGGTCAGGATACAAACACTTCGATCTCTTATTCTCCCGATGGCCAGTTTCTCGCTTGGGCGCAGTTTTATCCGGGCGTGCGATTACAACATGTCGCCAGCGGATCCTTTTGTACGCTTTCGGAACACAATGACTATGGCTATATCGTGAACTCTGTAGCGTTTTCGCCTGACAATCAGCGCATCGCGAGCGGCAGCGATAGTCAAGCGGTCAGTGTGTGGGACGTCGCCAGTTGCGGGCAGCTTCTAAGTCTCAATGGACCATCTGGCTTCGTCAAAAGTGTCGCCTACGCACCTGACGGACAGATGATCCTGGCTGGCGGACAGGATTACGGCGCATCGCGCGGCGCACTTCTTTTTTGGCGCATTGCTGACGGCGCATTGCTGCGTGTGCATGTCGGGCAGACATCAACAGCGGTGCTCTCCGTGCAATTCTCGCCCAGGGGAAATCTTTATGCTTACGCCCGCGCGGACGGCGGCGTTGTCGTCGCGCATAACCCGTTCACACCCGCGCCAGCGCTTCAGTAAACTAAAGGAGGCTCACCATGGAAACTCTTTACCATCAAATTAAATTCCGGCAGGGCGATGTGCATCAAATTTGCAATCGACCTTATCGACGGGTTTGGCTTTCGCATACTCTTATTCCGGTGACGGCTTGGTTCGTGTTGGCATTGGCTCTAGCGAGTTTGGCATTCGCGCAAGGCACGCCCGAGATCGTGTGGCAAGCTGACAACGCCAGCAAAGCCATCGCTTTTTCCCCCGATGGGAAGATGCTGCTTTCGGGAAATCAGTTGCGTCAGGTCTCAGATGGGACAGTGATCCGAACCTTCACACTGCCTCGTACTGGCCAGGGAATAAATACCGTCGCCATCTCACCCGATGCGCAGTTCGCAGCTATTGGCGTACAGTCATTCAATCAGAACCTTGATTTATTTCGCGTCGCGGATGGGTCGCTAGTTGCAGGACCGATTTCGGCGCACGATAACGGCACAGGATCCGTAGCTTTTTCTCCTGATGGACAGCTATTGGCTTCAGCAGGCAAAGGCGGAGCCAAACTGTGGCATGTGCCAGATATGACACTGATTCGAACTATTCCTCGTCCATCGGGTTGCGACGGTGTGGCTGTCGTCGCTTTTTCCAGAGATGGGCAACTTTTGGCTGCGGGCGGATGCGGCGTCCAACTCTTTCGTGTCTCCGATGGGACATTAGTTCGAACGTTGAATGGCAGCGCCGATGCGTCACGCTCGGTGGCCTTTTCGCCAGACGGACAGAACATCGCTGCCGGAAGCGCTTTCACAGACGCTTCGGGACAGTGCGTTGACTGCACCATCAAACTGTGGCGCTTGTTCGATGGAGCTTTACTGCGAACCATTGACGGAAATAACAATGGCATCAATTCCATCGCTTTCGCGCCGGACGGGCGGTTCATCGCCGACGGGTCGAGCGCAAGAAGCTACAACGGCGTGGTCCGCTTCTGGCGTCTTTCGGATGGAATGCTCGTCCGATACTTCAACCAAGATCCAAATAATGTTTATTCGTTTATCAACAATGTTGCTTACTCGCCAAACGGAAGCTTGTTCGCGTACGCGCGTGGAGATTTCCGAGTGGTGGTTGCGCGCAACCCTCTTTCCGCCACTCCTTCCCTCGCCTGCATCAACCAGTTGCGATCACTAATCGCTCAACGTCTGGGTTTGATGCGATAAGTAAGAAAGCACTCTTCACCCACGACGCGCATGTCGATCAAGGAACAGTGCACGCTCGCAGGCAGAAATTTCTTGCTCACCCCAGTGAGCGTGGGCGCGCCGGCACCACCAAACATGTAGGGCGCGATAGTGAGATTCAGCTGATCGACGAGCCCGCGTTCGAGCAACGACCGAAAAAGTGTCGCGCCTCCTTCGCACGCCAATTTCCGTACTCGATATTTGGTCCGCAGCAGTCGCAGCATCTCCATAAGATCGACATGTTTCGATTTGCTCAAATGCAGAATGGCTTTTTTGCTGAGCGCCGTTTGAGTTCTTTTCGGCATTCGTTGCGTGGAAAAAATGATGACCGGCGAAATATCGGATTGAAAAATTTTCAAACGACTGTCGATCCTGCCTTCGTTGGAAATGATCACGCGTAGCGGTCCTGGTGTTTGTCCGCCTTTGATCCGTAGTTTCTGCAATTCAGCAGGGAGACCGAGCCGAACATTGTCACGTTCGACCGTGGTGTGACCAACCAGCACCGCATCAGCGAGCGCACGCTGTCGAAACAAATGCATTTTATCCTCACGCGAAGTGAAATCGACCGGCGAAAATTTTTTGGTGGTGATCTTGCCATCGACAGTCATAGCGAATGTTGCCGTGACGAATGGCCGCTTCTGTTTCATCAAAGAAAAAACGCCGAACGTCGAACATCGAACGTCGAACGTCGAAGTTTCTGGATTCGGTGTTCGGCGTTGGGCGTTCGGCGTTCGGCGTTCGCTGTAATCATTCCGACTCGGCGATTTCATGCTCGAGCGTGGCCACTTCCTCTTTCATGTCGCGCAATTTCACGCCGGCTACGGCTATGCTCGGCTTGTAGAAAAAGTAAACAACCGCGCCGGGCGCAGAGCACAGCAAGGTGACAAGAAAACTGAGTGAGCCGATCAGCACGGCAACCGATTCCGGGATTGCGCAAAGATTATGCAGCATGATCTGCAAGACTTTTTCGCG
>WNFW01001362.1_pt1 | contig 16420 bp, 13 predicted proteins | sample 5400131 | NCBI WGS metagenome assembly WNFW01 (sample SAMN13153362, study PRJNA577476) | soil metagenome | isolation source: 20 cm soil or saprolite under grassland replicate 1 | place: USA:California | collected 2016-06-15 | reverse complement strand
GGCGTCGATGACGTAGCGAGCCGCGGATTCGTCGAGCACGGTGCCCGCACCGATGACGCACCCCGCGAGACCGGTATCGGAGGCCAGGTCGGCGATCGTGTCGATTGCGCCCGGCGTCGTCAGGGTGACCTCCACCGCCCCCACGCCTCCCGCGGCCAGGGCGCGGGCGGCGGGTCCCAGCCGAACCGCTTCGGACACCCGAACGACCGCAATCACCCCACTCTGGAGCAGCGGATCGAGCCCCGGCAGAGTCGTCGCCGTCAGGGTCATAATCAGGTGCGGCTGGTGGTGGCGTGCTCCGGCGTGCCGGGCAGCGCCTCGAGGGCCGCAGCCACGCCATCGCGCTCGAGCAGCACGAGCCAGCGCGCGGTGGCTTCGAGGAGCCCCACCAGCTCGGCGAGATTGACGCCCCACACCTCCGTGTCGGCCAGCGCACGAGCGGCGAATTCTGGCAGCGCGGTCGTCGCCCGCCCGTGCCGCTCCATCAAGGGCAGATCGGCGTCGCCGCCGGGGTGCGAGCGAACCCAGTACAGGTAGGCTGCAAGACCCAGGGCCAGCCCCTGAGGCGCGATTCCCCCCGCTCCACGCTTTCGGGCGAACCCTGTGAGTGAAGGCACCACGCGGGCCCGCAGCTTGGCGGTCTGATTGACGGCGATCACACGCCACTCGTGATCCAGCCAGGGATTGCGAAACCGGTCGATCACGGTTGCCGCGAACGCCAGCCCCGCGTCCCCCGGCAGGTCCGTGGCGGGCCCGATCTCCTCCAACAGGATGTGCCGCAGAAAGGCGCCCAGCCGCGGATGCTCGGCGGCCTCACGCACCGTCCGCACGCCCGCGAGCAGGGCGAGCGGCGCGGTCGCGGTGTGCGCACCGTTCAGGAGCCGCAGCTTGCGCTCCCGGTAGAAGCCGATGTCGGGAGCGAAGATCACCGACTCGGGGAGGACGTCGATCGCGAACGCCGCCCGCAAGGCGGCGGGATCGGCCTCGATCGCCCAGAGGGAGTGCGGCTCAGTGACGGTGAGGAGCGCGTCGGCGTAGCCAAGCCGCTGCTCGAGTGCCGCGCGCACATCACGGGGCGGCGTGCCCGTCGTGATCCGATCCACGAGCGAGGAGCAGAACCGCACGCGCCGCCCCAGCCACTCGCGGAACTCAGGCCCTTGCGCGAGTCCCCCGGCCAGGCGGTCGACCATGGCGGCGAGGCGCGGCCCGTTGTCGTCTACCAGCTCGGTGGGGATGACGAACAGGGGCGGGCCGTCGGGCAGGCGCACGAAGCGCGTCTGCAGCAGGTCCGTCAACCTGTGGGGGAAGCTCGCGTCCGAGCGAAAGCCCGCCTCCGTTACGTTGCTCACGATCACTTGCAGCTCCGGCCGCGCGACGACGTCGCGCACGGCGGGCCACTCGGCGTCCGCGACCAAGGCGCGCGAGATCGCCCCGACCAGGCGGCTGCGCTCGATCGGCGCCCCCTGCTCGAGCCCGCGCTCTACGAGCGTGAACAGACCGTCCTGCGTGTTGATGGCGCGCGCATGACCCTGCGGCGTGCTCTGAATTACGGCGATGCGGCCGGAGAAGACGCCGGCGGAGTTCGCGGCGTCCACCGACGCTGCGCACAGGGCGCGCAGCAGCATGCCCGTGCCGAACTGCAGCACGCGCTCCGGGAGCTGCTCCCGGCGGTAGGCGCCGGTCGGCCAGCGCGCGGCGCTCAGGCGAGGCAATTCCACTTTGCTGGGCTGCTCCGAAGCGAATCGTTGCATGGCCACAACAGCGTCGCGCCCGCGCAGCATCCTGCCGGGCCCGGCGAATATCGCAACACCGGCGTTCGTGCACGAAACGTGCTCCCAAGTGGCGGTTCCGTCCAATCTTCCACGGTAGGCGCCGGCGGGTAGGTTTGGGGCACCCCTACCTCCCCCCGAGCGCCAAAATGATGTCAGCCGCAGGTCGCCGGTTCACTTATGCCGTTTGCGCCGTCGTCGGTCTCGCCCAGCCCCTGGCCGCCCAGGGCGTTCAGGCTCCGCCACTCACCGTGCATTCGATCTGGGGCTCGCGCGAGTACGAGAGCGATCTGGTAGACATCGCTTGGATGAAGGACGGTAAGGCGTATACGACCATCGACGAAGACGCCTCGGGCAATACCGATCTGTACCGGGTCGATGCGCTCACCGGGACGAAGCAGCTGCTGGTGCGCGGCGCCGACCTGATCGGGCCCGGGAGGGGGAAGCCGATCGTGATCGAGGAGTATCGCTTTTCGAGCGATGGCGCGAAGCTCCTCATCTTCACGAATTCGGCCCGTGTCTGGCGTCAGAACACCAAGGGAACCTTCTTCGTGTGGGACTTCGCCAGCCGGCGTCTCATTCCCCTGAGCGCCCGGGCCGGTTATCAGCAGTTCGCCAAGTTCTCGCCCGACGGGCGCATGGTCGGCTTCGTGCGCGACAACAACATCTACGTGACCGACCTCGCCACCGGCGCCGAGACGGCGCTGACCGCCGACGGAAGCGAGACCGTCATCAACGGCACGTCCGATTGGGTGTACGAGGAGGAGCTCGACCTGCGCGACGCCTTCCGATGGAGCCCCGACGGGCGGCGGATCGCGTTCTGGCGGTTCGACCAGTCCGCTATCCGGCCGTTTTATCTGGTCAACCAGGACTCCCTCTACCCGACGCTGGTGCCGGTGCGCTACCCCAAGACGGGAACGCCGAACTCCACCGTGAAAATCGGCGTGACGGAGGTCGCCACCAGACGCACGTCGTGGGTGGACCTCGGAGCCGAGCTGGACATCTACGTCGCGGCCATGGACTTCGCCGACTCGCCTGCCGAGCTCTGGCTGACGCGACTCAACCGGCATCAGAACCGTCTCGACCTGTTGCTCGCGGACGCGACGACCGGTGCGACGCATGTGATCATGAGCGACAGCGACTCGGCGTGGGTCGACGCCAACCAGCCCCGCTGGATCGCCGGGGGCAAGCAATTCCTGCTCGTATCCGAGCGGGAGGGCCACGACCAGGTCTATCTCTTCAATCGAGACGGCTCGTTGGTCCGGCGGGTTACGCCGGGCGGGTGGGACGTGTTCGAGCTGCTGGGTGTGGACGAGCAATCCAAGGTCCTGTATTTCACCGGCGCCATGGACGGGCCGCTCGGCCGACCCCTGCTGCGGGTCGGTCTCGACGGGAAGGGGCTGGCGCGGATTTCGACGGAGCCGGGCACACACGGCGTCGCGTTCGATCCGACGTTCCGGCTGTATGTCGACACCTATTCGCGGGCGGGCGTGCCCCCGGTCGAGACGCTGCGGCGCGCCGACGGGACGCTCGTCCGGCCGTTGGCGGGCAACCTGGCGCTGGTGCGCAAGGTGGACGCGCTGCGCCTCCGAGCGCCGGAGTTTCTCAAGGTCCCGACGCCCGGCGGCGTGGAGCTCAACGCCTGGATCGTCAAGCCGCGGGATTTCGACCCGACCAAGCACTATCCGCTGCTGTTGTTCGTGTACGGCGGACCGGGCTCGCAGACCGTCAGGGACGTGTGGGGCGGCGCGCAGTACCTCTGGCACCAAATGCTCGCGCAGGACGGCTACCTCGTCGCCAGCGTGGACAATCGCGGGACGGGCGGCCGTGGCGCGAGCTTCATGAAGATGACCTACCTCCATCTCGGCCGGTACGAGTCCGCCGACCAGATCGCCGCGGCGCACTGGTTCGGCCAGCAGCCCTTCGTGAATGCGGATCGGATCGGCATCTGGGGGTGGAGCTACGGCGGGTACATGACGTCGCGCACCGCGTTTCTGGGCGCCGGGGTGTTCAAGGCCGCGATCGCCGTGGCGCCCGTCACCGACTGGCGCTTTTACGACACGATCTACACCGAGCGCTACATGCGCACCCCGCAGGAGAACCCGACGGGCTATGACGAAAGCGCCGCGCTGACCTATACCGATAGCCTCAAGGGCAGCTTCCTACTGGTGCATGGCACGGGCGACGACAACGTGCACTTCCAGAACAGCGACCGCCTGGTGGAGCGTCTCGAGGCCGCGAACAAGCAGTTCGACATGCGGATCTATCCGAACAAGACCCACTCGATCGCCGGTGGCACCACGCGGGAAAACCTGTACGGGCTGTTCACGGCGTGGCTGAAGGCTCACCTGTAGGGAACGACTTCGCCCGCCTTGGCCGGCGGGCGCTTGCCGTTCTCACGCTGATCAACCTGTTCAACTATCTGGACCGGTGGATCGTCGCGGCGCTGGCCGAGAGCATGAAGCACTCCGAGCTCGGGCTCTCGGACACGCAGCTCGGGTCGCTCATGACCGGCTTCATTATCGTGTACATGATCGCAGCGCCGCTGTTCGGCTCGTTGGGCGACGCGCGATCCCGGACGCGTCTCCTCGGGCTGGGCGTCGCGATCTGGAGCGTCGCGACGGCGCTCGCCGGCCTGGCGACGAGCTACGCGTCGCTGTTCGCCGCCCGAGCGGCGGTGGGAGTCGGGGAGGCGGCCTACGGTACGATCTCGCCAGCCCTGCTGGCGGACTACTTCCCGCGCGAGCGGCGAGGCCGGGTGTTCGCGGTCTTCTTCGCCGCGATCCCCGTCGGCTCGGCGCTCGGATACATCGTGGGCGGACTGGTCGATCACTACTTCGGGTGGCGGCAAGCTTTCTTCGTGGCCGGGGTACCCGGATTGATCCTCGCGGCGCTGGCGCTGCGGCTGTACGATCCGCCCCGCGGCGCCCAAGACTCGGCCGCCGGCTCCGCCTCCCACGCCCACGCCGTGTCGCTCGGCGGTGCCGCCCGCGCGGCGTACGCCGCCCTGGTCCGCAACCGCCCCTACATGCTCACGGTCCTGGGCTATGCCGCCTACACGTTTGCCATCGGTGCGCTCGCGTTCTGGACCCCGTCGTTCTTGGAGCGCACGCGCGGTATTCCGAAGGCGCAAGCGACTGTGCAGTTCGGGGCGATCGTCGTGGTGACCGGATTCATCGGCACGTACGCCGGGGGATGGATCGGCGACTACTTCCTTCGGGTCTCGCGCCAGGCGTACCTCTGGGTCTCGGGCCTGGTCACGCTCGTCGCCGCGCCGCTCACGCTGCTCGCGCTCGCCGCCTCGCGGCCCGCGGTCTATTGGACGGCCATCGTGGCGGCGGAGCTGTGTCTGTTCGCCTCTACGGGCCCGATCAACTCGGCGATCGTCAACGTGGTTTCGCCGCACATGCGGGCCACGGCGGTGGCCTTGAGTATCTTCACGATTCACCTCCTGGGCGACGTTCCCTCCCCGTCCCTCGTCGGCGTCCTGTCGGACACTCGCTCGCTGGGCGAAGCCGTGCTGATCATTCCGCTGGCCGTGCTCGTGGGAGGGATGATCTGGACCTACGCGGCCTGGTGGGGAGGACGCGCCGGCGGCGAGCCGTCGCCGTGAGGGGGTTGTTCCGGGCGCTGTTCGGTCTGATCCTGCGCATCTTCTTCCGCCGCATCGAAGTTTCGGGCGTCGAGCACGTCCCCCGCAGCGGTCCCGTGATCTTCGTCCTGAACCACCCGAGTGGGTTGATCGATCCCGCGTTCCTGCTGTGCCTCGCCCCCCGGCGCATCTCGCTCCTCGCCAAGGCACCGCTGTTCCGGATGCCGGTGATCGGATTCTTCTGTCGCGCGTTCGAGGCGATCCCCGTACACCGCCGTCAAGACGCGGGCTCAGACCCCTCGCAGAACCGCGAGACGTTCGACACGGCGCGTGGCGTGCTCGCGCGCGGGGGTGCGATCGCGATCTTCCCGGAAGGCGCGTCGCACTCGGACCCCAAGCTACGGCCGCTCAAGACCGGCGCGGCGCGGATCGCGTTCGGGGCGGCGCGAGGACTGTCGGAGTCGGCGCCGCTTCGGGTCGTGCCGGCCGGCTTGTACTACCGGGCGAAGCACATCTTCCGGAGCGCGGCGCTGCTGTATTTCGGGGAGCCGTTCGCCGTGGCACCGGTGGCGCTCGAGCCGGGCGAAGAGCCGCCCGCGGGGCCCGTGCGCGAGCTGACGGCCCGCATCGAGCAAGCGCTGGCCGCCGTGACCCTCCAAGCGGAGCAGGCGGAGGCGCATGCGCTGGTCGACCGGGCGCAGCGCATCGTGAGTGCGCAGGATGACGCGCCGGCGAGTCCACGGTCCCTCGCGGACGAGTTTGCGCTGCGGCGCCGTTTGCTGGCGGCGTACGACGTCGTGCGGGCGCAGTGGCCGGAGCGGTTCGCGGCGCTGGCGACCCGGATCGACCGCTACGAAGCCGCGCTTTCTGTGGCGGGGCTCGATCCGCGGCAGCTCGCGCCCGGCCGCTTCACGCCCGGCCGCGTGGCCGGGTACGTCGGCAAGGCGGCGCTCGTGCTGGTGCTGCTCCTGCCCGCCGCGCTGGTCGGCGTCGCGGTGCATTATCCGGCGTACCGGACGGTCGGGTTCGTCGCGACAGGTATGGCCCAGGGAGCGGAGGACGCGCTCGCGAGCATCAAGGTCCTCGCGGCGATGCTGCTCTTTCCCCTCACCTGGGGCGGCGTGGCCGCGGCCGTCTGGCTGCGGTGGGGTGTGGAGGCGGGACTGCTGGCCTTCGCGGTCGTGCCGCTCACCGCGTACGCCGCACTGGTGTTCTTCGAGCGGCTCGACCGCATCATCGGCGGGGCGCGGGCGCTCAGTCTGTTTGTGTTCCGGCGCTGGGCGTTCCTGCAGCTGTTGGCCGAGCGCAAGGGAATTCGCGAAGAAATCCTGGCGCTCGGCCGGGAGATCGGGGCGGTGTAGCCGGGTGCGAACGTCAGGGCGGGGTGAGGTGGAGCGTGCCGTCCCAATCGAGTGTCATCCGTGGCAGCCCGCGCCGGACGACGGCATGCGAGCGGACGTCGAGCAGCGGCTCCAGAGTGGCGGCCGAGCTCCACGGCGGCAGCTCGAGCGCCGCGCGACACGCGTCGTAGACCCGCCGCCGTAGCTCGAGGACGTACGCGGCGTCGGCGCCGCCCCGGAGCGAGGATTCGAAGGCGCTCGCCGGCACGCCTGCCGCCGCGGCGCCCCGGCCCAGGGCGCCCAGGCCCACGAGCCGGGCCGCGAGATCGGCGGCGCTGCGATCGCTCTGGTTGTAGACGATGCGGCGCCGCGGTCCGGCGGTTCCGAGCGTGTCGCGCCCCGCCGCCACGCCGCACGACTGGAGATCGGTGAACCAGAAGCGGCCGGGACCGGTCCATTCGGCCGGGCGAGCGTCCCCGTGCACCGCCTCGCGGAGGCTCTCCAGGCTGAGGTCAGCGACCACGGGCTTATCCCGCTTTGGGGCGAGCAGGACGTACGTCCGGTTCCATTCGAGGGGGACGTCTACGTACCCAGGCAGCGTCCTCGCGTACTCGAGCGCCGCCGGGTCGTCCGTCATGAGCACTCCGGCTTCGCCGTCGAGCGCGTCTCGGGCGGCGCTCGCCGGCACCGTGGCGATCTTCACGACAGGTTGCCCGGTCCGCGCCATCGGCTGGGCCACGAGCACGTCCGGCGAGGCGGGATCGCCGCTCGTCATCCAGTAGCGGCCGGTTCCGATCGGCCAGCCGCCGCCGGGCGCCGGCTTGGTGATCGAAAGGGCCTGGTCGGCGAGCCGCTGGAACGGCGCGGACGCCGGTACGGTGAAGCTGCGGTCGCCGCTGACGGTGAGACTGGCCGCGAGCGTCGCGTCGCGTGACCGCCACGAGGCCAGGACGTCGCGCGCCGTGACCGGCGCCCCGTCCCAGAATCGCGCGTTGTCGCGCAGCGTGAAGGCCCAACGGTCTCCCGGTGCTTGCTCCCAGACCGCGGCGAGGCCGGGCAGCGCCCGTCCCTGGCAGTCCACCCGGATCAACGATTCGTACAGCTGGCCGAACACCAGTCGCTCCGCGTCGTTGCGGGGCAGGGGAGCGTGTTTCGGGTCGACGGGGTCGGTGACGGCGAGGGTGACCGTGTCGCGAGCCGCCGCCCGACCGGCCGCGATCGTGCACGTGGTGTCTCCGGGAGCCGGTGCGGGTGGGGGGAGGGGAAGCTCCGCGCGGGGCGCGCCTGCTCGGCAGGCTGCCATGAAGAAAGCGACGAGGACGATCCGGCGGGGTTGGAGGATCACTGGTCTCGGGCTCCGGGGGAGGCTTTCGAACGATACTCAGGGCAGGGAGCCCCGAGCCAGGGCCGCGGCTAGCCGCGCCGCTTCCGATCCATCAGCGCCAGCACGTTCCCCTCGGAGTCGCGGAACTCCGCCAGCCAGAGCTCGTAGTCCGCCGCCCGGTGGACGAGGTGTGGCTCGGTAATGAACTGTACGGCGCGCTCACGTAGCGTCGCGTGCGCAGCTGCGATGTCGGGCACGAGGTAATAGATGGTCGATGCGGGGTGGTCGAGTTCGGGGGCCTCGGGAACACCGAGCAGGAGGGTCGTGGTGCCGCATTGGAAGAATGCCATCTGGGGGGGTGCTTGGAAGAGAAACTGCATGCCGAGGGTGTCGCGATAGAAGCGGACGGCGCGGTCGAGATCGCGGGCGCGAACGAAGATCTGGCCGATTGATGAGAGGCCGAAGTGCTCAGGGGCAGTGGGCATGGTCCCCAGTCTAGTTGCCAGACGCCAAGCCGCAAGCGCATCGACAGCGGCCTCCTTCGATCACCCCGGGCTCGCGCCCGGGGTCAGTGGTCACCGATGTATTAACTGACCCCGGGCGACAGCCCGGGGATCACGGAGGGGGGATGGCTCATAGGGCTGGTTCCTGTTGTGTGAGGCAGTGGATCGTCCCCAGCCCCCACACCAAATCCACCGCGTGAATTCCTACGACCGTCCGGTCCTTGATCAGCTCCGCAAGAACGCCGAGTGCGACGCGGTCTTGGGGATCGTTGAATGTCGGCACCAGTACGGCGCCGTTCGCGATGTAAAAGTTCGCGTAACTCGCGGGCAGGCGCTGGCCGTCGAAGTAGAGCGGCGCCGGCATCGGCAGATCGACCACCTCGATCTTGGACCCGTCCTCGAGTCGCATCCCCTGCAGTCGCTCGCGGTTCTCCTCGAGCGGTCGATAGTTTGCATCCCGCGGGTCCATCACCCGGGACAGCACGACAGTGCGCGGATTGACGAAGCGGCACAGGTCGTCGACGTGGCCGTGGGTGTCGTCGCCCGCGATCCCAGTCCCCAGCCACAGGACATTGGTCACGCCCAGCTGGTCGCGCAGCACCGCTTCCAGCTCGCCGCGACCGAGCCCTGGGTTTCGGACCTGCACCGTGGAATCGAGCAGGCACTCCTCGGTGGTGAGCAGAGTGCCGCGACCGTTCACATCGATGCTGCCGCCTTCGAGCACGACGTCGCGCGCGCCCGCGCGCGCACGAAACAGGTGCACTTTGAGCTTCGCGGCCGCGCGCTCCGGAATGCGGGCATCCTTCTGCCAGTCGCCGTACTTGGCCCAGGCGTTGAACTGGAACCGTACGATCGCGACCTCGGGCCGTGGCGCGGCCCGGCGCACGAACAGGGGCCCGAAATCGCGAGTCCAGCCGCGATTCGTGGGAAGCCGGTAGAACTCCACGCGTGCGAGATCGACGCCCACACGCTCGAGCACGCGCCGCGCCTGCCGCTCGTGCCCGGCGGAGTTCACGAGGATACAGACGATTTCACCGGGGGCGAGCGCGCGGACGATCTCGCCGTACACCCAGGGGATCGGCGCGAACTTGCCGGGCCAGTCGCTGGCGTTATGGGGCCATCCGAGCCACGTGGCGCGATGCGGCTCCCACTCGGCAGGCATACGGAAGCCGAGGGCGGCCGGGGTGTCGGCGCGGGGGAGCGGAGGGGGCACTACGGATGGTCGTCGAGGAAACGACTGCCGATGCCGGCGTAGGCGTCGATCCGGCGGTCCCGCAGGAAGGGCCAGCCGCGCCGGACTTCCTCGATGCGCGCGAGATCGACCTCACTCACCAGGATCGCCTCGCGGTCGTTGGGCGCCTCGGCCACGATGGCGCCGAACGGATCGGCCAGAAACGACGAGCCCCAGAACTCGATGCCGTCGCCTTCGCCACCGCTGAGGCGCTCGAAGCCGACCCGGTTCACGGCGGCGACGTAGCAACCGTTGGCGATCGCGTGGCTGCGCTGGATCGTGCGCCAGGCGTCGAGCTGCTGGGCCCCGTGGCTCGCCTTTTCCTTCGGATGCCAGCCGATCGCCGTCGGGTAGAACAGCACGTTGGCGCCCTGGAGCGCCGTGAGGCGCGCGCCTTCGGGATACCACTGGTCCCAGCACACGAGTGTCCCGATCCGTCCCACGCGCGTGTCGAACGCACGAAAGCCCAGGTCGCCGGGAGTGAAATAGAACTTCTCGTAGTAGGCCGGATCGTCGGGGATGTGCATCTTGCGATAGGTCCCGACCACACGCCCGTCGGCGTCGATCACCGCGGCGCTGTTGTGGTAGAGACCAGCGGCGCGGCGCTCGAACACGGGCGCGATCACGACGACGCCCGTGTGTTTCGCCGCCTTCCCCAGCGCCTCCGTGCTCGGCCCCGGAATGGGCTCGGCCAGATCGAACAGCTCGGGATCCTCGCGCTGGGCGAAGTACTGCGACCGGAATAGCTCCGGGAGGCAGACGAGCTGCGCGCCGGCCGCCGCCGCCTCCGCCACCTGCGCGACTGCTCGCCGCAGGTTCGCGTCCGGGTCGGCGGACATCGCCATCTGCACCAGGCCGACCTTGAACTTCGCCGGAGGCTGCTCCGCGGCCATGGACTACTCGACCTCGAAATTGGTGGAGACGTCGTAGTCGCCGATGCGGCAGATGCCGGCACGCGCAACATAGCGACCGGGTTGCGGCGCGGCCGCTTGTGGTAACGGGACGGCCTCCCGATACGCGCTCCCGTGCGGGATGACGAAGCGGCGGCCCCCTCCCCCCACGTCTCCCATGCGGGTCGTATCGCTCCATTGGACCGGACCCTTCTCAGGCTTCACACTGACGCAGAGCATCTCGTCCGTCGGGAGCTGCATGACGATCGCTCCCGCCTGCCTGTTTGCGATTCCATAGAACAGGACTGGGGTAACGACCAAGGGAAGACCTTCCGCGTGCTGCCATGCGATGCGGTGGGGAACAACCGCCAGCGTGACGAGCGCGTGCCACACCGGCCCGCGGTTGACGGCCCGTCGACTCGTTCCCGACGGCTCTACCTCTTTCATGTCGGCGACTCGGATGGCGAGCGCGGGCGTGCCGCCCGCGGCCACGGGACGGGAGGATGCGCGGCCCTGCAGCTCCACGAAGCGGTTCTGAAAGGCGGTCCAGCGCTCCACCTCTCCCTGCAGCGCGAATTCATAGGTCCGCGTGCCGAGGAGGGCGAGGGGCTGCGGCAGCAGGATGCTCCAGCGACCGGAAGCGGTGTCCCGTTGGAGGAATCCCTGGACCTCCACGACCGTGTCGGGGACCTCCTGCCCGTTCGCCCCGACGGATGTAGCGACAAGCAGCGCGAGTACCCGGGCCGGAGCGCGGTTGGCCATGGGGGAGAACACTACCACGTTCCGGTCGTGAACGCACTCCCGGGAGCTTCGAGATACCGATTGTGGGGCGGAGGGGCGGGCGCTACTTCTCGAGGCGGTAGCCGGCCTTGCGAACGGTGAGAATGTGCTGCGGCGCCGCGGGATCGGTCTCGAGCTTGCGGCGCAGCTCGGCCACGTGGGTGTCCACGGTGCGGCTTAGCACGGCGGCGCTATACCCCCACACCTCCGTGAGGAGCTCCATGCGGCTCACCACGGCCCCATCGCGCCGCAGCAGCGCGAGCAACAGGTCGAATTCCTTCGGCGTGAGCGCCACCGGCTGGCCGCTCCGTAGGACGGTGCGGGAGGCGGGGAGGACTTCCACGGCGCCGAACAGCTCGGGCTCTCCGGCACCGTCTCCCGGCGGAGCGGTCCGCCGTAACAGCGCCTCGACACGCGCCAGCAGCTCGAGCACGCCGAACGGTTTCGTCACGTAGTCGTCCGCGCCCAGACGCAGACCGCGAACCTTGTCGGCCTCCTCGCCACGCGCGGTGAGGATGAGGATGGGCATCCGACGCCCCTCGTCGCGCAGCGCGCGGAGGACGCGGTAGCCGTCCAAGCCCGGCAGCATCAGATCGAGAATGATCAGGTCGGGTCCGGCGTCACGGGCGCGTGCCAGCCCCTGGGTTCCGTCCTCGACCACCACGACGTCGTAGCCCTCGATCTCGAGGTTGTTGCGCAAACCGTACGCGAGATCGGCATTGTCCTCGACCACGAGGATGCGCGTCATGCCGTCGCTCCCGCGTCGGCCTGCAGGGGCCCGGCGCCCCGTGCGGCGTGGACCAGCGGCTCGAGCGGCAGCTCGATCACGAAGCGGCCCCCCCCTCCCGAGCACGGCGCGTCCTCGGCCCAGGCGCGACCGCCGTGCAGCGCCACCAGCTCGCGCACGACGGACAGGCCGATGCCCGTGCCCGCCACGGCCGAGCCGCGGTCGCGCTCCAGCCGCCAGAAGCGGTCCCAGATGCGCTCGCGGTCGGCTGCCGGAATGCCCGGGCCCTGGTCGTCCACGCATATGCGCGCCCGGCCGTCGGTCACGGTGAGACCGAGGGTGACGGTCTGGCCCGCGGGTCCGTACTTCACCGCATTGTCGAGCAGGTTGAGGAGCATCTGACGCAGGGCGTCGGCGTCGACCGGCGCGACCACGCCGTCGGTGAGGTCGGTGTGCAGGGCGACGCCCCGCGCGGCGGCGAGCGGCGCGAACCCTTCGGCCGCTTCGCTCACGAGCGGCGCGAGCGGCGCCAGCGACGGGGACAGGCGGGTGAGCCGCCGCTCCGAGCGCGAGAAGTGCAGCAGGTTTTCCACCAGGTGCGTGAGCCGGCGCGATTCCTGGTCGATGATCTCGAGCGAGCGCTCGCGCTCCTCGTCGGAGCGGACGCGGCCCAGTAACAACGTCTCCGAAAACATCCGGATCTGGGCGAGCGGCGTGCGCAGCTCGTGGGACACGCCCGAGACGAAGTCGGCGCGCAGTCGCGACAGCTCGTACTCGCGGCGCAGCTGCAGCAGGGCTCCGACGACCAGTGCCGCGGTAATGGCGAGCAGAGACAGCAACATCGGCAGGTTCGACCGTGGCATGCCCCCGACCACGAGCTTGGGGGCCACGTCGGGCCGCAAGGCTACCTGGACTTGCACCCTTCCCATCATCGGCTCCTCAAACGAATCTCGTGCGGCGAAGAGGGGCGCGTACTGCGTCGGCGAGCGATACAGCTCCACGCCGTCCGCTTCGGTGACGATGGTCGAGCCGAGCGAGTCGTACACGACTCCGCCCGTCAACGGGCGGGGGAGCAACGGAAACTTGTCTTCCTCGGACGTATAGAACGGCTCGAACCCGCGCGGATCCTCTTCGAGGCCGACCGCGATGCGCGGGACGCCGGATGCGTCCTTCGCCACCGTGTAGATGATCGCGCGCGATACCCCATCCACGGTATGGACGATGGCTCCCAGGCGGTACTTCGGGTTGTACAGGGTGCGACTGTGCATCGGGAGGGTGTCCCGCAGCCATTTGCGCACGGCGAGCGAAGGCGTGGCGCCAGCGGTCTCCAGCCGGCGGCTGCGGAGGTCGTAGCGAAACGTGTAACGGGCGAGCTTGTGGAAATCCGCGGAGTGCAAGTCAGTCGCCGCGGGTAGCTCACTGGGAGCCGGGAGCGGGTTACCCGCTATGCCGGCCTTCGCTCGCGAGAGCGCGTCCAAAGCAGGGGAGAAGGCGGACCAGTACAGCGCCATCTCGGTCCGCTCTGCGAACCGGGCGGCAGCGAGACGCGCGTAGTCCTGCAACACGCGCTCGGCCGTGGCCCTGTGACCGAGGAAGTTGCGATACGCTTGCAAGGCGATCGCGCCCGCCAGCGCGAGCGTGAGCAGCAGCAACGCGGCGACAAACAGCGCGCGTGGACGCGGTGGACGGGAAGAGGCGCTCATGGACGCTCGGGAGAAATGCACCGGATGTCGGTCAGATTCAAGGTGAGCTGACCGTTCTCTGACACGCTCCCCACCGCGCCACCACCCGTGGCGCCGTCCCGCCGCCTACCTTGCCACCCGTTCCAGGTCGTGGCCGAAGTGTCGACGGCCCACTTCGCCCGACCGGTCAACCCGGGGAGCAGTCGAGCCCCGGGTTTGGCTTTTCTGTATGATTGGACCATGGGCAGCCCTGCCGCGTATTACTTCCTGATCCTGGTCGCGACCCTCCCGCTCACCGGCGCGCACGAGGCAATAATGGCGTTCGCACTCTCCAGCACGGCCTTCAAGGACGGGGCCGCGATCCCGATGAAACACACATGCGATGGAGCAGACGTCTCCCCGCCGCTCGTCTGGAGCGGCGCACCGCCGGGGACTCAAGGCTTCGCCCTCATCGCCGATGACCCGGACGCTCCAAACGGGACCTGGGTCCATTGGGTGTTATACAATCTGCCGGCTGCAACTCCCGAGCTCCCGGAGAACGTCGCGAAGGTCGAATCGCTCGACCTGGGTGGGGCGCGCCAGGGGAGGAACGACTTCCGCCGCCCGGGCTACGGCGGCCCCTGCCCGCCGCCGGGACCCGCGCACCGCTACTTCTTCAAGCTGTACGCGCTCGACGCTCCACTGAAGCTCAAGGCCGGTGCCCAGAAGAAAGACGTGGAGGCCGCCATGGAAGGTCACGTGCTCGCCACGGCACAACTCGTGGGGACGTACGCGAGGCAGAAACGATGAGACTCCCGGTGGCGCTAGGGTTGGCCGGGGCGATGATGCTTGGGAGCAGGGAGCGGGGAGCGGTACCCTCCGATGCGGGGCGGTCCATCGAATCGCACCGTCCGGTACCGCTCCCTGCTCCCCGCTCCCCGTTGTTTAACGTCGTCATCCTCTCCGCCCAGACCCGCGGCCTCATGAGCGCCCTCTGGGTCGAAAACAACCGCCACTGGGACGAGCTGGCCGACCAGAACACCCTGACGCAGCTGCTCGGCACCGGAAAGCCGACGCAGCGTGAGTACCTTGGCTGCCTGGTGGGCGATGTGGCGGGTGACACGCTGTTCGTTCGCCGGCTCGTGCACGCCAAGCATTTGAAACAGCTGCAATTCGCCGTTGCCGGCGACTGCGAGGGTATAGAGCGGCTGGTGGGCTCGTTCCACACCCATCCCTACCGCGCCGATTCGGCGGGGCACGCGCTCAAGGAGCGTGGCCTATCTCCGATGGACCTCAAAACCTTCGCCGCCGCGCCCGACCTGGTCACGATGGTGATGTGGGACCTGGATTCGCTCGACGCGGCGACCAAAGCGGTGGACGGCAGCGTGCGCCACCCCGCCGCCGTCCAGATCCGCTGAGGGCTCAGCGATCGCCCGAGCCTCCCGCTACGAGGCCCTTGCCGCGCCACTTCTCGAAAATCTTCTTGGCCTGCTGGTGCGCTTCATCCAGGGCCTGCTTCGCGCTCATCCGTCCCGTCGCCGCGTTGGCGAACATGGTCGGCAGGACGAACGTGTCGAAAATCTCGCTCTCGGCCGGGTTGGCGGGTCCCGGGTGTCCGATGTTCGTCGCCCATTGCAGCGCGGTGCTGATCGGCTTGAGCTTGGCGGGTGGAGTCGAGCCGAACGGGTCGTTCGCCGTGACCTGCTCGAGCCACTTGTTGCCCGAGGCGACCTTCTGCGCGACCGAGACGCCCGGGTCAGCGACCGACCCGGTGTACGCGGGGAAGTTGTACAGCTTGCTTCCGAGGACCGCATCGCGGTAATGACCGAGCAAGTCGAGGAGGAATTGCCTCGCCACGTCCGGGCTCTGCGCGAACTTCCAGATCACATAGATCCCCATCACGTGCTCGCTCGCCCATCCTCTGCCGCGCGGGCCCTTGAGTGCCGGCACGAAGAACGTATCGTCGGCCACCGGGAGCTTGTTGTCCTGCGCCGTGCGATAGGCGGAGATGGAGTTCAGGATGTAGCCCGTCTGCCGAGCATTGAGGGCCTGGTTGTTGGAAGCGGCGTTCCAGCTCAACACCGACGGGTTCATCCCCGCCGCGAAGAGGCGTACGCCAAACTCCAGGGCCTCGAGCGCATGGTCGGATTTCAAGACCACGTTCTCATTGGCGTCCTGGATCGACCCGTCGAACGACCACAGCATTGCGCGGGCGGCCATGTTGGAGTCGAGCTCCTGCGACATCCCGATCCCGATCGGAATCTGGATCTCGGGATGTTTGCCCTTGATGAGGGGCGCGGCCTTGACCAGATCTTCCCACGTCGCCGGGCCGTTCGGCATCCCGACCTCGGTCCAAATACTCTTCAGGTAGTCGCCGGGATCGGGGACGTAGTTGTCGCTGAAGCCGAACCACTTGCGCGTCACGGGGTTGTAGGTGCTGCGCTTGCACAGGTCGAGCAGCGGCCCGTTCTGCCGCTCGGCTTCCTTGACCACGTCGGCCATGTCGAGCACCTGCGGCTCGAACGCCCCCGGCGGCGACAAAAACTGGAACAGATCGTGCCCCTGCTGGGCGGCGACCTCGGCGTTGGCCCGCGTCCCGAGAT
>WNFW01008126.1_pt1 | contig 16428 bp, 17 predicted proteins | sample 5400131 | NCBI WGS metagenome assembly WNFW01 (sample SAMN13153362, study PRJNA577476) | soil metagenome | isolation source: 20 cm soil or saprolite under grassland replicate 1 | place: USA:California | collected 2016-06-15 | reverse complement strand
CAAGGCCGGGCTCGCGATCCAGGGCTATGACGTCGGCGATCCCGTCGCACCTCAGGCGGCGCTCACGACCGACGAACGCAAGGCAGTCGAAGCGGTGTTGCGCGATATCGGGTGAGCGCTTGCGTCAGACCGTCCGAATCCTCTGCTGGACAAGTTCGACCAGCGACGCCGCGAGGCGGCGCAGCACGCGCGCATCGCAGACCGTTCGCGACAGCGACCACAGGCCTTGGACGGAGGACGCCATCAGCTTGGCGAGATCGTGCTGCGCGCGGGGCGAGTGCGCCCGGCCGCCGGCGCTTGCCCGAAGCACTTTCTTGAACCCGGCGGCGAGGCGATCATTGTGGGCGCGTACCAGCGCCGCCATTTCCGCATCATGCGGCGCGATCTCCGTCATGGTATTGGCGAACAGGCAACCGGGGCCCGGTAGACCTGCCGCCTCGGATTGCGCGATCTGATATTCCAGAAAAGCCGCGACCTCGCTAAATCCGGCGCCTTCGCGCTCGACCTGCGAAAACGCCGGTGTCACCACCGTCTCGCGATAGCGGTCGAGGCACGCAATGAATAATTCGCGCTTCCCCCCGAACGCCTGGTAGATCGCATGCCGGCTCGCGCCGGTCGCTCGCACCAGATCGTCCATCGAGGTCTGGGAATAGCCGCTCCACCAGAAGCGTGGCAGCGCGCGCGCAACGATCCGCTCCGGCGTGTGCGTCGGCGGGCGGGGCATCCGTTGCTAGGCCCAACCGCCGGCGATCGGCACGACGTGGCCGGTGGCAAAACCGCAATCGCCGATCGCAAAGAACGACACCAGCGCGCCGACCTCCTCCGGTGTTCCCAGCCTGCCGAGCGGGATGTTGCGCTCGATCTTGGCGCGGGCCTTGGGATCGTCGAGCAGCGACGGTGGAAAGTAGGTCGGATTGGCAACGTAATTGGGCGCGATGGCGTTGACGACAATGTGGTGCGGCGCAAGTTCGCGCGACAGCGACAGCATCAGGGCATTGGCCCCGCCGCGTGCCGCCGCATACATCGAGTAGTTGGTCAATCCGCGCAGCGGCGCAGCCGAGGTTATCATCAGGATACGCCCGCCGCCCTGCGCCTTCATGATTTTCGCGGCGGCCTTTGCCAGCGCGAAAGGCCGGATCAGCATCGCCTCGATGCCCTGCCGAAAATCCGACAACTCCGCGTCCTCCAGGCTTGCCCGGATCGCCGGTGCGTCATCGTTGCTGACGACGGCATCGAGTCTTTCATACGCAGCAATGGCGGCCGAGATGATTTCCGAAGCTTCGTCCGCTTCGGTGATGACGGCGCCGGGATGGGCGTCGAGGTAGGCCTTGCGCGCTTCCGCTGTGTCCCGGACCTGCGCGATCACACGCGCGCCGTCGCGCAACAGCCGGTCGACGGACGCCGGCCCAACGTAGCTTGTGGCATTGGTCACGACGACCACAGGCGATCCAGCCAAAGGCGTCCCCCGGAGCTGTCAGTTATCAAACGAGCTGCTTGCGTATAACAGAACGATCATTCTGTTACAAGCCGATCCTCGCGCAACCCTCGTTTGGTTGTTTCCTGGCAGGCGATCCGGGATGCGAAGGCGGCTGATTAGTCACTGTCATCCGCTCCGGCGGTCTTCACCCTCCCCCTCCAGGGGAGGGTGAAGCAGCGTCCCACGCGGAACGACTCAGAACCCCAGCACCATTTTGGCGACGATGTCGCGCTGGATCTCCGAGGAGCCGCCGAAGATGGTGTAGGCGCGGCCATTGAGATATTCGGGGACCACCGGCAGCATCGCCTCGGGGATCCCGGGCGCCTCATTGAGCTTGTAGAACGGGCGCATCGGCTCAACATAGAGACCGTCATTGCCGATCACCTCGACGCCGAGCCGCGTCACCGCCTGGCGGATTTCACTGACGCGCAACTTCAACAGCGACGACACCGCGCCGGGATTTTGCCCGGTCTGCAGCGCCGACAGCACCCGCAGTTCGGTCATTTCCAGCGTGTCGATGTCGACCTCGATCTCGGACATCCGAAGTGCGATATCGGGATCGTCGATGGCGTGGCCGGTCGCCTCGGACGCCGCGAGGTCCGAGACGGTCTTCAACGCCTCGCGCAATTTGGCAGAGGCGATGCCGGAGCCGCGCTCGAACTCCAGCAGGTATTTGCCGTAGGTCCAGCCCTTGCCTTCCTCGCCGACGCGGTTGGCGACGGGCATGCGAACGTCGTCGAAGAACACCTGGTTGACCTCGTGGTCGCCGCCGATGGTCAGGATCGGCCGCGTGGTGATGCCCGGACTGTTCATGTCGATCAGGATAAAGCTGATGCCGTCCTGCTGGCGTGGGGCATCGTTGGTCCGCACCAGCGCGAACATGCGGTTGGCGTGATGCGCATGCGTGGTCCAGATCTTGGTGCCGTTGATGACGTAATGATCGCCGTCGCGCACCGCGCGGGTTTTCAGCGACGCCAGATCGGAGCCCGAGCCCGGCTCCGAATAGCCTTGGCACCAATAGTCCTCGCCGGAAAGAATCCGCGGCAGATAAAAATTCTTCTGCTCTGGCGAGCCGAAGCCGATGATGACCGGGCCAACCATCTTGACGCCCATCACATTGACGGACGGAACGCCGGCGCGGGCGCATTCGGCCTCAAAAATCCAGCGCTGGGCTGGGGTCCAGTCGGGTCCGCCATATTCTACCGGCCATCCCGGTGCGCCCCAACCCTTCCTGTGCAGCGATTTCTGCCAGGCGATGCCGATGTCCGGGTCGGAAAATACCGAGGGCGTCAGCGCCTGCGCGCGCTTCACTTCCGGCGTGAGACTCTCGGCGATGAATTGGCGGACTTCCTGTTCGAAGGCGCGCTCCTCGGCGCTGAAGCTCAGATCCATGTGCGCTCCCTCAGATTTGCGTTGATGCCCGCCCGCCAAGGGCGGCGTGGCGGCGGTAGTGATGGGCGCTGCCGCCGAACATCGTATCGCCGTTTGAAGTAGGAGCCGATGTCGAGCTCTTCGGTGACACCCATGGCGCCGTGAAGCTGGACCGCCTGTTCGGCGACGAAGCGCGCACATTTGCCGATTTTTGCTTTGGCGCCCGACGCCGCGCGTCCCCGTTCGACCGGTTCGGCGTCCAGCATCAGTGCCGCGCGCAGCGCCATCGAGCGCGCTTCGTCGCATTGCATCGCCATGTCGGCGAGCCGGTGGCGGATGACCTGATTGGCTGCCAGCGGCCGGCCGAACTGCTGACGGATTTTTGTGTATTCCAGCGTCATGTCGAACATGATCTGCATGATGCCGACTGCCTCGGCGCCGAGGGCTGCGAGCGCGCGGTCAACCACGCCTTCGATTTTCGGCAGACTGTCGCTGCCGTCGCCGAGCAGCGCGTGGGCGGGCAGGTGAACATCTCTGAGATCGAGATTGCAGGCGCGGCCGCCGCCGAGCCGTGGATAGTCCCGCAGCGCGAGACCGGCAGTCCCCGACGGCACCAGAAACAGACATAATTTACCCTGCGTGCCATCGTCGTTCTCGACGCGCGCCGACACAATGATCTGCTCCGCGGCATTGCCGTCGAGCACCGCGGTCTTGTGACCATCGAGGCGCCAGCCGTCCGGCGTTCTCTTCGCCGTGGTTTTGACCTCGGCGAGATCGAATCGCGCCGCGCGCTCCGAATGCGCGAACGCGAGGATCAGCGAGCCGTCGGCAACCCTGGGAAGGATCGCCTGCTTTTGCGCCTCGCTGCCGCATTCCGATATCAATGCAGCACCGATCACGACGGTGGCGAGATAGGGCTCGGTGACCAGTCCGCGCCCGAAGGCTTCCATCAGGATACCGGTCTCGATCGCGCCGCCGCCGACCCCGCCATAGGCCTCGCCGATCGGCAGCGCCAGCCAGCCGAGGTCGGCGAATTGCTTCCAGATCGCGGCGCTGAAGCCGAGCGGATCGCTCGCGATGCGCTTGCGGTGATCGGCGTCATAGGTCTCGGCGATGAAGCGGTCGACGCTTTCGCGCAGCAGGCGCTGCTCGTCGCTCAAGGTGAGGTCCATGTTGTTATTTCACCACGGCTTGCTTCCTGACCGATGGATGCAGTCCCGCGGGATCGACCACCATGCCAAATTCCTGCAGATTATGCGCATGACATAGCTGATGCAGCGCGAAGGCCTGATCGATCGCGGCGGGCTGGCCCATGACATCGACCGACCGGTTGACAGCCTCTTTTGTCAGTTTCAGCGCGAAAGACGGTTTTGACGCGATCCTCTCGGCCAGCGCCATCGTGAATGAGGAGAGTTCGGCCCTCGGCACCACGTGATTGACCATGCCCAGCCGGTGCGCTTCATCCGCGCTCCAGGCATCGGCAGTGAACAGCAATTCCTTGGCCTTGCGCGGGCCGAGCTCCCAGGGGTGAACGAACCATTCGACGCCGCAAACGCCCATGGTCACCACCGGATCGCAGAACTCCGCATCAGCACTGGCGACGATCAGGTCGCAGGCCCAGGCCAGCATCAGCCCGCCGGCGATGCATTTGCCGTGGACTTCCGCGATTGTCGGCTTTGCCAGATTGCGCCAGCGCCGGGTGATCTGCAGGTAGATCTCCTGCTCACGCGCGAAGCGGCCGTGGGCGTTGGGCTCGGCGAAGCCGCCCCAATTGCCGACGGGGTGAAAATCCACTCCGGCGGCGTTCTTGGCCGTAGGGCGCAGGTCATGCCCGGAGGAGAAATGCGGGCCGTTGCCGGCCAGGATGATGACCTTGACCGTATCGTCCTGCACCGCATCATCGAACGCGGTGTTGAGGTCGTAGGTCATCTGCAGGTTTTGCGCGTTGCGCGCCTCGGGCCGGTTCATCACGATCCGCGCGATGCGCGGTTCCGGCCGTTCCACGATGATGGTTTCGTATGTCAATTGTTCCTCCCGGGATTAACCATGTTGACTATCTCGGCTACTGATAGGCAAGAGCTATCAGCCGCAAAATGCAATCGGCGTCATTCCGGGGCGATGCGGAGCATCGAACTCGGGATCTCGAGATTCCGAGTTCGCGCTTGCGCGCGCGCCCCGAAATGACGAACAAAAAACACAGGCTGCGATATCGTTCTGATAGGCTTGCCTAAAATGATAACGGAGAGATTCCGATGCGCAGATTTTGGACCGTGCTGGCGGCGCTGGCGACGTTGAGCCTGACCAATTGCGGTTACAACGCGATCCAGACCCAGGACGAACAGATCAAGGCAGGCTGGTCCGAAGTCGTGAACCAGTATCAGCGCCGCGCTGACCTCGTGCCCAACCTCGTCAATTCGGTGAAGGGTTTTGCGCAGCAGGAAAAGGACGTGCTTTTGGGGGTGACCAACGCCCGCGCCAAGGTCGGCAGCATCCAGGCGACGCCGGAAGTGCTGAACGATCCCGCGGCATTTCAGAAGTTCCAGGCGGCCCAAGGCGAGCTCTCCAGCGCGCTGTCGCGATTGCTGGTGGTGACCGAAAACTATCCGCAGCTCAAATCCGATACCTTGTTTCGCGACCTGATGTCGCAACTCGAAGGCACCGAAAACCGCATCACGGTGGCGCGCAATCGCTACATCAAGACGGTGCAGGACTACAACGTCACGATACGCTCGTTCCCGACCAACCTGACGGCGATGATGTTCAGCTACAGGGAGAAGCCGAATTTCTCGGTCGAGAACGAAAAGGAAATTTCGACCGCGCCGAAGGTCGATTTCAATCCGGCGCCGGCCGCGCCTTCAAAATAGTTCGACAACCGATCGATCGTGATGAACGTTGCGAGAGCCTCCATTCTTGCGCTGCTCGTGTGCTGGGCTTTTACAGCCCTGGCGGATGTCGCGGTGCCGCCGCTGGTGGGGCGGGTTGTCGACCGGACCGGCACCTTGTCCTCGTCCGAGGTCGATGCCCTGCAGCAAAAAATCAGGGCGTTCGAGGCGAGAAAAGGCAGCCAGATCGCGGTGCTGATTGTGCCGACCACGGCGCCGGAAACCATCGAGCAATACGCGATCCGGGTCGCGGAAGCGTGGAAGGTCGGCCGCAAGAAGATCGATGACGGTGTTCTTCTGGTCATCGCCAAGGATGATCGCAAGCTGCGGATCGAGGTCGGGTATGGGCTCGAGGGGGCGCTGACCGACGTTACCTCCAAGCGCATCATCGATGAAATCATCGTGCCGAGATTCAAGGAAGGCAGTTACACGATCGGCATTTTCGCGGGCGTCGATCGGATCATTCGCGTTGTCGATGGCGAGCCGCTGCCGGCGCCGGTTCGGCCGGCGCAAAATCGCGGTTCCGCCTCGCTCGATTTCGACCCGCTCAATCCGTTCCTCATCATCCCGCTATTGATCTTTGGCGGCATCATGCGAGCCTTTTTGGGCAGGCTGCTCGGCTCGGTCGCAGCCGGCGGCCTGGTAACGGTGCTCGCCTGGTACTTTATCGGCTCGCTGTTCGCGGCGATCCTCGCCGGCGTGATCGTATCGATCTTCACGATGGTCGGCGACAGCATCATGTCGGGTTCGCCGTCGGGCCGTGGACAAGGCGGCTGGTCCGGCGGCGGGTCATATGGTGGCGGCGGCTCGTATTCCGGCGGCGGTAGCAGCGGCAGTTCAAGCGACAGCGGCGGTGGCGGCGGCAGTTTTGGCGGCGGCGGCGCGTCGGGGAGCTGGTAGATATGGGCATCAGGCGCATCGGCAGACATCTGCTCGAGCATCACTGGCGGGTCCGGCGCATTTTTCCCCCAAAGGTGCTGGCTGCGATCGAGCAGGCGATCAAGGCGGGCGAGGCCACGCATTCCGGCCAGGTCCGCTTCGTGGTGGAGGGCGCGCTCGATGGCGGGCCGTTGTTCCGCAATCAGTCGGCGCGGGCGCGGGCGCTGGATATTTTCTCGCATTTGCGGGTCTGGGACACCTCGCACAACAACGGTGTGCTGATCTATCTGCTGCTGGCCGACCGCAAATTCGAAATCGTCGCCGATCGCGGCATCGACGCCAAGGTCGGCTCAGCGGCTTGGGAGAAAATCTGTGTCGCGATGGAAACCGATTTCAGGTCCGGGAATTTCGAGGCGGGTATCGTCAAGGGCATCGAAGTCGTCTCGCGGCACCTGGCGACACATTTTCCCGCGCATGGGCCGGGCCGCAACGAACTGCCGGATGCACCGGTGGTGATTTGAAACTACGTTACTTAATGATTGTCATTCCGGGGCGGGTTGAAAACGCGAACCCGGAATCTCGAGATTCCGGGTCTGGTCCTGCGGACCATCCCGGAATGACGGTAGTAAAACCTACGCCTTCATCGAAGGCCGCTCGCCGACGCGGGCAAAGCAGGCTCCCGGGCCATTCGTCAAACCGCAGACAAGCGTTCAGCCGTCGTCGAGCTTGTTGAGGTCGCGCACCGACTGCATGATTGGCTCGAAATTCGACCGCGCGTCGAGCGCGTCGAACAATTGCGCCGTGTCCGACAACAGCGCGTGCGATCTTTGGATCGCGATCCGGACATCGTCCTGCGGCGTATCGGACAGGCGGCCGTGTCCCGACAGCAGGATTTTCGAATTCAAACCCTTCAGCCGCTGCAGCGACTGAATGTAGTCGCTGATGCTGCCCGATCCGAACACGCCGCCCATCACGCCGCCCGGCATCAGGGTGTCGGCGGCAAACAGCAGTCCCTGGTCCTGGTCGAACAGGCTGATGCAGGCCGAGGTGTGGCCCGGCGTGTACATCACGTTGAGACGGAAGTTGCCGAGGTCGATCAGATTTCCCTCTTCCAGCCAGATATCGATATTGATCGGGACATTCGGCTCGTTGAACATCTTGCGCAGCATCGAGAAGTCATCGCGCAGCATGATCTTGTTGGCGGCGAGACGATGCGCGGCAATGATGGTGCGGCCACCGAGGCGATAGGCGGCGCCGATGTGATCGAGATGCTCGTGGCTCAGGATCAGCATGTCGATCTTGTCCGGCGGACAGCCGAGATGATCGAGGCATTCCAGCAACGCCGGATAATTCGAGGACAGTCCGATGTCGATCATGATGGTGCGCGATTTGCCGCGCACCAGATAGGCGTTCGCGGCGCGGTTCTTGAAGCGGATCTGATAGACGTCCTCGGCCGCCTGAATCAGCGAGCAGACGTCGTTGCTGAGGAGAATGGGAAACTGGGTCGGCTTGCGGTCGCTCATGGGTTCGTCGCTCTGAAGGTGACGGCATTGGACGCGCGCAGCCGCTTACTCAGCGCGTCCATCACCATCAGCGCAAACGCCGGCTGCTGACTGACCAGATACACGAAGCGGGCATGATTGATCCGCATCACCCTGGTGCTGGGTGCGGCGGCGATGGCGGTTGCCGAGCGCGCCGAGCCGTCGATGACGGCCATCTCGCCGAAGAATTCGCCCTTGCCCAGGCTGACGATCACGGTCTTGCTGGCGCCGCTGATCTTGACGATGTCGATCTTGCCGTCGAGCACCACGAACAGCTCGCGCCCGGTCGAGCCTTCCTCGAAAATCACGTCGTCGACGTTAAATTCGTTGATGCATTTTTCGATGGCCATCGAATCCCCGCCTTGTGGCTGGTCAGACGCTCCATGTTAGTCGGGAAATGGAGCCGCGCAAACGATGCATCGGATCCCCAACAGGGATACTGCGGGGCAACATGGATTGGGTCGGAAACCGCGCAGTCCCCTGAAGGGCTGGAAAACGCGCCCGGGGAGTTCCTAAAATTTTTGTAAACCGGCCGCCGGTAACGATTTGGCAAGAAATTAAAGGTTACCAAATGGTCAACTTTTACTGGAGGTTTTGAGCATGAATGAGCAAACGGCCGGGCAGACCAGCGGTGAAGCCGGTTCCCTCGACGCCGGGACGGCTGCTGCCATTGCATCGGATACACCGAGCGCGCCGGTTGCGGCTGCGGCGCGGGAGCAGACGCCAACATCGAGCAATGTCGAACCTCCAAAACTCGTGCTGGAGCAGGCCGGAGCCGGTGAAACCGTCAGGATGGACGCGCCCAGGATTGATATTCCCGGGATCGATACTCCCAGGACGCCAAACCGGACGTACCGCCGCGCGCGGCGGGCAAGCGCTTGACCGTGTCGCCTTCCGACCGCGCGGGCCCGGAACCGGATACCAATCAGAGTTCGGCAATGTTCGGCAAGCGCCGGCTTGCAGGCCTGGCGGCGGTCGTGGCGCTGGCAGCGATAGCGGGCGCGTTGGGTGGCGCAATGGCAACCGCCGGGCTCGGGCGTCTCGTTGCCGGTGACGCCGCGGCCTCAGGCAAACAGGCGCTGGAAGCCTCGATCGCGCGGATCGATGCCGACATCGCGGTGCTCAAGGCCAGCGTCGAACAGACCGCCAAGCTCGGCACCACCCAGTTCAACAAGGCCAGCGACCGCCTCGACAAGGTCGAGAAGGCGCAAGCCGAACCGGCCGCCAAACTCGCCAAGCTCAGCGAGGCCGTCGACAAGCTCCGCGTCGCGCCGGCTGCTTCTGCGGCCGCCGCCGCGGCGCCGGCGGCGGTTGTCGTGACACCCGCGTCCGCCAAGGATGTCACCGGCTCGATTACACCGCCGGCTGCAACGCCCTCGGCAGCGCCCAAGGCCGAGGTGGCGAGGCTGCCGACGGTGGAAGGCTGGGTGCTGCGTGACGTCGCCAACGGCGCCGCCCTGATCGAAGGCCGCCGCGGGATGTTCGAAGTCTATGCCGGCGATCCCGTGCCGGGCCTCGGCCACGTCGACGCCATCCGGCGCCAGGACGGCCACTGGGTGGTCGTGACCAGCAAGGGCCTGATTGTCGCGCGCTGAGGGAAAGAAAGATCGCTTCACTACGACGTGAAGCGATCGGCCGTGCCGTATCCGGATTTGGCGGACAACCCGTCGGCTTTTCGGCTAATTTCCCCAATAAAGCACGTTGCCCGCAAGACGCCTTGAATTGGCGTCTTCGATGCGCGGCGTTGATCGGGAAAAAGGGCCGCGCGTTGCGATTTGTTGTCACGATCCTGGTTTTGCTGTGCAGCGCCATGACTGCGCATGCCGGGCAAACGGGCGCGCTGGAGCGCGGTACCGCGATCATCGATCCCCTGGCCCTGCGCGAGCTCGATCGCGGCAGGCTTGGCCTCGGCGGCGTCATCCCGCCGATACGATCGAGCAATGCACCGCTCACCGACGCCCAGCTGTTCGCACTGCCTTCGATGGCTCCGGTCCGCAAGGCGCTGGATGACGAGTTCGATCGTTACATCGCCAATCACAAGGCCAACCTCGCCAATGAGACCATCGGCGCCGGAACATCCTATGACTTCCAGCTGTTCGATCGCGCGCTGTTTGATAACCCCGATGCCCGCTTCGTGCTGGCGGGGATCGTCAACCGGATGGACCGGGCCTATCTCGATGCGGAGAAGTGCGGTGAGATCAGGCTGATCTATCGTCTGACCCGGACGGACGCGCCGCAGACCGGCGAACTGGCGGCCTCGCCGCGGCTGCCGATGACGCTCAACGTGGTGCTGAAGGCCAAAACCGATAACAACGCGATCAACGGCGGCGGCGCCAGGATCACCTGTTCCGAGATCGCGCGGCGATGGCTCGCCGCCGGCGAGTCTTCGCTGAAGGGCGCCGAGCTTGCGGAAAAACTGATGTCGAAGGATGGCCCGCTGGATTTGATCGGACCTGAAAATATCGACCGCATCGAGACCAATCTGCAGATCGCGCATGCGCCGAAGTCGGCGGTGCGCGATTTCCGCACCGACTATCTGATGAAGGTGTTCAATTACAACGCCAAGACGCAAGCGTTCGAGGATGCGCCGCTGGAAAACCAGATCGATCGCGAGCGGATTTTAGCCGATGAAGCGCTCAAGCGCGACTTCAAGGCGTGGCTGCTCGATCCGAAGAACATCACGGAGCTCGATCGCGGCACCATACTGGTTCCGGAGAAATTTCTCAGCCACCGCGCTGTCGCCGCGACGCCGGTCGGGTTTGCGCCATCGAGCCTGCAGCCGGCCTTCGGCCTGGTGCAGGGCGACGGCGTAACGGCCGATCCGGTCTTCCGGGAAAGCGATGTGGTCGCGGCCTTGAAGAAGACGGTGGAAAGCGGCGTGACGTTGCAGAACATCCGTTCACTTGCGGGCTTTGAGCGCCGGCTCAACGACATCAGCTGCTCGGGATGCCACCAGACCCGCGGCATCGGCGGCTTTCATTTCCCCGGCGTCGACTGGATGGCGACCCATCCTTCCAATTCAACCGTGGTGCCGGCATCGCCGCATTTCTTCGGCGACCAGATCCGCCGCCGCGATATCCTGACCGCGTTGCGCGACGGCAGGCGGGCGGATTTCTCGCGCGGGTTCTCCAGCCGTCCGCGATTGCGCAGCAGTACCGAGCTTGCCGGCACCGAGTATGAGGATGGCTGGGGCGCGCTGTGCTATCAGCAGAAGCCCAACGCCGCCGACAATGACAAGAGCTTCCGGTCGTGGACCTGCGCCGAGGGGCTCGCCTGCCAATCCGTCGACAAGGCGTCGCGAATGGGGATGTGCTTTGTGCGGGAGCGCTAGCCGCATCGGTTGCGGAGCGGGCTTTTCCGCAGATTGACAGTAGGCTCACCAGTCGTGTTTCATCCCCGCAACCGCCTGACAGAGCGCGCCGGGAGCAGACATGGACGACATCATCATCGTCGGCGCCGGCATCGGCGGGCTGACCCTCGGGCTCGCATTACAGGCGGCCGGAATTCCCTGCCGTATATTTGAATCCGCCGCCGAGATCAGGCCGATCGGGGTCGGCATCAATCTGCTGCCGCATGCCACCAGGGAGCTTGCCGCGCTTGGGCTGGAAACGGCGCTGGCGCGGGTCGCGATCGCCACTCAGGATGCAACCTTCTTCAATCGCTTCGGCCAGCTGATCTATCGGGAGCCGCTCGGGCGGGCGGCCGGCTACGACGATCCGCAATTTTCCATTCATCGTGGCGATCTGCAGTTGGTCCTGCTCGATGCCTTCCGCGTGCGCGCCGGGAGCGACCGCTTGCTGAGCGGCCATCATTGCGTCGCCGTCGAACAGGATGACGCCGGCGTCAGCGTGCATTTTTCGGATAAGCCGGGCGGGGCCATCAGCCGCAATGTGCGCGGCCGCGTGGCGATCGCCTGCGACGGCATCAATTCCGCGATCCGCAAGCAGTTTTTCCCGGACGAAGGCGAGCCGCGCTATTCCGGCGTCAACATGTGGCGCGGGGTGACGCGATGGAAACCCATGTTGTCTGGCGCCAGCATGGTGCGCGCAGGCTGGCTGTCGCACGGCAAGATGGTGATCTATCCGATCCGCGCGGCCGCAGCCGACGGTCTTCAGCTCATCAACTGGGTCGCCGAAATCGAGACGCCGACCTACCGCCAGCGCGACTGGAACCGGGCAGGCCAAATCGAGGACTTCATCGGCGCGTTCGCCGACTGGCATTTCGACTGGCTCGACGTGCCGGCGTTTATCCGCGCCGCCGACAGCGTGCTGGAATTTCCGATGGTTGATCAGGACCCGCTGCCGCGCTGGAGCTTTGGGCTGATCACCCTGCTCGGCGACGCCGCGCATCCGATGGTGCCGCGCGGCTCCAACGGCGCCGGGCAAGCGATTTTGGATGCGCGGGCGCTGGTCTCGGCGCTGCTCGAAGACGGCGTCTCCGCTGCCGCACTCGCCGCGTATGAGAAGCAGCGCCTCAAGGCCACCGCGCGCATCGTTCTGACCAACCGCACCAATCCGCCCGACGCGATCCTGCGCGAGGTGTTCCAGCGCACCAACGATCGGCCGTTCGGTCGAATAGACGATGTGATCAGCCGTGACGAGCTGATCGCGCTGTCCGAAGGCTACAAGCGGATCGCCGGCTATTCCAGGGATGCCTTGCGCACCTGACGGCGCGAGCTATCCTGCGCTCTCGCCGAATTTGTTTTGCGTGGAGAATACCGCTCGACAAGAACCCGCGGATCTGACGTTTCAGGGGAAGGGGACAATGATGGCCATGTCTCGGGCTCAACTCGGCGCAATGCCGGTCGATGTCGTGCATTTCATCGACCGGCAACCGGTCGGCGGATTTCAGGTTAAGTTGCTGCTGACCTGCGCGGCGGTGCTGTTCCTCGACGGCTTCGACACCCAGGCGATCGGCTATGTCGCGCCGGCGCTTGCGAAGGAATGGGGTCTGACCAAGGGCGCGCTCGGCCCGGTGTTCAGCGCCGGCCTGTTCGGGCTGATGATCGGCGCGCTCGTGTTCGGGCCCCTGGCCGACCGCATCGGGCGCAAGAAGATCATCATCTTCTCGACGCTGGCGTTCGGCATCGGCATGCTTGCGACTTCCCTTGTTCAGGATGCCAACGCGCTGCTCACGATCCGGTTTCTGACCGGCCTTGGGCTTGGCGGCGCGATGCCGAATGCGGTCGCCTTGACGTCCGAGTTCAGCCCGCATCGGCGGCGCGCCACTATGGTGATGATCATGTTCTGCGGCTTCTCGGTGGGAGCAGCACTTGGCGGCCTTCTCGCCGCCGCCCTGATTCCGCAATTCGGCTGGCGCGCGGTGTTTGTCGTTGGCGGCACCGCGCCGCTGCTGCTGGTCCCGATCCTGGCGCTGCGGCTGCCGGAATCGGTGCGGTTCCTCGCGCTCACCGGGCGGGCGCATGAACGGGTGGCCGAGTTGCTCGGTTTCATCAGCCCCAAGGCGGCGTTCGCCCCGGGGACGCAATTCGTCGTGCATGAACCGGGACTGGCTGGAATTCCGGTGCTGCATCTTTTCCGGGATGGCCGAACCGTGGTCACGCTGCTGCTGTGGGTGGTGTTCTTCATGAGCCTGCTCGATCTCTATTTCCTGTCGAACTGGCTGCCGACCGTTCTCAACGACCTCGGCGCCTCGGTATCGGCGGCAGCGGTGATCGGATCGATGCTGCAGGTCGGCGGCGTGGTCGGAACCTTTGCGCTCGGCAGCATCATCGACCGGTTTTCGTTCCGCGCGCTGGCGCTGGTGTATTTCATCGCGGTGTTCGCGGTCGGCGCCATTGGCCAACTCGGGCACTCCGTCATTTTCGTCACCATGGCGATCTTCGCCGCCGGATTTTGCATTGTCGGCGGCCAGATCGCGGCCAACGCGCTGGCGGCGACGTTCTATCCGACATCGGTCAGGGCCACCGGCGTCGGCTGGGCGCTGGGGATCGGCCGGGTCGGCTCGATCATCGGGCCACTGGTCGGCGGCGCGCTGCTGGTCATGCGATGGAGCACCGGGTCGGTGTTTCTGGCGGCGGCCGCTGCCGCGCTATGCGCGGCGCTGGCGGCGTTTTCCTTGAGCCGGCGCGCGGGCATGGCAGGAAGCGGCAAGCAAGCCGCCCATCGGCCGGATCAGTTCGAGGCCGACTTGCATTCGTCGACCACGGCCGGGGCGTAGGCTGCATCAGCAAAGGCTGCAGACGGGAGGGCGGGGCGATGAGCGAGGCCGAGGATCAGCATCGAGGACTCATGGTTCTCCCGGCGATGCGAAGCATCGTCCGGAGACGGCGCATTCGCGCCTCCTCACCATGAGGGTTAATGACGCAGTCAGAGCCGCAGGCGTGAGCCGATCTCACATATAATGCGTGAGGCGTTTGCCCGGCAGCAGGTCGTAGGGCGACCGCCAGCCGGGCAGGCTTGCGACGCGGTCGAGCCAGGCCCGCACTGCCGGATGGCTCACCGCAAAATCATATCCGGTTTCGTCGCTTGGATAAGACAGATACGCGATCATCGAAAAATCGGCCACCGTCGGCCGGTCCCCGATCGCGAACGCGCATCGCTGCAAATGTTGCTCCAGAATCCCCAGGTAGTCGTCGATCCGATTGCGGAAAAACGCCAACACCTGCGGATCGGGAGCCGGCGTGAACGTCCTTTGATAGCGATAGGTCGCCATGTAGCCGGTCAGCTTGTGATTGTCCCAGAACAGCCAGCGCAACAGTTCGAACTGCTGCTGTTGGTTCTCGCCACCGAACCGACCGTAGTGCTGGGCAAGCTTCAACAGGATCGGCGCGGTCTGCGTGAGGCGCACGCCATCCTCCTCCAACACCGGAATTTCGCCCATCGCGTTGACGCTTTCCCGCCATTCCGCCTTTCGCGTGATGCCGCCGCCGAAGTCGGTCCACACCGGCTCGAACGCCTGGCCGCAGAGCGTAAGCATCAACGCCAGCTTGTAGCTGTTGCCCGATTCCGGGAAATAATGCAGCCGGTAGGTGGACATCGCCAATCTCCAAGGGTACGATACGTTTAACTCTTAAAAAAGAACATTTGTTCTGGTAGGTAAACCTGCCCTGGCGACGATTGTCAACATGACTGCTGAACGTGAACGCAAGAGCAGCGAGCGCGAACGCCCGCTGATGGAGGCAACCCTTCGCATCATCGGCCGGCACGGGCTCGACGGCGTGACGCACCGGGCGGTCGCGGCCGAGGCCGCAATGTCGGTCGGGGCGGTCACGCATCATTTCGGGACGCACGACGTGCTGGTGGACGGGGCGCTTCGCTTCGCCTTGACCCGCGAAGTCGGTCGCTTGCGTGCGCTGGCTGTCAGTTTGCAGAGCAAGGCGTTCGACGCGGAAGCCTGGGTCGAGGCGCTGGTCGGCTGGTATTCGAAGCAGCTCAGGACCCAGGCTGAGACGCATATTGCCTGCTACGAGGCATTTCTGGCCGCGGCCAGGAGCACTCGTCACCGGCCCATCGTCGACGAGTGGTTCGAGACCTGGCGGCAAAGCGCCGGGCTCGCGTTGAGGGCCGCCGGATCGTCCAATCCTCGCGGCCATGCTGATCTGTTTGTCTCGGCCTTGATCGGCATTTTGTTGCAACAGTTGGCGGTGCCGCGCGGAAATTTCCGGCGTGAGGCGAAAGCCGCGTTGCTGGAACTGGTCCGCAGTTTGATCGCGAAGAAGCAGCGATCACGCCACCGCGCCTGATGCCCGCAATTTTTGGATCGCGGCCTCGTCATAGCCGGCGGCGCGAAGAATCTCGTCGCTGTGCTCGCCGATGTCGGGGGCTCGCCGCGGCTGCACCTTCTTGCTGCCGTCGACCCAGATCGGACTGTTGATGGTCAGCATGGTGTCGTTCTCGAACGGCACCAGCACCTCGTTCTCGATCATCTGCTTGTCGTTGGGGATGTCGTCGAGGATGCCGACCACGCCGAACACCAGCCCGTTGCCGTCGAGTATCCCGCGCCATTCCGCGAGATCCCTGGTGGCAAAGATCTCATCGAAGATTTTGATCAGCTCCACCGACCGCGCATGGCGCCCGGCCTTGGTGTCAAATTCGGGATCGCTGATATGGTTCTCGAGCCCGAGGCAGCGGGCGAGCGCCGGCCACTGCCGCTCCTCGTTGAGCAGGGAAAGCATGATCCAGCGGCCGTCCCGGCATTTATAGTGGTTGGTGAGCGCGTTCAGCGCGTGCTCGCGGGAACGCCGCCGCGCAAATTTCGCACCGCATAATTTGGCCTGCGCCAGCACGCTGCTGGCCCAGACGCCGTTGGCCATCAG
>WNFW01002727.1_pt1 | contig 16439 bp, 13 predicted proteins | sample 5400131 | NCBI WGS metagenome assembly WNFW01 (sample SAMN13153362, study PRJNA577476) | soil metagenome | isolation source: 20 cm soil or saprolite under grassland replicate 1 | place: USA:California | collected 2016-06-15 | reverse complement strand
TTACCGATCGCAGGGGTACCCCGACCGCAACCTCGAGTACCTCACCTACCAGACGCTGGTCGGAGCCTGGCCGCTCAATGCCGAGCGGCTCGCGCAATTTCTCCAGAAGGCGGCGCGCGAGGCCAAGGTGCACACCGCCTGGGTGGATCCCGTCACGACCTACGAGGACGCCGTCGCGCAGTTCGCGGCGAGCATCCTCACTGACGCGGAGTTCACCAGCGACCTCGAGTCGTTCCTGGGCCGGAACCAGCTCGTCGCCAGGGGACGCGTCACCTCGCTGGCGCAGACGGCGCTCCTGCTCACGTGCCCCGGAATACCGGATCTCTACCAGGGGTCCGAGCTGTGGAACCTCACCCTGGTCGACCCCGACAACCGAGCGCCGATCGACTACGAGGTGCGACAGAGCCGGCTGGAAACGGTGGACGGTCTCGACGCCGCCGGAGTGCAGGCTATGGCCGACGAGGGCGCGCCCAAGCTGTGGCTGATCGGTCGACTTCTCCGCGAGCGGGAACGCCGGCCGGAACTGTTCGCCAGTCGCGTATACACCCCCCTCTACGCAAGGGGTGCCAAGGCCCGCCATGCCGTCTGCTTCAGGCGTGAGTCGCTGCTCGTCGCGGTACCGCGCCTCGTGGCATCGCTCGGCGGCGACTGGGCAGACACCGAGCTCGATCTGCCGGACGGATCGTGGACGAACATCCTCACGGAACAGCACGTGCAGGGCGGGCATGCCGCCGCAATCGGCGATCTGCTCGAAGACTTCCCAGTCGCGGTGATGACTCGCGAAGACTTGTGACACATCGCTTCGCCGTGTGGGCGCCCGACAGGCAACGCGTGGATCTCATTCTTGGGAGCCTGCGCATCGCGATGACCCGCGGCGAGGGCGGCTGGTGGACGGCGTCCGACGTCGACGCCGCCCCGGGAGCGCGGTACGGCTTTGCGCTCGACAACGGGGAGACCCGCCCGGATCCTCGTTCCGCCTTCCAGCCCGACGGAGTCTTCGGGCTCGCCGCAGTCGTCGATCACAACGCCTACCGATGGTCCGACTCCGGCTGGAAAGGACGGCCGCTCGCGGGATCGATCATCTACGAGCTGCACGTGGGCACCTTCTCACCGCAGGGGACATTCGACGGAGCAATCGAACGCCTGCCGCACCTTGCGCAGCTCGGCGTCGATATGGTCGAGCTGATGCCGGTGGCCGAGTTCTCCGGCAGCCGTGGCTGGGGATATGACGGCGTCGACCTCTTCGCGCCACATCACGTATACGGAGGGCCGGACGGCTTGAAGCGGTTCGTCGACGCCTGCCACGAGGCGGGCCTGGCTGTGGTCCTGGATGTCGTTTACAACCATCTCGGGCCGGCCGGCAACTTCCTGACGGAGTTCGGGCCCTACTTCAGCGAGCGACACCGGACTTTCTGGGGCGAGACGCTCAACTTCGACGGCGAGGCGAGCAATGAGGTTCGCGCGTTCGTGCTGGAGAACGCGGCGATGTGGATTCGCGACTACCACATCGACGGGCTCCGGCTGGACGCGATCCAGGCCATCGCCGACGAATCGTCGGTCCATGTGCTGGAGGCGATTCCAGAGGAGGTTCACCGGTTGGGCGCCAAGCTCGGGCGGTCCACCGTCGTGATCGCGGAGTCAAACCTCAACGAGCCGCGGTTGGTCCGCGGGCGTGATGAGCATGGCTACGGCCTCGACGCGGCCTGGGCGGACGACTGGCATCACGCCGTGCACGCCGTGATGAGCGGCGAGCGGGCAGGCTACTACGCCGATTTCGGCTCGCTGGAGCAGCTCGGCAAGGCGCTCCGCCAGGCCTGGGTCTTCGACGGAGCGTGGTCGGGGCGTCGCAAGAGGTTCCACGGCCAGTCGCCGGCCGGGCTTGCCCCGCAGACCTTCGTGATCGCCATCCAGAATCACGATCAGGTCGGTAATCGCGCCCTCGGGGATCGCCTGGCGGCGCTGGTCGACCAGGCGCGCTTGAAGATCGCGGCCGCCCTCCTGCTGACCTCGCCGTTCACGCCGCTGCTGTTCCAGGGAGAGGAGTGGGCCGCGAGCACGCCGTTTCAGTACTTCACAGACCACGCCGACCGGGAGCTCGGTCGGGCGGTGTCAGAGGGACGCCGCCGCGAGTTCGAGGCGTTCGGGTGGCGGTCCGAGGTCGTCCCCGATCCACAGGACCGTGCGACGTTCGAGCGATCGAGGCTCAGGTGGGAGGAGGTCGACGAGGATGCCCACGCCGAGATGCTCGACTGGTACCGCTCCCTGATCGGGCTGCGGCGACGCCTGCCACCGGCCAAAACCATGTCCGTCGAGGTCGACGAAAACGCGGACCGAATCTCGTTCGCCCGCGACGGTCTGATGGTCCGCGTCAACCTCGGACGGAGCGACTGGCAGCTCGAGATTGCCGAGCACGACCGGCTCGCGTTGGCCTCTGATCCGTCCATCCGACAAGACGGCGGGACGGTGTATCTGCCGCCCTCGAGCGTCGCGATCGTGGAAACTGAGCTCTCTGTTGGCTGAGAACCTGCCCGAGATCTGGCCCGGCCGCGCGTATCCGCTGGGCGCGACGTTTGACGGCAACGGCACGAACTTTGCGCTGTTCAGCGAGGTCGCCGAGAAAGTCGAGCTGTGCCTCTTCGACGAACAGGGTGCGGAGCTCAGGTTGCCGCTCGAGGAGGTCGACGCCTTCTCGTGGCACGCCTACGTGCCGCACATGGGCCCAGGGCAGCGCTATGGCTACCGCGTCCACGGCCCGAACGCGCCCGAGCACGGGGTGAGGTGCAACCCGAGCAAGCTGCTGCTCGACCCCTACGCGCGGGCGATCGAAGGCGAGGTCCGCTGGGACCCAGCATGCTACGGCTACAACCTCGGCGACGAGGGCTCGGTGAACGAGGCGGACAGCGCGCCGTTCGTATACCGCTCGGTGGTGCAGCACCCGCACTTCGACTGGGGAGGCGACCGGCGCCCCGATACACCGCTGCACGAGACGGTCATCTACGAGGCGCACGTCAAGGGCATGACGAAGTGCCACCCGGACGTGCCCGAGAATCAGCGCGGCACTTACGCCGGCCTGGCGCACCCGGCGATCGTGCAGCACCTCGTCTCGCTGGGCGTCACCGCGGTCGAGCTCATGCCGGTGCATCAGTTCGTGCACGACCATCGCCTGGTCGAGCATGGCCTGCGCAACTACTGGGGCTACAACACGATCGGCTTCTTTGCACCGCACAACGAGTACGCGAGCAGCGGCCATCGCGGGGAGCAGGTCAACGAGTTCAAGTGGATGGTCCGCACGCTGCACGAGGCTGGGATCGAGGTCATCCTCGACGTCGTCTACAACCACACCGCGGAGGGCAATCATCTTGGTCCGACCCTCTGCTTCAGGGGCATCGACAACCGCGCGTACTACAGGCTCGTGCGAGAAAGCCCGCAGTACTACTACGACACGACGGGGACTGGAAACAGCCTCAACGTCGCGCACCCTCACACCCTGCAGCTGATCATGGATTCCCTCCGCTATTGGGTCACCGAGATGCACGTCGACGGTTTTCGGTTCGACCTCGCGGCGGCGCTTGCGCGCGAGTTTCACGAGGTGGACAGGCTCTCGACCTTCTTCGACCTGATCCAGCAGGACCCGGTCGTGAACCGCGTGAAGCTCATCGCCGAGCCCTGGGACATCGGCGAAGGCGGCTACCAGGTTGGCAACTTCCCTGCGCTTTGGTCGGAGTGGAACGGGAGGTATCGCGACGCGGTGCGCGACTTCTGGCGCGGCGAGCCCTCCACCGTCGGCGAGCTGGCTTTCAGGCTGACGGGCAGCTCAGACCTCTACCAGAGCGACACCCGGCGTCCCGCGGCGAGCATCAACTTCGTCACGGCCCACGACGGCTTCCCCCTGCGCGACCTCGTCTCCTACAACGAGAAGCACAACGAGGCGAACGGGGAGGGCAACGCCGACGGCGAATCGCACAACCGGTCGTGGAACTGCGGCGCCGAAGGGGACACCGACGACCCCGTGATACTGAAGCGTCGATCGCAGCAGCAGCGCAATTTGCTGGCGACGCTGTTCCTGGCCCAGGGCGTGCCGATGATGCTCATGGGCGACGAGATGGGCCGTACGCAGAAAGGAAACAACAATGGCTACTGCCAGGACAGCGAGATCTCGTGGGTCAACTGGTCCGAGATCGACCAGCCGCTCCTGGATTACGTTCGCTGGCTCATCAGGTTTCGGCGCGAGCATGCGGTGTTCCGGCGGCGCCGTTTTTTCCAGGGCCGGCCGATCCGCGGCGCGGTTGACATCGGGTGGTTCAAGCCGCTCACGGCACGCCCGCTCGCTCGGCGTTTTTCTCAACGGCAAGGCGATCCCGGGCCACGATGGACGCGGCCAGCAGATCAGCGATGACTCGTTCCTGCTGCTGTTCAACGGGCACTCGCGAGCGGTGTACTGGTCGCTGCCCAAGGAGTTCGGCGGCCCCTGGCAGCTGGTCCTCGACACGGACAAGTCAGCGCCCGACGCGGAGCCCGGCGAGGTGCCGGACCGGGTGCTCACCCGCGCGCGCACCGTAGTTGTCCTGCGCTCCAACTCGTAGGCGAGCACCTGCTCCATTCCGACCGTCTTTGCGCAAACTGGCGTTACCGACCAGCGTATTGCGCGCGTTCGGCGCAAAAAGTGGGGAACGATGCTGCCAGAAAACGCTACGGGTAGCTCACGACGGTGACCGGGACGTCGGGGTTGGCGATCGTCGATGAGCCGCCGACGTCGTTGACGACATGCAGGATCCCGCCCTTGCCATGCGACGGGTCGAGGAAGATTGTCAGGAGGCCGCGAAGGCTCCCCGCGGGAAGGGTCGCCGACACCTCGAAAGCGCGCTCGGCGAAGATGTCGAGGCCCTGGTTGAAGAACGAGTAGCTCCCCATGCCGTAGCCGCGGAAGCTGGTCACGGTCGGAGCGATCTTGAAAGCGGCCCAGCCATTGACACCGGGCGCCTCCATCCACGCCGCCTGGCTTGGCGGGTCGTACGGCATCTCGTTCTGGAAGAAGACGTCGGTGCCGCCATTGCCGTTCCAGATCACCTCGTACTTCTGGAAGTGCTCGACGAACAACCCGTAGGCGGTCACGTTGTCACCGTTGACGACCACACCTGTATCCGCCGTGTTGCCAGTCCAACCGACACCGTTGCCATGGTCAGCGCGCCACGCCCAGATGTCGTCGAGGATGACGTTGCTGCTGTTCACGACAAGGCTGGTGGTCGCCTTGCCCGCGGCCGCTCCGCCGATCCGGAAGAAGACGTCATGCAGGGACGTCGGGTCGGAGACTTCATTGTCGCTGCGCGCGTGGCCGGTTCCCACCTGCAGCAGGACAGAAGAGTTGGTCGCGCCGGCGTCGAAGATGATGCCCGCGATGAGGATGCCCTTTGCGTTTGCCGTCGTCATCGATGCATTGCCGTTCGTCGGGATCAGCGTCGGAAAGCCGAGTCCGAGCACGACGCTGTCGGGTCGCGTGACGTCGATGCTCTGGTCGAGGTGATAGACGCCCGGCGTCAGGAGAAGATTCCTGCCGCGGTGGATCGCGTCGTTGATCGTGGCCGCGGAGTCGGACGGCGACGCAATGAAGAACCGGTCGATCGGGATGGAGAAGCCGGGCGTCCCGCCGCTTCCCCAGCTGACCCCGGACGAGTCGTGCTGGACGGACGGCACGAAGACATTGAAGGCGCCGGCCGAATCCACATAGAGGTAAGGCGCCTCCCGCGTCACCGGGCTCGTGGCCAGCACGGTGTACGGCGGGTTGGGAAAGCTCTGGGCAGGAGCGCCGACCACGCCTGAGAACACCTGGTTCCACACCGCGTTGGTCCACTGGTCGACCCTGCTGTTGCGCGTGATCCACTGCTGCTGCGAGCCGTTGACGACCACGCTGCCGTCAAACGCTGAATCCGCGATGAACCCGCCGCTTGCGAACGAAGGTTGGGTGCAGTAGTCCATCAGCGTCGCAAATCCGTTCACCTGGACCCTGCGCATGGGCGCAGCCTGCGACACGGCCCAGAACTCGCCGTTGTAGCAGCCGAAGTTCGGCGTGTTGACGTTGATGGTGAGGTTCGCGAGCGACCGCCAGAAGTTGTTGAGCGCTGTGCAGCTGCCGCCCGAGCACTGGTTGCGCACGTAGACGGAGCCGTTGATCACCACGTCCGCCGGCGAGAGGCCCAGGCCGGCGACGGCCGTGTAGTAACCAACTTGAAAGTTGAGTGGGTTGGTCGATGTGCCGTACGTACCCGGCTCGAACAGCAGCGCGTAGCGCTGCGCGCCGAACTGGTTGGAGACCTGCTGGGCGGCGACGGCATTCACGGCCGCCTGGATCTCGCTCTGCGCCATGCCCGGACTGAAGATCAGCACGTTGGGCCCGAGGTTGGGTTTCGCGGGCGGCGCCGCCGACACACTGCTCGGCAGCAATCCGAGAGCGATCACCGCGCCGGCCGCAGCAACGATCCGCTTGTCGACCCTCATCTGAACTTCTCCTCCGCCAGCCGTTACCCCCGGGGCCGGGTCAGAGCCCGGCGCCAAGCTCCGATCATCGCAAACCTGGCGACCGATGCGCGGGTCAGAAATTTGCTGTGATCAGCGGTCGAGCTCCGTCCGGACGTAATCGAGGAACTGGTTGCGCGGGGTATCGTGCGAGAAGGTCTGGAACGAGAACAGCTGAGCGTCGGCGAGGAATTCGCTCTTCGCGGCCTCCAGGCGCCGGCTCAACGTCCTCTCGTGCGCGCCGCGTTTTTCCGCCTGCCGCCGCAATACCCCTGCGCGCCGCTCGGCGGCCGAGACCTGCCTCGACTTCGTGAAGCTGAGGACAAGAACGCCCAGCCACACCATCATGCTGGTGAACACGGTCAGGGACAAAGCCTCGAGAACGGCCGACAGCCCGTCTCCCGCGGTGACCCACAGGAACCAGTAGCGAAGGGCGCCGATCGAAAGGAGCCCCATGGTCAAGGCTGCGATGGTCACGGCGCGCGGCCAACCGTGCTTGTAGTGCGTGACGGCCCACATGCCGGCGGCGAGCGCACCGATTATGACCGCGGTGATTCCCCACGTGGGCACCGCGTCAAGGCCAAACGTCTGGGCGGCCAGGTTCGCCGGCAGCGCGTCCAGCGTCACGAACAGTGTGGCCAGGAAGATTCCTAAGCCAAAGCTGAGTCTGTGGTGGCGGTGCTCCTCGTGCTGGCGAGCCTTTCTGCCAGCATCGAGCTCGGCCTCCGCCGCCTTCGCGTGCAGGCTGTCACGCTCGTGGCCAACCGCGCGAAGTAGCTGCGCGTCAGCCTTGAGGTCCTGGAAATCTCGCGCGACGCGCGGTTTCGCGAGGAAATCGCGCATGGTTCCGACGTATCCATCGGCCGCGCCCAGCTCGCGCGGTGACGGCGCTCCGATCCTCTCGATCGACTGCATGTGTCCCTCCTGTTACTGACCTGGTGCCTGGTGGTTGACGACCTGCGCGAGCTGCAGCTTGGTGAGCGCTGGGTCGAGCGCGCTGACCGACGCCGCTCCCGCATTTGTGCCCGCCGAAGTCCACGCCGCGGCGGCCTTCGAGTCCGCAAGGTTGGCGATCACGAGGTTGACGTCGGCGAAGCTGCGCGGCGCGAGCACTCCGGGGCCGCTCTCCGCGCCGCCCAGAAGAAGAAGCAGGCGCCGACCTTGAAGACCGCTCAGAGTCGCCAACCCGGCGACCAACGAGGCGGTCATGATCTGCTGGTTCGGAGCGCGAGCCACAGGCAACTGCGCAGCGGCCTTTTTGCCCAGCTCCTCCACGACCTGCTGCTGCCAGGGCCCAAGGCTCTTGTCGGCCTCAGCACGCCACGCGGCTATCCGGGCCGCGTTGGTCGCGTTATCCGAGGCCACCGTCCGGTTGTACTGGGCGCGCTGGAAGTCGGTTGGGTTGCTCGGCTCGCGCGGCAGGCGGATGAGGTTGGGCCGGGGGGGTCCGGCGGGCGCCCGAGAGACGAGCAGCAGGGCACCCTGGGCCGCGCCGTCCGGGATCATCACCTGCTCGTTCGGGTGAATCAGCTTCCAGTTCCGGCCGGACAGCGGGCCGAGCTGCGGATTGGCGGCCTCGAGGGCGGCCAGGGAGACGTTGTGCCCGGACGCGATCTTGCTCAGGCTGTCGCCCGAGCGCACCACGTATGACTGCCCGTACGAAGGCTGCAGGATCATCACCACCACCGCCTCGCCCGGGGTCGCGGTGGTGCGGATGACGTCCTGGAGCTGATGCAGCTCGCCCGCCATGCGGCCCGAGGAGGGGTCGACCAGGGCGACCAGGGCGAGGGCCGGAGGCGGCGAGTAGACCTCCGAGTTCGACAGCCCGCCCTGTCCGCAGGCAGCCGACGAGATGGCGAGAAGAGCGATGAGCGGGCGAACCCAGCCCGCCGGCCGGCTGCGAGATCCCTGCCCAGGACGCGTTAGCGAGCTCATCCCTCCATCCGGCTTTGCAGTCGTTTACACACGACGGCTCTACCAAAGGGTCAACGCGCCGTCCCGCCTCCGTACGCAAACCCTGGAATTCGCTCCACGGATGGGCCCCGCAATAACTCACACGCGATTCCAAGCCTGTTTTGAGCCTTGAAGCAGAGCATGGTCATGGGCCAACGCAAGAGTTCAAGACCCATCGCGTTCGGAGTAGCACAGCAGCGCGGATCGAGTCACAGGGGGACGTCGTATGAGCACACGGCATACGCACGCGTACACCGCAATTCCGCCGACCGACACATTCGTCACGCTTGCGCGCGCAGAAAACAGTCCAGACCGCGGCTCGGGTTATGGAAGGCACGCTGTCTGGTTTTTCCGGGCGCTTCTCCTCATCCCCTTCGCGCTCATGGCACCAGAGGTGATCTCCGCGATCATGGGGCAACCCGACGGCATCGCCAACATCTCCGCCTCGGTCGCCGACGTGCTTGGCACGTCCACGTTTCTGATCTTCATCATGATGCTGGCCGTCACGCCCCTCTACACGACGACGGGGTGGAGATGGCACGTCATCCTGCGTCGCGATTACGGGATCGCGATGTTCTTCGCCGCCGCAACCGACATCACGCTCGCGGCGGCGACAACGGGCGATACATTTCCGGGCTCGCCGCTGACGCGCGTTGGGGGACACACGTTTCTCGTCGCCGGCACGCTGGCCACGCTTCTGCTGGTCCCGCTTGTCCTGACCGCCAACAAGCGCGCTCAGCGATGGCTCGGCAGGCACTGGAAGTCGGTCCAGCGGCTGACCTACGTCGTGTGGGGGACCGTCCTCGTCCACCTCTTCCTCCTCTTCGGGCTCTCGACCATCTTTCTCTACGCCCTGGCCGTCAGCGCCCCGCTCGCCTTGCTTCGCATGCCATTCGTCCGGCGCTGGTGGGACGCCTCAAGGCGTACGCATTCGCATCGGGCGCTGCGAGCAGTCGCGGGGATTGCCCTGATCGCAGCCTTCGCCGTGGGCTACGTGCCATTGGCGCAGGAGCTGGCAGTCAAGGGGTCCGCCGCGTTTGTCCAGAGTCCTGCCCGTGACTGACCAACCCGCGCGACGGCGCGGCGCGAAGCGGTGGATGGACTCCGTCACGATCGTTTGCGTATCGATCGCGATCGCGATCGGCACCAGCCAGCTCGTGAACGGGGGTTTGCAGGAGTTTCTCACCCGACCCGCCGGCGTGGGAGCCACGCCTTCCGAGGGCGAGACCGCCGCGAACCCTGACACGGCACCACCGCCGCCGGCCGTGCAGAACGCCCCGACCCAGCCCACTCCTTCTCCCCCCACCGACAGGCACCGGCATACGCACAGCCACGGCTAGGCGTCGGGCCATCGCCGCTCTGCTGGTCGCGCTTGGGTTCTATGCCTTGAGCGACATCCTGCTGTGGCAGCGGATCTTTGAGGCCAACGGACTCTGGATGTTCGACGCGGATTACCAGACGGGCCACGTGGCGATCCTGCTCGGCATGCTCGGCCTGGGCGGCCTGCTGCTGGTCGATTCAGGATTCTGGGCGCTGTGGTTCGGCGGCGCTCTGTACACGATGGCGTTCGGCGGGGTCGAAGACGTCCTGTACTACTGGCTCGACGGAAAATCGATACCAGCCGTCGTGCCCTGGCTCGATCGTTCGCGGTTGATCTTCGTGCGGCTCGTCGCCGGCGACGTCACGAGGGCGGAACTGCTCGCGTCGGCGGCATTCTGGCTCGCGTTCTGGCTGACCGTGATGGTCCTGGCGCCCTGGGTCGCCACCCGCACCTCCGCGAAATGGCGTGGTGCGGGGGCTTAGCCTTCGACCTGATCGACCTTGACGCCCCTCCAGAAAGCGATCCTGTCCCTCACGCGCTCCGCCGCCTTGCTGGGCTCCGGGTAGTACCAGGCCGCGTCGCGATTGACGGTGTCGCCCACGACCACGTCGTAGTAGCTGGCAACACCTTTCCAGTGACAGGTGGTGTGCGTGTCGCTCGGCCGCAGGTAGTTGATTCGCACGTCGTCGATCGGAAAGTACTGGTTGCCTTCCACCACCGTGGTGCTCGAGCTCTCGGCGATCACAGCGCCGTTCCAGGACGCCCGATACCGTCTTGTCTGGATGGAAGTCGCCATTGCCAAGCAAAATCTACGACAGGCCAGGGACTCAAGGCGGATTGACAGGGCCGGGCGGTCGGCGGAGCATGCCGGCCATGAGGGTCGTCGACGGGTACGACGTGCTGGTCGTCGGATCGGGGTTCGGCGGCTCGGTGGCTGCTCTCCGCCTCGCCGAGAAGGGCTACAAGGTTGCCGTGCTCGAGGCTGGCAAGCGTTTCGCGGCCGAGGACTTTCCCCTCACGAACTGGAATCTCAGGCGCTCGCTATGGATGCCCAAGCTCTTTTGCCACGGCATCCTGCGCCTGACCCTCCTGAGTGACGTCCTGGTCGGCTCCGGCGCCGGGGTTGGTGGAGGAAGCCTCGTCTACGCCAATACTCTTCCGGTACCGCGGCCGGAGGTATTCCAGCGTCCCGAGTGGCCTTCCGGCCGCGACTGGGAGAAGGCGCTCGCGCCTCATTACGCCACCGCAAAGCGGATGTTGGGCGCGGCGACCAATCCACGGCTCACAGCGGCGGATCGTGTCTTGAGGGAATGCGCGGAGGAGATCGGCAAGGGCGGAACATTCCGGCGAACCGACGTCGCCGTCTTTTTCGGTGAGCCGGGAAAGGAGGTTCCCGACCCCTATTTCGGCGGCGATGGTCCTGCGCGATCGGGTTGCGTGTTTTGCGGAGGCTGCATGGTCGGCTGCCGGCATAACGCCAAGAACACCCTGGACAAGAACTACCTGTACCTGGCCGAGAAGCGAGGGGTGCGGATCTTTCCGGAAACGAGGGTGGAGGGGCTTCGGCAGGAAAGCGACGGCCGTTACACGCTTACGAGTGTTCGCGGCACGGCGGTCCTGGCCCGCGACAGGAAAGAGTGGAGCGCGCCGGTGGTCATCCTTGCCGCGGGAGTTCTCGGCACCGTCGACCTCCTCTTGCGTGCTCGCGAACGGGGATCCATGCCGGCCCTTTCCCCGTCGCTCGGCCGGCGCGTTCGCACGAACAGCGAGGCGATCGTCGGGGCAACCTCGCGCAGCAAGACGGTCGATTTCACGGAAGGCGTCGCGATCACGTCAGGCATTGATCCAGACGATGTCACTCACATCCAACCCGTACGGTACCCGCGAGGCTCCGACCTGATCGGCCTGCTCGCCAAACCACTGACCGACGGCGGGCCCGGGATTCCTCGAGCGCTGCGCTTCCTGGTCAACTGCGTCACAAGACCAGGCGACTTCATGCGGTCTCTGCTTCCTTTCGGCTGGGCGCGTCGCTCGATCATGCTGCTCGTGATGCAGGTCGCGGACAATCACCTGGAGCTCGTCCGGAGACGCAGGTGGTTCTGGCCGTTCAGCGTGACACTCGACTCGAGAAATCCGTCACCAGGAGGAGAGCGAAACCCAACCTACCTGCCGGTCGCCAACGATATTGCGCGCCGGGTCGCCAATAAGATCGGGGGTTGGCCCGTCAGCTCGATCAACGAGGCATTGCTCGACATCCCATCGACCGCGCACATCCTTGGTGGTGCGGTCATCGGAAGCGATCCGGAAAGCGCGGTGTGCGATGCCCACCATCGAGTGTTCGGCCACGCCAACCTCTACGTGGTCGATGGCTCGGCCGTGCCCATCAACCTCGGCGTGAATCCAGCCCTGACCATCACGGCGCTGGCCGAGCACGCCATGAGCCAGGTGCCAGCGAAGACATCCGGCCAGCTCGTCGAATCAGCCGCGATAGGCTGACGGCGCTCCCGGCGGCAGGTACGGCGTGGGGTCGACCGGCTTCTGCCCGACGCGAAGCTCAAAGTGCAGGTGAGGGCCGGTGGAGTTGCCCGTCGATCCCTCTAGGCCGACCGCGGTCCCCTGCGTTACGCGCTGTCCGGACTTGACCAATGTGGTCGAGAGGTGTCCGTAGAGGGTATCGAACCCGCCGGAGTGGGCGACGACCACGTAGTTCCCGTAGCCACTGCTCGAGCTTCCAACCAGGGCCACGATCCCGTCATCCGCCGCGTACACCGGGGAGCCGAACGGCTCCACCAGGTCGATGCCGGTGTGGAAGTGGGCGTAGTGACCATAGGCAGGCTCGAACCAGAAGGTGCTGGGGCCGAACGGCTGCGAGATCTGAGCCTGCGGCTCAGGCCAGATGAAGCGGTACTTGGTGGAGTGCCCGGCGCTGGCCGGAATCTGGCCGACGCTGTTGGTCTGCAACCACAGCTGCAGCTGCGCCCACACCGACTGCATTGCGGCCGCGATGATCGCGTCCTGCTGTTGCTGGAGCATATCCGTCACCGCCTGGGCCAGCTGCGCTGATTGCCGGCTCAGCCGAGCAAGCTCGGAGCGGGTTTGCGCGATCTTCTGCTGCAGCTGCGCCATCGACTTCTCCTGCTGCGCCTCGAGGGCTCTAAGCTGCGACAGCTGCGAATCCAGCTCGTTGCGTTGCGTGATCTGCTCATCCCGCGCCGCCTGCTCCGCCTCGCGCTCCTGTTGGAGCTGGGCGAGATCGGTGGCGAGTGATCTCTTGAGATCGGCGGCCCGCGACCCGGCCACGTTCAGGTCGGCGACGCGCGTGAACAGGTCGCTCAGGCTGTGCGACTGGGCGAGCACGAGCAATACGGATCCCGGCGACTCGTAGACGCTTCGGGCGAGCTGGCGGATCTGGGCGCGCTCGGTGTCGATCCGCCGCGCGAGGATCGCCTCGCGCAACTGAGCGGCCGCGATCTGGTCGTCCAGGTCGGCTATCTTCGCCTCGATTTCGCTGATCTTGCCCTGTACCTGCTGCTGCTGGGCCGAGTTGGCCTGCAGCGACTGGCGCAGCTGCTGCTGGGCAGCGAGCGCGTCAGCGAGGTTGCTCCCCAGCTGCGCGCGAATCTGCTGGATGATCGCGATCTGCTGCTGCGGGTTGGCCGGCGTGCCGTCAGCGGTCGCGCCGCCAGGAGCCGCGCCGAGGACGAACAAGGTGAGAGCAATGGCGAGCACGAGGCGCCTCATGACTCCATGTGCCTCCGCATGCTCAGCAACGACGAGCCCGAGCCGAGGCCGAGGCCGGCCCCGATGACGATGGCAGCCGCAACCGCGGCCACGGTCGTGGTTACGCCGGGCGCGAACTGCGTGAAGGATTGCGATCCCGCGGCGATACCCGACATCGCGAGCCCGAACGTGACCGCGCCCGCGACGATGCCGGCAAGGGCGCCCGTGATGGCGCCTTCGACGACGAATGGGCCGCGCACCATCCAGCGCGGGGCCCCGACCAGCTGCATGATCGTGATCTCATCGCGCCGGGACAGGATCGCCGCCTTGATGCTGTTCATGGTCACGGTCACGGCGACGAACCCGAGCAGTCCAACAAAAGCAAAGCCGGCGACCGCGATGCCAAACAGAATTGCCTGGATGCGTTGATAGGCGCCGCGGTCGTACGAGGTCGGGTTCAGCGGATCGACCACGCGCTCGGTGCGGGCGACGGCGTCGATCGCTCCCACGTCGTTGATGCTCTTGACCTGAACGTCGAGGCTCGCCGGAAATGGATTGCTCTCGCTGGCATTCGCAAGCTCGGGCAGCCCGGGAATCGTGTGCGCTCGCGCAAGGGCGTCGGCCTTCGAAACGTAGGTGACCCTGGCGATCCGAGGGTCGCTCGACAGGCGGTTCCACAGCGCGACGACGTCGGGGTCGGCGGCGTCGTCGCGCAGGTAGACGTGCAGCAGCGAAGCCTCGCGCGCCTGGACCACCTCCAGGTTGTGCAGGGCAAAACCTGTGAGGCCGACAAGCCCCGACATGACCAGGAGCAGCGTCATCGAGCCGAGGGCCGGCGCTGTGCTCCCGATGTTGCGTCCCCAGTTACGCGCGGCGGACCCGAACACCAGGCGGACGAGATTGGCCGCGACCGTCTGGATCAACCTGCGTCGCGGGAACCGGCCCTTCACGAGGACGCCAGCCAAGCCATCCTCCCCGTCTTGCCCGCCGGCTGGTCGCGCACCAACCGGCCGTCCACCAGCGTCACCACTCGCCGTTTCAGGCGGGTGACGATCTCGACGTTGTGGGTGGCCACCAGCACCGCCGTGCCCCACGCGGCGATGTCCTCGAAGAGGTCCATGATCTCCCATGCCGTTTCCTGGTCGAGGTTGCCGGTCGGCTCGTCCGCGATCAGAAGAGGCGGCTGGGCGACCACCGCGCGTGCGATCGCCACCCTCTGCTGCTGGCCGCCCGAGAGCTGGTGGGGGAACGCGCCGCCCCGGTCGCCCAGGCCGACCGCCTCGAGAGCATCGAGGGAACGGTCCCGGGCCTCCGCGTCCGAGATCCGGAGGTCGCCCACCTGGAGTCCAAAGGCAACGTTCTCGAGCGCGTTCAAACGCGGCAAGAGCTTGTAGTCCTGGAAGACCACGCCGACCCGGCGCCGCAGCTCGGCGACGTGGGAGGACTTCAGGCGGTGCGCCGCGATGCCGGCCACCCAAACCTCGCCGCCGGTGGGGCGGATCTCGCGGTTGATCAGCTTCAGAAGGGTCGTCTTGCCGGCGCCGCTCGGGCCCACGAGAAGGGTCAGCTCGCCCGGATGAAGGGCGAGGTCGATGGCGTCAACGGCGTGCCGAAGCCCATAGGCTCGGCTCACCCCGATGAGCTCGACGATCGGCGGGCGCTCGGTTTCGAGTGGGCGCACTTATCCGGAGGGCGTAACGGCGAATTCTCAGAAAACCGGCGCACAGGTTAGATGACGCGCGCGAGGCCGGAACCGGCGTTGATTTAGAAGCCGAGGACCTCGTCGACCAGGACGACTGCAGGTTTGTGGTGAGACCAATGCGTTGAACGCGGCCGTCGCCTGGCTCGAGCTGAAGGCAGGTAGGCTCAGGGGGCCGATGACCGCAACCCCCGGCGAAGGCTCCCTGCTCGGTCTTGACATCGGAACATCTGGCGCCCGCGCAATCGCGATCGACCTCGCCGGCAACGTCCTCGTCGCCGCCACCGAGGAGTACCCGCTGGCCACGCCGCGTCCCGGCTGGACCGAGCAGGAGCCCGAAGATTGGTGGGCCGCAAGCCAGACTGTCCTGCGGAGGGTTGTCTCAGAGTGCGGGCAGCCGCCGCTTGCGCTGGGCCTCACCGGCCAGATGCACGGGGCCGTCTTCCTCGACGATCGCGATCGCGTCATACGTCCGGCGTTGCTCTGGAACGACCAACGCACCCAGAAGCAATGCCACCACATCACAGACGAGGTGGGACAGCAGCGGCTTGTCGAGATCACCGGGAATCCTGCGCTGACCGGCTTTCAGGCTCCGAAGATCGTATGGCTCCGGGACGAAGAGCCTGCCGCGTTCTCACGCCTTCATCGGGTCTTGCTTCCGAAGGACTACGTGCGGTTGCGGCTCACCGGCGAGCACGCCACCGACCTGTCCGACGCGTCCGGCACGCTGCTCCTCGACCTGCGCCGTCGTGAGTGGTCACAGGAGATCCTGGATGCGCTCGCGATTCCGCGCGATTGGTTGCCTGCGGTGCATGAAGGGCCTGACGTCACGGGCGCGGTTACAGCCTCAGCCGCAAAGTTGACCGGGCTGCCGGCAGGGCTGGCCGTGGCCGCGGGCGGTGGCGACAACGCGGCGGCAGCGGTCGGCAACGGCGTCGTCCGGCCCGGCGTCGTGAGCTCGTCGGTTGGCACGAGCGGTGTCGTCTTTGCCCACAGCGACGAGCCGAGGGTCGATCCACTCGGCCGTCTGCATTCGTTCTGCCACGCGGTTCCGGGTGCGTACCACGTCATGGGGGTGACGCTTGCGGCCGGGGCAGCGTTGCGATGGTGGCGCGATGTCGTATCGCCGGGCAGCGACTTTGAGGCCATGGCCATGCTTGCCGCCCACGCGCCGGCCCGCTCAGGGGGCCTGCTCTTCCTTCCTTATCTATCCGGGGAGCGGACGCCTGTCCTCGA
>WNFW01001361.1_pt1 | contig 16439 bp, 8 predicted proteins | sample 5400131 | NCBI WGS metagenome assembly WNFW01 (sample SAMN13153362, study PRJNA577476) | soil metagenome | isolation source: 20 cm soil or saprolite under grassland replicate 1 | place: USA:California | collected 2016-06-15 | reverse complement strand
CAGCCGCAGCATGTCCTTTTTTTCCTGGCTCTGGGTTTCCGGAATGACGATCAATGTGCGGTAGCCGCGTGCGCTGGCGACGACCGCAAGGCCAATGCCGGTATTACCAGCGGTCGCTTCCACCACCAGGCCGCCGGGTTTGAGGTCGCCGCGCTTCTCGGCTTCGAGGATCATCCATTTGCCGGCGCGGTCTTTTACCGACTGCCCTGGGTTCATGAACTCGGCCTTGCCCAGAATAGTGCAGCCGGTCTCTTCGGAAGCGCGCTTCAATTTGATGAGCGGCGTGTTGCCGATCGCTTCGACGACGTCGTTGTTGATGGTCATGCCTGAAAATTGCCGGTTGTTGCTCAATTGCTAGGCGACTCTAGTGGACCGCGGCACCGTGTACAAGGCAAGCCGATGATGCGCTGCAAGGAGACGCCTATTTCGACGCCTGTTTCGACTTCTACTTCGACTTGGCGAATACGACCTGGCGCACGTCGATATTGCCGGACAGGAATCCGGCCTCGCAATAAGCGAGGTAATATTCCCAAAGCCGCCGGAACCGGTCGTCGAAGCCAAGCGGCATCAGGTTCGGCCACGCCGCGCGAAAATTATTTCGCCAGGTCGCAAGTGTCTTGGCATAATCTTGCCCAAAAATACGTTCGCGAATGACGGGAATGCCGAACCGCTCGCCGAGCGATTTCAGCACCTGCGGCGAGGGCAACATGCCGCCGGGGAACACGTAGCGCTGGATGAAATCGACTTCGCGGCGGTAGGTCTGGAACAGGCTGTCCTGGATGGTGATGGCCTGAATGCCGGCAAGGCCCCCCGGCAGCAGCCGGTCGCGCACTTGCGAAAAATATCTCGGCCAGAACTGCTCGCCGACCGCCTCGATCATCTCGATCGACGCGATCCGGTCATATTGTTCGCGCTCGTCACGATAATCCTGCAGCCGGATCTCGACCTTGTCGCCAAGCCCGGCGTTCTGGATGCGTGCTTGCGCAAAGTCGCGCTGCTCTTTGCTGATGGTGAGGCCGACCACCCGGGTGCCATAGGTCCTGGCGGCATATTCGGCAAAGCCGCCCCATCCGCATCCGATCTCCAGCAATTTCTGGCCGGGCTGCAGGTCGATGGCTTCGGCAAGCCTGCGGTATTTGTTGTTTTGCGCGGCCGTCAAATCCGGCGTGTGATCCTCAAACAAGGCCGAGGAATAGGTCATGCTCGGATCGAGCCACGCGGAATAGAACGCGTTGCCGATATCGTAATGGGCATAGATGTTGCGGCGCGCCTGACGTTTGGTGTTGCGGTTGAACCAATGCCGGACGGTCTGGACAAATCGCATCAAGGGCTTGTCGCCGAGCATGGCCTGAATGAGGTCGTGATTGACGCAGAACAGGTAGAGAAACTGCGTCAGATCGGGCGTGTCCCATTCGCCGTGCAAATAGGCTTCAGCTATTCCGATATCGCCGCCGTTGAGCAGCCGCGATGCAAATCCGTAATTATAGAGTTTCATGGCCGCCGACGGGCCCGGCTCGATGCCACCCAGCCGCAGCGTACGGCCATCGGGAAGCGTGACGTCGAGCGTGCCGCGCCGCAGTTTGGAGCCGAATCGCAGCGCCAGCCGAACCAGACGAGGCAGATCGGAAAGCAGGCTTTCCACATTGTCGGGGGTGACAGATATCAACGCAGACATGTACAGACCCATCGAGTGAGGTGGCTCCGTGCCCGAGCTTCGCGTGGCCGATTTACCTCCGATCGGACCTTCACGGGACCAGAGCGCCTGCTCGCGACCCGGGCTCCCGCCCGTCGGCAGACAACGCCGCATCAGTATAATCGTTGCATTTGCCGGTCGCCAAGGCCGTATTCGAGACTGTATTCATGCCGGCATTGGCGTTCGCCTGGACGGCACCGGGGCGGGGCACCAGGCGCGCTCCCTTCAGCCACAGCCGCAACGCTTGCCAATGGATGGCAGCCACGATTTTCAAGGTAACCAGCGGCAGCGAGAAGAACGATCGCAACAGCGCCGCCGTACACAGGGCGCGGCGGCGGCCGTTGAAAGTCGCCGCCAGCAGCGGACCCTCGCGGCCGGTTTCCAGGATGCGCAACTTGATGCTGTCGCCCGGCGGCGACACCCGGAAATGATAGCGCATCGGCATCTCGATGAAGGGCGAGACGTAAAACAGTTTTTCCTGCGCTTGGCGCACACCGGCCGCGCTGATCTCGTCGGGCTGCACGGCAAGCGCGTACGTATGGATGTCGCCGAAGGTGTTGCGGACTTCATAGATGATCAGGGCCAACCCGCCGCCGGCGCGGTAGCAGAAATAGACCGACAGCGGATTGAAGGTGAAGCCGAGCAGGCGCGGGTAGCACAACAGCAACACCCGGCCGTCGGTCAGGTCGATGCCGCGTTCCGCCGCGCAACGCTGCGCATGGATGCGCAAGGCTGATCCGTCGCGCGCGCCGTGATCGGATTCGTGGAAGCTGTAGAGCGCCGCCCGATTCACCCCGAACAAAGCCGACTGCCGGTCCGCCTCGTCGAGCCGATCGAGGTCGATCAGAAGGCTCATCACGCGGTAGCTGAAGCGATGACCGATCGGCTTCAGGCGCGCATGCATGACGTCGCCAAAATAGAGCGCGGCCGCGGCATCGGCGGCATCGGCTCCAGCTGTGACCACAGCCTGTTTCATCGCTACTCCGCGGCCTGCGCCAGCTCCGGCTGCGGTTCGCGCCAGGGCACCGAGGCGCCCAGCGCTTCCGCAACCGCGAGGCCAGAGCGCAATCCGTCCTCGTGGAAACCATATCCGGTCCAGGCGCCGCAGAACCAGGTGTGACGCCGTCCCTGAATGTCGCCGAGCCGCTGCTGGGCGGCAAAGGCCGCGGCATTATATTGCGGATGATCGCAGATATGCTTGCCGAAGGTCAGCGCCGGATCAGGCGCGAACGGCGGATTGAGGCTGACGAACAGCGGCTTGTTCTCATCGATGCCCTGCAGCCGGTTCATCCAGTAGGTGACGGCGACGTCGTTTGCGACTTGCCCTGCTTGCTGCTCCTGGCCCTCGCGCTGCCAGCACAGGAAATTCCACGACGCCCAGGCCCGCCTGCGCTTCGGCATCAATCTGACGTCGCGATGCAGATAGACCGTGTTTGGCGCATAACCGATGGCGCCGAGGACGGCGCGTTCGCGATCGTCGGCGTCGGATAGCATTCTCAGCGCCTGATCGCTGTGCGACGCGATCACGACATGATCGTAAACATCGCTTCTGCCGTGGCTGTCATGGACGAGGACGCCGCGCGGCGTCCGTTCGATCGATGTCACGGCGCAACCGAGCCGCAGCCGATCGCGAAATGCGGCAGTCAGTTTCTCGACGTAGCGCTGGCTGCCGCCTTTTACGGTGCGCCAGACCGGACGATCATATTGCAGCAGCCGATGATTCTCGAAGAAGGCGACGAAGTTCTCGGCGGGGAAGTCCAGCATCTCGCTGGCCGGCGCCGACCAGATCGCGGCGCCCATCGGGGCGAGATAATCGGTCAGCAGCCTTGGTGCAAAATTGCGAAACCTGAAATACTGGCCGAGCGTAAGCCCGGCGAGCCGGCCGGCGACGTGGTCTTCGACGCTTTGGCTGTTGAAGGTCAGGATATCGCGCAGCATCCACAGATATGACGGAGACAGCAGGTTTCGCGGTTGCGCGAACAAGCCCGCCGCGGTTTCACGCCAGTTGCTTCCGCCGCCCTTCCATTCGAACCGGCCGGCATCCGCCGACACCGCAAAGCTCATACAGCTTTCGACGGTCTCGATATCAAGATGGGCGAACAGCGCCGTCAGGTCCGGATAATTCAGTTCGTTGTAGACGATAAAGCCGATGTCGACCGCAAGCGGCGCGCCGTCGTAGTCGATGGTGACGGTGTGGCTGTGGCCCCCGGGCCTGATTTCGCGATCGTAGACCGTTACCGGATAGCGCTTCGACAGGGTCCAGGCCGCGGCGTTGCCTGCAATTCCAGTCCCGATAACCGCGACGCGCATTCATGGCCCCCTCTGTCGATGCGAGAGCTACGGAACATCGCGTGTGGAGTTTCAGCAGGGGGCTCAGCGATCGCCGAAGCCGCTGCCCCGCATCGCCTAGGGGGGGTATGGACTACATGAAATCTTGGTAAGATTGCCAAGTCGCCCGATCGCGACGATCTGCAGAAAGTCCGATAAAATAAGGAAAACTCGACAGTTCCTGTCGCCGGCCGGCGTCCATTCATCAAGGAAAGCGCGGGGACAGAGGGCGGAACGGACTGTGCGCGCCGTACGGCCCCGGGTAATATGGCGATCGGATTCCCAAGGGAAGCATCACTTCGGTGAATTTGTCGCAGCCAGTCTCTGCAGGCGTCATCCGCGAACCGGTCTGGCGGGTCTCCCAGCGTCGGATGCCGGGCGTCATGCCCGGCGGAGGGCGGATGTGAGACCCACATTCCCTGTTGCCGTCGACGGGCTGCCGGTTGCCATTGCTGGTCTGGACCGGGCGGCACGATGGCTCGCGGCCGTTTGCATTGTTGCGAGCTCCGCAGGCTGCATCCTGACCAGGGATTTGCCCGATCCGGCCCTCGACATTCCGCAAGGCTACAAGGCGGCGCGACTGGCCGACCGGGACGCACGCCCGACGCTGGACTGGTGGCGCGGATTCCGTTCGCGGGAATTGACTGATCTGATGCAGGAAGCCCAGACCGTCAATCTCGACATCGCGGCGGCCACCGCACGCTTTATCCAGGCGGATGCGCAGGCACGCATAGCGGGTGCTGCGCTGTTGCCGAGCCTCAGCGGCTCAGGTTCGGAGACCTATTCTCGCACCTCAGGCTCAAGCGCCAGCGGCTTGACCATTGGCGGGCGCGAGGTCGTCAACTATTCGGCCTCGCTCAGCGCCAGTTACGAACTCGATTTCTGGGGCAAGAACCGCGACGCCACGCAAGCTGCGGAGGAAACCGCGATCGCCGACCGTTTCGATCGCGATGTGGTGGCGCTGACCACGCTGACCAGCGTCGCCAATGCCTATTTTCAGGTGCTGGCTTCACAGGACCGGATTCGCACCTACGAGCGCAATATCGCCAGTGCAACGCGCATCCTCGAGGCGATCAAGCAACGCTTCAAGGCCGGCACCGGGACCGATCTTGACGTAGCGCAGCAGGAAAGCGTGCTCGCCAATCAAAAGGCATTGGTTCCGCCGGTGCGGCAGACGCTGGCGCAGAACATCAACGCGCTGGCGACGCTGGTGTCGCGGCCGCCGGAAAGCGTACATGTCGCCGGCGGCTCGCTCGACCAGATCGCTGCTCCCAGAGTAACGCCGGGCCTGCCGTCGGAATTGCTGACGCAGCGTCCGGATATCCGGCGCCAGGAGGCGCAGCTTGCTTCCGCCACCGCCAATGTCGGCAACGCCCGCGCGCAGTTCTTCCCGAGCATCCAGCTGACCGGGCAGGGCGGCTACCAAAGCTCGGCGCTGGTGTCGCTGTTCCAGCCACACGCCGCGTTCTTCAGCATGGTCGGCAGCCTGACGCAGCCGATCTTCGATGGCGGGAAAATTCTCGGCAATTTCGAGTTCACCAAGGCCAGGCAGGATGAGCTGCTGCAGACCTACCGCAAGACGGTGGTTTCGGCGTTCGCCGATGTCGACAATGCGCTGGTGTCGATCCGCGAAACCACCAGGAAGCTGCAGCTGCAGCGCGAGGTGGTGGCGGCCTCCCGGCGAGCGTTTCAATTGTCCGAACAGCAGCTTCGGGCCGGAACCGCAGACATTGTGACTGTGCTAAATACACAAACGACGCTATTTCAGGCGGAAGACGCCCTGTGGCAGGCCCAACTCGCCCGGCTGCTCGCGATCGTCAGCCTGTACCAGGCGCTGGGGGGCGGTTGGGAGCCGAGGATGGAAAGGCCGGTCGATGCTCTTTAAGCCGGAATTGAACGAAACCGCGAAAGCCACCGGCAAGAATATTGCGCGGAGTGTGGGCCGCCGCATGGTGTCGATCACGATAACGCTCCTGGTCCTTGGCGGCCTTGGCTATATCGGCTGGACCGCGCTTCAACAAAAACAGGCCGCCAACCGCAACGGGCGTCCCGATCTGCCGGTGCCGGTGCTGGCGGCGACGCCGCGCATCCAGGACATGCCGGTCTATCTCGATGGTGTCGGCGCCGTCCGCGCGCTGAACAACGTGATCGTACGCGCCCAGGTCGACGGCAAATTGATCGCGGTCAATTTCACCGAGGGACAGGACGTCAAGAAGGGCGATGTGCTCGGCGAGATCGATCCCGTCATCTACAAGGCCCAGTACGATCAGGCGGTGGCCAAGAAGGCTCAGGATGAAGCCCAGCTTGCAAATCAGCGCCTCGACCTTGCGCGCTATCAGCAACTCGCCGCCTCCAACGCCGGCTCCAAGCAGCAGGCCGATACGCAACGCGCCGTCGTCGCTCAGCAGGAAGCGCTGATCAATGCCGATCAGGCCGCGATCGACAATGCCCAGGCGATGCTCGGCTATACCAAGATCATCGCGCCGCTGTCGGGCCGCGCCGGCTTGCGTCAGGTCGATCAGGGCAACATCATCCACGCCGCCGACGTCACCGGTCTTGTCATCATCACCCAGTTGCAGCCGATCGCGGTGCAGTTCAGCCTGCCGCAACAGCAGATCGTGCGGGTCAATGCCGCCTCGGCCAAGGGCGCGCTGATCGTCGACGTGTTCGGCAATGACGGGATAACGGTGATCGACAGCGGCAAGCTCACCGGCATCGACAACCAGGTCGATCCCACCACCGGCACGCTCAAGCTCAAGGCTGAATTTCCCAATGCCAGTTTCCAGCTTTGGCCTGGGCAATTCGTCAATGTGCGGCTCAAGGTCGAGACGCTCTCGAAGGCGGTGGTGGTGCCGTCCTCGGCGGTTCAGCGCGGTCCGGCGGGAACGTTCAGCTATGTCATCGGCGATGGCGACGTCGTCACGGCGAAGCCGGTCGTGGTGACGCAGCAGAATGAAAACGATGCGGTCGTCGCCAGCGGGCTCACGGCCAGCGATCGCGTGGTGACCACCGGCTTTGCCAATCTGTCCGACGGCGCCAAGGTCATCATCGGCAAGGACGAGCAGACGCCGACCGCCGATCTCGCGCCGCGCAAGAAGCGAAACAGCCGGGACGTGCAAGGCAAGGACGGTCAAGGCAAGGACGGTCAAGCCAAGGAAGGTCAAGGCGAGCGTCGCGGCAAGAAGGGCGAGCACGGTCAAGGCGAGGGCGACCAAAAGGGTCAGACCGGACCCGCGCCGGCGAGCGAGCCAACGGGCAGCGGCGCGAAGGCTTCGCCATGACCCGAACATTGGTCGCCTGATGTCCGACTCCTAAAGCCACGAGTACGCAGCCATGAGCGTCTCCGAACCATTCATCCGCCGGCCGATCGCGACCTCGCTGCTCGGGATCGCGCTGTTGATCGGCGGCGCGCTCGGCTATTGGGCGCTGCCGGTATCGGCGCTGCCGCAGGTCGATTTCCCGACCGTGCAGGTGACGACGCAATTGCCGGGCGCCAGTCCTGACGTGATCGCCTCGCTGATCACCGCACCGCTGGAGCGTCAGCTCGGCCAGATTCCGTCGCTGTCGTCGATGACGTCGACCAGTTCGTTCAGCGTCAGCCAGATTTCCCTGCAGTTCGATCTCAACCGCGACATCGACGGCGCTACCCAGGACGTACAGGCTGCGATCAACGCCGCCGCCGGAATCCTGCCGAGAACGCTGCCATATCCGCCGACCTACGCCAAGGTGAACCCGGCGGACGCTCCGGTCCTGACGCTGGCGCTGACGTCGGAGACGATTTCATTGCGCGCCATGAGTGACCTTGCCGACACCATCCTCGCGCAGCGCCTCAGCCAGCTTTCGGGAGTGGGCCGCGTGGCGGTGCTGGGTGGCCTCAAACCGGCGGTGCGGGTGCAGGCCGACCTGGCACGGCTCGCAGCCTACGGCATCTCGATGGAGGACCTGCGCAATGCGATCGCGGGCGCCAACGTCTCCGGGCCGAAGGGGTCGCTCGACGGCGCGCAACAGTCCTACACCATTGCCGCCAACGATCAGATCGCGGCGGCCGAAGCCTACAAGCCCATCATCATCGCCTACCGCAACGGCGCGCCGGTCACCATCGGCGACGTCGCCGTCATCGTCGATGGGCTGGAGAACGATCGCACCGGGGGCTGGTACCAGGGCACGCCGGCGGTCATCATCGATATCCAGCGGCAACCCGGCGCCAATGTCATCGAGGTGGTCCGCCAGATCCGCGCCGAAATTCCAAAATTGCAGCGTTCGATCCCGGCCGGCGTCAACCTGACCGTGGTCAGCGACCGCACCGTCACCATTCGTGCTTCCGTGCATGACGTGCAGTTCACGCTGGTGCTCAGCGTGGTGCTGGTGACGCTGGTGGTGCTGTTGTTCCTGCGCTCATTGCGGGCGACGATGATCGCAGGCGTAGCGCTGCCGCTGTCGCTGATCACGAGCTTCGGCATCATGTATTTTTCCGGCTTCAGCCTCGATAATTTGTCGCTGATGGCGCTGACGATCGGCACCGGCTTCGTGGTCGACGACGCCATCGTGATGATCGAGAACATCGTCCGCCACATGGAGAATGGCGAAAGCACCATGGAGGCGTCGCTGCGGGGCGCCAGCGAAATCGGCTTCACGGTGATCTCGCTGACGGTGTCGCTGATCGCGGTCTTCATCCCGCTGCTGTTCATGTCGGGCCTGGTGGGGCGGATGTTCCGCGAATTCGCGCTGACGCTGACGATCGCGGTCGTGACCTCGGCGATCGTGTCGCTGACGCTGACGCCGATGATGTGCTCGCGGCTGTTGAAACATGTCGGCGAGGAATGGACGGTCCCCGGCCTTGCCACGATCAGCCGCGGCATCGACCGCATGGCCGGGTTTTATCGCCGGACGCTGTTGTGGGTGCTGGAGCGCCAGCGCGCCACCATGCTGCTCACCTTCGCGACCATCGCCGCAACGCTGATGCTGTATGTCGTCGCCCCCAAGGGATTCCTGCCGCTGCAGGACACGGCGTCGATCACCGCGGTGACGGAGGCCGGTCCCGACGTATCCTTTGACGAAATGCAAAGCCGCCAGACCCAGGCGGCGAACGCGATCAAGGCCGATCCAGACGTGACCGGCGTGGTATCGGTAATCGGCGCCGGTTCGGTCAATCCGACCACCAATGTCGGCCGTCTGGTGATGACGCTGAAGCCGCGCGGCGAACGGCGTGACGACGTGTCGGCCGTCATCGAGCGCCTGAAGCAACGTGTGGCGTCGATCCCGGGCATGACGATCTATTTTCAGCCGGTGCAGGATGTCCAGATCAGCACCCAGTCCAGCCGCTCGCAGTATCAGTACACGCTGACCGGCACCGACGCCACGCAGGTGGCGCTATGGGCCAACAATCTGGTCGCCGAACTGCGCCGCGATCCGCTGTTCCGCGACGTCTCTTCCGAGGCTCAGGACGGCGGATTGCGCGCGGCGCTCGATATCAACCGGCAGCGCGCGGGTCAGCTCGGCGTCAGCCTCCAGGGCGTCAACGACACCCTGAACGACGCCTTCGCGCAGCGGCAGATCTCGACCATCTACGGGCAGGCCAACCAGTATCGGGTGGTGCTGGAAGCCTTGCCGATGTACCAGCGCGATCCCTCGATCCTCGACAAACTCTATCTGCCGGGCCTGCTGGGCGCACAGGTGCCGCTCTCGGCGGTGGCGACCTTGACCCGCACCACCGCGCCACTGGCGATTTCGCATCAGGCGCAATTTCCGGCCGTCTCCTTGAGCTTCAATCTCGCGCCTGGTGCTGCGCTTGGCGACGCCGTCGATGCCGTCAAGGCGATCGAAACCCGCATCGGCATGCCCGGCAGCATCGTCGGCGTGTTTGCCGGCGATGCCGCGGAGTTCTCGAAATCGCTGGCGGGACAACCCTGGCTGATCCTGGCCGCGATCGTCACCATCTATATCGTGCTTGGCGTGCTCTATGAAAGTTACATTCATCCCATCACCATTCTCTCGACGCTGCCATCGGCGGGCGTCGGCGCCATTCTCGCGCTGGTTCTGTTCGGGCAGGATCTGTCGGTGATCGGCCTGATCGGCATCATTCTGTTGATGGGCATCGTCAAGAAGAATGCCATCATGATGATCGACTTCGCGCTGGAGGCGGAGCGGCACCAGGGCCTGTCGGCCAATGACGCGATCGTGCAGGCTTCTCTGTTGCGTTTCCGCCCGATCATGATGACGACGCTGGCGGCCTTGTTCGGCGCGCTGCCGCTGGCGGTGGAAAGCGGCACCGGCGCCGAGTTGCGCTTTCCCTTGGGCATATCGATCATCGGCGGACTGCTGCTCAGTCAATTGCTGACGCTCTACACGACGCCGGTGATTTATCTCGCGCTTGACCGCCTTAACCGCCGCATCGAGAAGGCGGTGCCGCCGCCCGGACCCGAACTGCCGCTGCCGCCGGTCGCGGGAGCCACCGAGGGGATGCAGTGATGGCTGCATGCTGCCTCTGTCATCGTCGCATCCGGTAGGAATCGCGCAAAACCCCACGGCAACATGCCCGTGATCGGGCGCGGCGTGGCAACTTCAACTGTCGATAAGGAGTTTTGCGTGTCATCGCGCCGAAGCGCCCGTCATCAGGCAGGGCCATATTAGGCAGGCCCATATTAGGCAGGGCCATATTAGGCAGGCACATATTAGGCAGGCCGATGGGCGTCTTGCGGATGGCGTGATGATGGAGTAGTGCCGCTGATTTGCCCGACGTGTCAAATACTTTCGCGGCATCGAAGGCATCATGCCGGCGACTACTTGCTACTTTGCATGGGGTTGTTTTCCATATTTCAGTTGGGAGCGCGAACCGCCTCGACCTTACGGCTCAGGTCGTCGCAAATGCCGCTTTACCCCCTCATCCCTGCGTAACGGCTCCGCCGTTATCGCTGGAGGAGCCGCGCTTGGCGCGGCGTCTCGAAGGATGAAGCCATTGAAGTGGAAATTGCGTCAGTTTGCCGGGACATCGGCCGGGTCTTCGGCGGTTTCAAAGCGAGTGGTGAGGCCGGCTGGAAGCACGACCAATTTGCTTACACGGTCAATCGACGGGCCGAAAATGGCGGCTGCGGCGATCTGCTTTGCGAGCCGGGTGTATTCCGACCAGACCAGAAAAAACATCAGCGGCGGCTTTTGTCCGCTTGCAAGCATCTCGGCGCAGCGTTCGGCAGCCCCCGGGGTCATCCAGAACTGCTGCGCCAGCGTGATGGTTCGTCTGAAATTACGTAAGGTGCCCGACTGTTTGTCGCGATCGACACCGGCGAGTTGAGCGCAGTGGCTGAGCCAGTTGAGCCCGGCCATGATGGCAATGGCGAAGTCAGCTTTTGGCACACCGGTAAAGTCCACGACGGTGTCGCCGTGCGGCCTCTGGAAAAGATAGGCGTCAATCATTTCCTGCTGACGGGCAGGCCCAATCAACAACTGGAAGTCGCGCCCGGGTATCATGATGATGTAGCGCATGGCTTCCAGCCGGGTGTGATCCCAAATGGACCCGACGTCACCGCTTGCGTCTGAAAGCGTTCGCTTGCAGGCCGGATAGATCAGCTTTCCCTGATCCGCCTCGTCAAGGTATTGGGGAATACGCTTGCCCAAATCGTCAAGGATCACGTGGGCTGCGGGGAGGCCGTCAACGGCCTTCTTGGCCGGCGGCCTCCGCGTCGCCAACTCTTTCAGGGCTTGCCAGCCAAACAGCCTCATCTCACCCACCGCTCACACGGCCCGGCACCAGATAAACCTACGTTGGCGATGCGGCGTCAAGTCCGACGGTGTCCGACATTACCAAAGCCTCACCCGATCACTCCGACGGCCCGGACACCTTCCTCGGCCATGATGGTCGCCGCCATCGATCGCGGTGAATGCATCCCAGACCTGCCGGTCGACGTTGCGAGCGTCGGGATAGAGGTGATTCCCGAACCGGAGTCTCGAATCATGCGATATGAACTCACGGACTTTGAAGCTGCGCGCTTGTGAATCCGCGCCCTGGTTCAGCCGGGTTTTATAAGGTGTATCGGACATAGTAATAGAGCACTTCCAGCACGGCGAGCACCACGCAGAGCGAGAGGATCACAATCAAAAAGATACGTTCGCGCCTGTCCATGGCTACAGAACTGCCCGTCATCTCCAATGTTCCTGATAGTCGTCCTGGAGCCGGCGCTCAAGCATTAACCTTTTCTTAACCATATGCATTCAGCCTCATGCCGTTCTGGTGTGAATAGGTGCCTGAGATCGAAAGCCGTCACGGCAATATCCCCTGGCTGTTTTTGATCGCTGATTCCTAGGGCGACGGGAGGATTCCCGTGGGGGCTCGATGGAGTAAGGCATGTCGGTACATGAGGTGCGACCCGAGGCGAATTTGCTTTCCGCATTCGCGATGATGATTTTGAGCGCCTTGGCTGCGGGGTTGCCGATGGCGATTGCGATTATTTGGATTTGTTCCTGAAGGTTTCCGCTTCGAAGCGGATTCTCGCTGGGCAGGACGCGCCGTGTGGACGATCACCCGCGCGGCGCAAGTTGCTGCGTGCTCGATCATCCGGCACGAACACTTTGGCAAGTCCTCCAGTATTACCGCCAATTAATGTAGTCCCGCTGTAACCCCCGGCGCGGACGCGTATAGTGCGTGCCTTGGCTTACCGGGGCCTCCGGAGCATGGCGCGGACAACCGTGGGCATTGAACAACCAGCAATTCCCGTGCTGCGGCAGTTTCTTTGGCAGTTCCCTTGGCAGTTTCCTTGGCAGTTTCCTTGGGTTTCCGCGCGGCGCTTGCGGTGGAGCCCCGTGCCTTACCGTCTTTCGGGAAGGCGGTAAGTCATGGCATCGATCTCGGAGCCCTTCATCCGCCGGCCGGTCGGCACCACGCTTTTGGCGATCGGGCTTTTCCTGGTCGGCGTGGTGGCTTACGAGTTTCTCCCGGTCGCACCGGTTCCCAATGTCGATTTTCCATCGATCCGGGTATCGGCTACGCGGCCGGGCGCCGATCCCTCGGTGATGGCGGCGACCGTTGCCGCGCCGCTCGAGCGCAAGCTCGGCACCATCGCGGGCATCGAGCAGATCACCTCGACAAGTTCGCTCGGCATCACCAGCATCCAGCTGCAATTCTCCATCGGCCGCGATATCGATCGCGCCGCGCGCGATGTCCAGGCGGCGATCAACGCCTCGCTCGCCGATCTGCCGAGCGACCTGCCGACGTTGCCCCGATTCCGCAAGGCCAACACCGCGGCGGCGCCGGTCTTCGTGCTGGCGTTGACGTCGAAGACGATTTCCTCCAGTGCCATCTATGACATCGCCGACACCGTGCTGGCGCAGCGCATTTCACAGGTGCCCGGCGTCGGTGAAGTCACCGTCAGCGGCGCCGACCAGCCCGCGGTGCGGATCGCGCTCAATACCGTCGCGCTCTCCAACGCCGGCATCGCCACCGACGATGTCAGGCTCGCGATCATCAACGCCAACCCGCTGGGACCGGTCGGAATCTTCAATGGCGGCCGCCAGAGCGAAACCCTGTCGATCAACCGGCAGATGCGGACCGCGGCCGAATTCCGCGACATCCTGATCAAGAGTTCGAACGGCAATTTCGTCAGGCTCTCTGATGTCGCCGAGGTCGAGGATTCCGTGCGCAACAGCCGCTCGGTCGCCTGGTTCAACAAGCAGCCGGCGGTATTGATCCAGATCACCAAGCAGGGCGACGCCAACGTCATCGACACCGTCGATCGGGTCAAGGCGCTGATACCCGAACTCAGGCAATGGATTCCGGGCGGCGTCGAGATTTCGACCCTGGTCGACCGGACCGGAACCATCCGTGCCAGCGTTGCCGACATGCAACTGACGCTGCTGGCGACCGCATTCCTGGTCATGGTGGTGGTGTTCGCGTTTCTGCGCCGGATCACGCCGACCATCGCCGCAGGCGTCTCGGTGCCGCTGGCGCTTGCCGGCACTTGCGCCGGCATGTGGCTCGCCGGTTTCTCGATCGATAATTTGTCGCTAATGGCGCTGGCGATCTCGGTCGGCTTCGTGGTCGACGATGCCATCGTCATGATCGAGAACATGTACCGCAACCTCGAACACGGCATGCAGCCCTATCAGGCGGCACGTGAAGGCGCGAGGCAAATCGGTTTCACCGTGCTGTCGATCAGCCTGTCGCTGGTCGCGGCGTTCACGCCGCTGATTTTCATGGACGGGATCGTCGGAAGGCTGCTGCGGGAATTCTCGTTGACCCTGACGTTCGCCATCGTGGTTTCCACCGTGGTGTCGCTGACGATCACGCCGATGATTTGCGCCCATTACATCAAGGCGGCGACCTCCACTCACGCGACCTGGTTCGACCGGATCGTCGAAGGTTCGTTGTCGCGCATCGTGGCATTCTATACGCGAACGCTGCGGATCGTGCTGGGCTTTCCGTTCCTGACCCTGATCGTCTTCTTCGCCACGATCGCTTTGACGGTCGTGCTCTATATCAAGACCCCGAAGGGATATTTCCCGACCGATGACAGCGGCTTCGTGATTGGCGCGACGCGGGCATCCCCCGACATTTCCTTCCAGGCGATGCTGGGGCTGCAACAGCAGCTGGCCGATATCGTGATGGCCGATCCGGCCGTGGCGGGGATCGGATCGGTACTTGGCGGCGGCGGTGGTCCCGGCGGCGGCACGTCCAATCGCGGCGTGATGTTCATCAGCCTCAAGCCACCGGAGGAGCGAGCCGGGCTTTCCACGGCACTGGTGATCGATCGCCTGCGCAAGGATCTCTATCGGGTGGCCGGAATCCGCCTGTTCATGTTCGCAGCCCAGGACGTCCGCACCGGCGGACGGCAGAGCGATTCCGACTACCAATATACGCTGTCGAGCGCCGATCTCGATCTGTTGCAGAAATGGGCGCCGATCGTCGGCAAGCGCATGGAGACGGTCGAGGGCATCACCGACATCTCCAGCGATCGCGATCCCGGCGGCCTGCAACTGACATTGTCGATCGACCGGCAAAAGGCCTCGAGCCTCGGCGTTCGCGTGCAGGACATCGACAACGCCCTGAACAACGCCTTCTCGCAACGGCAGATCTCGACCATTTACACCCAGCGCAACCAGTACATGGTGGTGCTGGAGATCGATCCGAAATTTCAGAGCGATCCGTCCAACCTCGAACATATCTTCGTCGCCGGCGCCAACGGTGCGCAGGTGCCGCTATCCGCCGTTGTTCATTACCAGCGCGGATTGTCGCCGCTCGCCGTGTTTCATTCGCAGTCGTTTCCGTCGACGACGGTGTCGTTCAATCTGCTGCCCGATGTGCCGCTCGAGGTCGCCACCTCGAACATCCAGCGCGCGGTCGAGGAATTGCATATGCCCGAGGGCATTCGCGGCAGTTTCGAGGGCAACGCCGGCGATTTCGGCAAGACCAGCGGCCGCCAGCCGCTGTTGATCCTCGGCGCGCTGGTAGCGATGTATATCGTGCTCGGCGTGCTCTACGAGAGCCTGGCCCATCCCCTGACCATCATCTCGACGCTGCCTTCGGCCGGGCTCGGCGCGCTGCTGGCGCTGCAGGTGACCAACACGCCGCTGACCGTCATTGCTTTTGTCGGCATCATTCTGCTGATCGGCATCGTCAAGAAGAACGGCATCATGATGGTGGATTTTGCCCTCGATGCCGAACGGCACCGCGGATTGTCATCCGCTGAGGCGATTTTCGAAGCCTGCAGCGCGCGCTTCCGGCCGATCCTGATGACGACGATGGCGGCGCTGTTCGCCGGCATCCCGCTGGTGATTGCCACCGGCCCCGGCACCGAGCTGCGCCGGCCGCTCGGCATCACCATCATCGGCGGGTTGTTCGTCTCGCAGATATTGACGCTGTATACGACGCCGGTGATCTATCTCTTGATCGACCGGTTGCGGCGGCGCTCCGAGCCTGCCGCAATCGAGGCGCCGGCCGAATAGTTTTACCGGTGTTGAAGCGCGCTGGCGGCAAGCGTATAGCCAGCCGATGTCAGAGCAGCCCAAACGCGCCGCCAGCGCCGGACAGGAAGGGATTCCCGACTGTCCGCGCTGTCACAAGCCGTTGCCGCTGTGCATCTGCGACAGCATCACCCCGATCCAGAACCGGGTTGCGCTATTGATCCTGCAACATCCACAGGAGCAGGACAGGGCACTCGGCACCGCGCGGCTGACCGCGCTGCACTTCAGGGATGCGGTGCTCAAAATCGGCCTGTCGTGGTCGAGCCTGTCCAAGGCGTTGGGGCGGCCGGTCGCCGATCCCTCGCGCTGGGCGGTACTTTATCTCGGTTCGGCCAAGGTGGCCGACCTCGAAACCGACCGGGATATCGTCGCCATCAACCGCAAGGGCGAAATCGAGGACAATCAGCGCGCCATCCTTGGGGATATCGAGGGCATCGTGCTGCTCGACGGCACCTGGAGCCAGGCCAAG
>WNFW01007521.1_pt1 | contig 16440 bp, 13 predicted proteins | sample 5400131 | NCBI WGS metagenome assembly WNFW01 (sample SAMN13153362, study PRJNA577476) | soil metagenome | isolation source: 20 cm soil or saprolite under grassland replicate 1 | place: USA:California | collected 2016-06-15 | reverse complement strand
GGCTTCGAGAACTTCGACTTTCCGACCCTCGAAACGGTGCGCCGGTCGCTCGAGGAGCTCGGCATCGGCTACGGGCAGCAGAGCTCGGAGCCCGGCAGGTTCTACGAGTACCCCGGCGACCCGATCGCGAGCGGCGTCGGTACCCCGGTCAGCCACACCGAGCCGGCCTGAAGGACAAGGCGCGGGCGTGGTCCCGCGCTATCGCACTCAACGGCCAGAGCACTCAGGGAGACGCAACAGCCCGCACTGAAGCGCGGTGTGTTGCCCATCCTCACCCGAGGCGATGTCTCTCGTGGCATGGGGGCAGAGCCTGTCAATCGACCCGCAAACCGCTCCCGCTTTCAGCCTCACGCGAGAAGGAGAGCAATCCCCGTCGACGCTGTCGGCCTTCGTCTATACCGGGAGCGAGCTGAACGCTGAAGAGAGGCCCGCTTTCCGCGCTGGGGAGCGGCGGCGAAAGCGCCCGCGTCACGGCCCCGCCGCCGGGCCTCGGGGCCCCCGCACTAGCCACAGCGTTCTTCACGCTCGGCGAGCGGGCAAGCCAGCCTCGAACACGGGACGCTTTGGCTGCCTGGAGGCGCAGCGCAGCGCTATGGGCTCGATTGCGGAGGCTCGCCTCGGGAGGGCTCGGTGCCGGAGGGCGTCTGGTCGACGCGCGGTGGCATCTGGCTTGCCGCCTCCGGAGGAAGCGCCTGTCCTGGGAGCGGCTCGGCTTCAGCTCGCCAGATGTCGTTCAGCGAAACCTGAAGGTAGGCCCAGAGGCCCGGCGCCAACAGCACGTAGAGGATCAGCGCGATCCATCCGTTCACCGGCTCGAGGCGAGCGATCCGAGCGGCGCCCTGCACTCGCTTGACTCCGCGCCAGTACGCGACCAACGCCGGGACGATGATCAACCCTCCCGGGAACAGCGCGAGCACGGAGTTCGTCGGGTTCTGTCCCAGGTCATAGCCGCGCGCCCGGCCGAAGTCGCGAAGCTCGCGGTTGATCCGGTACCACCAAACCAGGTGGTAGATGCCCAAGGTGACGATCGGCAAGAGCGCCGCCGCCCAGGGGCTACGGATCTTCACCTCGCTTGAGGTATCGCGGATCTTGAGCTCGTAGGCCATGCGCTCGTTGCGGAAACCCTAGTGCCTGCGGCCGTGGGGGGCAAGGACGGGACCCGGGACCGCGACATTCGGATATGCACCCGTCGGGCTGGCTGGCTGCCTGCCAGTGCGGTATGTATCGAGCGCCGATGGCGGACGAGCTGGATGTCTGGATCCGCCGACTGGCCGCGATTGAGCGGCCGTCCGCGTCGGACGGAGAGCGCCGCGCTGCCGAATCGATCCTCCGCGAGCTGCAGAGCACCGGGATCGAAGCCCGCATCGAGGTCGAGCGCGCACACGGAACCCACCTACCGTTCGTCCTCCCCAGCGCAGTCGCACTCGCCGCCGGGCTCGTGCGCCGGCGCGCCGTCGGCGGCATCGCGGCCGCGATGGCGACCGCGGCGATTGTCGACGAGCTGGAGGGCCGGCGGCGCCTTCTCCGTCGGAGCCTGGCCCGCCGGCGGACCTACAACGTCGTTGCGGACCTCGGGGATCCGAGCGCTTGCCGGACGCTGGTCATCGTCTCCCACCACGACGTCGCTCGCCCTTGGGGAGCCCTGCTTGGAGCGCTTGTGTCTGCGCCGCCCGCCACCGTCCGGAAGGGCAAGCCGCTTCCCGTCGTCGCGACGTTGATCTATGCCCCGCTCATCGTGCTGGCGGGAGTGGCCACGGGCCGCCACCTGATCAAGCAGGTCGGCATGGCGCTGTGTGGGCTCGTGGTGGGGGTCTTCGCCGACATCTCCCGCCGCGAGCCGACTCCGGGCGCCAACGACAACGCGTCTGGCGTCGCCGCCCTACTCGGCCTCGCCCACGACCTCGCCCGACGGCCGCCGCGGTCCCTGCGCGTCCTCCTCGTCTCGACGGGTTGTGAGGAGACCATGCTCGAGGGGATGGACGCGTTCCTGCGACGCCACCGGGCCGAGCTGGATCCGGCGTGGACGCTCGTCGTCTGCCTTGATCAAATCGGCTGGGAGAATCTCGTCCTGCGCGAGAGCGAGGGCGTTCTGCGGCGCTTCCGCAGCCGCCGACAGGACCTGGATGCGGTCTTGGCGGCGGCGGCGGGCGTCGGCGTGCCGCTCCGAGTGGCGCCGCCGTTTCCTACTCCCAGCGACGGCCTCGGCGCCCGGTGGGCCCGCATCCCGACCGTGTTCTTGAGCTCCGTGGCAGGCGACGGGGGCTACCCCCATTACCACCGTCCCAGCGACCTGCCGGAGCACGTCGACCTCCGCAGCGTCGCCGGGGCCCGGCGGATCTGCGCGGCGCTGGTGGAGCGGCTCGATGAGGGGACCGTGAGCTTCCCGCGGTGAGGCGCCCAGGCGGGACGAGCCCGGGGCCGCGTGACCGGGTACGACCACGCGCGCGCAGCCCGGATCCTCACACCGGATGCGGCTCTCGGTCTGGAAAGGCGCGCCGTAGGAGAGGACCGCGTCGCCGTCAAGGGCCAGAGCATCGCTCCCGACTGCAATCGATCGGGTCGCGCCGACAGGCGAGAGCCGCGCTTGACGCGACCGACGCCAGGTGTTCCAATCGGAGGTAGGGGCCCAGTTGCGGATCCGTCTCGTGGACTCGGGGCGCGCGTTCGCCGTTACGGTGCGGAATCCGAGCCTTCGGCGCGCGCAGCTCTCGTTCGGTGCCGCCTGGTCCGCGGAGTGGGCATTCACGGTGGCTGTCGCCGTGGTGGCGTTTCGCCATGGGGGTGCCACCGCCGTCGGGGTCGTGGCGTTCGTGCGCCTCGCTCCCTCTGCCGTGCTCGCACCGCTCGGTACTGCACTGGCCGACCGCTTCCCGCGCGACCGGGTTCTGATCTGGTCGTGCCTCGTTCGCGCTGCCGCGATCGCAGCCGTGGCCGGGGTTCTCGCCGCGAATGGCTCGATCATCGCCGTGTATGCGTTCGCCGCAATCGCGACGGCTGCGATCACGATGTTCCACCCGGCGCACTCCGCCTTGCTGCCGGCGCTGTGCAGGACGCCGCTCGAGCTGACGAGCGCGAACGTGGTCCGCGGTCTGGTCGACTCGGTGAGCACGCTGCTCGGCTCGCTGCTCGCCGCGCTGTTGCTCGACCTCGCGAGCCCGCAGGCCGTGTTCGTCGCAACCGCGGCGCTCTCGCTCGTGTCAGGGGCGCTGCTGCTCGGGCTCTCGTACGACCGGCCGCCGCGCGGCGCGCCGGCGCCGCTTCGCCGGCTCGCGCAGGACGCGGCGGAGGGATTTCGCGCCCTCGCGCGCTACCGCGACGCAGGGCTGCTGATCGGCATCGGACTCGTCCAGACGCTGACGCGCGGGTTCCTCAACGTCTTTCTCGTGGTCGTGGCGATCGAGCTGCTCGGGACCGGAGCGCCAGGCGTGGGACTCTTGACCGCAGCCGTGGGCGGGGGCGCGGTGGCGGGATCCCTGGGGGCCTCGGTCCTTGTGACCGGCCGTCGGCTGGCGGCGCTCGAGGGCGCCGGCGTCGCGCTCTGGGGGCTGCCACTCGCGCTTACGGCGGCGTTCCCGCATGAGCTCACGGTCGTGGCGCTGATGGCGGTCATCGGGATCGGCAACGCACTGGTCGACATCGGCCTGTACGCGCTTCCTCCCCGGCTGGTGCCGGAGGGAATGCTCGCGCGGGTTTTCGGTGCGCTCGAGAGCCTGATCGCGCTGACCGTCGGGATCGGCTCGCTCATCACGCCGCTTGTGATCTACCTGCTCGGGGTTCGTGGGGCGTTGGTGGTGCTCGGGCTCGTGGCGCCGGTCGCAGTGGCGCTCGTGTGGCGTCAGCTCCGCCTGATCGACGCTTCGATTGCGCACCGGGATCGGGAGATCGCGGTGCTCAACAGCGTCCGCATCTTCAGGCCGTTGCCGATGCCGGCGATCGACAACCTCGCGGTGCACGTCGACCACGCCCGCTTCGCCGCCGGGCAGTACGTGTTCCAGCAGGGCGAGGCGGGGGATCGCTTCTACGTGATCGAGCGCGGTGAAGCGGATGTGATCAGCGACGGCCGGCTGATGCGGACGATCGGGCCTGGCGACGGCTTTGGCGAGATCGCGCTGCTCAAGGACACGCTTCGCACCGCCACCGTGCGCGCTCGCACCGAGCTCGAGCTCTGCACCCTCGAGCGGCGCCACTTCGTGGCTGCCGTAAACAGCTATCCGTCAAGCGCGCACGAGGCGCACGCGGTCGTGGTCGAGCGGCTCGACCGATCCGCCGCGAGCGCCGGTGGTTCGTCGCTTCCAGCGTGATCGGCTGGGTCGACAACCTCGACTAGGGCCCGGCGGGGCGAGGCCCGCCGGGGAGCCGCTCACGATCGGTCCCATGAACGGCGAGCCTCCTCGCGATGAGCGCGTCCGCTTCGTCGGTGCTCGCGCGATAGCCGCCGATCGCCGCGAGGAAGTGGCCGCGATCAAGCGTGTACAGGCGCAGCGTCGTGCGCGCGCACACCGTTGTGGTCCTCACGGTCCCCCGCAGGAGCGCAATCTCGCCAAAGCCGTCGCCGGGCCCGAGCGTGTTCACCACTCGCCGGTCGCCGATCACGTCCGCCGTGCCGGCGGCGATCACGTAGAAGCGATCGCCGACGTCGCCCTGGTGGAAGACCTCCTGTCCGGCAGCCACCTCGGCGTGGTCCACATGGACGGCGAGGCCGTCGATCGCCGCCATCGGCAGCGGCTGGAACATCCCCACCGCCTTCAACACCTGGATCTCCGCGTCGCGGTGCTCGATCGAGGCGTCGATCGCTCGCAGGCGCCGCCATGCGATCGCCACGCATACAGGCGCGAGGAGGCCGACCGCGACAAGCGCGCCGCGAATGCCGAACAGGTCGATCGCGAACGGCGTGGCCAGCGATCCGAGTGCGACCGTCAGGGCGACGAGGCTTTCGAACGCGCCCAACACGCGGGCGAGCAGGGCCTCCGGGACCAGCCGCGTGAGGAGCGTGAAGATCCCGATGTCCACGAGCGCATTGCCGATCCCGATGATGGCCATCAGCACCAGCACGACCGGCTCCTGCTGGAACGCGCCCACGAGGGCCAGCGGCAGGCCCCACAGCATCACGCCGATCCCCTCGATGCTCGCGAGCCGGCGGCCACCGACGACCAGCGAAGCGCCCAGGGAACCGCCGACGGCCCCGACGCCGACGGCGGCCGTCAGGACCCCGACGCCGGGCGCGCCGGCGCCGAGCAGCTTGATCGCGATCACGACCGCGAAGACGTTGAGCGTGCCGCGCGTGAACGTCTGCATCAGGCCGAGCCAGGTCAGCAGCCCGGCGTCGCGGTACCGCCAAAGCGCGCGAAAGCCCTCGCCAATCTCGGCGGCGATGCGCGCCAGCGGCGCGGCTCGCGCCCGTGGAGGTGCTTCGTAGGCGATGCCCACCAGCGCCAGGCCGGAGGCCAGCGCCAGCGCGGCCACCGCCGCGAACGCCGCGGCGACACTCGCGACGTCCAAGAGCAGCGCGGCAAGCAACGGGCCTGCAAGCGTGCTCAGTGAGTCGACCAGTCCGCGCACGACGTTGGCGCTCGTCAGCTCGAGTGGGGTCATGCAGAGGCCAGGCAAGAGCGCGCTGTGCGCCGGCCGGAAGATCGTGAATGCCGCGGTCGCAACGACCGCCAGCGCGTAGACGCCGAGGAGCGGGGCGGCGGCTGCGACGCGAGCGCGGTGCCAAGCGGCGCTATCACGGCCGCAGGGGCCAGACGGACGAACGCGACGATGCCGGCGGCCTCCGCGCCGCCGTCGCGATACGCGACGACCGCGAGGACGACGGTCAGCGCCCACTCGGACGTCCATGCCGCGCCGAACGAAAGCTGCGCCCGCAGCAGGTTGGGATTACGCGCATTGATGGAGAACGCGCGAGCCGAAACGCCGAGGCGCTCCCGGATGCGACGCCACACGCGGTCGATTCCATCACCGGTCGGGGGCGGCGTCAACTGCTTGATTCCTCGCGCCGGTGGTGCTCTGATCGCCTGGCGGCGTGAGCGGGCCGACCGGCGGGCGATCTGGGAAGATGCCGATCTTGCCCGCCCGCCCGCGTCGTCGGATACTCGTCCTTTCGTTCGTCGTGCTGTTCGCCTCGTTGGCGGCGGCGCCCACTGACGCGGCGCCGGGCGCAGGTCAGCCGAGGCACAAGCTCGTCGTCGGGGCGATCCTCGACCTCGCGAGCGGCTGGACCTCGCTCGGGCGCGCGAGCCGGGTGACGCTTCGCCTCGCAGCCAGCGATGCCAACGCCGCCCTCGCCCGCGACGGATCGCCGCTGCGCGTGCGCCTCCGGATCGTCGACGCGGAGGGCAAGGGCGGGCTCGCGCGCCGGAAGCTCCGGCAACTGGCCGCCTCCGGGGTGCACGTCGTCGTCGGGCCGCAGAAGAGCAGTGAGGTTGCCGCCGTACGAAGGGCGGCGTCGCGGCTCGGCGCGGTCGTCATCAGCCAAGGCAGCACCGCACACTCGCTCGCGATCGCCGGCGACAACGTCCTGCGGTTCGTGCCCGACGACGTCCGCGAGGGCGAGGCGGTGGTCGCGCTTCTGCGGCACGACGGGATCGACGCCATCGTGCCCGCCTGGCGCGATGACGCCGGCAACGCCGGCCTCGCCCACTCGGTTCGGCGCCAGTTTCGCGCGGTAGGCGGGAAGGTCGCGAGCGGAGTCTCCTACGCGCCGAACACGACGGACTTCGGCGGTGTCGCTTCCTCGATCTCCGGGCAGGCGGATGCACTCCGCAGCGGCGGTGCGCAGCACGTCGGGATCTACCTTGCCGGCTTCGACGAGGTGGTCGATCTCTTCCACGCCGCGAGCGGCGACCCCACGCTCCGAACTCCGTGGTACGGGAGCGACGGTGTCGCGCTGACGACCCGCCTGCTGCGGGATCGACCCGCCGCGGCGTTCGCGAACTCGGTTGGCTATCCGAATCCCACCGTCGGCCTGTCCGATGCGGTTCGCAGGCGCGACCGCCCGCTGATCGCGCGTGCGCGAAAGCGGCTGGGCCGCGCCCCGGATGCGCTCGCGCTGACCGCGTACGACGCGCTGCGCATCGCCGTCGAGGCAAGACAGCGAACCGGCGCGACCCGTGGCGCGACGCTTCGCCGCGCCATCTTCGCCGCCGCGAACGGGCATGTTGGCGCGACCGGAAGGATGAAGCTCAATCGGGCGGGCGATCGCGCCTTCGGCGACTTCGACTTCTGGTCGGTTTGCGCTAAGGGAACCGGCTACGACTGGAAGCGCACGTTCGAGTACGCGTCGCGGCGCCCGGGCTCGGGCCACATTCTGACCCGCAACCGCTGCTAGGCCCGACGAGGCGGCGGCCGTCTGCGCGGCCCCTGTTCTGGGCGTGGGCTAGGAGACATCTGCCGTGGGCCTCTCCTCTCGATCGCCGCTGCCCAGCTTGGCGGCGGCCGGATGGCATGCGGCCTCGCGCCCGGGGCGCAGCGGTGCTCCTGCGACGGAACACGAGTATTCGGCCAGGACCTCGGTCGGCAAAGCGCCGCCGGGCTCGGGCTCGGCCTCCAGCACGTCGCCGCTGATCGTCAGCCAAGCCAGGCACCCGCCGGCGATCGCGAGGCCGGCACACACCGCCACCGCGATGTGAAAGCCGTGCACCATCGCCCCGGGGTCGTAGAACTTCGTCCCGGTGAGGCCGGCGACGAGCGGCAGCACGGCCACCGCGAGCAGCCCGGCCACCCGCGATACGGCGTTGTTGATCCCGGAGGCGATCCCCGAGTGGCGCTCATCGGCGGCAGCAAGGACGGTTGCGGTGACCGGCGCCACGACCAGGGTCAGGCCGACGCCGAAGACGATGACTCCCGGGAGCACGCCCGAGACGTAGCTGTCGCCACGCCCGATCCGGGTCATGAGCAGCAGACCCGCCGCGATCACGAGCGGGCCAACCGTCAGCGGGATCTTCGCGCCGATGCGCTGGGCCAGCGCCCCTGAGCGCGCCGAGAACAGGAGCATCAGGGCCGTCACCGGCAGCGAGGCGGCGCCGGCGGCGACCGGCGAGTAACCGAGCGAGATCTGCAGGAAGGCGACGAACAGGAAGAAGAAGCCACCGAGTGCCGCGTACACGGCGAAGGTGACGAGGTTGGCGGCGCTGAACTGCCGCGAGGAGAAGATCGAGAGCGGCATCATCGGGTTTGCGGCACGCCGTTCGACAACCAGAAACGCGACCAGCGCGAGCACCCCGCCGATCCCTGCCGCGAGGACCAGTCCGGAGGCCCCGTTGCCGGGAGCCTCGATCAGGGCGTAGGTGGTCCCGGCGAGGCCGAGGGCGGCGAGAGCGGCACCGCCGAAGTCGATATGCCCGGTCGCGGTGGGATCTCTGGTCTCGACCACGTGGCGGCTCGCCAGCGCCATGACGAGCACGCCGAGCGGCAGGTTGATCAGAAAGATCGCTCGCCACGAGACAGCACCCACCAGATAGCCGCCGAGCAGCGGCCCGACCGCGGCGGCAACGCCGCCCAGCCCCGACCAGGCACCGATGGCGCGGGCCCGATCGGAGGCGCGAAAGCTCGACTCGATCATCGCGAGGCTGCCCGGCGTGAGCAGGGCTCCACCAATCCCCTGCAAGAGCCGGGCGAAGACGAGGAACTCGGCGCTCGGGGCGATCGCGCAAAGGAGCGACGCCACGGTGAACAGGCCGGCGCCGAAAACGAAGACGCGCCGGCGCCCGTAGCGGTCGCCGAGCGAGCCTCCGAGCAGGATCAGCGAGGCCAGGGTGAGGAGGTAGCCGTTGAGGATCCATTGCAACGCGCTGGTCGAGGCATCGAGACTGCGTCCGATGTCCGGCAGGGCCACGTTGACCACGGTGCCGTCGAGGAAGGCCATGCCCGACCCGAGCACGGCGACGGCAAGCACCCAGCGGCCCCGCGCCGTGTTGAAGCTCAACCCTTGGCCGCTTGGTCCGGATCGAGGCACGGCAGCCGCGTTCGCGCTCACCAACCGACTGTACCCGCCGCGAGGCTCTGCGCCGGCGTCGAGCCTCAGCGTGAGGCGGAGACAGTCAGGGTTGCTGGCGCGAGCGATGATGTCTGCGAATGCCCGTCGCCGCCCTGTATGACATCCACGGCAACCTCCCCGCGCTTCAGGCCGTGCTCGGCGACGCCGCTCGGTCCGGCGCGGAGGCGATCGTCGTCGGCGGCGACGTCGCGGCGGGGCCGCTTCCCGCGGCGACGATCGACCAGCTGATGGCGCTGGGCGAGCGCGCGCGATTCGTGCGCGGGAACGCCGACCGTGAGGTGGTCGAGGCCTATGACGCGGGCCTGCGCGATCCGATCGCCGAGGCGGATCCGGCCCGACGAGCGGCGGCGTTCGCGGCGTCGCGGATCTCGCCGAGGCAGCGCGGCTTCCTGGCGAGCTTCGCGGCTACCGTCGGGCTCGAGATCGACGCCCTCGGGCCGACGCTGTTCTGTCACGGCTCGCCCCGCAGCGACACCGAAGTCATCACCGCGATCACCGGCGATCAACGGCTCCGGGGCATCCTGGGCGGCATCGACGAGCCGACCATCATCTGCGGCCACACTCACCGTCAGTTCGACCGCCGGATCGACGGCTGGCGGATGGTGAACGCCGGCAGCGTGGGAATGCCCTACGAGGGCAGGGCCGGGGCGTATTGGGCATTGCTGGGTCATGAGGTCGAGCTTCGCCGGACGGAATATGACCTCGACCGGGCGCTCGCCGACCTTCGCGCCGGCGGCTTCCCGGATCTCGATGAGATGGTTCGGGAGAGCCTCCTCGAGCCGCTTGATCCGGACGAGGTCGCCGAATTCTTCGAGCGTCAGGCGACTGGAGCGCCGTGACGGGCAGAGGACGCGGAGCCCGGCTTTCACGCGATTTTCATCGCCCACCCCTAGCGTCGCCGCGAGAGTTCGACGCGAAAGGAGCGAAGCGTGAGGACGAAGGCAGCATCCATCCCCAGCCGCGTGGCGCTGGCCCTCGCGGGCGCCGCGGTCGTCGGCGCGGCGGGCCTGACGGGCCCCGGCCAGGTGGGCGCGGCGCTTGCAGCCAAGGGGTCGCAGACCATCAAGTCGGGAGCGGGCCCCGGATGGCCGCGGACGCTGCATCCGACCGACTTCGTCGCGACGGTCGACAACCGGTGGTTCCCGCTGAAGCCGGGGAGCCGCTGGCACTATCGGGGCCGCGACGAGGGCGGCCCGTTCACCGACAACATGCACGTGACGCATCGGACCAAGCCGATCCTCGGGGTGGCCGCGACGGTGGTCCACGACGTGGTTCTGAGACACGGCAACCCGCGGGAAGTGACCGACGACTTCTACGCCCAGGATCGTCACGGGAACGTCTGGTACTTCGGCGAGAACACCAAGGAGCTCGACCGGCACGGCCACGTGACCAGCCGAGAGGGATCGTTCAAGGCGGGCCGCGATGGGGCCCGGCCCGGCGTTCTGTTCCCGGGTGATCCGCGGGTCGGGCAAACCGCGCGTCAGGAGTACTTCAAGGGGCACGCGGAGGATCACTTCAAGGTCCTCGCTCTCGACACGCGCGTCTCGACACCCTACGTGTCATCGCGGCACGCGGTCAAGACCAGGGAATGGTCGCCGCTCGAGCCAAACGTGGTCGACCACAAGTACTACGTCAGCGGGCTCGGCGACGTCAGGGAGGTCACGGTCAAGGGGCCGACCGAGCGGCTGCGCCTCGTCTCCTTCCGTCGCGGCTGATGGGTCCGGCCACCTGCGCCGCCCGTGCGCGGCGCAGGTGTCGCTGCGATCCCGATGCGGCTAGGCCACCGCGGCCGGCTCGCGCTCGGCGCCTCCCGCCGGCGCCCGATCGCGCAGGATGCGGAGGAACTCGCGCATCCAGCTCGGATGATCCGGCCACGCCCGCGCCGAGACCATCACACCGTCGATGACGCCGCCGCCGTCGACGAACTCGGCCCCGGCCGCCTTGACGTCGGGCTCGAGCGCAGGGTAGGCGGCGCTGCGGCGGCCGGCAAGGACGCCCGCGGCCGCGAGCGCCAGCGGCGCGTGGCACAGCTGCGCGACCGGCTTGTCCTCCCCGAAGAAGTGACGGATGATCCGCTGCACGTCGGGGTCGTTGCGGATGTATTCGGGCGCGCGCCCGCCCGGCACGACCAGCGCCACGTACTCGGACGGGTCGACGTCGGCGAATGCGAGGTCGGCATCCCACGTGTAGCCCGGCTTCTCGGTGTATGTGTCGTAGCCGTCGACGAAGTCGTGCACCACGAACTGAAGCTTCTTCTTCGACGGCCCCGCGATATGGACCTCGTAGCCCTCCTCGAGCAGCCGCTGGTACGGGTACATCACCTCCAGCGACTCGGCCGCGTCGCCGGCGAGCATCAAGACCTTGCTCATCGCACCTCTCCTTCCTGGAACCGTTTTGGCCGTCCGGGAAGAAGAGTACGCCTGGCTCGTCGTCGACCTGCCGTCGCTGATCGTCGTGCCCGTCGATTACTCGCCCGACGTCGGGATGGCGAAGAGCTCGGCGTCGAGACGGCGCGGGTTTGAGCGCGGGTCAGGCGCAGGCGTAGACGATCTCGACCGCGCCCTCGGGAAGGGGACACTCGCTTTCCAGCGTCAGCTGCGCGTCGGGGCTGACCGGCGGCGTCAGTCGCATCCCGCCGCCGAGCAGCAGCGGCAACACGATCAGCCCGAGCCGGTCGAGCGCACCGAGGGCTCGGAAGGTCTCGATCGTGCGCGGGCCGCCGACCAGGTGAACGTCGCCTCCCCGGTTCGCCGCGCGCATGCGCTCGAGCAGCCGGCGCGGGTCACTGTCCACGACCACGGCGTCCGGCGTGCCGGAGGGACGGTGGGAGGCGACCACGAACACGTCGAGGTTCGGCCACGGCCAGCGATCGGCGCCGAGGGCAGGCTCGAACGTCGTGCGGCCCATCAGCACCGCCTCGCAACGGCGCTGGAACTCGGGGAAGCCATGGCTCTCGCCCGGGACGAAGGTCGGGTCGGCGAGCTGGACGGGCCGGCCATCGGGTGTGGCGACGAAGCCGTCGAGGCTCATGCACATGCGAGTTCGGATCATCTTTGGTCAGCGGCCGCGATCAGGCGCTCGCTCAGCTCGCGCAGCCGGCGGCGAGCGCCTGGATCGTAGGCCTGCGGGTGCGCGGCGTCGTCGCTCTGGCCGTTGTAGTAGCGGCCCGTGGCCCCGTCGAGCTCGGGGTCGGCCACGAGGCGGAACGTCGCATCGACTCCCTCCTCGAGCGTCGAGGCGGCGCTCCCTCGCGCGGCGAGCACCATCTTCGTCGGCATGTAGGTGGCGGGGTGAAGGCAGTTCGCCGCGAGGATGGAGGGGTCGTGGGAGTCCGCCAGGTCGAACGCGTGCATGACCTGCGCGAGCTTGCTCTGACAGTAGGCCTGCGTCCCGGAGTAGCTCCGCTCGAGCATCACGTCGTCGAAGTCGATCGGCATCTGCCCGGCCGAGGAGACGTTGACGACCCGCGCCGGGGCCGACCGCAGCAGGAGCGGCTCGAGGGTCCGAGTGAGGAGGTAACCGGCCAGATAGTTGACCTGGAAGCGCAGCTCGTAACCGTCGCGGCTCTTCATGCGCTCGCCTTCGCCGGGCAGGTTCGTGCCGATTCCGGCGTTGTTCACCAGCACGTGCAGGGCGTCTCGCTCGGCCAGGATCCGCTCACCCGCCGCGCGGACCTCGCCGAGCGAGGCGTGGTCGGCGAGGTAGACCGACGAGTCACCGCGGGCCCCGAGCCCGCGAAGCTCCGTCAGCGTCGCGTCGGCGCGCGCGCGATCTCGGCCGTGAACCAGGACCGTGGCCCCGCGGCTCGCGACCGCGGCCGCCAGCCCGCGGCCGAGGCCGTCGGTGGCGCCGGTGATCAGGACGATGCGCCCGCTGAGGTCCTCCACGCGCCGCGCCGGACTCGTGCCACTCGAAAGCGCCGGCATCCGGATCAGCGAGCGGCGCCGCGCCAGTAGGTGCGGGCGAGCCGGAGGGCGTTGCCCGAGGCGATGAGGTCGGCGTCGCCGGGGCCGTAGCGCTCGCGCAGCGCCTGCTCGACTCGGCGCATGTCGGCCTCGGTCTCGAGCCGGGCGAGCGTCGGCTTGATGAAGCCGTCGAGGTCGGTGCCGATCGCAGTGTGACGGTGCGATCCGGCGATCTGGTGGAAGCGGTCGATGTGGCGGAAGAGCACGGCGAGCGCGTCCTCGATGCTGTCGGTGTGGCCGAGGCCGTCCGCCGCCTGGTGCTCGGCGAGGATCAGGCCGGCGACGCCGCCGCGGGCGACGATCCGCTCGAAGGTCTCCGCGGTCAGGTTGTAGGGATCGTCGCCGAACCGGTAGGCGGTGTGGGTCGCGATCACCGGTACCTCGCGGTCGGGGTCGAGCTGTCGATCAGCACCCGCTCGCGGACGAGGGCGGTGACGGCCGCCCGGCCGAGCGCGGTGAGGCCGACGCCCTCCGGCATCGGGAAGAGGAACCGGTAGACGCGATCGGGCAGGAACGGGATCGCGTTGACGTTCGTCGCCACCGAGCGGTAGAAGAGGTGGGCGACCGTGACGTAGAAGCACCCCCGCCGCGCCAGCTCGGCAACGTTACGGTCGACCTCCTCTGACGTCCCGCCGAGGTGGAAGCCGCCCTCCACGCAATGGACGAGCGCGACCTCCTCGGCGTCGATCGCCGCCTGGAGCTCGGCGCGGTCGTGGACGACGCGCGCCCGGCCGGCGTGATCGTGCTCCACCTCGTCCTCGACGCCCTCGAGCTGGCGCAGGAGAGTGGGGAAGTAGTTCGAGTCCGGCGGCGAGCCGTAGTGCTTGCCGACGTCCATCTCGTCGAACGGCGAGTAGAGAACCGACATCGCGACGCCGACCCCGCCGGTCTCGAGCAGCGGGATCGTCACGCGCGGGCCGGACTCGACGCTCGGGTAGTTGCCGACCAGGCTCGCGGCGCGAACGAGCCACGAGCGGATGCGATCGAGCGTCTCCCACCGCCCGGGCGCCGTCGCGATCGCATCGATCAGCCGCTTATGCGCCTCCGCCCGCAGGTGCATGGGGTAGTGAGCGTGGAGGTCGGCGAGCACGGGGCGATTACGCTAATCGGAACCGGCTTGGGGAGTCGTCCAATCCGGCAGGACTCTCGGTTTTGGTCCGAGCAATCCCGGTTCGAATCCGGGCTCCCCAGCTCCTCGCAATGCTGGGCGAGTTCACCCCCATATATGTGGTGAACTCGACCAGCAACGTCGGAGCTCGCCGCGAGCATCGCGGGGAGCCGGGCCCACCTAACATTCTCGGGTGGCCGGCGCTCCCACTGTCCTGATCATGGCGGCCGGCGAGGGCACCCGTATGCGCTCGTCGGTGCCGAAGATGCTGCACCCGATCTGCGGGCGGCCGATGATTGCCTGGCCCGTCGGCGCAGCGCAGGAGGCGGGGGCGGGGCGGGTGTGCGTGATCATCTCGCCTGATCGTGACCTCTCGGGCGTCCTGCCGGACGGCGTTGAGGTCGTCGTCCAGCCCGAGCCCGACGGCACGGGCGGCGCCGCCCGCGCTGCGATCGACGCGATCCGCGAGTCCGAGGAGGTTCTCGTCGTGCCCGGCGACCATCCGCTGCTCTCGCCCGAGGCGCTCTCGCGCCTCGTCGCCGCCCGCCGCGAGGCCGACGCGGCGGCGACCGTCGTCACGATCGAGATCGAGGACCCCGGCAGCTACGGTCGCGTCGTTCGCGACTCCCGCGGCGACGTCGAGCGGATCGTCGAGGCGAAGGAAGGATCTCCCGACGCGACGCCCGAAGAGCTCGCGATCAAGGAGGTCTCGAGCGTGATCTTCGCGTTCGATGCCGCCGCGCTCGCTGACGCCCTCGGGCGGATCACCAAAGACAACGCCCAGGGCGAGTACTACGTCGGCGACGTCCTGCCGGTGATGCGCAAGGCCGGCCTGCGCGTCACCGCCCACCGCGACCCCGACCCCAACGCCAGCCGCGGCGTCAACTCACGCGCTGATCTCGCGGCCTGCGAGCGCGAGGCGCGCGCGCTCATCAACCGCCGCCACATGGAGGCCGGCGTCACGCTCGTCGATCCCGATGCGAGCTGGATCGACGCCGACGTCGCGCTGGCCGCCGACGTCCGCGTCGAGCCAGGCTGCGCGCTTCACGGCCGCACGGTGGTCGCCGAGGGGGCGACGATCGGTCCGCTCACGACGCTCGTCGACGCGGCGGTCGGCGCGGGCGCGACAGTGCTCCGCTCGCACCTCGTCGGCTGCGAGGTCGGCGAGCGCTGCACCATCGGCCCGTTCTCCTACCTGCGGCCCGGCACCTGGGTGGGCGCCGGCGCGAAGGTCGGCGCCTTCGTGGAAGTCAAGAACTCCGTCATCGGCCCGGGCGCGAAGGTTCCGCACCTCTCCTACGTCGGAGACGCCGACATCGGCGAGGGAGCGAACGTCGGCGCCGGCACGATCACTGCGAACTACGACGGCTTCTCGAAGCACCGGACGAAGATCGGGCAAGGTGCGCGAATCGCCGTTCACACCTCACTTGTCGCTCCGGTCAGCGTCGGCGAGGACGCTTACACTGGCGCCGGTGCCGTAATCCGGGAGGACGTCCCGCCCGGCGCCTTGGGGATCAGCAAGGGCGAGCAGCGAAACATCGAGGGTTACGCCAAGCGACGGAGCGAGCAGGCCGAGGAGCGTGACGCGATGAGCGACGCGGAGGACGACGGATGACGATCGTCGAGGAGAGCCCCCGGATGGTGAGCTCGATCCCGCACGACTACACGAAGCGCCTCATGGTCTTCGGCGGCCGCGCCTCGCAGGAGCTCGCCGCGAGGATCGCGGCGAAGCTCGACGTGGACCTCGGCCAGGTCGACCTGCGGACCTTCGCCGACGGCGAGATCTATTGCCGCTACCGCGAGTCGATCCGCGGCGCCGACGTCTTCCTCGTCCAGTCGACGGCCGCTAGCGCCGCGCATCGCATGAGCCCGAACGACACCCTCATGGAGCTGCTCGCGATGGTCGACGCGGCACAGGGGGCGTCGGCGCACCGCATCATCGCCGTGATGCCCTGGTTCGGCTACGCCCGCCAGGACAAGAAGTCGCAGCCGCGCGAGCCGATCACCGCGCGCGTGGTCGCCAAATGCCTCGAGGCGGTCGGCGTCGACCGGGTGCTCACCATGGACCTCCATTCCGGCCAGGTCCAGGGGTTCTTCGAGGTCCCCGTCGACCACATGACCGCGATGCCGATGCTGACCCAGTGGTTCCTCGACCAGGCCTTCGACAACGAGCTCGTGATCGTCTCCCCCGACGCCGGCCGCGTCAAGGTCGCCCGCAACTTCGCCCGCAAGATCGGCGTCCACTGGGCGGTGATGGAGAAGGAGCGGCCCGCTCATCAGGTCGCCGAGATCGGCTACGTGGTCGGCGAGGTCGAGGGCAAGACCGCGGTCCTCGTCGACGACATGATCGACACCGCCGGCACGCTCTGCGC
>WNFW01006383.1_pt1 | contig 16442 bp, 10 predicted proteins | sample 5400131 | NCBI WGS metagenome assembly WNFW01 (sample SAMN13153362, study PRJNA577476) | soil metagenome | isolation source: 20 cm soil or saprolite under grassland replicate 1 | place: USA:California | collected 2016-06-15 | reverse complement strand
TTCCCCGTCGATCCCTATCAGATCCATGGGCAGGCGAACCGAAAAATCGCCCCTTTTGAACGCTCGCAAGGCGCTCAAAAGGCCTTTGCGGTCCAATACGTCCGGGATAAATTGCAGATTTGTCATTTTCGACCTCTCAGCAAGCCTGTTTCTCCAATACCGCGCCGCAGTGCACCAGACTACGTACACTCGGGATCGGCGTTCCGTCCTCTCGCGATCCTTTCCTGGTGCCTTCGCGCGAGTCGCTCTCTTACTCCGGCTGGCACGTCTGCGATGAGGACTCTCACGGTCCTGGACAGGAGAGGACCATGATATCAAGATACAAAACCATGATAGTGCGTCAGGTATCGACCCTCTGTCGAGGTAGCTTGATAATTCTGTAGCGACCCAATGGCATGGCGTAGCCGTATCGCGACAGCCTTCATCCGCCGAACGATCTACCGCGTCTCGGCCTCCAGATGTCCGATGCTTTCTCCAGCTTTCTATGACACATGCTGCCAGCGCAATCCAAAGCCCGATGCTCGCCTGCCATGAGCCAAATGGACCAGGCGTCGAAACCGCTGACGATCATGGTCTGCAACTTCCGACGAGTAGCTTGACCGATCCAAAGAGATTTGAGTGCGCGAGATTCAATATATGCCAACCGCCGATCACGGCTTGAAGATCTTCTCCACTTGTCCTCTTTCCGCCCAAGCACAACCCAGGACGTGCATTCGCGAGCTGCAGGAGTTCGCGCGCTCGAGTGAAGAAGCGGGGTACGAGGGCATCCTCGTGTTTACCGACAACGGACAACTGGATCCGTGGCTCGTCTCGCAGGTCATCATCGAGTCCACCGGGCGTCTGTCTCCGCTGGTGGCGATTCAGCCGACCTACATGCACCCTTACAGCGTGGCCAAGATGATCACGTCGTTCGCGCATCTGTACGGCCGCCGCCTGTATCTCAACATGGTGGCTGGGGGATTCAAGAACGATTTGCTCGCGTTGAACGACCTCACGCCCCACGACGAGCGCTATGCGCGGCTCTTGGAGTACACCACCGTCATTCAGAGCTTATTGCAAACCGCGGACCCGGTCAGCTTCGAAGGGCGGTACTACAAGGTGAGCAATCTTAAGCTGACTCCGCCGCTGCCGGCTGCGTTGATGCCGGGGTTGCTCGTCTCGGGATCCTCGGAAGCCGGCATGGACGCGGCGCGGCAACTGAAGGCCACCGCCGTGGAGTACCCGAAGCCGCCTGCCGAATACACGACCGCACCTTCGGCGAACACCGCGTCGAGGGGCATCCGCATCGGCATCATCGCGCGATCCGAAGACGCGGAAGCGTGGTCGGTCGCCCGCACCCGCTACCCGGAAGACCGCAAGGGCCAGCTCACCCATCAGCTTGCGATGAAGGTATCGGATTCGTCCTGGCACCGGCAGCTCTCCGAGCTCGGGAAGACCGCTGCGGGAGCGGAGAACCCGTACTGGCTGGTGCCTTTCCAGAACTACAAGGCGGTTTGTCCTTTTCTCGTGGGGAGTTACGATCGGGTGGCGGACGAAGTGGCGCGTTACGTCGACATCGGCTACCGCACTTTCATTCTCGACGTACCCGCGAGCGTGGAAGAGATGCATCACACCGGTGTTGTGTTCGAGCGCGCCATCGCGCGCTGTCTCGTGGCATGACCATGCTGTTACAGCAAGGGGTGACGGCGCAAGCGCAAGCGCGACCCGAAGCGACCGCGCTCGTATTCAAACGCACCCGCCTCACCTACGCGGCGCTCGAGGAAGCGAGCAACCGGCTCGCCCGTGCCCTGAACGAGGCAGGCTGCCGGCGGGGGGATCGCGTCGGTTTGCTGATGCCGAAGATGCCAGCGGCAATCGTGGCCATGCTCGGCGCGTTGAAAGCCGACGCGATCTATGTGCCGATGGATCCCGCCAGCCCCGCGGCGCGGCAGGCGCGGGTGCTCGAAGTCAGCGACTGCCGCTGCATACTCGCCGCCGGCCCTGTCGGTCAGAATCTGCGCGACACCCTGGCGGCCGCGACGCTCACCCAGCGGCCCATGATCGGATGGCTGGACGAAGACCCGCCGCCCGATGTCCATCCGGTGTTCAGTCTGCGCGATCTCTCCGCCTGCTCGGCGACGCCGCCCGCCTACGCCAACACCGACGGCGACGTGGCGCACATTCTGTTCACGTCGGGTTCCACAGGTGTCCCCAAGGGCGTGATGATCACCCACGCGAGCGTCGTGCATCTGCTTCGCTGGGCGGCGGCGTACTTCGGCATCGTCCACACCGATCGCATCTCGCAGCACCCGCCGCTGCGTTTCGACGTATCCACGTTCGACGTTTTCGGCACCCTTTGGGCGGGGGCCGAGCTGCACCTAGTACCCCCTGAGCTGAATCTCCTTCCGCACAAGCTGGCACAGTTTATCCGCGATGCCCGGCTCACGCAGTGGTTCTCCGTGCCCTCGGTCCTCAACCTGATGGCGAATTTCGATGTCGTGGGCCAGGACGACTTCCTGTCCCTTCGCCGAGTGTTGTTTGCCGGAGAACCGTTGCCGACGCCTACGCTGATCCATTGGATGCGTCGGCTACCTCGCGTGCAATTCACCAACCTGTACGGCCCGACCGAGACGACCATCGTGAGCAGTTACTACACGCTCCTTCGAAGCCCCGGTTATTGGCGCGACACGGAGAAAACCCGCGCCGCGTTTCTCCCCTACCCCGGCGGAGCGGGTCCGCAGGACCGCGTCTACAAAACCGGCGATCTGGCGCGGCGCGGAGCCAATGGTCTGTTCTATTACGTGGGCCGCGCCGACACGCAGATCAAGAGCCGCGGTTACCGCATCGAGCTGGGCGAGATCGAGGCGGCGCTGCACTCGCTCGCGGGCTTGCGCGAGAGCGCGGTCGTCGCGATTCAATCGGAAGGCTTCGAAGGATGGCTAATCTGCTGCGCCTACGTCCCGGCGCCGGACAGCGGCGTCTCCACGAGAAGCCTGCGAAAGGACTTGGCGGCGCTGGTGCCCAGCTACATGCTCCCTGCCCGCTGGATGCGCTACGAGGTCCTGCCCAAGAATGAGAACGGCAAGATCGACCGACCCCGATTGAAGAATGCGTTCCACGACGCCGAACTCCACCCAATGCAGACGCAAGCGCTGCCTCCCGATCACGCGAGCGCGACTAATCGTCGTATGGTCAGCGCCGCGTCCGGGCGGAGCTAAAGGAGGAAACAGTGAGAGACGCAAACGCCATCATCGAGCGCCTGGGCGCCGTGTTCGCCGAGAATTTTCACATCGAGGCGCCATCCCCGGACACCGATCTGCTCGAGACGGGCATTCTCGACTCGTTCCAGTTTGTTGAGCTGCTCCTGCAACTCGAGCAGCGCTTTGGCGTGCGAATCAAGATCGACGACATCGACCTTGACGATTTACGGACGCTCGCACGGATCGCGCGGCTCGTCCGCTCTTTTCAACACCGAGTGCCAGAACCTGCTAGGGCGACGATTCGTGTCTTAACCGAAGACGATCTACCCGCGGTTACCGAACTCTTCGGACGCGTCTATTCGGAGCGACACTGGATTTCACCCGCGGCGTGCGAGTCCTACTTTCGGGAGATGCTGTTCGACAACCCGTGGCGCGACCTCCAGATACCCTCCTGGGTGGCTGAGCAACACGGGCGCATCTGCGGCGTCTACGCAGTGATGCCGCGACGGATGCTGCTGCGGGGGCGTCCGCTTCGCGTGGCGGTGGCCTGCCAGTTCATGGTGGATCCGGACAAGCGCGACAGCCTGATCGCGCTGCAGTTGGCGAAAGCATTGCTCTCGGGACCGCAGGATCTTACCCTTGCCGACGGCGCGACCGATAAGGCGCAGCGCATGTGGGTCGGGATTGGCGGGACCGCATCGCTGCTCTACAGCTTTCACTGGACACGGCCGCTCCGTCCCGCCCGCTACTTGCTCTCGCTTTTGGAGGAACATGCCGCGTTTCCTCGTCTCCTGAGGTTCGCGGCGCGTCTACCTTGCGCTTTGGTCGACGCGCTGTCAGGGTGCTGCAGCGGCTCTTGGCTGACGCCTGGGAGCACGGCGCAACGGCGCTGCGGGGACGCCTCGACCCGCGCTTCGCACCGGAGCTTTCGCACCGGCACTGCTGGTTGCGAACCGACAATACATGGACCCTGGTTCATTCGCGTCGTGCCGATGTCCTGGCCGCCTTCCATCAAGGGGACGCCTTTGCCAGTCGTCTCGAGGGGGAGTGGTGGCTGCGATTCTTGGGTGAAGGAGAAGCGAGATGCAGCGTGCACCGCACCTGGGTCGGCACTGCCCGCCCGACCCCCTTAGCGTCCCCGCGCATGCAAACACCAGGACGGAGCAGTCGTCTAGACTCTTCTTTTCCCGCTATGCATCTACCGGTCGGCCGCACGAACCGAGCTTGGCCGCGGCGATCATGGAAACGAAGCTGATATGAGAATGCTCAAAATTGGTTTGATGCTCGACGGCGTTTATTCGGACAAATACGTTCACGAGCTGGCTCTTTGGGGAAAAACCCAGACGAATATCGATATCTCGCATCTAATCCTTCACCCTCGTAATGCAGGCTCGCTGCTAGCCAGACTCAGGGATCTGTTCCTTAAGCCCGCGAAGATAATATTTCTCCTCATACTATCGGTCGAGAAGATGCTCCTCAGGCGGAGTGATTCTCACAAGGATCACTATGGATTTTTCGATCTGACCAAAATAGTCGATCAGGTCTTCGAGATTAGGCCGATCGTTTCACGATCCGGTCACGTGTATCGGTTCTCCGACGCGGACATCGAGAAAGTAAAGGCTCTCGAGCTCGACCTGCTGATAAGGTGCGGTCAGGGAATATTGCGTGGCCGTATTCTTCGCGCAAGTCGGCTCGGGGTCGTCTCATTCCATCATGGCGACAACAAAGTCAACCGAGGAGGCCCCGCCGGATTTTGGGAGTGCTACTACCGGTGGCCCCAGACCGGTTTTGTCATCCAACGCCTAACCGAAGAGCTCGACGCAGGGGAGGTGCTGGTAAGGGGCTTTTTCGGAACACGCTATTACTACTCCCTCAATCAGGCTCATGTGTACAAGAAGTCCCTTACCCACCTGAAAAATCTCCTGAAGCAGGTAGCCTCGACCGGCTGCCTGCCGCCGGTAGACCGGGCGCCTGCACCCTACTCCAACATTCTCTTTCGCGCTCCCAATCTGGCCCAATGCATCGTATACGGGGGCAAGCTGCTGAAACGCCTTGCCGCCAAGGCAATCGCCAGAATCCTGATGCAAAGGGAAAGATGGGGGATTTCGGTGCTGTCCTCGAGGTGGGATGAGTCGGTGTTTTGGCGCAGCACGGAAGTATCGCCCCCCCGAGGACGATTCTGGGCAGACCCATTTTTGTGTACGCGTAACGGCAGGACGTTTTGCTTTGTCGAAGACTTCGTCTACAAGACGGGAAAAGCGCACATCAGCGCCTTGGAGATCAGCGGGACAAGGATCATCGAGTATGGAACCGCTCTAAAGGAGCCATTCCATCTGTCGTTTCCGTTCTTGTTCGAGTACCAAGGGGAACTTTACATGTGCCCCGAAACTTGCGCATCCGGCCAGGTGAGAGTCTATCGCTGCACGGATTTCCCGCTGAAATGGAAGCTGGAGAAAATCCTCATGGAGGGCGTGCGCGCCGTCGACTCCATGCTGTTTCACAAAAGGGAGAAATGGTGGATGTTCACGACGATCGATGAATCGGGAACGGAAGATCACTGCTCCGAGTTGTATTTGTTCTCGAGCGATTCGCCGCTGAGCACCAGCTGGGTCCCGCATCCGCAAAACCCGATACGGATCGATTCTAGTGGGGGAAGGAATGCGGGATTGATCATAGAAGGAGAGAAAATTTTCAGGCTGGCTCAATGTCAGGGATTCGACCGATATGGGCACAGCTTGCTGGTACACGAAATAAGGGAGTTATCCGAATCCCGTTATGTGGAGGATCTGGTGGCGACAATCAGTCCGAATTTCCGCAAGGGGCTCCTCGGCACGCACCACCTTTCAACGAACGGCAAGATCACGGTTATAGACCACGTCTCGCGCTCTATTGCGCTCGGGCATGGGTCCCTGGAACCACGCCCGGCGGAATGGTTCCAACGGACTAGGGGCAGGCAGACCTCGCCTCCCACATCGATTAGCGGCAGGCTCGGTGTCCGCCGGGAATAGCAAATCATGTGTGGAATCGCCGGATATTGGTTCAAGAGCCGCGTTCCCGAGGCCGCGCAACAATGGCTGAAGGAAGGCGTGGCGAGCCTACATCATCGCGGCCCGGACGATAGAGGCTCATGGTTCGAGGGCGGTGTCGGACTGGGCCACGCCCGGCTGTCGATCCTTGACCTGTCTTCTCTAGGGCATCAACCCATGGCTTCGCAGAACGGCCGCTGGGTAATGGTATTCAACGGAGAGGTCTACAATTTTCGCGAAATTCGCAAAGATCTGGAAGCGCTGGGCCATACTTTTCTCGGAGCGGGCGATTCCGAGGTGATCGTCGAAGCGTTCGCCGAGTGGGGACCCGGGGCGGTGCGCCGCTTCGTCGGGATGTTCGCCATAGCCCTCTGGTCGAAAGCCGACAAGAGGCTCTATCTGTTGCGCGACCGCCTGGGGGTCAAGCCCCTGTATTACGGATGGAACGGCGACTCGCTTTGGTTCGGTTCCGAACTGAAGGCGCTGCGCGCGTTCAGGCACTGGTCCCCGCTGCTCGATCAGTCGGCGGTAGTCGATTACTTCCGTTACGGGTACATCGACGAACCGCGATCCGTTTATCAAGACGTCTTCAAGCTTCCTGCCGGGCACTGTCTGCAGCTGGGTCCGGAAGGGGAAAAGAGAATCGAGCCTTACTGGAACGTGCTCGATTCCGCTCTGAACCCAAGGCAGGGCAGCGAAAACGAACTCGCCGATGAACTGGAAGCGCTCATGATCGACGCCTTCCGATATCGCATGATCTCGGATGTTCCCGTCGGCGTCTTCCTTTCCGGCGGAATCGACTCCTCGACCGTCGCCGCGATCTTGCAGCGACATGGAGGCCAGCGAATCAAGACCTTCACCATCGGTTTTGACGAAGCCGCATACGATGAGTCCCCGCACGCCGAGCAGGTAGCCCAATACCTGGGCACCGAGCACACGACGCGCATTCTCAAGCTGAGTGAGGCCATGCGGATTCTGCCGAAGTGGGGGGATTTGTACGACGAGCCGTTCGGCGACGATTCGGGCATCCCCACGCTGCTCGTGTCCCAGGTTGCGTCCGAATCGGTGAAAGTCGTCCTGTCCGCCGACGGCGGCGATGAATTGTTCAGCGGTTATAACGGGTATACCGGGATGTTTGCCCAGAGGCGCAAGCTCGCCGCTGTTCCCGAATGGCTGCGGGTCGCTACGGTGGCCGCGTTGCGAGCCCTGCCGATCGACCAGATCGATAGCATGCTCGCAACACAACGCTGGCCCGGAGGGATCAATCACTGTCTGCGCCATCGAGTCACTGTGCCATCCGCCAAGATTCGCGACCGCCTCCAGACGCGCACCATGGGCGAGATGTTCGATCAAGCGTTGGCGTTTTGGTCTCCCGACGAATTGCGGCGTTTGCTCGGATGGGACGGAAACCCGGCTCGCTCGAATTGCGACATCTACCCGGGAGAGGACGGCGAAAAGCTTTGTCTGTGGGATCTTCATCACTACCTGCCGGGGGACATCCTGACCAAAGTCGATCGCGCGACAATGGCCGTCAGCATCGAGGGACGCGAACCTCTCCTCGACCATCGGCTGGTTGAATTTGCATTCGCGCTGCCATTCCGCTTCCGGAGGGGTGCCAGTGGCCCCAAGCATCTGTTGCGCAAGGTGCTCTACAAATACGTTCCGCGCGAATATATCGATCGCCCCAAGCAAGGCTTCGGTATCCCCTTGCACCAGTGGTTGAGAGATCTGCGGCAATTGATTGACCAATACATTGAGCCGAGCGTGATCGCAGCTCAGGGCATCTTTGAAGTCAGGGCCGTCCAGCGCCTGCTAGCACGTTTCCGGGCGGGAGACGACCTGGCGGGGGACAAGGTATGGCTGCTGCTGGCCTTCCAGATGTGGCACGCGCGCTGGATGAGCCACTGAGGCGACCTCGGAGGCAGCGGGTTGGCTGTACGACGGCAACATCTACACCCGGATCGCCCTGCGCGGGCTGGGCATCCCCATCATCAACTCCGAGCGCAGCGACAACTATCGCCTTTCCTTTGCTCAGCGATTGGGTTATGCGCTGACCCGGGGCTGGGAAACGGCGCTGGTTGCCAATTCTCATGCTGGCCTCGCATTCGCCAGTAGTTTGCACCGGGTGCCCGCGGACCGTGGGCACGTCGTGTGGAACGGTATCGACATCGTTGCGGCCGAGCTGGAAGCTGCAGCCGCACCCGCGTTGCGCGCGACTCTCTGGCCTGGGCGGCAAGTTTTCATCGCCTGCCTCGTCGGAACCGTCACGCCCCCCAAGGATCACCTGTTGGCCCTGGATACGGCCGCCACCTTGCACCAGAGGGACCCGCGCTGGCGATTCTTGTTCGTCGGCGACCCATCGCGCGATCCCGGGGCCTATCCGCGGGCAGTCCAGGCTCGCTTGCGTGAATTGCAACTGGAGAATGTTTGCCGCTTTACCCATGAGCGCACCGACGCGATCGCACATATCGCCGCAAGCGATGTGCTGTTCTCGACGTCGCTCTTCGAGGGATTCCCCAACGTCGTCCTCGAGGCCATGGCTTGCGGCACGCCGGTCGTGAGCACGGAGTACTCCGATATCCGCCGTATCCTGCCCTTGCCGTGGCAGGTAGCACGCCAACGCAGTCCCGAGTTGCTGGCTGATGCAATACAGCGTGCCGCACATGAGCGCGAGTCAGTCGCGCCGGCGCAACGCGCCTGGGTTGAGCGGCATGCCACGGTGGAGCGGACGGTCACGGCTATGGAGGCGGTCTATGCCGTCTACGCGGCCCGGAATTCAACCAGAACGACCAACCCGACCCCCGCATCGTGGACCGCGTAATTGAGCGATTGCGCGAGGGCGAGGACAAGGTGAGCACGCGATCCCCCGCCGGTTTCGCTGCGCCCGGGATTCTTGGGCGCAACGCAAGAGGCGCGCAATGGTATCGGGCGCTCGGCTGGGGTGGAATGCATTCGCTGTTGCGGCTCGTGCTGAGCTTCATCAGCATCAAGTTCACGGCGATCTATCTCGGGCCGTCCGGCCTTGCATTGGTTGCGCAACTGGGGAATTTCATTTCCATTTGCCATGGCGTGCTCGGAGGCGGCCTCGGTACCGCCACCGCGAGACTATACCCGGAATTCCGCAGCGACCCGGTGGGACGGAGACGGTTTCTGGCCACCGCCTGGCGTCTCGCCTCTCTGTTTGCGGTGATTTCGATTGCGGCGATCGCGTTGGGCTCCGGTCCGTTGGCGCGGTGGCTGCTGACATCCGATGAGCACGGCACGGCGGTGATGCTGGCCGGCGTGGCCGTGGCTTGCCTGGTGCTCAATACCGTGATCATGAGCGCAATCAACGGCGCCGGCGAACTGGGGCGGGTCGTGATCTCCAATGTGATTGCGGCGGTCGTCGGCTGCGCTGTATACGTCCCGGCGAGCGTGGTGTGGGGCATTTCCGGCGGCCTCATCGGTTATGCGATATCCCAGATGGTCTTTTTACCGGTCAGTTTGGTGATTCTGCGCTGGTCATCGAGCGTGGCGCCGGGAGACTTCCTAGGGAAATTCCATCGCGCGGAGGCACAGCGGATTCTGGGCTTCGTGCCGATGTTGATCGCCCACTCGGTGATCTCGCCGCTCGGGCTGATCCTGATTCGGGACATGGTGGCCTCTCAACTCGGATTGGCGACAGCAGGACTTTGGCAGGCGACCTGGCGGCTCTCCGAGGTCTACCTCGGTGTCGTCATGGCGTCGCTCTCGTTGTACTTCCATCCCCGTCTCGGCGAGGTAGTGGGCACCCCGGCGCTGCGCGAGGAGATCGTGCGGACTTTCGCCCGGGCCGTGGGGATAACGGCGGCCGTTGCATTGACGTTGTTCGTCGCGCGCGATTGGGTGGTGCGGATCGTATTTACTGAAGAATTCCTGCCGGTGCGGGATCTGATGCCGTTCCAGCTGCTCGGAGACGTGTTGAGGATGGCAGCCTGGACCTTGGGCTTTGTGCTCGTGGCCCTCGTGCGCAGCCGCTGGTACATCGCATTGGAGGTCCTGGTACCGGCGATTTATCTTGGCGGCGCGCTGTTGCTTGTACCTGAGTACGGCGCTCGGGGCGTCACCTGGGCCTATTGCTTGGCGGGGGCCACCCATTTCGCCATTTCAGCATTCGCGTTGCGCGATGTCGTGATTCGGGGTTCCAATGGCCGCAGCAGCGCACGGGCATGATCGCGGGTGGTCCCACCGGCGCATGCCCGGACGAGCTGCATAGACATAGAGTATGTTCGTCATAGAGCGCGCATAGCTTGATCGTGGCGGGTGTGCTGGCCGGGCACAGCCAGCGCTCCCAGACCCTCAGAGGGAGATCACCATGTTCGAGTAGCGCTCCCAGACCCTCAAAGGGAGATCGCCATGTTCGAGTTCGAGTTCATCCGGTCGCGCAGCGTCCTCGCGTTGTTCACCTTCCTCGCCGCCTTCGCCGCTCCGGCGGGCGCCGCGTCCACGCCCTTTACCGGGACACCCTTCGCGATCCCCGGCGCCTTCGAGGCGGAGAACTTCGACTTGGGCGGCGAAGGCGTCGCCTATCACGACAACACGCCGGGCAATCAAGGTGGCCAATACCGCCCCAACGAGGACGTCGACATCATCGTCTCGTCCGACTCCGCCGGGGGCGGATATGTGGTCAACAACTTCGAGACCGGCGAGTGGCTGAACTACACCGTCAACGTGCAGACCGCCACCAACTATGACATCGAGGTGCGCGTGAGCAGCCAGTTCTCGACCGGCGCCTTCCACGTCGAGATCGACGGCCAGAACGTCACCGGCTCCGTCGTCGTGCCGAACACCGGCAATTGGAACACCTTCCAGTGGGTCGGGAAGAAAGCTATTGCGCTCACGGCCGGACAGCACGTGCTCAAGGTCTTCGCCGACCAGCAGTACTTCAACCTCAACTCGGTGCGCGTGCTGCAGAGTACGACACAGAGTACGACACGCTATGAAGAGACCGATCCGTCGGTGAGCTTCGGTCCGGGATGGATTCAGGATAACGGTCTATTCGGATGGAGCGGCGGATTTGCGATGGAGTCCCAGACTGCCGGCGCGCAGGCCACCTTCACCTTTACCGGAACCTCGGTGGCGTGGCTCGGCATGCGCGGGCCGGACAGCGGCATCGCCCGCGTGTCGATCGACGGGGTCTTCGTGTCTCAGATCGACATGTTCGCGAGGTCGTACGAGATCCACGTTCCCGTCTTTGTTGCGAAGAACCTCGCTAACGGCACCCACACCCTGACGATTACCGTTACCGGGCTGAAGAGCACCGATTCGCAGGCGGTCATGTCGCCCTTCGCCGTGGTGGTCGTGGACGCGTTCGACGTGCCTGCGCATGTCGTTTCGCACATCCAGGACACGGATCCGGACTGGAGCTACGCCGGCAATTGGACCTTTGACGACACCACCCGCTCGTGGAGCGGCTGGATGGCGTCGATCTCCTCCGGGCCGGGCGCGCAAGCCACCCTGCCTTTCAACGGAACCTCGATCAGCTGGATCGGCTATCGCGGGCCCGATGCCGGCATCGCCCAAGTGTTCATAGACGGCAGCCTCGCGGGCGTGGTCGATCTGTACTTCTCGGTCGCGCGGGTGCAGCCGATCGTGTTCACCTCGGCGCAGCTCGCCGACGGCAACCACACGCTCACCATCGTGGCGACGGGAACGAAGAACGCCTCTTCGTCGGGGACGCTGGTGGTCGTGGACGCGATCGACGTGAATCGGCCGGGAACGCGCTTCGAGGAGACCGAGCCCGCGGTCAGCTTCGCCGGGAGCTGGGTCCAGGGCAACATCAACCGGGCCTGGAGCCTCGGGACCATCGCCGAAACCGGTGTCGCGGGCGCGTCGGCCACCTTCACCTTCACCGGGACCTCGGTAAGCTGGATCGGCTGCCGCAAGCTCTCGACCGGGATCGCCGACGTGTACCTGGACGGTGTGTTCCAGACCGAGATCGATACCTTCGAGGCTCCGCCGATCGAAGCCTATCAGCACACCATCTACAAAGCGACGGGGCTCGCCAACGGAACCCATACCCTGACGATCGTGGTGACCGGCCGCACGAACCCGGCGGCGTTCAACAACCTCATCGTCATCGATGCGTTCGACGTGCGGCCCTGATCGCGGCGCGTAGTGACGGCGGGGGCTGCCCATTTCGCCATTTCCGCGTTCGCGTTGCGCGATGTCGTGATTCGGAGCTCTGATGGCCGCAGCAGCGCATGGGCATGATCGCGGGTGGTCCCATCGGCGCATGCCCGGACGAGCTGCATAGAGCATGTTCGTCATAGAGCGCGCATAGCTTGATCGTGGCGGGCGTGCTGGCTGGGCACAGCCAGCGCTCCCAGACCCTCAAAGGGAGATCGCCATGTTCGAGTTCGCGTTCATCCGGTCGCGCAGCGTCCTCGCATCGTTCACGTTCCTCGCCGCCTTCGCTCCAGCGGTCGCGGCGACGGAAGCCCGATTGAGCGAGAGCTACGGCAAGTTGCCGCTTCACTTCGAGGCAAACCAAGGGCAGATGCACAAAGATGTGCGCTTCCTCTCGCGCGGGCCCGGCTACAGTCTCTACCTCACCGCTGGCGAGGCCGTGCTCGTGCTCTCACGGCCGAACTCGGAAGGAAAACAGGACGGGCGCAGCAAGCCCGGGCGGCGCGTGGCGTCGGCGCAAGCGATGCCAGTGGCAATCCGCATGAGCATCGTCGGTGCCGCGCCCGCGCCTCTTGTGGGCGGGCTCGAGGAGCTCCCCGGCAAGGCCAATTACTTCATCGGCAAGGATCCGGCGCAGTGGCACACCAACGTCCCGACCTACGCCAAGGTCCACTACCGCGAGGTCTATCCCGGGATCGATCTCATCTACTACGGCAACCAGCGTCAACTGGAACACGATTTCGTGGTCGCTCCCGGGGCGGACCCGAAAAAGATCGTGCTTGGCTTTCGAGGTATGGACAAACTCGAGATCGACACCCAAGGCGATCTCGTGTTGCATACGGCCCAAGGCGACATTCGTCAGAAGAAACCCGTCGTCTACCAGGAGATCGACGGGGTGCGGCACGAAATTGACGGCGGCTACGTGCGCAAAAGCGCAAATCGGGTCGGCTTTAAGGTGGCCGCGTACGATCGCAGCCAGCCGCTCGTCATCGATCCGATACTCGCCTACTCCACCTACCTCGGCGGCAGCCGGGAGGAACCATTTTCGGTCACCGGCAACGGGGATGACTTGGGTCGCGGAATCGCGGTAGACACCGCCGGCAACGTGTACATCACGGGCTGGACCGGTTCGCACCACTTCCCGACGACGACGGAAGCCTTCCAGCCCACCTTCGGCGGCGGCCAGTACGATGCCTTCGTGACGAAGCTCGATCCCACGGGCTCCGCCCTCGTCTACTCCACCTACCTCGGCGGCAATGGCGGTATCTACGGCATAGGGATCGCCGTAGACGCCGCCGGCAACGCCTACGTCACGGGTGCGGCTTCGGCCGATTTCCCGGCAACGCCGGGAGCCTTCCAGACAGCCTTCGCCGGCGGCTTTGGGCTTGACGCCTTCGTGACGAAGCTCAATCCCACCGGCTCGGCTCTCGTCTACTCCACCTACCTCGGCGGCACTGGTTCTGACTCGAGCAGCGGGATCGCCGTGGACGCTGACGGGAACGCCTATGTGACGGGCAACGCCCACCCAGGCTTCCCGACGACCCCGGCGGCCTTCCAGCCTGCCTACGGCGGTGGCAACGAGGGCGACGCCTTCGTGACGAAGCTCAATCCCGCCGGCTCGGCTCTCGTCTACTCCACCTTCCTGGGTGGCAGTAGCAATGACGCCGGCTATGGGATTGCCGTGGACGCCGACGGCAACGCCTACGTCACCGGCTCTACCAACTCGACTAATTTCCCGACCACTGCGGGAGCCTTCCAGCCCCGCCTCAATCAGGGGCTTTGCCGCGCGTATAGCGGCTCGGTCCCTTGCTCGGACGTCTTCGTGACGAAGTTCGATGCCACGGGCTCCGCCCTGATTTACTCCACGTATCTCGGCGGCACTCTCGGCGAAGGCAGCTCGGGGATTGCGGTGGACGCCAGCGGCAACGCCTACGTCGCGGGCGTTACCGACTCGACCAATTTTCCGACCACTGCGGGGGCCTTCCAGCCCCGCATCAGCGATAAGTCAACTTGCTTCGATCCCTACACGGGTGGCTATGTCCCTTGCGCCTACAACGACGCCTTCGTGACGAAGCTCGACCCTGCGGGCTCGGCCCTCGTCTACTCCACCTACTTGGGTGACAATAACTCTAGCGTCGGAGGGATCGCCGTGGACGCCGCCGGCAATGCTTATGTGACGGGCTCTACCAGCTCCCCCGACTTCCCGACGACCCCGGGCGCCCTTCAGTCCACTCTCCGCGTCGCCCCTGACGCCTTCGTGACGAAGCTCCATCCCAGCGGCTCGGCGCTCGTCTACTCCACCTACCTCGGTGGCGGTAACTATGACGGAGGCTCCGGGATCGCAGTGGACGCCGCCGGCAGCGCGTACGTGACGGGCTATACCAATGGAGATTTCCCGACAACGGCGGGGGCCTTCCAGACTTCCCACAGTGAACCCACAGGGAGCTCCGACGCTTTCGTCGCGAAGATCGTGCACAACCGCTCCGAGGAGAGCGCCGCAACCTACGACGGCTACTGGCCGAATTACGGCTCTGAGACCGGGATGTTCAGCTGTGACACCTTAGTCGCTTCCAATGTCGCCGCATCCACCGCGATGTTCAGCTTTACCGGGACGGCGGTGAGCTGGATCGGCGTCAAATGTAACGTCTGCGGGATTGCCACCGTGTCCATCGACGGCGGCGCAACGACGACGGTGAATACCGCCGGCCCGGGAGTGCCGGGCAGCCTCACCTCCGAACCCGTGTTCTCCGCCTCGGGTCTCGCGCCGGACGTGGCTCACACGATGGTGATCACCGTGACGGGCACGACAACGTCCGGGAACGCCCATATCGCCGTGGACGCCTTCGACGTGACGAGGTGACATCCAGAACAGCGATTCATTTACCAAACGAACGCACGGAAAAGGCCCAAACCATGTTCAAGCACGTCTTTATCCCGTCCCGCTGGATCCTCGCGCCGCTCGCGTTTGTCATCGGCTTCGCTTTGCCAGCTGCCGCGGCGACCGAAGGTCGGCTGAGCGAAAGTTACGGCAAGCTGCCGCTTCAGTTCGAGCAGAACCAGGGACAGACCGACAAGAGCGTGCGCTTCCTCGCCCGCGGCCCGGGCTACGGCCTCTACCTCACCGGCAACGAAGCCGTGCTCGCGCTCGGCAAGCCGACGCCGCTCGCGCTGCGCATGCGCCTCGTGGGCGCCGCGCCCGCACCGCGCGCGAGCGGGCTCGAGGAGCTCCCCGGCAAGGCCAACTACTTCGTCGGCAACGATCCGGCCAAGTGGCGCACCAACGTCCCGACCTACGCCAAGGTGCGCTACGAGCAGGTCTATCCCGGGATCGACCTCGTCTACTACGGCAACCAGCGCCAGCTCGAGTACGACTTCGTCGTCGCACCCGGAGCCGATCCCAAAAAGATCGTGCTCGGCTTGAAGGGCGCCGAGAGGCTCGAGATCGACGCCCATGGGGATCTTGTACTGTACGCGGGGAGCGATTCGGTGCGCCTGCACAGGCCGGTCGTCTACCAGGAGCGCGACGGAGCCCGGCACGACATCGCGGGACGCTACGTGCTCAAGCGCGGCAATCGGGTGGGCTTCAAGGTCGCTGCGTACGATCGCGCCCGGCCGCTCGTGATCGACCCGGTGCTCTCCTACTCCACGTACCTCGGGGGCAGCCGCGGCGAGCTAGGCAACGCAATCGCGGTAGACGGAGCCGGTAACGCTTATGTGACGGGCAGAACCAACTCAACTGACTTTCCCACAACACTCGGTGCCTTTCAGACCCAATGGGCAAGCGGTTTCAATCCCTGCGGTCCCGATACCGCGCCTCCCACAGACGTGTTCGTCACGAAACTCAATGCGACGGGAACTGCGTTGATCTACTCCACGTATCTCGGCGGCCATCTCGATGACTCGGGCACAGCGATCGCCGTAGATGCCGGCGGCAACGCGTACATCACGGGCTGGACCTTCTCCCGCAGCGACTTCCCCACAACCCCAGGGACCTTCCAGCCCACGAGCACCGCGGCCAATGATTGCTTCCAAGGCGCCTTCGCTGCGAAGCTCAATCCGGCCGGCTCCCAGCTCGTCTACTCCACGTTTT
>WNFW01001525.1_pt1 | contig 16442 bp, 12 predicted proteins | sample 5400131 | NCBI WGS metagenome assembly WNFW01 (sample SAMN13153362, study PRJNA577476) | soil metagenome | isolation source: 20 cm soil or saprolite under grassland replicate 1 | place: USA:California | collected 2016-06-15 | reverse complement strand
GCATAACGCCCTCTAGTTCAACCTGTAGTTTAGGATCGAGATTCAGATAAGAGGCTTCAACCCATTTTTTATGTTGTAGGAAACGCAAGACTTTGAGAGCATTCAGAGATAGGTGACGCTCCCACAACCGGGAGCACTGTGGGCAGAGCGCTCCACCCAGTGATGCTCTGAATCCATTCTCTTCCGGACGCAATTCATTGCCACAGTGAGCACAATTGTGCAGGACCGGTTCGTAACCAATTGCAGAGAGTAAACGCAGCTCAAAGTAACGTAGCAGCAATCGCGTATGGCCATGCACACTGACTTGCTCATTTTTTACCTCTACTTTTTGCGCTCGTTGCTGCTGTAATGCGCTTGCATCGGCATCGAGGTAGCGCAGGGCTTCCAGCAGTAGAGCATAAATATCAAGGTGAGGAGTCAAGTCTTCGACAAAGCGATCCACCAATTCTACTACATAAAAGCCACAGGTCATATGCCACAATTCGTTACGCAGATGGAGAAAGTTTTCGCGCCCCTCCGCTTGTGTGATAATGTCAAGGTTGCGGCCAAGCGCTAACTGCAGCTGGCTCCGATTGAGAAGTTCAAGATGACCTGCCTTTTTGCTTATAGGGCGACGTATTCCTTTGGCAACTGCTCGCATTTTGCCCTTGTTTGGCGTGAAAAGCGTGAGAATGCGATCAGCTTCACCTATATCTGTGCGTTTGAGTACTATGGCCTCAATGGGATAACTGCGTTGTTGTCGCATGGGGATACCTTAAAAGTGAATAGATGCATAGAAATGATAAAAAAAGACGTGACCTGCGAATCAAATCACGTCTATTCCTTTGGAGGCGACGAGCGGATTCGAACCGCTGGTGCAGCTTTTGCAGAGCCGTGCCTTACCACTTGGCGACGTCGCCGCACACATGTACTTGCCCGGTAGTGTGACGGATGATCAGGGATGGAGCGGGAGACGGGGATCGAACCCGCGACTTTCTCCTTGGCAAGGAGATGCTCTACCACTGAGCCACTCCCGCTTATACACTGCGTTTGCATGAATTAAGATATCATACCAGAGGTCTTTTGTCAATGGCTTAATCGTTCGGCAATCCGAGCAAACCAGCCACAGAGATATCTTCGTCAATCACTTCCCAATGAATCCCTACGCCGTTTCCTATTAATTCCCACTGATGACGTTGATCATCAGTAGCCTGTTGCAGACGTGGGAACCAACTAAGAGGGGCACTAATTTCACGTCCGTCTGAGAGACATACATGGAGTCGCTTCTCATCAAAGTAAACGCGTGTTGCAAACGATGTTTTATTGTGTAAAATACTCATACCATGTCTCCAGGAGTAATTATACCCCATAGAGATTTTCTTTGAGATTGAATCTATCCGACTTCAGTTACTTATGAAAAAGCACCAGATAGCGTACGTCATACAGCCTCCTCCTGGAGAGTTCGCCCTATAAACTGGCTGTTATAGAGGTCGGCATAGAAGCCATTTTGCGCAAGAAGTTCTTGATGGGTTCCTTGCTCAATGATGCTACCATGATTCCTAACCAGGATCAGTTCAGCATCCCTGATCGTTGAAAGCCTGTGGGCAATCACAAAACTGGTTCTACCCCTCATTAACTCACCCATACCTTTTTGAATAGCCATTTCGGTACGAGTATCAACGCTACTGGTCGCTTCATCGAGTATAAGGATAGCCGGATCAGCCAGAAACGCGCGGGCAATGGTGAGCAATTGTTTTTGGCCTTGCGAGATATTGGTCGCATCTTGATTTAAAACAGTGTTGTAGCTCTCAGGAAGAGTTCTGATAAAGTGATCAGCGCGTGCCGCTTTAGCCGCTCGGACAATTTCTTCTTCAGTGGCCCCTTCACGACCATAGGCAATGTTATCCCGTATTGTTCCATTAAAGAGCCAGGTATCCTGAAGTACCATGCCGAATGTGCGGCGTAGATTCCCGCGCTTGTAGTGTATGATGTTTGTATCGTCAACCAGAATTTCCCCACTGTTCACTTCATAGAATCGCATCAACAGGTTGACCAGAGTAGTTTTGCCGGCTCCGGTTGGCCCAACAATTGCAATCATATGTCCCTGCTCTGCTTCAATATTCATATCCTCAATCAGTGGGACATCTTCTTTATAGCGGAATGAAACGTGTTCGAACTGCACCTTACCCTGCGGAGACTCGATAACCTTTGCATAGGCCTCATCAGGCTGTTCTTCTTCTTCATCGAGGAGTTCAAAGACTCGCTCAGCCGAGGCAATGGTTAGCTGAATTGTATTCGCAATACTTGCCAGCATGGTGATCGGCTGGGTAAATTGTTGCGAATACTGGATGAACGCCTGCACATCACCTATCGCAATGGCACCTTTCGTGACCATGATGCCACCAACTACACTCACGAAAACGTAGCCGACGTTGCCGATAGACCTCATAAGCGGCATGATCACGCCAGAAACAAATTGAGCTCTCCAACCCGCGTTATAATACTTATCGTTCATCCTATCGAATTCAGCAATCGACTCGGCCTCTCGTCCAAAGGCTTTGACGATCTTGTGTCCCGTATACATTTCCTCCACGTGGCCATTGAGTTCTCCAAGTGCTCTTTGTTGCTGCGCGAAGTAACGTTGTGAGCGCTTCGCAACCACAGTGGTAACAAACAGACTGAGTGGTAATGTAATAAACACAACCAGCGACAAGATAAAACTGATCGACAACATCAGTATGATGACGCCAATAATCGTTACAACTGAGGTAATCAATTGCGTCAGACTTTGCTGTAAAGTCGTACTGATGTTATCCATATCGTTGACAGCACGACTAAGAATTTCTCCATGGGTTTGTGTGTCAAAGTATTTCAAGGGCAAACGTGAAAGCTTGGCCTCTACCTGTTTGCGCATGGTGTATACAACCCTTTGCGCTACACCCGCCATGAGATACTGTTGGAGATATATAAACACAGCACTGATGATATAAAGTCCAGCAAGAATCAGCAGCACATGCGCTATGTAAGTGAAATCAACGGAAGCGCCTGGCACACCCTCCATTTTCTGCACGACCCCTTCAAAGAGCTTGGTTGTTGCCAATCCCAGGATTTTCGGACCGACAATATTGAAAACTGTGCCAATTACTGCCGCGAACACAATAATCATAAGGAGGTATTTTTGTGGCTCAAAATAGCCAAGGAACCGGAAAAGGGTGCCTCTAAAGTTCTTTGCTTTCTGTACCGGCATACCCACCATACCCATTGGGCCTCCTCTTCCCATCGGACCTCCCATAGGACGTTGAGCTTGCCCAGCAGTTCCCACATTTGCGCGGTCTTGACTCATGCGATTTCCTCCAATGAAAGCTGCGAGGAGACTATTTCGTAATAGATCTCGCTGGTCTCCATTAGCTCACGATGGTTACCTATGCCTGCAATGTGACCGTCATCCAGAACGATGATTTGATCTGCGTCCATGACGGTGCTGACTCTCTGAGAGACGATAAGCACGCTTGCATCACGGGTTTCCCTTTTCAGCGCAGTTCGCAGTTTAGCATCAGTTTTAAAATCAAGCGCTGAGAAACTGTCGTCAAACAAGTAAATCTCGGGTTTTCTTATCAGGGCACGCGCAATAGACAGGCGCTGCTTTTGTCCGCCCGAGACGTTCATGCCACCCTGGGCAATGACGGAATCAAATCTTCCAGGCATTTCGTCGATAAATTCTGTAGCCTGCGCAATTTCGGCTGCACGCCTGACTTCTTCATCTGTCGCATCTTCTTTGCCATGGCGAACGTTCTCTGCAATTGTGCCTGAAAAGAGCACCGCTTTTTGTGGGACGAGGCCAATTTTAGCCCGCAAATGTTCCTGTGACATATCGCGCACATCCAGACCATCAACGAGAATACTGCCACTATCCACGTCGTAGAAGCGAGGGATTAAGTTAATCAGTGTCGATTTTCCCGAACCTGTCCCCCCAATGATTGCCGTAACCTGACCGGGACGCATGCTGAACGAAATGTCATTCAGAGCAGGTTCCTCTGCGCCAGGATAGCTGAAGGTCACATGGTCAAATGTAACGTATCCATGTCCCACATCTGCATCCTTCACCGTCTCTGCATCATTGATTTCAGGCTCTATAGCCAGCACTTCATTAATTCGATCTGCGGAGGCTGCCGAACGTGGAAGCATAATAAACATCATTGAAAGCATCAGAAGTGAGAAGAGAATCAGTGTAGAGTATTGAAGAAAGGCGAAGAGCGCGCCTACTTGCATATCACCATTGTTGATACGAATACTGCCAAACCAGAGTATAGCGATAGATGTCAGGTTGAAAACTAGCATCATCAGTGGCATCATAAATGCGACGATACGGTTTACTCTGATGGCAACGTTTCTCAGATCACTATTGGCAACGTCAAAGCGCTCTTTCTCATGATCGATTCGGTCAAACGCCCGGATAACACGCACTCCACTCAGGCCTTCATCTAGTATGAGATTGATTTTATCCAATTTCGATTGCATGACCATGAAAAGCGGTATTGCTACACGCATGATCAAAATGATCAGCACCAGCAGAATTGGGATGACAATGAGCAGCACCAATGTAAGAACATGGTCCTGACCATAAGCAAGAATGAGACCGCCGATGATCATGAGAGGCGCGCTGATCATCATGTTCAAGATGATAATTAAGACTTGCTGCACCTGGGTGGTATCGTTGGTTGTGCGGGTGATCAGTGATGCGGTACTCACCTTATCAAACTCGTGTAATGAAAAGCTCGCGACACGGGTGAACAGCTTGCCACGAATCAGGCGACCAAAGCCAATAGCAACTCTGGCGGAATAGAAACTGCCTGCGACAGCACAAATAGTGCCAATGAGTGTAACCAGTAGCATTATGCCGCCAACACGAAGTATATAATTTGTATCGCCTTTCACAACCCCGTTATTTACGATATCGGCCGTCAACGTCGGCAGATAGAGATTCGCAAGGGATTGTAAAAAGACCAGCACAAACACAAAAAAGATTTGAATACGAAAGGGCTTCAATAGACGGAACAATTTTATCATGCTTCTACGGCTCCTCCTCAGGATGAATCTCTTGCGCTCTCAACCCTACCTGTACAAATTCTTCCAATCCACTCAGTAGCGATGAGCGCCCCTCTTCACTCATGGCAAGTAAAATCGTATGAATACGATTGATAAATTGCTGATGGGCTTCCTGTCGAGCAGCCCTGCCGGCATCAGTAAATTCAACGAAGACCTGTCGCCTGTCTTCAAGGCTCCGCCTACGTTCTACCAACCCTCTTTTTTCAAGGCTATCAACAGTGCGAACCACTGTTGCGGGGTCAATATCCAAATCCCCGGCTATGCTGCTAATGGTACAGGGCTCCCCGGTACTCTGGGCTTTGCCAATCAAACCCAAGACAATAAATTGAGTGGTGCTTAACCCATGCTGGTGAGCATGCTTGAATCCTGCACCCATCACTTTACGTAAGTCAGTAAATATTGCAGTAAATCGTTCGACCTGTTCGTTGACTGTTGGGTGTTTCTGTTCGTAAAAAATGGTTTCTGGCATTAATCTCTAACTTTATGTAAAGAAAAGACTGTTACTAACAATGATTGTTAGTAACAATGATTGTTAGTACAAACTATACATCATGAATTTCATGCTTGTCAAGAGTCAATCTTCTAATTGCTTCTCATTATATTTCCTTGACAAAATACGATATATCGGTAATTATATCGATATATCGTATTTTGTCAAGGAGCAATCTTCTGACATCCACACCCATACCTCTATTCGCAGCCTGCATCCCTCAAAATGAATAAGAAGCGAGGGTCATGCTCGCACTCCTGGCAAAGGGCTTTTGTTCTCTACACTCCCAGTTATGAATGGATTTCTGTTTTATTCAACCGTGAAGCCGCGATCCCTCAATAATTCCATTACGCGATCTAAAGCTTCTACAGGGACACGCACTAAACGAGCGTCAGTGGAGACTTCTGAGTCAAGAAGTGGTCCAATCTCTTCGTCAGCCTGTATATCATGGAGGGCTTGATTGGAGAGTCGGAGTAACGGTGTATGTTCGACGCCTATACTAGTTTGCTGATCGTAGCCATTCCCCCACAACTTGAGACGAATGAGGAAGGATGCTGGCACTCCACCTTCACAGTAATGCTGTAAGAAATGCACAATATGACCAAGCGACAATCCGGAATTGCATGCCTGCTGAATTGCCTCAGGTGTGATCTTTCTCCAACCTGTCACCTCGTCTAACACAGTAATATGTTCGACTTCCGAGACTAAAAACAAGTTGAGTACGGCGTGGCATGGCTGCAAGAGCCCATTATGTAAAAGTCTCCATTGAGGTTCAAGAGTTGGCAGGCGTCCACTCTCTAAGAGGTGATCGTACATGGAGGCAGATACAAGTGCTGGGAGATAGTCTCTTTGCCAGAGTAATTCTTGAACTACCGGCAATTGATCGGTCAAAACCTCGACAAGCAGCGGAGCAAGACGGCGGCCAAAGAGATTTCGTGTTTCCATATCAGCTAAGAGTTGATCCAGCAGAGTAACATCATCCACCTCAAGCAGTGTGACACCTTTCCAGAGTTCGATACGTCGTGCCTGTCTTTCCCACTCGATTAACGAGTACTGGACATTCTGAGGAATAGGCCCTCCAGCAGCTTGCTCCAATATTCGCTGGATAGTTTCGGCCTGTAGCCCTGATTGAATGGCGTGCGTAACACTTGCCCTGGTCAGACTATACTGAGCAATATGCTCAAGCCGATTACGCTCAGCAAAATGATCCAGATGAAGAAGTAGCGCTTCTGAAACAGGGGCAAGAGCTATGACTTCAAAATTTGGTTGCACAACTAAACGTCCCCAGGTTGGTTCATGCATATCCAAAAGAGTTTCACTTGTAATGAGGGCAAGATCTGGAACCAGGCGAAAAGCATCTGGGTGATCCGCGTCAAAATTCACAAGGCCCAACCAATGTAAAGGCCCCGATATGATGGCGCGAATAAATTCTCCCTCTACAAGATACCAACCTTCACGTGGAGTAAGCCAACCACGACGTAGACGAAAATCCCAGTTATACGGGTTGTTCCCTGCTGTATAGCGTTCTGCACGCGTACCATTCTGACGTGGGAAAAGCAAATAGGGAGTATAGAGCCTGGCACGAGAGATAAATGTAGAAAACTCATGCCATTCACCTACATTCTCAGCTAAAAGTCGTTCCATGACTTGCTTACGCGAGTGTACGACCTCTTCATGGGCGGAATCAAGTGGGGCGGGTCCCGGGCGCAGAATGATGTTTGAGGTGTAAGTTAATTCGTTCCAAAATGGGGTATCCAACCATACATGATAACAGCGACGAGCTCGTTCTAACAATGGAAGAGAAAAGAATGATTCCGCAGACGTAGCAAAGAGAGAGCCTCGACGTTCAGAAAGCAGGCCTAATTTCATCAAAAGTAGCCTGATGAAGAGAAGATGCGGAACATCAGACTCGGTACGAACTTGCTCCATCGCTGGTGACCCTGGTGGGCTTAACTGTTCTACAACCAGGCGTAAGGAAGGTCGAGAGAGCAATCGGCTATTGATCAAAGCTAACCCCTCACGCGTTGCCTCAACAAGCGACCAGTAACGATAGAGATATCGCTGTAAAGATGTTATGCCCTCGCTTACACTCTCAACAGGGGTTTTAAGATCTTTACTGCTATCCTCCTCAGAGGTTGAGTTGTGTGAAGAGCTTTGTTCAACTGCATTCCAAAGCTTATCCGCTATTTCCAAAACGGTTCGGGGCACAATTAATATACCGTCATAGACACCACTTGCATAGTCACGACCAACAAAATTCGTTTGCTTTCCCCAGAAAAGCAAGCCTAGTAACAAGAGACGATGTATTGCCTGCTCAAAAAAGCCATGGGGACGTGGTGTAGGATATTGGAGCGCAACTATACGGTGATGTGGCTGAGATTTTGAAGACTCCTTGAAGGAAACAGCCGTTGTAGTAGATTCTCGATCAGGCTCAGAAGCATCGTCAAGAGGAACTTGCAGGCAACTGAAGTACAAGGCTAGATCACGACTGTTGGCACGTCCCCCACAGTCAATCAGTTCACGTAAAATGGATTTCTCCATTTCAGTCAAACCGCTCAAGGTCTCAATACACGAGGTAGGGTCGAACAAATATTGCGCGATTTCGCGAATAGTCATCGACGATGGATCTATTTGTTTATTGATATTCTGCCCATGCACAGCAACCGGCAAACGCCGCGCTTTAATAATCGCTTGCAAATGGTATGGAGGCACTGCCTGTAATAGCGATAGGTCATTTTGATTCATGTTGCGCCTCAGATCTTGACGCTACCGGTGACGCCTCTCTAGAATCATGCAGGAGTGGTACCTGTCCACGTCGCTTGAGTTCATCAAAAAGATCTTCAATAGCATTTTTCTTTAGAATGAACAAAGTAGGATTGATAGAACGAATAATATGCTCTTGTAAAGACGTGGTAGCCGAAAGCTCTCTCACAACTTGTTGATCAGCAGCCTCGAGCAAAGAAGTGTTGGTATAGAATCGCACACGCCCATAGCTTGCAATGCGGCGTTCGAGCTGCATAAGTAAGCGAGCTAGAGGCCCATCGGGTGCAATTGAATGTTGATATTCAGCCAAGCTATGTAGAAGTTCCAATAATGGGACGGAAGATTCGCCACGAGCAAACGCTTCACCTAGCGAACGAGGTGTAAGTTGGTAACACAGTCGGGTTGCTTGTATACCCTTTACTTCCGCAAAACGCTCGATTAGCTCAATCAAGGGCCAGTTAGCAAAGGTACATGGAATAGTCAAGTCACCAGATTCTGCTATGCTAATATCCGACACATGTGTTGATGGCTGGGTTTCGGTCGGAATGAACTGATTATCTTGAGATAGCTCATTGAGAAATGCATTTGCCAATGGTGTTAATTGAAATGCCAACAAACGGTCATCGGGTGTTAATACAACATCACAGATTCCCCACCAGTACAGCGGACCCTGGAGCAATTGTGCGAGATAGCGACCCTCAGCAAGCATCCAATCACCAAACAGCGTTGGATGTAAAGAACGTCCCTCCTCCTGCTCTATCCACCAGTGGGGAGAAGCAAATTGACTCTGCCTGCGCTGCAAAAAGGTGGGGTTTAAACGATACACAAAACGCGCAAACGTTGAGAAATTGATCCATTGACCCTGTGGAGCCTGAGCCAGCAACACCACTAATGTCTGCCGGGCGTCCATATTTTCCACCTCGAGTTCACCCGAACGCAATGCAGGCTGGATAAGCATGTTAGCTCGACAGCGTAAACGTAAACCTTCATCCTGAAGATCAAATAATTCATCATAAGATACCCGATTCAGCCAATGTGTAAAGAGTTCATACGCTACTTCAGCACGGTTTGAGCCAAGCAGAAGCCTGGCAGCGTTTGGTAACGCATGCAGAATCGAGGTTCCGGTTTCAAAATACAGAATATCCGCCAACCTCAACACTCGGATCGCAAAGCGTAAAAAAGGCAAAGGACGGGGTACAACTGCAAGCAAGTATTCTAGTAACCCCTTCGAGGGTGTTCCATTTGGAGCAGGGATGGGAATTGATCCGTCTACAGATATGGGATTATGAGAGCGTACACTGCCTCCTGACCACCTTTCTTCATCTTCGCTACTTTTCCCATCATACTCAAGCCATTTACCATCGAGCGCGCGAGCTACAAGAAGCAGATCAGTCAAGAGGCTATACGGCTCCGTATGCTGCACCTTAAGTGAAGCAGCACTCTGCTCACCATCCGTCTCGATGGTAAAAGGAGTAATTGGTATAGTCACATGTAGAGCAGAACGCACTTCAACAGGTACAAACCAGCATATTTCTAGCGTGGAACCACTCAAACCTGTCCCCATCCGCCGCTGCAAGGAACTATTAAACGTTGCGCGAATAATAAATGCTTTACTCTGTAGAATACGGAGCATATCTTGTAACTGGCCTGGTCTACCAAGTGAGAAGCGTTCAAAGAGATCACGCAGGGCTTCGTCATTCATGGAACCTCCCGCGAGCGTTAAAGCAGCTAACAACTGGCGCTGCTGTTTCTCCAAAGATGCGATTACCCGGCGAATTACTTCTGGCTGTTTGAGCATGTTTACGATGTTTTCTGCCAGTTCTTGCCTGCTCAAACCATGCGTAGGGATTTCATATGCTCGAGCGATAGTTCGTAGTTCACTTAACCCTGATTGTGCAAGTATCTCAGCAGTGTTGCTCGAAGATAATGATGCTTGCGCAGACTGAAATCGTGCCGTTTGAGTAGTAGTTTGTGACTTTTTCATCTCCGATACATCATCTTCATCCTCGTTCGGTGATTTCGCATCTTCCGATTCAAAGGGTAGAGGAACAGCAGAAGCCTGAGGAGGAGAGGCAACTTGAAAGTTTAAAGGATGGGCTAGCCAGGAGTAAAGAAGTGCTGCAGCATGTGAACATATTACCCCGGACTTCACATCAGGTTGCTTGCAAGTGCAGGTGACTTTGCACGAAATACGATCACGAAGTTCGACCTCCGTAATATAGCTGCCTGGAGGGGAAGCGATTGCCTGTTGTGTCTCTAATGTATTATTTGTCGTTGATGCAGTTTGATTGAGGATAGTTTTTGATATTTCAACGATACCAGAAAGCAGTGCTCCCTGGCGCTTTGTTGCGTGTACCGCGCCTTTTCTAAAATACTCTTGCCCCAAAGACGCAACCATCAGTCCCGCCATGCTAACGATATCAGCTTCGCGCAGGCGTTGCAGAGCACCAGGTACAACATCATACATACTTATTTATAGCCTGTTATATTGCTTAAGAAGAATTTGAGCAATTTGGGATGATCATGTCGCACTATAATAACATGTGGTAGAAGCAGGGTCAATGACAATTCGAGCCGTCATCATGCGAATCAAAGCTTCCCAAGAATCAGGCATAGATCCTGAAGTATAGTCATCATACCCAAGTATTCGGTACAATACATAGAACGATTGAGATTTATGCTTTTGAATTCAGGAGAATATTTATTATGGAACCAGTAACGCAAATAGCAACAGTTCAGTCCGAAAATCGCCAACTCGAAGGATACCTGGCCCGACCTGATGGAGGGGGACCATTTCCTGGTATTGTGGTCATCCATGAGGCATATGGCCTCAATGAAAACATGAAGGATATTACACGTCGCTTTGCCGGTCAAGGATATGCTGCGCTAGCAGTGGACCTGTTCGCTGGTCGCAATCGCGCGGTCTGTATGTTTCGTTTTATGGGTAATCTATTACTCCATTCGCTTCATAATGATACCATCGTTGACCTTAAAGCGTCGCTAACTTTTCTGTCTGAGCAACCAGGTGTTGACGATGCTAGATTGGGGGCAGTAGGATACTGTATGGGCGGGAGTTTCGCGATCGCCTGGGCCTGCACTGATGACAGGTTAAAAGCAATTGCACCCTATTATGCGGCGAATCCCCGGCCATTGGAGGCTGTTGCACGCCTCTGTCCGGTGGTTGGATCATATCCCGATATGGACTTCACGACTAAACAAGGTCAGAAGTTGGATGTTGAGTTGGAGCGTTATCAAGTTCCTCATGATATTAAAATATATACTGGCGCAAAGCACTCATTTTTCAATGACACAAGCAGAAATTATAATGCATCGGCAGCACAGGATTCATGGGGACGAGTGCTAGCGTTTTTTGGAGAGCATATAGGGGTATAAACTGAGGTGTAACGGTGAAACTATCACTCTAATTCATACATTACATTCGCAACTGTTGCTATTGCTGCTGTCTCAGCGCGTAAGATACGAGTACCCAGAGTAACAACCTGTACGCCGTGTCTTTGAGCCAGAGCAACTTCCTCTGCCATCAAGCCACCTTCGGGGCCAATGAAAAGGACGAGAGTGGAGGGTGTTTGTAGAGTACTGGGTTCCATTGACCGGGCGACCGCAAGGGTCGTCCCTACATTCTCAGGAAAGCTGATGGAAGAGTCGTGTGGTGGCCGGACGACCGCAAGGGTCGTCCCTACATTATTTTCGGGATAGATAGAGGTCGTTAGAACCTTATGAAGAGTGTGGGTGCGTTCTCCTTCCCAGGGCATAATGGCGAGAGCGCCAGGTGTGATGTCATTGAGGGCATCCACGAGCGAACGAATAGGTAAAAGTTCTGGGAGTCGTGAGCGACCGCATTGTTCTGTGGCTTCCTGAATAATACGCTGCCAGCGTTGAATTTTCGAGGAACCGCTGTCCTTCAGGCCTGCCATTGAGCGACCACATATGATGGGGGAGAAAACTGATACGCCTAGTTCGGTGCCTTTTTCGAGAATCCATTCGAAGCGTGTGGATTTGAGCAGACCCTGGCAGAGAATAATACGTACGGCAGGGTCGCTTTTACCGGGTCGTCGCTCCAGCAGGTGAACTTCCACATTGGCTTTATTGGTTTTGGCAACCGTTGCTAAGATTTCATCACCGCTATTATCAAGCAGGAGAAGTTGTTCACCAATATCCAGCCGTATTACATCCCGAACCTGGTGCGCAAGCTCTTTTGGCAGAGCGATGTCGATATTGGTTATTTTTAACAGTTCGGGGGGAACGAAGAAACGGTGCATGTTTTATTAGAGGCCACGATCAGTATTCTGATGAATTTGTGTATCTAGTGATTCACGACAATCAAACTCGGCTTACAAAGTTTGTCGCAGTTGTCGCACTTGTTGCACTTGTTGCGGTTGTATCGCTTGTATCAAATGTTGTTGGTGAATTAGAGGTTGACTATCTCACTAAGAAAAGAACGTGGGCGACCATAAAGGCCCACCCAGCCGCACATCAACCTCCCTCGACCCTACAGACTGTTGATAATCTTTTCGTGAGGGCGAGGCGCAATTATTCATCAGGGTAGCCTTTACTCCTCTCTTATTTTTGCAGTATGAGAGTAATCCAGTCGTCGATCATTACCTGGTCGATGAGCTTCAAGCCTGTTGCCAGGAGAGGTTCTTCAGCTTCGTGACGACGATCTTCTATAATGCCACTGGTAATTAAAATACCGCCAGGAGCCAGAACCTGAGCGAGATTGGAAGCGATAGATCCAATGACACGGGCTATGATATTTGCGAGCACGAGATCATACTGACCTGCTAAGCGAGTAGCCTCGGTTTCATCAAGCACACCTAAGACAACGTTCACACGATCGCTCATGTGATTCATTTCGACATTGTCAAGTGCGCTCTCAACTGCTACACTGCTATTATCAATGCAATAAACATTGGCAGCTCCGAGCTTTGCAGCAGCAAGGGCAAGAATGCCAGAGCCTGTACCAAGATCGAGGACACGCATTTCTGGCTGCATGCGTTGTTCGATTTGCTCAAGGCACAACCGTGTCGTTGGATGTAACCCTGTCCCAAAGGCCATGCCAGGGTCTAATTCTAATACCACTTCGTTATTCTTTGGGATATATTCACGCCACGATGGACGAATAACGAGTCGTTGGCCAATATGCGTAACATGGTAGTAATCCTTCCAGGCATTGGCCCAATCTTCTTCACGGACAACACGGGTTTGCAAATCACCGACGTATTGTGAACCAAGGCTAGAGAGATGCCATAAGCCTTCGGCTACTTGCTTGCGTGCTGCTTCCTCTTTGCCATCGATGGGCAGATATGCATGCACTTTGACGGGTAGCCCGGTCAATACGCGGTACTCTTGACCTTCGTCGATGAGTTCGATTGGTTCTTCGATTGCTACCCCACCTGTAGTATAGCGATTCAAAAGTTCGCTGACGGACTCTACAGCCTCGGGATGCGTTTGCACCGTTAGCTCTAGCCAATGCATGTTTACCACACTATATCATTGGTAGATGTCGTCATGATCCACCTCGGAAGGTCCATCAAACATACCGATCAGCTCAGCAAAGGGATCCTGCGTTTCTATGATACCTTCCCTGGCAAGAAACTGATCCAGCGCTTTGCGAAGAATTTCTGCTTCTGTTATCCCTTGTTGATGAGCTAGTCGTTTGACTGCTCTATCCTGGGCTGGTGTGATATACGTCTGTTTGCGAACTAGTTCCATAATATTTCACCTTCTTGATGTCGTTATACAACATCAAGGAGATAATTACCATTCCTTATTATAGCTCTATCTGCTCAGAACACAGCGGGTTCCATATATTCGCCGAAGACAGTGCGGAAGACATCCATGATTTCACCGAGGGTGGCGTAGGCTTTAACGGCTTCCATGATGGCTGGCATGGTATTTTCTGTTCCCTCGCAAACCCGTTGCAGATTATCCAAAGAGCTTCTGACGGCTGCGTTATCTCGCTCAAGGCGCACGCGCTTAAGCCGTTCGAGGTGCGCGCGTTCACCCACTCGATCAATGTAGAGTGTAGGGACTTTGATATCTTCCTCTATGACATAGTCGTTTACGCCAACGATTGTACGTTTGTGCTGGTCAATCTCCTGCTGGTAGCGGTAGGCAGACTCAGCAATCTCGCGCTGGAAGAAGCCATTTTGAATGCAGGCGAGAACACCTCCCAGTGTATCGATACGATTCAGGTAATCCATCGCAGCGCGTTCAGTTTCGTCGGTAAGACGTTCGACAAAGTAGGAGCCGCCCAATGGATCAACTGTGTTCACGACGCCACTCTCACTGGCAATGATTTGCTGAGTGCGTAAAGCGATCAGCACAGCCTTTTCAGTCGGCAAAGCCAGGGCTTCGTCCAGGGAATTGGTGTGCAGGGAATTTGTGCCACCAAGGACAGCTGCTAGAGCTTGAATGGCGGTACGGATGATGTTGTTATCAGGTTGTTGGGCAGTCAGAGAAACACCTGCTGTTTGAGCATGACAACGCATGAGCCATGACCGTGGATCCTTTGCGCCATAGCGCTCGCGCATCAGTTTAGCCCACAGGCGCCGACCGGCACGGAATTTAGCAATTTCTTCGAAGAAGTCATTATGTATATCAAAGAAGAAAGAGAGACGTGATGCGAATTCATCAATCTTCAAGCCACGCTTGAGTGCAGCATCGACGTAGGCAAGACCATCGGCTATAGTAAAAGCCAGTTCCTGGACGGCGGTTGCTCCTGCCTCGCGAATATGATAACCGCTTATGCTAATAGTATTCCAGCGTGGCATATAACGTGTACCAAATTCGATTGTGTCCGTCACCAGGCGCATGGATGGCTCTGGCGGAAACAGGAATTCTTTCTGTGCGCTGTATTCCTTGAGAATATCGTTTTGCAGCGTTCCACCCAACTTTTCCATGGGGAAACCACGCTTCTCGGCGTTAACGATATACATGGCCCAGATGACGGCAGCCGGGCTATTGATAGTCATAGAGGTCGTAATTTTGTCGAGCGGTAACCCATCGAATAAGATTTCCATATCGGCACGGTGTCATAGCCATAAAGAGTAGGCATATCGAAAGCAGTTGAAAGGCCAGTTTGTCCCTGTGTGAGTAGATATTTGAAACGGGCATTAGTTTCCTCTGCTGTACCAAATCCTGCAAACATGCGCATCGTCCAGGGCTTGGCACGGTACATAGTTGGCTGCACACCACGAGTGAAAGGATATTCCCCAGGCAGACCCAGATCACGCGTGTAGTCAAGGTTTTCATTATCCTGTGGTGTATATACGCGATTGATCGGAACGCCTGATGCGGTAATCAAGTTATCTCGCTCCGGCAGTCGCTTCTGCGACTGTTGCACTGTGGTATCTTCCCAATGCATCCGCTGTTGTTTCAAACGTTCCAACTCCGCTTTGTCAAACAAAGTGCCTTGTTCGACAACAGAGCGTTGATTTGATCCTGGTGTTTTTTGCTCAAGCATGGTTAATGGATCCTCCCCGTTGAGGTTATGATGGTTGAGTGAAAGGGTAAGTGTATTCAAGGCCGGGGGTAAGCCCCGCTGCTACTATATACGAAATTGATTGCTTATAGAGTATTGTATCATATTGTAGAAAAGAGCTGGCCTACCCCAATTTTCGAGAGAAATACTTACATCCCAAAGACGTTTCTGAATCCTCCGATTTTTTGAGTAGGAGTTGGAGTAGCTTTGCCTGATACCGAACCATTGGCTGTCCCTTACGGTTATTTGGGAACCAATGTAGTAAAGCGTTGAACATACCGGCCATCGACTAGCGGCTTTTGGTATGATAGACTTTTTCAAAGAGGGCAGAATGGAAAAGACAACGCAAGATGTTGCTGAAGTAACCCAAAGCCATAATGAAGAACAAATATTAGCTATCCCTGCTGCGGGACGTGATCTTACCCTCGTAAGTGCTGCCCATGCCGTTATTCATGCTGTAGCTGTACTGATGCCACTGATCTATCCTTTCATCCAGAAGGAGTATAACCTGAGTTATACACAGATTGGCTTAATCGTGGCTATACCTAACTTGGTCGGTGGCTTTCTACAAATCGTTTTTGGATTGCTTAGCCGTTACAT
>WNFW01001358.1_pt1 | contig 16450 bp, 12 predicted proteins | sample 5400131 | NCBI WGS metagenome assembly WNFW01 (sample SAMN13153362, study PRJNA577476) | soil metagenome | isolation source: 20 cm soil or saprolite under grassland replicate 1 | place: USA:California | collected 2016-06-15 | reverse complement strand
TCGAAGCTCCTGGATGTCGGTAAGGCAAACATTTACGTGATGGAACTGGAAAAAGGCGAACTTCATGAAGAAGATGCGGCCAGAAGGCTCGCGAAGGCCGCGGCGGGACCGAATATCCGCTTAACCGATCCGGTGGAAGGTCGGGTTAATCTAGTGGCGCAGATCTCAGGTCTTCTGAAAGTCGATAGTGATCTTCTTTATCGGTTCAACTCACTAGGCGATTTGATTCTCGCCACGTTGCCGGAAAATAGATATGTACGGCAGGGAGATGTCCTGGCGGGAACGCGGACCATTCCTGTTGCGGTGAAGGAAGAGCTAATTCAACGGGCCGAGGCGCTTTGCAAAGATAGACCCATCGTTACGCTTTTACCGATGCCCACGAAGCGCGTGCACTTAGTCGTTACGGGAAGCGAGGTTTTTACCGGCCGGATCAAGGATGGTTTTGAACCCGTGGTAAGTCGCAAAGTGAGCGAAATGGGATCGAACGTCGAATCCGTGAAGTTGGCGCCGGACGATCCTGACGTCATCGCCGGTCATATCAAGGACGCTCATCGAGCCGGCGCTGACGTCATTCTAGTGAGCGGCGGGATGTCGGTGGACCCGGACGACAAGACGCCGGAAGGCATTCGGCGGAGCGGCGCGAAAGTGGAAACTCACGGATTTCCGGTATTGCCCGGTTCGATGTTTCTCATGGCCTATTTGGATCAGACTCCCGTCATGGGTCTTTCCGGTTGCGTGCTCCACGATCCGTTTACGGCGTTTGATGCTCTCCTTCCAAGGCTTCTCGCCGGAGAGCGCGTTACCCGTGCAGACATCATGGCTTTGGGACATGGCGGGCTTCAGAGAAAGCACGATCACTAGCGAAAAGGAGGAAGCGACAGTGGAGATTTTACGGAGCTTGAAGGAACGGTGTGATCCGAGGCTTGCGTCGCTGCTCGTGGTCGATGTACAGAATGATTTTGTCAGCCCCCAAGGGAGCGCCGCCAAACGCGGCGACGATGTGAGCGCGGCGATGGCGATGGTGCCGAATCTCCTTCGACTCATCGACGAAGCGCGCCGTGTTGGTCTCACGATCATCTATATTAGAACCACGCACAGCGAGTGGACTGATACGCCATCCTGGATCTATCGCACGTCACAAAAGGGCGGTCTCAGCACCTGCCGCGAAGAAACTTGGGGAGCGGAATTGTACGAAGGGATTTCGCCCCTGCCCTCGGAACGAGTGGTGATCAAGCATCGCTATAGCGCTTTCATCAATACCGATCTCAACACCGTGCTCAAGGCCAGAGGCATTCAGAGCGTTCTGGTATCTGGCGTTGCCACGAACGTCTGCGTCGAGACCACGGCGCGTGACGCCTACATGTACGATTATTACGTGACGATGATCGATGACTGCTCTGCGGCCTATGAGACGAAGTTACACCTGGGAACGCTGGAAAATATTCGGCGCCACTTTGGGCTCGTGGCGTCTTCAAATGAGATTATCGAAACCTGGAGTGGGTTAGAGAAGAGGAAAGCCGCAGGTCTCTAATTTCGATTCGGGAGAGGCGAAAATAAAAAGGCTGACGGGAGTTTCCCGCCAGGCCTTTTTTGTTACTTCATGAAATTCGCGTTGATCTCGTCAAGCTGTTCTAGGGATGGTTGCAAATCGCCTTGGGTCAACTCAGATAAAGGCGTGTCGCAGAGATTCAATTCTTCCGCGAAGTCCTTGCGATTTGGGTTATAGTAAATCAGGCCGGTTAAAAATTTTCCCTCGGCAATAGCGCCATGGATCGCCGAGATCGCTTGCGCCTTGTTGGTGGGATCGTAGTTTTTACTCAGCTTGTGCAAAATGATACGCGAGCCGTCGTGCAGCTTCACCTCGTGATCCGTTCCTTCATCGTAGTCCGCTTCGATATTTTCGTAGGGCGGAATAAAATCAATGTCATGGATGGGATCGAGATGGGCTTTAGCGTACTTTAGGCTTTTGGTCGAGCCTTCGTGATTGTTGAAAGTAACGCAGGGGCTGATGACATCCAGTATAGCGCTGCCCTTATGAGCGAGGGCGCCCTGGACCAAGGGGGCCAACTGCTTGCGATCACCGGAAAAGCTCCGGGCCACGTAAGTCGCGTCCAGAGTGATCGCGAGCTCCGCCAGGTCGATGGCCGGGATGTCGTTGACCTTCCCGCCCTTCATGACGGATCCGACATCAGCCGTGGCGGAGAACTGTCCTTTTGTCAAGCCGTAAACTCCGTTGTTTTCGATGATATAGGTAATATTCACATTGCGGCGCATCATGTGACAGAAATTTCCCAGCCCGATAGCCGACGTATCGCCGTCGCCTGACACCCCAATGGGCATGAGGCTGTGATTGGCCAAATTGGCGCCGGTGGCTACGGCTGACATTCTTCCGTGAACGGCATTAAATCCGAACGACTGGCTTAAAAAATAGGCCGGCGTTTTCGAAGAGCAACCGATGCCGCTCAGTTTAACGACTTTTCTCGGATCGATGCTGTTCTCGAAATAGGCGCGCATCACGGATGCCGAGATCGCATCGTGACCACACCCTCGGCACATCGTCGAAGGCGCTCCCTCGTAATCCTTTTCCGTCAAATTTAAACGATTCAGTTTTGCTTCTGCCATTGCTCTATCCTTACATTTGGGCTGTCTTGCGTTCGGTTGACTGGGCCGCGGCGAAAATCTGATTGACGACTTCGAGAGGGGTCGCTGGTAAACCGTTGTAAATAAGCACGCTGACGATCTTCGCGCCCAGATCGGGGTGCTCGTCTTTAATGATCGCCGCCATCTGAGCATCCCGATTCTGTTCCACCAGATAAATCGTGTCGTGTTCCGCCAGAAAATCTCTCACCTCACTCGTCAATGGCAAGGCACGAATTAACATGTGATTGGTTCTTAGTCCCCTCGTCTTCAGCCGGTCGCGGGCCTCGCGCACCGGCTCGTAGCTGGAGCCGTAACAGATGATGCCGGTCTTTACGCTTTTCTCCTTTTCGACGATCGGTTTCGGCACAAACTTGCGGGCGGTTTCGAACTTCTTTCGTAGCCGGTCGAGAATAGCCTTATAATCATGTTCATCTTCGGAGTACTTGGCGTCGACGTCGTGGCCGGAACCGCGCGCGAAATAGGATGCCATGCGGTGCTGGTTGCCAGGCACGGTTCTGTAGGGGATGCCGTCCCCATCCTGATCGAAGTAACGGCGGAATTTCTTGCCGGCTTTGGTCCATTCTTCGAGTTGCTCCGCGGCCAGGCGTTTGCCTAAATCGAAAGGCTCCCGCTGCAATTTAAGCGGCTCGGATAACCAAAGATTCATTCCAAGATCAAGGTCCATGGCGACAAACACGGGCGTCTGGAAACGGTCGGCGAAATCGAAGCTCCGACGCGCGAAATCGAAGCACGAATTCGTATCATGCGGGATCAAAATAACATGGCGAGTATCGCCGTGGGACGCGCCGTACATGAGCGAAATATCCGCCTGCTGAGTTCTCGTTGGCAGACCGGTTGATGGGCCACCGCGTTGAATGATGAAAAACACACACGGGATCTCAGCGTAATAGGCGAGACCGAGGGACTCATTCATAAGCGACAGTCCGGGCCCGGACGTGGAGGTCATAGAACGTGCTCCAGCCCAGCCAGCGCCGACGATCATGCTCGCCGAAGCGATCTCGTCTTCCGCTTGTACGATAGCGTAAGCTTTTTTGCCGTCCTTGGGCTTGCGAAGTCGCGGAAGATAATACTCCATGGCTTCCGCAAGTGAGCTCGATGGCGTGATGGGATACCAACAAATGACAGAAGCTCCGCCATAGATCGCCCCCAATGCCGCGGCCGTATTGCCCTCGGTGATGATTTTGCCTTTGTTCCCGTTGGGAATAACTTCGAGCCGGGCGATGTTCTGCGTATAACCTTTCTCTTTCATATGTTGATACCCGGCGTCGATACAAGCGAGGTTGGATTCAATAACTGCAGGCTTCTTGCCAAAGGTGTCCTCCAGGACCGCCTTGATGATTTCCATGTCGATGCCGAAGAGATAGGCCAAGGCGCCCACATAGATCATGTTACGCTGTTTCGCTCGCAGCGGTGAAGCCGGCACCAGTTTCGTTACCAGCTTATTGGCTGGCACGCCCAAATACTGCACCCCGTCTCTTCTCAGATGGGCTGGCAGCGGAGTTGAATCATCGTACAGGATAAGGCCGCCGTCTCGGACGCGGTAGATATCCTTTGCCGCAGTAGCGTCATTAAACATCACCATGACGTCGATGACGTCTTTGCGACTTAAATAGCCCTCTGCGGACGCGCGAATCTGGTACCAGGTGGGCAACCCTTGGATATTCGACGGAAACATGTTCTTCGATGAGCAAGGTATGCCCATCTTGAAGATCGCCTTAAACAAGATATTGTTCGAGGAGGCGCTTCCCGAACCGTTCTCGGTGGCGACACATATATTCAAATCGTTGATTGTCGGCGTATCCAAAACACAACCTCCTTCAGCTGCTTGGTAAACTTTACGATAGTAGCATATTCCCCTTAGATGACAAATGTTTGGTCCCTTTACCCGGGCGTATATTGGTCTTCGGAATTATAGTATTCCTCAACTTCTTTCCAGGCTTGTCTAACCTTTTCATCAATGTCGAAAGCTTGCGCATACTGCAGTATATCGGGCATCGATACGATTCCGATGAGTTCGCCCTTTTCGCCGCCAACCGGCATGTTCCTGATGTCGCGCCGATACATTTCAACCAGGACATCTCTAACAAGGTCCGTACTTCCCATGGTGATGAGGGGGGAGGTCATCAATTCTTTGATCGCGGTTTTCTTCGTATTAATGTCTTTGACGGCCACGCGCTTAAGAACATCCCGCTCGGTAAAAATTCCGTTCGGCTTGCTGCCCGCCGTAACAATGACTGCGCCCAAACCGTTCTTGACCATCAGATCGATCGCTTCATAGACTGATGTCGATTCGTCGACTGTTGTTGCTCCCGGAGACGTGATACTGCCCAAAGTCTTTGTCGGGCTGGTTCCCCGGTCCAACTCCACCGCAAGTCCCAGGATGCGACGCATCGAGACAATACCGACGATTTTTCCTCTCCGCCCGCGCACTAGCAGGTGGCGGTACTTTCCTTTGTACATCTTGCCAAAGGCCTCAACGATATGAGTGTCTTCCCGCACGGCTCGGAAAGGAGACGTCATCACTTTACTAATGCTGGTTTTCTTGGCGTCGAGTTTGTTTACAACACGCCGTAGCACATCCTTCTCGGTAAAAATGCCTACAGAGACATCCCTGTCCGTTATAACGATTCGGCCAACATCCTCGGACACCATCTTTTCCATGGCCTCGAAAACTGTCTGCGAGGCAACGGCAGTGGTGATATTAGTGGTCATTATCTCGCTTACTTTGTTGGTAAGCATGGGACACCTCCTTGCGCTGGCAATCCATTCATGGAATCCATCACCTTGTAAACGCCTATTACTATACTACTTCTTTCTTATTGAAGCGCAAAGATTTAAAGTTTGGCCATAACTTTCCGCTTCGTATGTGGATTGCGATAAGGCCGACCGGCGTGGTAAATTTACATTTAGGAAAAAGGGCGTTAAGGACATGAGCCGCAGAGAAACGGAATTCGAGCACGGGCTAGTCACCGAAACCAAGAAAAAGTTAAAAAAACCTCCCTTATACAAAGTTTTGCTGCACAATGACGATTATACTACCAAGGAGTTCGTAGTGCAGCTCCTGCAGTATGTTTTCCATAAGGAGCATACGGCCGCGGTCCAAATCATGCTCCATGTCCATAAAAAGGGTATTGGAGTGGCAGGTGTCTATACCTACGAGATCGCGGAAACCAAGGTGGCGCTGGTAGAGAACTTGGCGCGGCAGCACGAATACCCGCTGAAGTGCACGATGGAAGAGGCTTAAAATGATCAGCAAGGAACTCGAAGGAACCCTCAAGACCGCGCTTAAGGAAGCGCAGGGCCGCCGCCACGAATACCTCTGTCTGGAACATCTGCTTTACGCTCTACTGCAGGACAAAGATGCCAGCAGAGCAATAATTAATTGCGGCGGTGATATCGAGCGGCTGAGAAAGTCCCTGGAGGAATTTTTTAACGGTGAATTAGAGACTCTGCCCGCCGGTTTCGATCAAGAGCCGCAACAGACTTTGAGCTTTCACCGCGTGCTCCAAAGAGCTGTGATTCATGCCCAGTCCGCTGAGAGGAAGGAAATCAACGGGGGCAATTTGCTCATTGCGATGTTCCGCGAATCGGATTCCTATGCCGTCTATCTTTTAGAGGATCAGGGGATCACGCGATTTGACGTGGTAAACTACGTCTCCCACGGTATTTCGAAGATTTCCACCGGAGAAGATTGGCCCCAGAGCGAGCAGGAGCACGATGACGAGGAGAAACCGGCCCAACGCGTCAAGCCCTTGCAAGCTTTTACCGTCAACTTAGTAAATAAGGCCGGGCAAGGCAGTATCGATCCTCTCATCGGTCGCGACGACGAAATCGAACGGACGATCCATGTGCTCTGCCGGCGGCGCAAAAATAATCCCATTTACGTGGGGGATCCTGGGGTGGGAAAGACCGCGCTGGCGGAGGGTTTGGCGCTGAAGATCCATCGCGGCGAAGTACCCGACGCGCTCAAAGATGCGGTCATCTACGCGCTGGACATGGGAGCATTGCTTGCTGGCACAAAGTTCCGTGGCGATTTCGAGGCGCGGCTCAAGGGAGTCTTAGCCGGGCTCAGCAAACAGCCTAACTCCATTTTGTTCATCGACGAGATTCACACCGTCGTGGGCGCCGGGGCTACCAGCGGCGGGTCGATGGATGCTTCAAATATTCTAAAGCCGGCGCTCGCGTCAGGCGAGCTCAAGTGCATCGGATCGACGACCTATCACGACTACAAGAGCTACTTCGAACGCGACCGGGCGCTCGCGCGCCGCTTTCAAAAAATCGAAATCCCCGAACCGAGCGTCGACGAGGCCTACAAAATTCTTCAAGGATTGAAACCACACTACGAAAAACATCATGGGGTTCACTATTCGACGACGGCGTTGCATGCGGCGGTGGAGCTCTCTGCCAAACACATCAACGATCGCCGCCTGCCGGATAAAGCAATTGACGTGATTGATGAAGTCGGCGCCGCAGTGAAAATCCTTCCACCGGAGAAGCGCAAAAAAATCATCGGTCCCAAAGACATCGAAAAAATTGTCGCCAAAATTGCCAAAATCCCGCCGCGGAGCGTTTCGACCTCCGACAGGGAACAACTACAAAACCTTGAGCGAGATCTAAAGCTAACGGTCTTTGGTCAAGACGTCGCGGTTGAAATCCTGGCGAGCACCATCAAACTCTCACGCTCCGGCCTGGGTCATCCCGAGAAACCCATCGGTTGTTTCCTCTTCTCGGGCCCCACGGGCGTCGGGAAGACCGAGATGGCGAAGCAGCTGGCGCACACTATGGGTATCGAATTTATTCGCTTTGACATGAGCGAATACATGGAAAAGCATACCGTATCGCGGCTTATCGGCGCGCCGCCGGGCTACGTTGGGTTCGATCAGGGCGGACTACTCACGGACGCGATCAACAAGAGTCCCTATGCAGTGTTGTTGCTTGATGAGATTGAAAAAGCCCATCCGGATCTCTTCAATATCCTGCTGCAAGTGATGGACCACGCGACCCTCACGGACAACAACGGGAGAAAGGCTGACTTCCGAAATGTTATCTTGATCATGACCACCAACGCAGGAGCGCGCGAAATGAGCGGCGCACCGTTAGGCTTCGGTGCCCAGTCCAACGTGGGTAAAGGCAAAGAAGCCATCGAAAAGATGTTCAGCCCTGAGTTTCGCAACCGGTTGGACGCGATGATTACTTTTAATTCGCTGAGTATGGAGGTCATCGAGAAAGTGGTGGATAAATTCATCATGGAGCTCGATGAACAGCTCAACGAGAAGAGAGTCTTCCTCCAGCTCACTACCAAGGCACGTCGGTGGTTTGCGGAACGGGGCTATGATCCGACTTTCGGCGCCCGCCCCATGGCACGGCTGATTCAGAACGAGATCAAGCGGGTCCTGGCCGATGATATCCTGTTCGGCAAACTGCAAAACGGCGGCAAGGTCACGGTCGATGAGAACGAAGGGAAGCTTACCTTCGAGTACAGTGCGCTCACTGTTTAACCATTCTGTTTTTCCGCTCGTTATTTCCTGACGCGAATCATTCGCCGCTGTGATGGAACAGCTGATCGTCAGGTTATTCCTCGCTCTTTTTGCCCTGGAATTCCTCGTCGAATTTGGCCTTAACGAGTTAAATCTGCGTTATGTTCGCGCGCGTTGGAACGAGAGGAAGATTCCTGATTTTTTTCAGGGCAAAATAGATGCTGGGGAATACGACAAGTCCGTCCAATATACGCTGGCCAAAGGCAAATTCCAGCGTTGGGCCGAGATTTATGGTCGTCTGGTGACCTTGGTGGTTCTATTCAGCGGCCTCTTGCCATTTTTGGATGGGTTCTCCAAGGATCTTGCAAGCCGGTTTCTCCCGGTCATGCAGGCCCAAGGAATTATCTTCTGCTTCAGTGTCGCTTTGATATTCACATTCGCGAGTTTGCCGACCGATCTTTACGCGACGTTCGGGCTTGAGGCGCGTTTCGGCTTTAACAAGATCACCATAAAGCTCTATCTTGCTGACAAGTTGAAGGCGCTATTGCTGGCTATCGCGATCGGCGTTCCCTTTCTTTTCGTTGTGCTTTGGCTGATGGATGCGACCGGTTCCCACTGGTGGATTTGGGCGTTTCTGTTCATATCAGGGTTTCAACTTATCATGGTTATCGTATATCCAACCCTCATCGCACCGCTTTTCAACAAGTTTGAGCCTTTGAAGGAAGGTGAGTTCCGCGACCGAATTTTGGCTTTAGCCGATCAAGTAGGTTTTAGGACGAGCGGAATCTATTCGATGGACGGATCGAAACGGTCGTCTCACTCGAATGCCTACTTCACCGGGATAGGAAAGGCTAAACGGATCGTTTTGTTCGATACTTTGATGCAGCAGATGACAACCGATCAGGGGCTGGCAGTTCTAGCGCATGAGATGGGTCATTATAAGATGAAACACATTCGCCGGATGTTAGTTATTCAAACGGTTGTGCTTTTTTTTGGGCTCTATATCCTGAGTTTGCTAGTGGACTACAGACCTCTCTTCTCAGCTTTCGGCTTGGAAAATCCTTCCAATCACGCTGCCCTCGTACTTTTTGGTCTCCTCTCCGGACCGGTCACATTCTACCTGGGGCCGCTGATGAACCTCCTCTCACGCAAGCATGAATACGAAGCCGACCGATTCGCCGCAGTCACTCTGCGCAACGGCAAGTCCATGGAAGAAGCGCTCATCAATCTAACCATCAAAAACCTATCGAATTTGACCCCACATCCTTGGTACTCTGCGTACCACTACTCACACCCAACTCCAGCTGAACGCATCAGGGCAATTCGGCAATATTCCGCCTGACGCTTCTCCGCTCGTTGCGAGACCCCTGAAAACGATCGCGTGGCCAATTGGGGTCTGTTAGCGTTCACCCACGTGGCTGACTCGCCTGATCCGGCGTCACCTATAACACAACTCGCTATCGCTTAAAGCCAACCACGAGATGGGCCCGGTGGGACTCGGGAAACGGTTCTCCTTCGCTCTTGAGGGTGATGATTCCTAAGCACCGTTTGTTCGGAGTGAGACTCGGTGTTCAGACAAGGCCGATCATGCCCGCCAGCGCCCCGGCCGCGAGCAGCCACAGCGGGTTCCATGACGTGCACAGGACCAGCGCTACGGTGACCAGCGTGATCAGGTACCCGCGCCAGTCCTGGTTTACCGCGCGCATCAGTATGGTCGCGCTCGCGAACGTCAGTCCAATCGTAATCGGTGCCAGGCCGCGGCGGATGGCGCGACCGATCGGAGCATTGGGATAGCGCTCGTTCAAGTGCCCGACAAGCAGCGTAAGCGTGGTAGCCGGCACGAGAATTGGGATCGTGGTCGCGGCGGCGCCCGCCCATCCCGCCACGTGCCAGCCGATAAGTGTGACGTACATGAAGTTGGGGCCGGGCGCCACCTGGGCCAACGTGTAGAGCTCGGCAAACTCCGCGCTCGTCATCAGGTGGTGCGCCTCCACCACATAGCGGTGGATCTCCGGCAGGATCGCCGAGGGACCGCCGACGGCCACGAACCAGAGGGCCAAAAAATGCAGAAACAGCGAGCTGAGGTCGACGCGGTCCATCACTCCTTTTCTTTCCAGGCCACCAGGATGGCCCAGGGCGCGAGAGCACCTATGACCCAAAGGAGCGGCCAGCGGAAGACGCCGACGCCCACAAAGGCCAGTATGACGAACAGCCACGGCCGCCACCGCCGCGGCAATACCATCGCTACCTGGATAAAGGTGGCGAGCAGCAGCCCCGCCGCCACGATGGACATGCCGGCGAGCGCCCGCTGCACCTGCGGCAGGGCGCCGTATTGCTGGTAGAGTACGCCGATGCCGATGACCACCAGACACGGCCAGCCCAAGAACCCGGCGACGGCCGCCGCGGCGCCCGTCCAGCCACCGAAGCGATACCCGACCATCACCGTCAGGTTGAGTCCGGGCGGCCCAGGCAGGAGCTGTCCGAGCGTCAGCAATTCCACAAACTCCTGTTCCGTGAGCCAGCGCTCTTGCTCGACCAGCGCGCGTCGCGTCCAGAACATCACACCGCCAAAACCAGACAGGGTAATCCGAGAAAAGGTGAGGAACAGCGCGAACCGGCTGACGCGCGTTTTTTGGAATTCTCTTTGCTCCATGGTTTCTTGACTCAAAGCATTCAACGGGACGAACGTATTGAACGGCTTGAACCGAAGCCTTCTTACAGCATACCGACAGGTCAGACTTCTACGACTCGATGTTGTTAGTTCAGACTATTTTTCTTTTTATCGGATCGACGCCACACCCTTGTATTCTGCCTACCATTACTCACACCCAACGCCTGCTGAGAGCATCAGCGCAATTCGACAACATTCAGCTTAATGTGACTCCAAGAGCAGATCGCCAACGCTCCAAGCGGGGCTCAAACTGAAGTGACTAAGTTTGTCAAGGCTGTCCATTTCTGACAGCTATTCGTGCATTTTTGTCAATTTTGTCAAGGAATAAGCCAATCGGGATATTAAGTCATCACTTTTGCTCAATTTTGCTAATTGGCACAACACCTGCGTATGCAGTGGCTTCGGCGAAACTGGGAAGTTCTAGAGAATGAGGCGAAATCAACGTCAAATTGGTACGCAAAAATGACGGCTTCTACAACTTAATCGGGACGACAAGCTTTGTCTACAATTTGTATCCATTTGACAGCCAGGGTCACAGTGAGGTATATCCACGCACCCTGCGAGGAACCAATAATGAGATCGGCGAACGAGTTTGTTAATGCTTTTCTTAGCTTGAGGATGAGAATGGTGGAAAATGCTCGTAGCCGATAAATTTGTATTTCTCCATTTACCGCGGGCGGGCGGTACCTTCGTGTACGACGTTGTCAGGAAATTCTTCCCGTCGGCTCGTGAGATTGGCTATCATTTTCCGCGAGAGCTTCTGCCCGGGGAGTACTCGCACCTCCCTGTCCTTGGTATAGTTCGGAACCCTTGGGAATTCTACGCCTCATGGTACCACCATCAGGATTCTAACGTCAGGTATTCGCCACTGACAAATGTACTATTCGGCTGTCTCAGCGAGAATCGGAAGCTCGATTTTGTCCAGACGATTCGAAACGCATTGGACCTCGGCGTGAGCGACGACAAACTCGATTTTTTGATCCAGGCGTTGCCTGAAAACTTTGATTACCAAAAAAGACATATCCCAAACCTTACCAAAGACCTCATGCGGAAAATTCGAGGTACTGGTTTAGGCCTATATACCTTTCGATTTAACCAATTGTTCGGCCAAGCTGACGATGTCTTTTTCTGCCGAGTCGAGACTCTTCGCAGCGACCTCATGGCTTTTTTCGAGAGGATCGGGGTCGCGAGCGATGATTTGCGCCGCCACGTGCTTGGTCTAGACAAGGAGAATATTTCTGAACGCCTCCACTACTCGAGCTATTATACTCCTGAGCTCGCAGAGCTAGTTTTCATTCGCGACCGCCAGTTGGTCGAGCGCTTCGGATTCGCCTTCGAAGAGAGGCTTCAGAAAACAAACGCGGCCGTAGCCGCTTGAGAGACCCTACGCGACCCCAGCTCTAATGTCGCGCAACGGACGCAGTGAGGATTCAAAGCTGGGTCCCGAGGATGTTCTGCCCACAACATTATTCAGAGAGAGGCAATTATGCCAAGTAAAACCGGCCATGCCTGTGGCAAGATTATTCTCAGTGGTAATACAGCGAACAGGTTCGGCAAACGAGCCCTTGCGGTACCCGTGGACATGTACATAACTGTCATATGGGACCAGAGCGATAATACTCAGGAGGGGCTTCGCATCGTCTGGCCTGGCCACAAGGAAGACGGCGTCTGGCTCACCACCGTGCGGAAGATTACTAAGTTGATCGAGGCGCAAATCGGCCCTGTCTCGGGAAAGCTTAATATCCGTAACACGCTCCCATTAGGAAAAGGGATGGGAAGCTCTACAGCAATCGTCGTTGCGCTCGCGCGATGTTTTTTGCAGGAGAATTGCAAGGATGAGGCACTGGCTATTGAAGATGTTATCAACAAGGGGCACAGCGGCCTCGATTTTGCCGCCATCTGGGAAGAGCGTGCAATTGTTATTCAAGGTAACAAGTACGAATTCATTGAGCTGCCGAAGGGATTACAACGCGGAGTTCTCGTTGACACAGGCCTTCCTGCTGCACCGACATCCGTAATTATACAGCGGCTCAAGGAACGCTTGCTGAGTGAACAGGTTCTGATGGATTCCGTAGAGACGATAGGCAACTGCACGGAGCGATTGTTGTCCGGCGAAGACCCTCTGACTGTATTTCCCGATCAGTACGAAGGACTGGTGAATCTTGGCGTTGTGCCCCCGCGAATACGATCACTCATCGAAAAGATTCAGCGATCGGGCGGTGCAGCTAAACCGGGACGTTTCGGGTGGGCGACCGGCGGAGTAGGAATGGTGTTTGCCGTGCACCCAAACGTCAACGTTCTGAAGAAAATAGTTGGGAGCGCACCCGTCTCGCTTGTCTACGATTCATCACGCCGCCGGTTTATTATAGCCCCGCAGGAGGACACAGTTCAAAAGCATCCTGAACCGCTCCGCGCAATGCGCGTTCGTTCGAAGCAGAGTTCGGTGACCGCTCATCTCGAAAGAGTCCCGTAAACGGACCGCACCGATTGCTTCTTTTCCGCTCCCTTGTTTTCAGTTTGTTACCGTTAGCTTCGCGTCTTCAAGTCACAGATCAAACTCCATGTGCCTGGTTAGTGGCGATGCTGCTGGTCTTTGCCGCTTGTAACTGGACTTTATAGCCTACCGGCGAATATCTAACCCGACCTGCCTACATGCAGTTACGCGCCGATACATAAAGAACCGCCGCTACCCTTCATTTCCGCCGTTGTGCTATAGTTATGCCGCTTTCCGAATGCAAATGCGTCACACTGAGGATATTGCCGCTTAGGTTTTCAAACAATTGCGGCACCGCTACCCGATAGCTGGGAATTGACAGTATGAAAGGGAAAATTCTCGTCTCGCTGTCAAGCGTTTTTATCGCTGCTTCTTTCTCCATAGCCGAGGCTCAGCAGACGGCGAAGACGATGCCTCGGATAGGGTTCATATACTCCACGGGCGCTCCTGAAACCCCATCACTCCACTCAACCCTGTTCGACGCATTCCGGCTGGGCTTGCGCGATCTTGGTTACGTGGAGGAGAAAAACATCTTGATCGAACGCCGCTATGCAGAGGGCAGGTTGGATCGGATGCCGGGGCTTGTGAATGAGCTTGTACAAGAGAAAGTCGATGTCATTCTGGCAGTTAATAACGTGGTGATCCGGGCCGCCAAAGAAGCGACCAAAACTATCCCAATTGTTATGCTGAGTACTGTTGATCCTGTCGCCGCGGGATATGTGGAGAGCTTCGCTCATCCTGGGAGGAATGTAACTGGGCTTGCCTGGCTGAGTCGCGACTTAAGCGCGAAGCGCGTGGAGTTGCTTAAAGAACTGCTACCGAAGATGTCGCGAGTCGGCATTCTTTGGGACGCGGACGGCCCGGGACCAGCCATCGCTTTTAAAGAGTACACGGCGGCGGCGCTGGCTTTTAAATTGGAGCTATTCTCGCTTAAAGTACGTGGGCCAACTCCTGATTTGCCCGGAGTTTTTCAAATTGCCAAAACGGCGCGTCTGGATGCGCTGATCGTGGTTGCGAACCCGCTGATGGGTCAGAGCTCAAAACGAGTTTTCGAACTCGCTACAAAAAATCGCCTGCCATCAATGACCGAGGAAGGTCGATACGTAGATGCTGGTGGCTTAATCTCTTACGGAGCGAACTTAGCCGATTTATACCGGCGCGCCGCCGACTATGTCGGCGACGTCCTGAAGGGGGCTAAACCCGGCGATCTGCCGGTGAAGGTGGCCTCAAAATTCGAGATTTTCATCAACCTTAAGACCGCGCAGCAACTTGGCCTGGTGATACCACAGGACGTGCTGGTTCAGGCGGATAAGGTGATTAGGTAGGCTGGTGCTTATCACCGCAGGCTACCTTTTCGAGAAAAAGTGAGGTTTTGACAGAATAAGCCGTGCATGCTGGCTCTCGAAAAATTTCCGTATTTGAGAACGGATATCTTCGAACGTAATCATTTGAGTAGCGACAAATCTGTTCATTTTCGGCATAATTGATGTTTTTGGCATCAGCAGCGCCTGGCCTTCCTACGGCAAACACGATAATCCTGTCGAAAATACGCTAGTTACGGGGCCATGGATCGCCCTAATGGGCATGGCATAATTTCTGCGTTAAACGAGTCTGCCCAAATAGATTCCATCCCTAACTAAAATCTGGGTGTTGAGTTGAGAGGAAAAAGTTGAAAGCCGCGGATCGGAATTAATTAATGAGTGAGACTAAGAACCGAGACCGCTCCGCCTCCAAGCCAGCAATAATGGGGCTTAACATTCCCACACAAATAGTACCGATGGCGGACGAAGTAATTCCATGGGCCATGGTCATGCGGGATTTTTGGAAAAAAATACTAGTTCCTCTTCGTGGCGGCGGTATCCGCCGCCGCCTCATGGCGTGGGGCCTTAGCCTTTTTGGGCTTGCACTGTTGGTTGTCGTTGTCGCCGGCTATTTTTATATGGCAAGACAGATCCGGCAAGACGCCGCCGCGTTGCAGTCGGAGCTCGCCTCGGTCACCGGCGAGCGCATTCGCAACTTTGTTCGACGCAAGATCGAGCGGTTTTCGGATAACGCCGACGCGTTAAGTTTTTATCCGTTGGGGAGCAAACAGCAACAATTACTCCTGGGTCTCTTGGTCAAAAACGACAGCAGCTTCACCGAGGCTTCCATTATCAACTCACAGGGTATGGAGGTTGTGAAGGTATCCGACAGAAAAGTCTATTTTCCCTCCGATCTAACCGACCAGAGTAAATCGCCTAAATTCATCAAAGCGCTAAAGGGCGAGGATTATATAAGCCCGGTCTACACTTCGACCCAGGCCCAGCCGTTCGTCACAATGGCGATTCCGTTTTGGGGCGCCGCGCAGAGTATCGTCGGCGGGGTTTCGGCCGAAGCCGATCTCTCATTTCTCTGGGAAGTGATTGGAAAGATCCATTTCGCGACCGCGGGGTACGCTTACTTGGTAGACGAGCATGGAAATCTCATCGCCCATGGCGATGCCACGCTGGTATTAAAAAGGCCCAACCTCCGGCAAGTCGCCGGTGTACAAAAGTTCCTGCGCAACCCAGCCCATTCCGACTCTACTCCGGCTCAGGAAGGCCGAGGACTCTTGGGTAAGCCCGTCTTGGCCACGTACGCACCCGTGCCGGAGTTGGGTTGGGCGGTTATCTTGGAAGAGCCCATCGACGCGGCCTTAGCCAATGTGGAAACATTGAAGCGCTCAGCGCTCGTGTTCCTGGCAATAGGCCTTTTCGTCGGAGCCGCTGTTATCGCTTGGGTGAGCGGCAGGATGACAGGGCCGATTCGAGACCTCCATGAGGGGGCTAAAATAATCGGGAGTGGAAATCTGGACTATCGGGTCAATATCGAGACCGGAGATGAAATCGAGTGGCTAGGAGAGGAATTCAACAAGATGGCGGGAGAACTCAAGGTCTTTTATGCCACCTTAGAACAAAAAGTGAAGGACAAAACTCATGAGTTAGAGAAAACCAACTCGCAACTTGAACAGGCAAACCGCAGCCTTGTGAACGCTAGCAAAGCGAAAGATGAGTTTCTAAATATCATGTCCCATGAACTGAGAACGCCTTTGAATGTTATCAGCGGGTACGCACAGATTCTCAAAGATGGCGTGCTCGGCCGCATTCAGCCTGAACAAGATCACGGTCT
>WNFW01001357.1_pt1 | contig 16455 bp, 13 predicted proteins | sample 5400131 | NCBI WGS metagenome assembly WNFW01 (sample SAMN13153362, study PRJNA577476) | soil metagenome | isolation source: 20 cm soil or saprolite under grassland replicate 1 | place: USA:California | collected 2016-06-15 | reverse complement strand
GCGTTCCCCGGGCATCCGATCGTGGTGCGCACGTACGACCTGGGGGGCGACAAGTTCCCCGCGGCGTTCCGCGCCGCGCCGGAGGCGAACCCGTTCCTCGGCTGGCGCGCGATCCGCGTCTGCCTCGACCAGCCGGAAGTGTTCCGCACCCAGATCCGGGCGGCGCTGCGCGCGGCCGCGCACGTCCAGATCCAGCTGATGATCCCGCTCGTCACGCGCCTCGAGGAGGTGGACGTGACACGCGAGCTGGTCGCGGAGGAAGGCGAGCGGCTCGCGCGCGCCGGCATCGAAGCGGCGCGCAGCGTGCCGGTGGGCGTCATGGTGGAAACGCCGGCGGCCGCGGTGATGGCCGATCGGCTCGCCGAGGTCGCCGATTTCCTCAGCGTGGGGACCAACGACCTCACCCAGTACACGCTCGTCGTCGACCGTGGCAACGCGCGGCTCGCGGACCGGTTCACCCCGCACGATCCCAGCGTGCTCCGCCTCCTGAAGCTCGTCGCCAACGCGGCGCAGGCCGCCAAGAAGCCGGCGAGTGTGTGCGGCGAGATGGCGTCCGAGCCGGTGTCGGCGTTCCTGCTGCTCGGGCTCGGCTACGAGACGCTGTCGGTCGCGCCGCCCGCGCTGCCGCTGCTCAAGTGGGTGATCCGCCAGGTGAGCCTCGCCGCCGCGCGCTCCGCCGCCGATGCCGCCCTCGCGGCGCGCTCGGCGTCGCTCGCGCTCGACATCGTGCGGTTCGCGCTCGCCGACACCGTCGATTTGCAGCTCATCGATCCCGGCGCCCCGTTGCCCGCCGCGCGGCGCAAAGCTACCTTGAACCGTTGAGGCCATCCCCGATGCCCGCAGCCCGCCACGTGTTCACCTCCGAGTCGGTCACGGAGGGCCACCCCGACAAGATCGCCGACCAGATCTCCGACGCGGTTCTGGACGCTATCCTGGCCAGCGACCCGGCCGCCCGCGTCGCCTGCGAAACCCTCGTGACGACCGGCATGGCCGTCGTGGCGGGGGAGATCACGACCTCCACCTACGTCCACATCCCCGACATCGTCCGCGGCACCATCACGTCCATCGGCTATACCGACGCCAACTTCGGCTTCGATGCGCAGACGTGCGCCGTGCTCACGACGATCGACAAGCAGTCGTCCGACATCGCCCTCGGCGTCGACCGCGGCGGGGCGGGCGATCAGGGGATGATGTTCGGCTACGCGACGCAGGAGACGCCGTCGCTCATGCCGCTGCCCATCGTCCTCGCGCACCGTCTCGCGGAACGGCTGGCCGCGGCGCGCAAGAACGGCGACCTGGCGTGGCTGCGCCCCGACGGCAAGACGCAGGTCAGCATCATCTACGAGGGCGACCGGCCGGTGGGCGTCAGCAAGGTCGTCGTGTCGACCCAGCACTCCGATCTCGTGGACGCGGCCGACTTGCGCGCCGGGGTCGTGAGCCAGGTCGTGCAGCCGGTGCTGCGCGAAGCGGGCTTCGAGGCGGTCGAGGCGGACATCCTCGTCAACCCGACGGGCCGGTTCGTCGTCGGCGGCCCGCAGGGCGACGCGGGGCTCACGGGCCGCAAGATCATCGTGGACACGTACGGCGGCATGGCCCGGCACGGCGGCGGCGCCTTCAGCGGCAAGGACCCCTCCAAGGTCGATCGCTCCGCCTGCTACGCGATGCGCTGGGTCGCCAAGAACGTCGTGGCGGCGGGCCTGGCCACGCGCTGCGAGACGCAGGTGGCGTATGCCATCGGCGTCGCCGACCCGGTCTCCATCATGATCGAAACGTTCGGCACCGCCACGGTCGCCCCCGCGGCGATCGAAGAGGCCGTGCGCGAGGTGTTCGAGCTGACGCCCGCCGGCATCATCAAGGCGCTGAAGCTGCGCGCGCCGATTTATCGTCCCACCGCGACGTACGGGCACTTCGGCCGTGCGCCGGAGCGGCGCCGCGTGGGGGAGCACGACGTCGAGCTGTTCACCTGGGAGCAGACCAACCGGGTCGAGGATCTACGCCTGGCGGTGCAGCGCTCCAAGCACTACCGCACCCAGCAGGCGAACGCATGACCACCACCGCGCGCTCGGCCGAGCACGACGTCAAGGACCTCGGCTTGGCAGCGGCGGGGCGCCGGCGCACCGAATGGGCCGAGCGTTCGATGCCGGTGCTGCGCCAGCTCCGCGAGCGCTTCGCGGCGGAGCGGCCGCTCGCCGGCCGTCGGCTCTCGGCCTGCCTGCACGTCACGGCGGAAACGGCGAACCTCGCGGTGACGCTGAAGGCCGGGGGCGCCGACGTGGCCCTGTGCGCGTCGAATCCCCTGTCCACCCAGGACGACGTCGCCGCCCATCTCGTCAAGGATCACGGCCTGAAGGTCTTCGCCATCAAGGGCGAGGACCACGACAGCTACTACGACCACATCCGCGCGGCGCTCGCGCACCGGCCCGACATCACGATGGACGACGGGGCGGACCTCGTGGGCGCCCTGCACATGATCGCTCTGAACCGCCTCGACGATCTGGCGCCGCCGGTGCGCCGCTGGGTGGAGCGGCTCGCGGCCGACGACCGCCAGCAGCTCGTGGCCGGGGTGCTCGGCTCCACCGAGGAGACGACGACGGGCGTGATCCGCCTCAGGGCCATGGCCAAGGACGGCGTGCTGCAGTTCCCGGTGATCGCCGTCAACGATTCTGACACGAAGCATCTCTTCGACAACCGCTACGGCACCGGCCAGTCCACGCTCGACGGCATCCTGCGCGCCACCAACTTGTTGATCGCCGGGAGCACGGTCGTGGTGGCGGGGTATGGATGGTGCGGGCGCGGATTTGCGCTGCGGGCGCGGGGCGCGGGGGCGAATGTCATCGTCACCGAGATCGATCCCCTGAAGGCGCTCGAAGCGCAGATGGACGGCTACCGGGTGCTCCCGATGGCCGACGCGGCGCCGCTCGGCGACGTGTTCGTGACGCTCACGGGGAACGTGCACGTGATCCGCCTCGAGCACATGCGGGCCATGAAGGAGGGCGCCATCATCGCCAACTCGGGCCACTTCAACGTGGAGATCGACCTTGAAGGTCTGCAGCGCGCCGGCCGGGGCCCCGTGCCCGCGCGCGACTTCGTGGACGAGTGGCGGCTCGACGGCAAGTCTCTCTATGTGCTCGCCGACGGGCGGCTCGTGAACCTGGCGGCGGCCGAAGGGCACCCCGCGAGCGTGATGGACATGTCGTTCGCCAATCAGGCACTGGCGGCGGAGTACGTCGTCCACCAGGGCCGCAAGCTGGGCCGCGAGGTACACCGCATTCCTCGCGAGCTGGACCGCGACATCGCCCGCTTGAAGCTCCAGGCGATGGGCGTCGCGATCGACACGCTCACGCCCGAGCAGCAGAAATACCTCGCCTCCTGGGATATGGGCACGTAGTGGCCGACATGCTCGAAGTCCGGGTGGCCCACCTGGGACTCGACCGCACGACCAATACTCCGGTCGTCATTCTCCAGGAGAAGGAGGGCGAGCGGGTGTTGCCGATCTGGATCGGGCCCGCCGAGGCGAGCGCGATCGCGATGGAGCTGGCGGGCGTCAAATTCTCCCGGCCCCTGACCCACGATCTCCTCAAGCAGGTGATCGTCGGGCTCGGCGCGGACCTGCGCAAGGTCATCATCACCCAGGTCAAGGACAACACCTATTACGCCGAAATGCACATCTATCGCGGCGACGCCGTGATTCAGATCGATGCCCGTCCCTCGGACTCGATCGCGGTCGCGCTGCGGCTGCACGCCCCGATCTTCACGAGCGAGACCCTGCTCGAGCTGACGTCGATCGACACGGGCGACGGGCAGACCGAGGCGGGCCCGCAGGCGCTCGATCCCGATTCGCTGAAGACCTACCTCCAGAACCTCGATCCTGAAGATTTCGGCAAGTTCACGCCCTGAGCTGCGCCTCGCCCTCCTCGCCCTGCTCGTGGGCGGCGGAGCCGGCGTGCTCGAGGGGCAACGCGCCGCGGTGACGGGCGTGGTGTGGCGCGGTGGGCGGCGGGCCGGCCCGCTGCCGGGCGCGTGGGTCGTGTTGCACCGTGTCACCATGCGCGGCGGCGGGTCGGTGGATTCGGTGCGGTCAGATCCGCGTGGCCGCTTTCGCCTGGCCGTGAGCCGGCCCGACACCTCCGCGATCTACCTCGTCAGCACGCTGCACGCCGGCGTCGCGTACTTCTCCGCGCCCCTCCCGTTGCCGCCGCAGGGGACCCGCAGCGCCGACACGCTGTTCGTGTGGGACACCACCTCCACCGGGGCGCCGCTCACCATCAGCCGGCGGTTGCTGACCGTCGCCCGGCCGAAGCCCGATGGCACGCGCGACGTGCTGGAAATCATCGAGCTGAACAACGCCGACACGCGTACGCGCGTGGCGCCGGACACCGTCCGGCCCACCTGGGCGGGCGCGATCCCGACCGAGGCCATCCAATTCCAGGCAGGGCAGGGGGATTTCTCCGCTCAGGCGGTGACGCGCCGCGGGGACAGCGTCCTCGTCTTCGGCCCTGTCCAGCCGGGCGGGCCGCGCCAGCTCACCTACGGTTACGTGCTGCCCACGACCGGCAGGCCCGTCGCGGTGCCTATCGATCAGGAGGTCGCGGAGTTGGACCTGCTGCTGGAGGACACGACCGCGCGCGCGGGCGCGCCGGCGCTCGTGGCCCTCGGCGTCACCGCCATCGAGGACCGCCGCTTCGCGCGCTATCGGGCGGGCCCGGTGCGCGCGGGCGCGCCGGTCACCATCGAGTTCCCGAGCGGGCCGTTCCGCTGGGAGCGCCTCGTGCCCGCGATCGCGGTCGCGGCGGCGGGGGCGCTGGCGGTGGGGATGTTCATCGCGTTGAAAAAGAAGACGTCTGACGTCAGCCCTCAGACCTCAGACGTCTGATGTCAGACGTCTTGCGCCGGCGTCGGGGATTGCCTAACGTAGCTCCGTAACTGCGAACGGGGCATTACGGAAGCCGGTGCGAGTCCGGCGCGGCCCCGCCACTGTAACGGGCAGATCGTCGTCGGTTCATGGCCACTGGGTGTTGATCACCCGGGAAGGCGAGCCGACCGCCCGAAGCCAGGAGACGTCTCCGTTCGCGCCACCTCGCAGATCCCTCGCGGGAGGGATGGTGGCGCTGCGCATTGGGCGCAGACGCTTCCCCATCTCCGCTCCGTCGGGGGTGGGGATTTTGCTTTGGCCCAACGCCCCCACCTCGCCGGCCTGCTGCTCGCCATCGCGGCGTGCGGCCGCGGCGAGCAGCGCGTCGCAGGATCGATCGCCGTCACCGACGACGCGGGCCGCGCCGTCGCGCTCGCCGCCCCGGCGCGGCGCATCGTTTCCTTGTCCCCCTCGTCCACCGAGCTGCTCTTCGCCATCGGCGCCGGCGACCGTGTCGTGGGTCGCACCACGTGGTGCAAGTACCCCGCGGCGGCGCTGAGCGTCCCCGTCGTCGGCGACGGGCTCAACCCCAACGTCGAAGCCATTGCCGCGCGACACCCCGACCTCGTCGTGCTCTACGCGTCTGCCCTGAACGAGACGGCGGCGCGGCAGCTCGAGCGAATCGGGATTCCGGCGGTCATCCTGCGCCAGGACCTGCTGGAGCATGTCGCCCGCGACGCCCGGTTGCTGGGCCGCCTCACCGGGCACGAGGCGGGGGGGGATTCGGTCGCCCGGGCGGTGCTCGCGGTACTCGACGCCCCCCCCCCGTGGCCCACCTCGGCGCCCCGCCGGCGGGTGGCCGTCGTGGTGTGGGACAATCCCCCCATGATCATCGGCGCGGGAAGCTTTCTCGATCAGCTGGCCGAGCTGGCGGGGGCGCACAACGCGTTCCATGACATCAGCTCGGCCTCCGCGACCGTAGCGCTCGAGACCATCGCCGCGCGCGATCCGGACGTGGTGATGACGATCGCCGACTCGGACGAGGCCAAGACTCCGGCGTTCGTCACCGCCCGCGAATGGCAGACGGTGCGCGCGGTGAGGGAACGGCGCGTGCTGACGCTTCCCGGCGCTCTGTTCGGCCGTCCCTCGCCGCGCGTCGCCGACGCGGTCGCCGAGCTGCGCCGGCGGCTCGAGGCGCTGCCATGAGGTGGGCCGGCCTGACGGCGCTCGCCGTGCTCGCCTTCGCCCTCGCGGTGCTGCTCGGCCCGGCGCACGTGCCGCTCGCCGAGCTGTGGCGGTCGCCCATCGTGCGCGATCTGCGCCTGCCGCGGGCCGTGCTTGCGTTTCTCGTCGGCGGCTCGCTCGGGGTCGCGGGCGCCAGCCTCCAGGCCCTCGTGCGCAACCCGCTGGCCGACCCCTACCTGCTCGGGTTGTCCGGCGGGGCCAGTCTCGGGGCCGTCGCCGCCATCGCCCTCCGCGTGGCGGGACCCTGGGCGCTGCCCCTCGCCGCCTTCGTCGGCGCGCTCGCGGCCATGGGACTGGTCTACCGCCTCGGCCTGGTCGGAGGCGCGGAGCTGGATCCGCGCGTCCTCGTCCTCGCGGGCGTCGCGGTGGGCGCGTTCACGGCGGCGATCAGCACGGCGATCGTGTCCTTGTCGGAGGCGACGGCGCTGCGCAACGCATTCCTGTGGCTGTGGGGCGGCCTCTCCGGAGCCAACTGGGACACGGTGTTGGCACTGTGCCTCTATGCCCCTCTGCCCCTTGCTGTTCTGTTCGCCGCCGCGCGACCGCTCGACCTCCTCGCCCTGGGCGAGGAGCCGGCCGGATACCTCGGGGTCGACGTCGGCGCTCTGAAGCGCTGGGTCTACGTCGCCGCCTCGCTGCTCACGGCCGCCGCGGTGGCCGTGTCCGGGGTGATCGGGTTCGTCGGCCTCATCGTCCCGCACATCGGACGGCTGTTGTGGGGACACCGGCACCGCGCGCTGCTGCCGGTCGCGTTTTTGGGGGGCGGGACGCTGCTCAGTCTGGCCGACACCGCGGCCCGCGTCACGGTCGCCCCGCGCGAGCTGCCGGTCGGCATCGTCACCGCCCTCGTGGGCGTGCCCGTCTTCGCCCTGCTCCTGCGCCGATGGACCCGGACCTGATTCTCGCCGCCCAGGGCGTGCGCTACCGGTACCCCGGCACCGTCACCGACGCGCTCGTCGGCGTCTCGCTCACCGCCCGTCGCGGGGAGCTCGTCGCCGTGCTGGGGCCGAACGGGAGCGGGAAGACGACGCTGCTCCGGGTCGCCCTCGGCGCGCTCGTGCCCGCCGAGGGGAGCGCGGTCGTGGGCGGGCGGCCGGCGACGGCGTGGACGCGGCGCGAGCTCGCGCGCCTCGTCGGCGTCGTGCCGCAGCGCGAGGAGACGGTGTTCCCCCAACGCGTGCGCGAGGCGGTGCTGCTCGGTCGCTATCCGCATCTCTCGATGTTCGGCGGGGAGCGCCCCGCCGATCACGAAGCAGTGAGCCGGGCGCTGGTGCAATGCGACGCCGCCCACTTGGGGCCGCGCTGGCTGTCGACGCTGTCCGGAGGCGAGTACCAGCGCGTGCGGCTCGCGCGCGCCCTCGCCCAGGAGCCGGCGCTGCTGGTCCTCGACGAGCCGACGATATCGCTCGATCTGCGACACGAGATGGAGCTGTTCGAGCTGGTGCGGGGGCTCGTGGACCGCTCGCGGCTCGCCGCCGTGCTCGTCACGCATCACGTCAACCTCGCCGCCCGCTTCGCCGACCGCGTCCTGCTGCTCGACGCCGGGCGGCCGGCCGGCGAGGGGACGCCCGCAGCGGTGCTGACCCGTGAGACGGTGGAGCGCGTGTTTGCATGGCCGGTGGCGATCGAAGCCTACCAGGGCGCTCCGCAGATGATCCCGTTACGCCGGAGACCCCCCGTATGACCCGTGCCTTGCTCGTGGCGGCGCTCGCCGTCGCCCCGCTGGTGGTGCAGGCCCAGGAGCCGGTCGATACCGCGCGATTGGGCCCGATCGTGGTGACCGCCGACCGCCTGCCGATTCCTGCCGCCGCGGTCCCCGCCGCCGTCACCGTGCTTTCCGGGGCGGCCCTACGCGCCCAGGGGATCCGCACCGTCGCGGACGCGTTGCGCACTGTGCCCGGAGCGACGGTCGTGGCGAGCGGATCGTTCGGCGCGCAGACATCGCTGTTCGTGCGCGGCGGCGAGAGCGACTACGTCAAGGTGTTGATCGACGGCGTGCCGCAGAACCAGCCCGGTGGCGCGTTCGATTTCGCGCATTTGACGCTCGACGGCGTGGACCGCATCGAAGTCGTGCGCGGGCCGGTGAGCGTGCTGTACGGGTCGGACGCGGTCGCCGGTGTCGTACAAATCTTCACGCGGCCGGGCAGCGGCGCGCCGCGCGCCCAGGCGGGCCTGCGGGCCGGCACGTTCGGGACGACCGAAGCCTCGGCCGGCCTCGACGGTGGCGGCCCCGCGTTCGGCTACGCACTCAACTTTTCCCGGTTCGGTACGGACGGGATCTATCCGGTCAACAACCGCTACCGCAACGTGGTGGTGAGCGGCCGGCTCGCCTGGCGCACGGACCTGCTCGGTGACCTGGGGCTGTCGCTGCGGTTTGGGGACGAGGTCTTCCATTATCCGACCGACGGGGCCGGGAACATCGTGGACACGAACCAGCGGCAGACGACCCGCGGCCCCAGCGTGGGGCTCGACGCGGGCCGGTTCCTCTCCTCACGGCTGGAGGTGCGGGTCAACGCCGCCTACCACGAGGACGAGGTTCGCTTCGACGACGAGCCCGACGACTCGTTGGATACGGGACCGTTCGCGTCGTATCACAGCCGTGATCGGATCCGTCGCGCCGCCCTCGGCGGGCGCTACAATCTGCACGTCGGCAGCGGCACGATCCTCACGGGGGGCGCCGAGGTCGAGTGGCAGCGCCAGCGCGGCACCACGCTGGACATCGCGCGGCGCACGGGGGCGGTGTACGCCCAGGCGGTCGCGGGATTGGACCGGGCGATCTCGGTCACGGCGGGTGCGCGGCTCGACGACAACGAGCAGTTCGGCGCCCACGCCACGGGTAGGGCGGGGGCGGTGTGGCGCGTCGCGGCGGGGACGCGGCTGCGGCTCTCCGCCGGGACCGGGTTCAAGGAACCCACCTTCTACGAAAACTTCGCGACCGGGTTCGTGCGGGGGAATCCGAAACTCGAGCCCGAGCAGTCCACGAGCTGGGAAGTGGGTGCCGAGCGCGAGGTGGCGGCCGGCGTCGCCGTCGGGCTCACCTACTTCGATCAGCGGTTTCGCAACCTGGTGCTCTACTCCTTCACACCAGTGGGCCCCGACTCGGTCAATTACATCAACGTGGCCCGCGCGCTCGCTCGCGGTGTGGAGCTGACCATCAGCGCTTCCGTCGGCGGCGGTCGCACGCTGAGCGCGGGATACACCCGGCTCACCACTCGTGTGCTCACCGGCGGTCCCGATCCCGCGTTCGTAGCGGGACAGGCGCTGTTACGCCGGCCGCGTGACGTAGCCACGATGACGTTCGCCACGCCACTCGGAGGACGCGGGACGGTGTTCGTCGCGGAACGCTACGTCGGCCGCCGCGACGACTTCGACTACGGGGCGTTCACCCGGGTCACGCTCCCCCCCTACGCCCGGACGGATGTCGCGGGAGAGTACCGGCTCACGCCGGGGCAAGGCGCGCTGCCCGGCCTGACACTCACCGCGCGCGTGGAGAATCTGCTCGACACGCCGTATGCGGAAATCAAGAACTTTCCCGCGCCGCGGCGCGCGCTGCTGGTGGGAGGCAGGTTGAATTAGCTTTCCTGGCATGTCCCTCGTGGCCACGCCGGCGGTGGTGCTGCGGACGTATCGCTACAGCGAGACGTCCAAGGTGGTGCGGCTCGCCACGCGGGACCTCGGCGTCCAGAGCGCGATCGCCAAAGGCGCGACCCGGCCCCGCAGCCCGTTCGGCGCGGGCCTGGAGCTGCTGAGCGAGGGCGTCGCCCAGCTGTACATGCGCGAAGGCCGCGAGCTGCAGACGCTCGGCGCCTTCGACGTCGTCAACCTGCGGCGCGAACTGGCCCGGGACCTGGGCCGGTTCGCCGGGGCGGCGGCCCTCGTCGAGATCGTCCTGCGCATGGCGCCACCCGCCCCCCTGCCGGCCGCCTACGATACGCTCCTCGCCGGGCTCGACGCGCTCGTCGCCTCCGAGATCGGCAGCGCCGACGGCGCCGGCGCACGGGCGCTGTGGGGTCTCCTCGCCGTGCTCGGCTTCGAGCCCGCGCTCGGCGCTTGTGTGCGCGACGATACGCCGGTGAGCGGTGACCACCCGGTGATCTTCAGCGCCGGCGAGGGCGGGGTGCTATGCGATCGCTGCGCGGCTGAGCAGCCGGCCACCGCCCAGACCCGGCTGGCGGCGCGCGACTATCGGGATCTGGTCGCCCTGAACGACCCCGCGGTGCCGCTCCCCGCCCTCGACGCCAAGCACGCCGCGGCGCACCGGCGCCTCGTCGCCCGGTTCACGCGCCACCATTCGGGGGAGGCCGACCGCTTCCCCGCCCTCGATCTCTGGGAGCGCCACGCGTGGCCTCCGCCTCAGGCCCAACCCGTCGCTTCGTAATCGGCACCGCCGGTCACATCGACCACGGCAAGACCGCGTTGGTCAAGGCGCTGACCGGCGTGGACACCGACCGCTGGGAAGAGGAGAAACGGCGCGGGATCACCATCGATCTGGGATTCGCACCGCTCCCGCTCGGCGACGGCGTCGTCGCCAGCGTAGTGGACGTGCCGGGGCACGAAGGGTTCGTGCGCAACATGCTCGCGGGCGCGACCGGGATCGACGTGGCGCTGCTCGTGATCGCGGCCGACGAAGGGATCATGCCGCAGACCGAGGAGCACCTCGCCATCGTCGAGTTGCTGGACGTGCGCCGCGGTGTGCCGGTGCTCACCAAGCGTGACGCGGTGGACGCCGAGTGGCTGGAGCTCGTGCGCGGGGAAGTGATGGCGCGGCTGGCCCGCAGCCGCATCCGCTGGGAGCCCGCGGTGGCGACGTCGGCCGTGACCGGCGAGGGACTCGACGATCTGCGCGCGGCCCTGCGCCGCCTCTCCGCCGATCTCGCGGAGCGCCGCGCCGACGATCTGTTCCGCCTGCCGATCGATCGCGTGTTCGCCGTGGCGGGCGCGGGGACGGTCGTCACCGGCTCGACGTGGAGCGGATCGGTCGCCGTCGGCGACGCCGTGCGACTCCTGCCGCTGGACCGCGAGGTCCGGGTCCGCTCGATCGAAGTGCACGGCCAGGGCGACGACCGCGCCGGCCCGGGCCGCCGGACGGCATTGGCTCTGGTGGGCGTGGACAAAGAGGAGCTCGCGCGCGGGGACGTGGCGGTGACGGGCGAGGGCTGGGCGGCGACCACCGTGCTGGATGCGGCCGTCGAGCTGCTGCCGGCGGCCAGAAGGCCCGTTGTGTCGCGCACGCGCGTGCGCGTGCACCTCGGCACGGCTGAAGTGTTGGCGCGCGCCGTCCAGACGCGCGCCGTCGGGCCGGGAGAGCAGGGGCTCGCCCGGTTCATTCTGGAGCGGCCGCTGGTCGCGCGCGGCGGTGATCGCTTCGTGCTGCGCAGCTTTTCGCCGGTGACCACGATCGGCGGCGGGGTGGTGCTGGACCCGTACCCGCCCCGGCGCCCGGGCCGGCTGCGGCAGCGGCAGATCGCCACCGCGCAGTCGGCGGCGGAGCGCCTGGCGGCATGGGCGGGGGAAGCCGGCCTGGCCGGCTTGCGCGCGCGCGACCTCCCGGTGCGGCTGGGCATCTTCCCAGGAGATGTGAGCCGTGTCATCACGGACGCGGGCAAGGGTGTCCTATCGTCAGGAGAGTGGCTGATGGCGAGGGCGACCCTGGCGGCCGAGGTGGACAGGCTGGCCGCGGTCGTCGAGGAGCACCACCACACGCACCCGTTGGACCCTGGCATGTCCTTGCAGGCGCTGCGCTCGGCGGTGGGCGGCCCGGGACAGCAAGAGGTGGTCGACCAGGTGCTCGACCTGGGGGTACGAAAGCGCGCCTGGGAGATCGCGGGCAGCGTCGTGCGGCGGCCGGGGTGGAAGCCCGCCGCCGACGCGGGAGTGAGCGCCGCACTCGCGCAACGCCTCGGTGCGGCGCGGTGGCAGATCCCGACCGTGGCGGAGCTGGAGCGCGAGTTCACCGGCAATCCCGTCCGCGCGCTGCTGGCGCATCTCGCGCGGGGCGGGGGGGTAGAATCCGTGGACCAGGAACGGTACGCGGCGACCGCCGCGCTCGTGGAGTTCCGCACGGCGCTCGAGGCTGCGCTTGGTGAGTTGGGATCTGCAACGCCGGCGCAACTGAAGGATCGCTTCGGGCTGACGCGCAAGTATTTGATCCCGCTGCTGGAGTGGGCCGACCGGCGGGGCATTACGCGACGAAAAGGGGACACCCGGGTGCTGGCGATTCGCTTGACAGCCGGCCGCGAGGGCGCCTAACTTCGGTCATTCTCACTGCTTGAAGGAGCTTGTTCAGGAGCCTTTACGTCAGACCAGGAGTGGTGATGAAGCGGTATGCCTGGGCGGTAGTGCTGGGGCTCGGGCTGGTGGCGGCGGGGACTGGTATCGCGGTGGGTCAGGGGAACAACCCTGCCCCGCCGGTTGAGTTGAGGCAGAACTACCCGAACCCGTTCAACCCGGCAACGACGATCCCGTTCACCTTGGGCGGGGAGTTGTTCGCCAACGGCCACGAGCCGCGGGTCTCGCTGAGGATTTACAACGTGCTCGCGCAGCTTGTCGCCAAGCCGATCCTTCAAGGCACGGGCAAGCCGCTCGACGAGCTCGCGCTCACCTGTTCGAACCCTTCCGGTTGCTCGTTCAGCGCCTACTGGGACGGTAACCTCATGGACACCGGGCGGCAGGCCGCGTCCGGGATCTACATCTATCAACTGACCGTGGACGGAAGGCGATTCACGAAGAAGATGATCGTCATGAAGTAAGAAAGGAGGCCACCGTGAAATCGTTCGCGTTCGCCGCAGTCCTCCTCCTGCCCGCCGTGATGGGCTCGAATGCTTCGCGGGATGCCGAAACCACCCGCGTCCGCACCCGCCTTGCTTCGGTCGAGCAGCACCTTCGCCGGACCGACGTCTCGAGACTGACCCCCGCCCAGCGGGCGGCCCGCGCGCGCAACCTCGACGTACTCCACGCTTACTGGGTGCGCGGGGTGTTTCCGATGAACACCGACTTTCCGGGCGAGCGGATGCCGTACTTCGTCGATCGCTACGGGACGCGCTGCGCGATGGCGTACCTGATCGAGCAGTCCGGACACGGCGATCTCGTGGCCCGAGTCGCCGCGACCAACAACAATGCCCGCATCCGGGAGCTGAAGTCGGACCCCGAGCTTGTGGCGTGGCTGCGGGACAACGGGCTCACCGCGGCGGAGGCGGCCCATATCCAGCCTCAATACGGCCCGCCGCCCATCCCCCAGCCGACGACGAAGGATGCCAGCCCGGGCTACAAGACCACGACCGCAGTGGCCGTGGGCCTGAACGCGACCACGCTCGTCCTCAACGCGGCCCAAGTCGGCCTCGGACCTCGTGCCAACGGTCTCCTGGGGATAGCGACCGGTGCTGCGGGGATGGCCGCCGGGATGTCGAACGTCAACCGGTCCGGTGAGCGATTCAACCTCGGTTTGCTCAACACCGGCATCGGCGCTGCTTCGGTGGTCCTCGGTGCCTACCGGTTCGCCGGGGCATCACGGGCGCAGCCGCGCGCCAGCGTTGCCCCGTGGATCGGTGCAGCCACTTCACCCGGAGTTGCCGTGAACGTCACGTTCTAAGCTCTGCAGCGTGCGTTCAAAAAAGCGGGGCCTAGTCGGGCCCCGCTTTCATTTTGACTTATCCCCGGCCAATTCGGCATCTTTCGCCCGGCACAGACGTTGCCTCGTGCCGGGGGTGCCATGATTCGACCCGAACGCCTGACCATCAAGGCCGCCGAAGCCCTACAGCAGGCGGCCGCGCTCGCGCGGTCCCGCGGCAACCCCGTGGTGAACGACGCGCATCTCTTCCACGTCCTGCTGGACCAGGAAGAGGGCATCGTCGTCCCCTTGCTCCAGAAGACCGGGCTCAACGTCACCCAGCTCAAGGCCGAGACGGCGCGCGAGGTGGAGCGGTTCCCCCAGCAGTCGGGCGCGGCCGCCGAGCCCACGATGTCGCGCGAGTTGTCCCGCGTGCTCGACCGCGCCGACGAGGACGCCAAGGGGCTGGGCGACGCCTACGTCTCGACCGAGCACCTGCTGCTCGCGCTCGCGGACGAGAAGGGCACGACGGCGCGCCAGCTGCTCTCGGCGGCAAAGGTGGGACGTGCCGAGCTGCTCGCCGCGCTGGAGAGCGTGCGCGGGGCGCATCGCGTGACCGACCAGGAGCCCGAGTCGAAGTATCAGGCGCTCGAGCGGTTCACGCGCGACCTCACCGAGCAGGCGCGCAAGGGCAAGCTCGACCCGGTGATCGGCCGCGACGAGGAAATTCGCCGGGTGATGCAGGTGCTGTCGCGCCGCACCAAGAACAACCCCGTCCTCATCGGCGAGCCGGGCGTCGGCAAGACCGCGATCGTCGAAGGGCTCGCCCAGCGCATCGTCCACGGCGACGTCCCGGAATCGCTCAAGAACAAGCATCTGATCGCCCTCGACCTCGGCGCCTTGATCGCCGGCACCAAGTACCGCGGCGAGTTCGAGGAGCGGCTGAAGAGCGTCATCAAGGAGATCACGGAGGCGGAAGGCCGGTACATCGTCTTCATCGACGAGCTGCACACCCTCGTCGGCGCCGGGGCGGCCGAAGGGGCGGTGGACGCATCGAATCTGCTGAAGCCCGCCCTGGCGCGCGGCGAGCTGCACGTCGTCGGCGCGACGACCCTCGATGAGTACCGCAAGCACGTCGAGAAGGACGCCGCCCTGGAGCGCCGCTTCCAGCCGGTGTTCGTGGGCGAGCCGTCGGTCGAGGACACGGTCGCGATTCTCCGCGGCCTGAAGGAGAAGTACGAGGTCCACCACGGCGTCCGCATCACCGACAACGCGCTGGTCGCCGCCGCGACGCTCTCGCACCGCTACATCGCCGACCGCTTCCTGCCCGACAAGGCCATCGACCTGGTGGACGAAGCGGCGAGCCGGCTGCGCATCGAGATCGACTCGCTGCCTCAGGAGATCGACGAGGTCGAGCGCCGTATCGTCCAGTACGAGATCGAGCTGGCCGCCCTCGCGAAGGAGAAGGACAAGGCGTCGCAGGAGCGCCGCCAACGGGTCCAGCGGGAGCTGGCCGAGCTGCGCGAGCAGTCGACGGCGATGAAAGCGCAGTGGCAGGCCGAGAAGGAGACAATCACCGGGCTCCAGGCCAAGAAGGCCCAATTGGAGCAGCTGCGCACGGAAGCCGACCAGGCGACGCGCCGCGGCGACCTCCAGAAAGCCGCGGAGATCACCTACGGGCGCATCCCGGCGCTCGAAAAGGAGATCGCGGCCGTCGAGCAGCGGCTCGCCCAGATTCAGAAGACGAGCAAGTACCTAAAGGAGGAAGTGGACGCCGAGGACATCGCGGAAATCGTGGCGAAGTGGACCGGCATCCCCGTCGCCAAGATGCTCGAGTCCGAGCGCGAGCGGCTGACGAAGCTGGAGGCCGAGCTGGCGCAACGGGTGATCGGCCAGCCGGAGGCGCTGGCGGCGGTCGCCAACGCGGTGCGGCGCGCACGCGCCGGCCTCCAGGACCCGAACCGGCCCACGGGCTCGTTCATCTTCCTCGGCCCCACGGGCGTGGGCAAGACGGAGACCGCGCGGGCGCTCGCCGAGTTCCTGTTCGACGACGAGCGCGCCATGGTGCGGCTCGACATGTCGGAGTACATGGAGAAGCACGCGGTGGCGCGGATGATCGGCGCCCCGCCGGGCTACGTCGGCTACGAGGAGGGCGGCCAGCTGACCGAAGCGGTGCGCCGCCGGCCGTACGCGGTGGTGCTGTTCGACGAGATCGAGAAGGCGCACCCCGACGTCTTCAACGCGCTGCTGCAGATCCTCGACGACGGCCGCCTGACCGACGCGCAGGGACGCACCGTGGATTTCCGCAACACGGTGCTCATCATGACCTCGAATATCGGCTCACAATACCTGCTGGAGGCGGGGCAAGGCGGGTGGGAGCAGGCGGAGACCAAAGTGCTGGAGATGATGCGCCAGACGTTCAAGCCGGAGTTTCTGAACCGGGTGGACGACGTCATCATCTTCCGGCCGCTCGATCATGATGACCTGGCGAAGATCGTGGACTTGCAGATCGCGCGCGTGACGCGGCTGGTCGAGGACAAGAAGCTGCGCCTCGAGGTCACGCCCACCGCCAAGCAGCTCATTATCTCCGAAGGCTACGACCCGGTGTACGGCGCTCGCCCCTTGAAGCGGGCAATCCAGCGGCTCCTGCAGAACCCGCTTGCCATGGCGGTGCTCGAAGGGCAGTACACCGAGGGCGACCGCGTGCGTGTCGATCGGGACGGCAACCACCTCAAGTTCGAGCGGATCCCCTCCGGCGCCGAGCCCGTCCGGGCGTGACACGCAAGGCTCCGGCGCTATCGCCGGCTGATCG
>WNFW01001356.1_pt1 | contig 16457 bp, 10 predicted proteins | sample 5400131 | NCBI WGS metagenome assembly WNFW01 (sample SAMN13153362, study PRJNA577476) | soil metagenome | isolation source: 20 cm soil or saprolite under grassland replicate 1 | place: USA:California | collected 2016-06-15 | reverse complement strand
CCCCCGGCCCCCCCGACTCCCAGCGATTTGCGCGCGGCCTCGGGACTGAGCGTGTGCGGCGCCAGGGCTGCAATCAGTCCCGCGGGCAACGGAGTCGGCTTCAATCGCTTCCGGTCGACGCACACCAGCACCATCCACCCGGCCGCGCCGAGCGCGGTCAAGTCGGCTCGCAAGACGTCGAAATGGAGGGTCAGCGATTTTGTCCCGACCTTGCCGACGTACGCGGCGATGCGTAACCGGTCATCGAGACGGGCGGGCCAGTAGAACTCGCTCTGAACGGCTTTGCGCGGCAGGAAGATGTCGTATTCGTCGAACATCCTCGCGTACGCCAGTCCGCAATGCCGAAACATTTCCGTCTCGGCGATCTCGAACAGCCGCACGTAGGAGCCGTAAAAAATGATCCCCGCGAAGTCCACGTCCGACCAGCGGACGTATTCCTCGATGACGAACGGTTGCGGCGCGGGGTCGGGGGGGGGCATCCCCCGGGGAAGCTAGGAGCCTACGGAGAGGCGCGGAAGCCGTCCATCCCGTAAGACTTGAGGCGCCTCCACAGCGTCGTGCGGCTGATCCCCAGGCGCCGCGCCGTTTCCGCCAGCTTGCCGCTTGTGTCCTGCAAGGTGTCGGTGATCGCCTGGCGTTCGCGTTCGGCGAGAGTGAGGGGACCGGCTGGGGGAAGGATTGCTGCTTCGCCGAGACTCTGCGCGCCGTTCTTGAGCGCGGAGAACCTCGCGCCGAGGCTCTGGAGGCGGTTGCGCACGTCGCCGTTTTGTCCGTCGATGGCGCGCCGCGCGGAGGAATTGGCGTACAGCAGGCGACCCTGCTGGTCGAAGATAACGATGCCCTCGGTCACGGAATCGATGACCGCGCGCACGAGGGGGGAGAACGTACCAGGCATGGTGCCCGTAGCAGCGACCGGTTTGTCGATCATGGGTTGGTCATCCTCATACAAATCTTGCGGGTCCAAGGTTTCATCGCGTGCGAGCGAAGGTGTTAGGTTCGTGTCAAGATGAGACTCGGGGATAGGCTAAAAGGTTGCTGATTTGTTTCGGCTTGCGCCCTTGCGCGCCATCCCCATTATTGACCGTCAGGACAACAACGTGCCGAAAGACGCCACCGCTACACGTGCCACAATCCTTGCCGCCGCCGTCCACACGCTGCAGCGCGGGGGCATCGAAGGGTTCTCTCTCGATGCCGTCGCGCACCGGGCCGGGGTTGTCAAAGGCCTAGTCCTCTATCACTACGCATCACGCGCCCGGTTGCTGCGCGCGGCTGCGACGCAGATCGCTGAAGCGCGCGACGCCGCTATCTCGGGCGCCCTTGCGAGCGGCCCGGGGACGGCGGGCCTCGATGCATGCTGGGAGGTACTCCGCCGCCAGACGGAAGACGGCACGGCCCGAGCTTGGTTAAGTGTCTGCGGGGCCGGCCTTATTGACCGATCGCCGAGGACTACAGGATTCGAAGCTGCCGCCCGTGACGCGATCGTCGACGGGTGCACCGCTGCGCTGATCGCCGGCGTGGCGCTTCCGGATGCACGCGACGCCTACGACGCGCTGTGGCTGTCCCTGCTGGAGGTTACTGGAAAGGCCTAACGGCGCCTCGGCCGCCGACCGCCGCGCATCACCCGCGCGCGATGCGCCGCACCTAAGCTCCGCAGTCCCTGCCGCAGCTCCTCGAGCGAGCTGGCCCGTACCGCCTCATGCTTGCCGCGCGTCACCGTGTAGCGCACCGGCCGATCGAACGGCGGAAGATCCTTTGGATGCAACCGGCGCGCCTGCCCTTCCTTGAGCCGCAGCCGGACGATGCCTCCAACCCCCTGCTCAACATCGTAGTCGACGGGGACGCGGTCGCCGTACAGGAAGACCGAAGATGGCATGGCATCGAGCCGCTGCCGCTCCATCTCCGGGATCGCGGCATCGGGATCGATCGCGATGCGGGAGGCCACAAATGCGTCCCAGGAATTCACGCCTGCGATCTGCGCCGCGATCTGCCCGGCGATGCGCTCCCCATTCGCCTGGGTGAGCCGCCCCCCCGAGCGCCGCCAGTAATGACCGAACCGCTCCAGCGCGCGCCGTACCCTTCCCTGATCGGGATGTGGTGTCTCGCCGGCGATCAGTGCCTGGACCAGTGCGCCACGCGCGGAATCGGCCAGCTCCTCCGGGAATGGACTGGGCAACGCCTCGACTTCGCGATCGAGCGTGAAGCCGAAGTAGTCGACAGTCCGCACTACCATCAGCCCTTCTCGGCGGCGCTGCCGCTCGAACACCACGTCCGGCTTGCCGCGGCGCGCGTACCGGCGAATGGCGCGCTCCGGGACCTGCGTTCCCTCGATGCTCGCGCGCGGGACGCCGAAGCGGTCGGCAAAGTACCGTAGCGTTCCGGCGATCGCGCCCCAGCTGCCACACACCGAGCTGCGGCTCACGCGCGCTTCGCGCCCGTCTGCGGTCTGTTCGTCGATCACGAGATCGAATGGCATGATCTTGGCCAAAAGGTCAGCAAAAAGCTCGAGCGCCTTCCGGTCTCCATAGGGCAACTTCTCGGGGAGAGGCACGTCGAGTTGCCGATAGACCGAGGCCGTCCCCAGGGCGATGTCTTCGATCGCCTTCACGAGCACGCCACGCTCCTCCGCCCAGCGTTCGATGTCGCCTTCGCGGAAGAGATGCCGCGGCAGGCCGTACACCTCGCCCAGATACCCGTGCTTGTTGACGGCCTCGGCGTAGACGTTGTAGGCCGTGATGTGATCGGAGCCCGGGACGATCAACCCTCCCAGTTGCCGCTCTTCGCGTGTCATGCGGTGCAGCGACTCGATGTTCGACGCGACAGCGACGAGCGGTACGAGCGGTGGCTCCGCGTGATAGAGCAGCTCGCCCCAGGGACGTTCCACCGGCATCGCTTCGACATCGCGGCCGTAAGTCGTTAGACGGCCGTGCTCTATCAGCCCGCGCTCCGTGAGCAGCGCGACGCTGTCGCGATAGGCCCGCCGATCGAGCGGGACGGGCAAGTCGAGCTCGGCCGCATCCACCCCAATTGCCGCACATGTGATCGCGACCCGCTCCGCGTCGCCAGCCAGCTGGAATTCGGGGGCGGTGGGGCGGAGGTCTTCGAATGCCAGGTCCCGGTCGCTGAGGATGTAGACCTCACCGTGCTGGACGCGGCCATGGACCCGACCCGCCATCTGCAGAATCTCGTTGGCACCCAGGTAGGTCCGCGTCAGCACGTTCTTGCCGCGCTCAACGACGTTCGTGTAGCGGGCATCGTAAATCACCACCGTGTCCAAGCCGCGGATATTGAGCGCCGATTGGCCCGCCGCCGTCATCGCCAGGAGAAAGGGACGTTTGACCAAACCGTCAAGGAAAGGACGAATGACGCGAATCGGCTCGCCGCCATGGTAAAAGGCTGTCGCGAGGTTGGGCCAGCGGTCGCCGAGCTCCTTCGCGATCTGTTCGACCTCGGCGCGGGTGGGCACGAATACCGCCACGCCACGCCGTTCTCGGGTGACCCGCTTCATGAAACGATCGTTCAAGAACTCGAGAGGCTGCTCCGCCACAACGTTCACCTGCGCAGCCTTGGCGGGATCGAAGGCACGCGTCTCCAGGACCTGGGCGGAGGCCAGGTATTCCGAGTAAAAGCTCGGGTCGACCGTCGCCGAGAGCCAGATGAAGCCGCAGCGCGCGCGCTTGCCCAGCGCCAGACAGAGCTCCATCTCGGCGGACGTCTGATGGATTTCGTCGACGACCAGGGTGTCCTGGGCGGTGATCAGACCATCCTGGAACCACCGCCGCGCAATGCCTGTCGTGACGATGACGACGTTCCAGGTCGGCGTCTCGGGCGTCGCTTCGCGTTCGCGATTCACCACGCCCACCTTGAGCGGCGCCTTCAGGATGGTTTCCGCCATCGTCCGGATTGCCAGCGTTTTCCCCGTGCCCGTGCCCGCCACGATGCCAAAGCCCTGACCGGAGCCCGCCAGCCGGCGAATGTCATCTCCGTGCTCCCGCTCGAGCAGCGTTTCCAGCTTCAGTCCCAGCGCCAACTCGATCGTCTCACAGGCAGCTCGAGTCGGCGCGATGACGATGACACGGCCGGTGGCTGGTTCGGCAGCGAGAAATGCCTGGGGGTCGGGGGGAAGGAAATGATCGCGGGATATGCGCACTGCTGCAATATAGAAAAAGAAGGGAGGCGCCGGCGAACCGGCGCCTCCAGCCTATTCGACGTGCCCTACCAGCCGCGATGATAGCGGCGTGCGTGATACCGATGCGGTCGCGCGTAGTAGCGCGGACCCACGACGATGATTGGGGCAGGGTAGTAGCGATAGTAGTAGGGCTGAGCGAATCGGTGATAGTACGGTCGATAGTAATATGGCCGGCCGATGACCACCTGACCGGCGAAGTACGGGTCTCCGAAACTCAAAGAGACGCCAACCCTGGTTTGAGCGCTGGCGCCGCCCGTAGCGAGACCAAACAACAGTCCGACGAGAATCAGCATGCGTTTCATGGCTGCCTCCTTGTCGTGTCCATAAGGAAGAGCCGTGCCACGGCCGCAACGCTCGTAAGTGATGTGTTGTCAATGTGATGCGAGATAGTGTCGAATCCGGGGGGATGTCCGTCAGCGGGTACAGCTGTCCGTTCAGTCTCCGAAGGCGATTCCCAGATCTCTCGCGGTCGTGATGGTGTCGGAGTCGAGCGGCACGCGCCGCGGCGTCGCGATCGCCTCGGCCAGGGGGACGGCAACGATGCGCGGCGGCTGCAAGGCGACCATCATGCCGAACTGTCGCTCGGCAACCAGGCGCACCGCCGCGGCGCCGAACCGCAGGGCGAGCAGCCGATCGAACGTCGTGGGGCTGCCGCCCCGCTGCAGATGTCCCAACACGAGCGAGCGCGTCTCTTTCCCCGTCATCTGCTCGATCGAGTGGGCCACTTTGTCGGCGATGCCGCCGAGCCGTTCGTGCGCGGGATCGATGAGCGACACCGCGCCGCCTTTTGGGACCGCACCCTCCGCGGCCACCACAATGCTGAAATGCCGGCCCTCCGCTTCGCGCCGGCGGATCTTGTCGCAGACCTTGTCGATGTCGAACGGGATTTCGGGAATCAGGATTACGTCGGCGGATCCGGCCAGACCCGCGTGGAGCGCGATGAAACCGGCGTTGCGGCCCATGACCTCGACGACCATCACCCGCTCGTGACTCTCCGCCGTCGAGTGCACTTTGTCGATGGCGTCCGTTGCAGTGGCGACCGCGGTATCGAATCCAAAAGTCGCGACCGTGGCGCCGACGTCGTTGTCGATCGTCTTGGGCACACCGACGACGGGCAGGCCCTTCTGCCACAGCGTGTGGACGATGCCGAGCGTCCCCTCGCCGCCGATCGCGATCAAGGCATCGAGGCGATTCGCCCGAAAGGATTCGAAGAGCTCCTGCGTGCGGTCGCGCTCCTCCCAGGAGCCGTCGGGCCGCTGCACGCGCCATTTGAGAGGATTACCGCGATTCGATGTCCCGAGGATTGTGCCGCCGAGGTGGGTAATGCCGCGGACTTCCTGCGGGCCGAGGGGCATCAGCTCGCCCTCGCCGAGCAGACTCCCGAACCCGCGCTTAATGCCGACGCACTCCCACCCGCGATGCACCGCCGTGAGTACGGCGGCACGGATGACGGCATTCAGTCCGGGCGCATCGCCGCCGCCGGTGGAGATGGCAAGTCTCACCGCTTGCCGGTGGCCGTCTCGCGAATCAACCGCACCACTTCACCGGGCTCGGCATGGCGCTTCAGGGCTTTCTTGGAAAAGACGCGGCGCCCGTCGGCCTCTACTTCAAAGACGCCGCCTGAGGATTGGATCAACCGCACTTCGGCATGCGGGTAGGCATCGCGGATCTCGGCCGCCAGACCGGTGGCCCGAGGCTCGTAGTTTCAGATGACGCAGTATTCAATCGTGACGGTCATGGCGTGAACGATAGTCGCGCTTGACATGGTGCGCCACGGCGCCGACCTTGCGCGATGGTCTCGGCAGCGCCGGCGTTGTTCGTCCGTGTTGCGATTTCCCTCGCCGCCCTCGTCAGCTTCGGCGCCGGGATTGCCGCCCTCGCCAGCGGCGCAGTTCCGGCCGGCGAAAACCTGCCGCTCGCCGGCGCGCTGCTCGTCCTCGCCGCCGCGCTGTCACGCCGCTTCGGCATCGCCCTCCCGGGCAACGGGTTCTCGTCCTACGTCATCGGGGTGCTGCTGTTCGCCATTCTCGATCGCGGCTGGGCATTCGCCGCGATCGTCGCGCCGTTCGCGATGCTGGTCGGCGACGTCGTGCTGCGGCGACTGCCGCTGCGCGCCGCGTTCGGCAACGCGGCCCATCTCACCGCGGGGTCCACCTTCGTGGGTCTGATGTACGCGCGGGTGAGTGGCGCGATGGGGGCGGCGGCGCTCTCGGCCGACAACGCCGGTGCGGTTGCGCTGACCATCGTCATACTGCCCATCATCGTGAACGGCACGTTTTACCTCGAGCTCGCGCTGGGGCAGACGATCGCGTGGGTGGACGCGCGGCTCACGCTGCGCTGGGAATCCATCGTCTTTCTCGTATCGGCGGTGCTCGCCATCGGGTGGCTGGCGCTGCTCCATGCCACGCTGCCGGCAGGCCCCCGCGTCCTCGTCACAGCCGGATTGGCGATGGGGACCGCGGGCAGCCTGTACGTGCTGCGTCTCGGCGTCCGCGCCGACGAGCTGCACCTCATTCAGCGCCTGGCGCAGGTGATCGCCGCCGAGCTGACGCTGACCGAGAGCTTCAAGCGCGTGCAGGAGCTGACGCGCCAGCTGGTGCCGTGGGAGCAAATGGGATTCGCCCGCTACGATGCGCGCACGCGGCAAATGGAGCTCGTGGCCGACACCGCCGCCCAGCCGGGGAAGACGTTCCGATTCGATTCCGATGCGGGCCTCACCGGCGAGGCGCTGCGCTTGCGCCGCCCGGTTGTCGCGCACGGCCTCGCCTACGATCAGGTCGTCCTCCCCGGCGCCGAGGTACCGGGCTCGGAGATGCTCGTGCCCCTCTACCATGCGGGGCAGCTCGTCGGCCTGTGGAGTGTCCGGCATTCCGACCCCACCATGTATCGCCAATCGGACGGTGACCTGCTCGAGCTGCTCGCGCCGCAGCTCGCCTTGATGGTCGCGATCGATGGCTCCCTGCGGCCCGTCACCGGCGCTTCCGATCAGACGATGCAGTACGTGCAGACGCTGACCGCGACGACCGAGGAGATCCATGCCTCGAGCGAGGAGGTCGCGGCATCGGCGCGGCGGGCCAGCCACGGCGCGGGCCAGGCAGCGAATCTCGTCACCACAGCGGCGGGCGAAGCCGGACGGTTGAAAGAGAGCGCCGCCGAGCTCGCCGCCGCCGGCGATCGTACGCGCGAAGCGGGGTCGCAGATGGAAAAGACGGCCGACCGTGTGCGCACCGGCACGCAGAACGCTGTGCGGCAGCTGACCGATCTCGGGGCCACGACCGAGGAGAGTGCCGCCGAAGTCGGCCGGCTGCGTGATGTCGCGACGCAAGTCGAACGGTTCTCCGAAACGATCGGCTTCGTGGCCAACCAGACGAATCTGCTCGCCCTGAATGCGACGATCGAAGCGGCGCGCGCGGGAATTCACGGACGCGGCTTCGCGGTGGTCGCCGATGAGGTGCACAAGCTCGCGGAAGCGAGCGGCCGTGAGGCGCGCAACGTGGGCAAGGCGGTGCAGGACACCCGCCGCGCCTTGGATCGCGCCGCGCAGTTGATCGAACGGATTCGCGGCGACCTGGGGCAGGTCGTCCAGAGCTCCGCCGAGTGGGTACAAGATCTCAATCGCATCGCCGAGGCAGCCGCCGAGACGGCGCGCGCGGGCAAACAGGTCGCCGAGTTCGGTCGCCAGAGCGCGGAGCTGGCCACGAAGATCACCGAGACGCTGGGGCAGGCACGCGCGGGGGCGCAGACCTCCAGTCAGGAAGCGGAGGCCGTTGCGGCGGCGGCGGCCGAGCAGCTGCGGGCCATCCAGGACCTCGCCCATGGTGCGGCCAAATTGTCGGCCCTCGCCGAGCAGCTGTCGCAGGCACTGCGTTTCATCCGCGGGGGAAATGGTCATCGGTAAACCGATCGCCGCGGCGACGGTCGTACTCGTGGCGACAAGCGTGGCAAGCTGCAGCGGAGACTCCGGCTCGCCCACCCCCGCCGCTCGCATCGACTACGTCGCCGGCGCCATCGAGCCGATTCTCACGCGCGGCGAACGGTTCGTGATCGAAGGCCTCGGCTTCGGCACAGCACGCGGCACGGTGCTGCTCACGAAAATCACCGGCGGCACGATCGAGGCCGCGGTCGCCGACTCCGCATGGACGTCGTTCACGATCACGGCCGTCGTCCCCGATTCGGCGGCCACCGGAACCGAAGCCCTGGCCGTTGTCACCGCGGCGGGAACGACGATCCTGGCGACGGTCCACGTCCTGCCACGGTCATTCTTCGATCCAGGAACAGTGACGTGGACCGCGCGGGCGCCCTATCCAGGCGCGGTCGTGGGCATTGGACTGACCGCGGCCGAGTTTCCCGAGCCAGGCGGCGTCCTGCGCACCACGCTGTACGCGGCCGGCGGCGCAGACCCACCGCTGATGACGCCGGACTCCGGCGTGTATGTCGCGCGCGCGACGGCCGGAGGAGCCGGGGCGATCGACGGCTGGACACGCCAGCACGACACGACGGCACAGCCGCGCAGTCGCGTGCTTCCGGCACCGCGCGCCTTCGCCGCCGCCGCGGTGGCGACGCGCTACAATTCCCGGTTTCCGGGGACCGCATTGTACGTCATCGGGGGCATCGACCGGTCGGGAACCGCGCAGTCCTCGGTGTTCGCCGCCGACGTCACGGCGGACAGTGTGATCGGCCGGTTCGTGTTCCTGGAGCCGTTACCGGCGCCGCGCGCGGGAGCGATCGGGGTCGTGCGTCACGGCAGGATTTACGTCATCGGCGGAACGGACCAGCTCGGCCAGCCGCAGAGCTCTGTCTACATGGGTCGCATCGGGGCGAACGGGCACATCGACGGCTGGTACCTGCAGCCGTCGCTCGTCGGGCCGCGGGCGTATGGGGCCGGACTGGCGCGCGACATTCGGGTCATCGCCATCGGGGGAGTCGCCGACAGCGTGCCCCCCGGCGGGGGCGTCGGAACCGGGACCCAGCGGCTGGTGACGGGCGATACGGCGGCCGTAAGCCTGCTGTCGGGATTCTTCACGGGCACGTGGGGCGCGGGACCGGCATTGCTGCCCGAAGGCCGGTCGCAGTTCGCGCTCCTCGACCTCGACTCAACAGTGTTGATCGTGGGCGGAATGTACGGCGGTGCAGGCAGCAACTCGGCGGAGACGCTCGCGGCAGCGGTCAACGACGACTCCTTGAGTGCGTTCGCCGGTCCCGTCGGCACCAATCGCATCGCCGACCTGATGTGCCTGACGGAGCCGGCCGGAACCCTGATTGGCCCCGCCGGGGTCGCGTGGCATGAGGCAGATGGGACGCATCGAGGACTGGTCGTCGGCGGAGCCGATTTAGCCACGCAGGGGCGCCGCAGCTGCGCCTGGGGTTTCTGAATGCGAGCCTGATTATTAGAGTGTGAAGTGCCGCAAACCACGGGGAGAGACATGCGCGCTCGGACAACGCTGGTGGTGCTCGGTCTCATTGCCGCTCCTGCCCTTTGCGTCGGCCAACACACCCATCAGTTCGAAATCGGTGCATTCGCCTCGTTTACACGCTACGATCGCGCGTTCAGTCTCGATAATCAGATCGGCGGCGGCGGACGGCTGGGCTATTTCTTCGGCCCGGTGGTCGGTGTCGAGTTCGACGTTGGTTATCAGCAGCCTACGCCGACGAGCGGAGGCGCCAACGCGAACCTGGCACTGGGTGGCGGCAGCCTTGTCCTGAACATGGGCAACGCGCACAACCTCTTCTATATCCTGGGCGGCTATTCGCGCCTGGCGTTCGGCGATCGCGCCGGCTACAGCTTCACCGACAACGGCGTTCACGGCGCGATTGGCGACCGGATGTTCCTCGGGGACCGCGTCGCCGTCCGCATCGAAGGCCGTGCGATCTATTCCCCGAAGACCGGATTCTCCACCGGCAACTGGGCCGGGCACATCGTTGGCTCCGCCGGGCTGTCGATCTTCTCCGGGCCGAGCGGATTCCGGGACGCCGATCAGGACGGCATCGCGGACAAGAAGGACGCGTGCCCCGGAACACCGGCCGGAGCCGTCGTCGATGCGGTGGGATGTCCCAGCGACTCTGACCGCGACAAGGTCTACAACGGGCTCGACGCGTGCCCCAACACGATCGAAGGAGCGGAAGTCGACGCGCGCGGCTGCCCGAAGGACGCCGACGCCGATGGCGTGTACGACGGGATCGACAAGTGTCCCGGGACGCCAACCGGGGCGCGCGTCGATGCGACCGGCTGCCCAACCGACACCGACAGGGATGGGGTGCCTGACGGTCCCGATCAATGCCCGAATACGCCGGCCGGCGCGACCGTCGACGCAACGGGCTGTCCAGTCGACAGCGACCACGACGGCGTACCCGACGGCATCGACAAGTGTCCCAATACGCCGGCAGGAACCGAGGTCGATACGGCGGGGTGCCAGCGCGCCTCGGACACCGACGGTGACGGCATCGACGACACCAAGGACAAGTGCCCGGGCACCGCGGCAGGCACGCGGGTCGACGCGGCTGGGTGCCCGATTCTGTTCACCGAAGCGAAGACCCCCGTGGTGCTCCGCGGCGTGACGTTCGAAACGGGGCGCTCGACGCTGAAACCCGATTCGTACACGATTCTCGACATCGTGGCGGCGTCGCTCATCGCCAACCCCGACATCAAGATCGAAATCGCGGGCCACACCGATAACACCGGATCGTCGGCGACGAACATGCGTCTGTCGCAGGCGCGCGCCGACGCGGTGCGGACGTATCTGGCCAGCAAGGGCGTCTCGCCGGATCGCATGGTCGCGAAGGGCTACGGGGCGTCGCAACCGGTCGCGCCCAACACCACGGTGGCGGGCCGGGCGCAAAACCGGCGCGTCGAGCTGCGGCAGACAAACTGAGGCGGAGGCTCACGTGACAAAGGTCGCGGTCATATTGGGAGTGTTGGTGTTGAGTTCCACCACTCTCACGGCACAGTACGAGCGCCGCTACGAGGTCGGCTTGTTTGGCGCGTTCACGAAGTACGACAAAGGCTTCAATCTCGCCGACAAGCTCGGCGGCGGCGTGCGCTTCGCGTACGGCCTGACGCCGATGCTCGGCCTGGAGGTCGATGCGCTGTTCCAGGCGCCGCAGGACGTCGGGCCATCCTCGCAGATCGAGCCGCTGATCGGCAGCGCCAGCCTCGTCGTAAACGCGCTCAATGCCAGCCGGATGTCGGTCTACGTCCTCGGCGGATACTCGCGGCTGGATTTCGGCGCGACGAGCCCATACCGGTTCACCGATGGCGGATTTCACGGCGGCGCGGGGGCAAAATTCTTCATGAGCTCGCGCTTGGCGCTGCGGTTTGAAGCGCGCGGCATCTACACACCGACGACGAACAGCTCGTTCGGCCAGAAGAGCGCCACCCATCTCGTGGGGTCGGCCGGACTCGCATTCTTCCAATCAGACGGCCCGCCCGCGGCGGATGCCGATCACGACCGTGTCTCGGACAAGAAGGACGCGTGCCCCGACACGCCGCTGGGAGCGACCGTCGACAACCGTGGCTGTCCCGCCGATGCGGACAGCGATGGTGTGCTCAATGGGATCGATGCCTGCCCCAACACGCCGACCGGTGCGACGGTGGACGCCACGGGCTGCCCACACGATCAGGACGGCGACAAGGTGTTCGACGGCATCGACCAGTGCCCTGATACCCCCGCCGGCGTGACGGTCGATGAAAAAGGCTGCCCGCCGACCCCGGGAGACAGCGACGCTGACGGCGTCAACGATCTCCTCGATAAGTGCCCGGCGACGCCCGCCGGCGCGACCGTCGATCCGACGGGATGCCCGATCGATTCCGATCACGACAGCGTGTGGGACGGACTCGATAAGTGCCCGGACACGCCGGTGGGCGCCACCGTCGATAGCAACGGCTGCCCGCTCGATTCCGACGGCGACAAGGTGTTCGACGGCATCGATCGTTGCCCTGATACGGCCGCCGGAACGCCGGTCGATTCGTTCGGATGCCCGGCGGACGCCGACAAGGATGGCGTGGGGGACGGCTTCGATAAGTGTCCCAACACACCGCCCGGGACGCCCGTCGATGCGAACGGGTGCCCGCCGGCAAAGGATACGGACGGCGACGGGGTCATCGATCCGCAGGATCGTTGCCCCGGCACGCCGGCTGGGTCGCGCGTGGATCAGTTCGGCTGCTTGATCCTCTTCGAAGAGCGCGCACCCGCGGCACCGGGAGCACCGGCGCCGGCGCGGCCGACGCTGATTCTCCAGGGCGTGAACTTCCAGAGCGGCCGCTCGGTCCTCACCGCGGCCTCGTATGCGGTCCTGGACCAGGTCGCCGCATCGCTCGTCGCGAATCCCGAGATTCGCATCGAGATCGCCGGGTATACCGATTCCACGGGCACCAGGCTGAAAAACCTGCAGCTGTCGATGGGGCGGGCAGGAGCCGTGCAACACTACCTCGCGCGCAAAGGAGTCAGTCCTTCGCGGATGCGGGCGCGTGGCTTTGGCGCATCAGGCTACATCGCGCCGAACGCGACCCGGGAGGGCCGCGCGCAGAATAGAAGGGTTGAGCTACACAAGTTGAACTAGACGCCAGAGGCGCAGCAGACGCAGCAGTGGTGATCAGGCACTAGGGGTCGGGACGAGCAAACAGTCCCGACCCTTAGTATTTTCTCTCGCCCCGATCCAACCGAGCGTCGTATGCATTTGCAACATGGGCGGCGTAGCATCCTCATCGCGCTGGCAGCCGCCCTGCTGGCGGGGCCGGCGGTTGCGCAGCAGCGGCGTGCTCGCCGCCCTGCGCCGCCCCCCGCACCTCCGCCCGCGGCCGCTCGCCGCCCCAGCGCCGCCGCGGTCATTCCCACGCCGCGGTCGATCCTGGGTTTCGATCCGGGCGACGACCGCAAGCTCGTCGAATGGCCCGTGCTGGTGCGCTATTTCGAAGCACTCGCCAAGGCGAGCCCGCGCGTGGATTACCGGGAGCTGGGCAAGACGACGCTCGGCGCGCCCTTCATCGCGCTCGCGATCTCGAGCCCTGAAAACCTGCGCCGCCTCGACTATTACCGGCAGCTCAACGCCGGCCTCGCCGATCCCAGAACGTTCCGCAGCGCTCGAGCCGCGCGCGACGCACTGACCAACGGCAGAGCCGTCGTCCTCATCACCTCGAGCATCCATTCGACCGAAGTGGGAGGGCAGCTCTCACCGGTCGCGCTGGCATACCGGCTGGCGACCGACACGGGCGCTGCCACGCGGGCGATCCTGGACAATGTGATTCTCTGGCTCGTGCCGTCGCTCAATCCCGACGGCGTCACGATCGTGGCGAAATGGTATAACCGGACACTCGGCACCACCGCCGAGGGAACGTCTCCGCCCGAGCTGTATCACCACTACGCGGGGCACGACAACAACCGCGACTGGTACGCATTCACGCAGGTCGAGACACAGCTGACGGTGGATTCGCTGTACAACGTCTGGCACCCGCAGATCGCGCACGACATCCATCAGATGGATGCCAACGGCGCGCGGCTGTTCCTGCCGCCCTATCTCGATCCGGTCGAGCCGAATGTCGATCCGCTGCTGATCGATGGCGTGAATGCACTGGGCACCGCGATGGCGTGGGAGCTCAGCGGCCAGGGCAAGACCGGCATCTCGATCAACTCCACGTACGATGCGTGGACCCCGGCACGCGCCTACCAGCACTACCACGGCGGCGTCCGCATCCTGTCCGAGACGGCGAGCGCCGACCTCGCGACCCCGATCGACGTCCCGTTCGACCACCTGCAGACCCGCTCCCGCGGCTACAACCCGCGCGAGAAGTCGTGGAATTTCACGAACCCGTGGCGTGGCGGCCGCTGGACGCTGCGCGACATCGTGTCATATCAGACCGATGGTGCGTACGCGCTGCTGGTCCACGCCGCGCATGACCGCGAGCGCTGGCTCGCGAACTTCTTCACGGTCGAAACGCGCGCGGTGCGCGGTTGGGGCGCGCGCGAGTGGCCGTACGCGTACGTCATCCCGGCGCGCCAAGACTCCGTCGCACTGAGCGCGCTGCTCGGGATCCTGCGGCGCGGCGCGGTCGAGATTCGCACTACGCTGCAATCGTTCAGCCTGCAGGGCCAGCGGCACAGCGCCGGCACGTACGTCGTCGTACTGCGGCAGCCCTACGCGTCATTCGCCAAGACACTGCTGGAGCCGCAGCACTATCCCGATCGCCGACTCTACCCCGGCGGTCCCCCGGAGCGGCCGTACGACGTCACGGCACACACGCTGCCGTTGCTCATGGGCGTCACCGCCATCGCGGCAAACGACTCATTACGCGTTCCGTTGTCGTCGCCGATTTCGCCTCGATCCGTCACTCCCGTGCCCCCTCTTCGTGAGGACTCCGTCCCACGCATCGGGGTCTACAAATCGTACGATGCCGCCATCGACGAAGGCTGGACGCGGTGGGTTTTCGACAACTGGAAGGTGCCGTATACGTCGCTGGTCGATTCCGTGGTACGCGCGGGCAAGCTGCGTGATGAGTTTGACGTGATCATCCTTCCCGATCAACCACCGCGTGAAATTCTCGAAGGGTTGCCACCGCGCTACCCCGCTCCGTACGCCGGAGGCATCGGTCCCGAAGGAAGTGAGTCGCTGCGGCAGTTCGTCGTGGATGGCGGCACGCTGATCGCGTTGAACGAAGCGAGCCGTTTTGCGATCCAGGCGTTGCTGCTACCGGTGCGTAACGTGCTCGAGGCCGTGCCCGAAGAGGACTTCTACGCGCCCGGCTCGATTTTCCGGCTCCAGCTCGACACGACACACGCAGTGGCGCGGGGACTGCGGAGCGAGACGATCGGGTGGTTCCAGGGCGGTCCGGCGTTCGAAGTGCTCGACTCGGCGGTCACACACGTGATCGGCCGCTGGCCGGAAGATCCGGCGCGTATCCTGCTCTCGGGCTGGGTCCTGCACCCCGACCGCATCGCGGGGAAAGCGGCGATTCTCGAGGTGCAACAAGGTTCGGGACGCGTGGTCCTGTTCGGCATTCGGCCCCAGTATCGAGGCCAGAGCATCGCTACTTACCCGTTGCTATTCAACAGCTTACAGTTGAAGTGAGGAGTTAATCCTTGCTCCTGCAGGGGTCAATTTCCTATGTTGATGGCCCCTATGAAGTTGGCTCGGCAGGCAGGTGCTCTCGTGCTCTGGGCCGCGACCGCGAGTCGCGGCCTTTTTGCCCAACAGTTGCCGGCTTCGCCCGACAGCATGCAGCTGCGCGGCGTCGAGCTCCGTTACGTCCTTCCCGAGCCGCTCTTCGACAACGCGCCCGCCGCACAACCGGTCAAGGCGCTCTACGTCAATGCGTGGGCGTTCGGATCGAGCAAGCTCGCGCAGCTCGTGCGGCTCGCCGACTCGACGGAGATCAATGCCTTCGTCGTCGACGTGAAGGACGACACCGGTTGCCTGCTTTATCCGTCCGAAGTGAAAGTCGCGCAGGAGATTGGCGCAACGAAGTGTGTGCGCACGCGCGATGTGCAGTCGCGGCTCGATACGCTGCGCGCCCACGATATCTACGCGATCGCGCGTATCGTCGTCGCCAAGGATCCGCTGCTCGCCGAGCGGCGGCCCAAGTGGTCGGTGCAGAATCGCGACGGCAGCGGGTTGTGGCGCGATCGGATCGGCACCGCGTGGGTCGATGCGTACAACGATTCGGTGTGGATCTACGCGGGGCAGCTCGCCGAAGAAGCGGTGCGGCTGGGATTCAACGAAGTGCAGTTCGACTATGTGCGTTTCCCCGACGAGCCGAAAGAAGCGATGGCGCAGGCCCTCTTCGCCGCCCGCAAGCGCGGCGAAACACAGCGGGAAGGCGTGCAGGCGGGCATCGCGATTCTCGCCAACCGGATCCAGCCGCTCGGCGTACCGATCACGTTCGACATCTTCGGTCTCACCGCCTCGGCTACGGGCGATCTCGGCATCGGCCAGGTATGGGAGGATTTCATCACCGTCGCCGACGTCGTGTTGCCGATGGTGTACCCGAGCCATTACTACCGGGGGAGCTACGGACTCGCGTGGCCCAACGGCGAGCCCTATCGTGTGGTCCGGAACGCGCTGAGCGAAGCCATCGAGCGCTCGCGGCCGTTCGTGAAAGCGGCGACGATCCGTCCCTTCCTCCAGGCGTTCACACTCGGGCGCCGCAAGCCGCGGTACACCCCGCACGAAATCCGCGAGCAGATCCGCGCGGCCGAAGAGTTGGGCATCCGGACCTGGGTGCTGTGGAATCCCCGCAGCGTGTATCAGCGCGATTCGCTCCGCCCCTACCGCGACGTCGCCA
>WNFW01005763.1_pt1 | contig 16465 bp, 10 predicted proteins | sample 5400131 | NCBI WGS metagenome assembly WNFW01 (sample SAMN13153362, study PRJNA577476) | soil metagenome | isolation source: 20 cm soil or saprolite under grassland replicate 1 | place: USA:California | collected 2016-06-15 | reverse complement strand
CCCGCGAACCAGCCGAGCTGCGGGACGATGTCGGGCGCCTCAGGGTTGCGGAGCAGCCAGCGGCGGATTGTGGGGTCCGTGGCATGTACGGAGACGTACAAGGGCGACAGCCGATACGCGACGATCCGCTCCATGTCCCAGGGCTTCAGGTTCGTGAGCGTCGCAAAGTTCCCGTAGCGGAACGACAGCCGGTAGTCGTCGTCGCGGATGTACAGCGGGGTGCGCAAACCGTCCGGATTCCCGTCGACGAAGCAGAAGTCGCAGTGGTTTCCGCAGCGCCGGATCCGCGGCGGCTCGAGCGTCACGCCCATCGGGAGCCCCTCGGGGCGCTCGATGTCGTACTCGACCTCCTCCCCAGTCGGAAGGCGCACCGCCAGCAGGAAGCGCTCGTCCGCCGTGAGAAACTCCCAGTCGAGGAAGTCCTCCAGCGTCCGACCGTTGACGGCCAGCAATTCCGTTCCCGGGACGAGCCCCAGCTCGCCGCCGAGCGAGTCGGATGCCACCGATTGCACGCGGATCACGGCACCTACCTGTCCTTCAAGGACTTTGTGAGGCCAGACATCGCAACCCCAACGCGGGCCGCGACTTCCAAAAGCTCTCAAATATGTCCTAGGAGGCGCGATAGCGCCAGCCGGTGACCCCCTTGCCGTTCACACTGAGGTCGAAGGCCTGGCTCTGACGCGGGGGCAGGGCGGGCACGTCCTGGGTCAGGGTCGCGATGACCTGACCGGCGACGTCGAGGAATTCGAAGGTGAGGCGGAACGGCTTGGAGGGAGCCGCCTTGAGGTTGGTGGCCACGGCGGAGACGGAGGCCCCTCCGCCGGCGCTGTCGGGGAGGAAGCTGAGGACGGAGATCTCGACCGCGAGGGAGTCGACCCGCGCCACGTACGCCTTCGTAGAGTCGCGCTGTCGCAGGAAGTCCCACCCCGCCGCCGCGAGCTTCAACGACGCCCGGTTGAGAGGGTCGAGCGTAAGCAGGCGCTGCGCGGTCGGCAGTAGGGCCGTCGAGTCGTGCAGCTGGTAGTAGGCCACCGCGAGCGAGAACAACGCGTCGCGCCGGTAGGGGTTCTTGGCGAGCCCCAGGGTGAGCGCGCGCGCCGCGGGCCGGTAGAGGCCTTGCCCGACCATGCGGGTGCCCGGGACGAACAGCGCATCGGGGTCCAGCTCCTTCGCGTGGGCGACAAGGGAGTCGAACACCGCGGCGGCCTGTACGGCGTGACCGCTCTGCGCGTACAGCGTCGCGAGCGTCGTCGCCGCATCGATCTCAGCCGGATAGGCTACGAGGGCGTCCTTCAGCGCCTCGATCCCTGGGGCGAAGGCGGCGGTGAGCGCGCTCGAGTCCGCCGCGAGCTGCTGCACCGCCGCGGCCAGCGCAGCCCGTTGGCGCGCGACCGCTTGGGCCCGTGCCGTCGAATCGCGCGTGAACAATTGCTGATCCGCCGGTGTGAGCTTTGCTCCACGCGCCTTGCGCGATTGTGACGACGTCACCAGGCGCGCCAGCAAGGTGGAGTCGTTGGTGAGCCCGCGTTGCATGGAATCGAGACTCGCGCGCACGCGTGCAGCGCGCTGCGCCGCCGGGTGGCCCTGCACCTTCCGTACGACCAGGTGCCAGGCATTGCTGAGCGCCTCCCGTTTGTCGTGCGCGAAGGCGGCGTCATCGCCGGCGGTGCGGGCCGCGAGGCGGTAGTAGGCGAAGGCGGAATCGTCGTTGGCGCGGCTCGCGTACAGCGCCGCGACGGTCGCGAACGCTTTGGGATTATGGGGCTCGACGCGGGCGGCGGCGTGCAGCACAGCGAGCGCCGAGTCCTGCTTGCCGTCCTGCCACGCCGTGAGTCCGTCGTTCACGAGCTTGCTCAGCAGCTCCGCGCGGTACGTGGCGACATCCTCGGCGCATTTCGGCGCGAGCGTGGCCGCCCGCGCCAGCGCCGTATCCGCGCCGGCTGCGTCACCGACGGCGACGTAGTAGCGGCCGAGGTAGTACCATGCGGCGGGGTTTGTGCCCTGGTTGTCCTGAACGATGGCGTCGTTCAGGGCCTTCTGGGCCTGGCCGAGCTGCGCCCCGCGCAGGGCCTGTATCCCCTTGTCTATCTTGGAGTTGGCTGGTACAAGCTCGCAGGGAGGCCGGGGTGGCTCCCAACCGGCCTGGGCGGCGAGCGGGACGCCGAGGAGACCGGTCGCAAGGGCGAGCACGGCGACGCGCGCGACGGCACGCATGGGGGGCTAGAAATGGCGCCCCCGCGAGCCCCTGTCAACTCCAGACGAACGCCCCCCCAAGCACGACCGATTGAGAGCCATCCTATCCGTGATCGGCACCCGCGGCCGGATGCAGCCGCGCCCAGGCCTCATAGCGTCGCAGCGTCGACGCCGGATCGTCGCTGTACCACCGGTAGCCGCGGCGCCGCTCCTCCCCGATCTCGCGTAAGTCGTACCGGATGACGCCGTCGCGGTCGCTGAAGATCGGCCGGTTCGTGCCGATCTCGTAGAACCGCGCCCAGAGAGGTCCGGCGCCTTCCCTGGCCACCAGCTCGCCCCGGGGCTCGTAGGTGTAGCCCTGGATCGCCGTGTGGCGGAACCACACCGCGGCCGCATGCACGGCCTCGACCACGGCTGGACCCGGCGACTCGATGCGCATGAGGAAGTCGAGGATGGCAGCGCTCTCCCGGCCGCTCAACGCGGCGGGCTCGTACGCGCGCCCCCGGACCGGGACCAAGTTGAGCGGGTCGTGCTGCGCTGCCCACACAGTCTTGCCGCCGACCATCACCTGGCTCGCGAGCACGCACCCGATTCCGCGATCCAGGGCGGCGGCGGCGCGGCGGCGCCCCTCTTCGGGAACGAAGCCGTACTCATCGTGGGCGACGGAACGGAGGAGTTGGAGGGCGTGCACCATCGCATCGTCGTTGTACGTGACCGCGTCGTGGTAGGACCCGACGAGCGGGTAGACCTGCGGCCAGCAGCCGTTGGGAAACTGCGAAAGGAAGAGGTAGTCGAGCCCGCGGAGAAAGCTGTCGCGGTAGCGGGGATCAATGTGCAGTCGGATGACCCCCGCCAGGAAGCGCATCTGCTCCGTTGTAGCACCATTGTCGAGGGTGCCGATCCAGCTCCAGTCGCCCTCACTCGCCCAGCTCTCGCCCGGCCGGCGGGGCCGCTGGAACTCCACGCGCTTGGACCATCCGCCCGTGGGCGTTTGGAAGGAGACGATGGCGTCGGCAGTGTGGCGAGCTTCGTCTCCCCGGAACCACGCCTCGGTCATGTTCTTGTCGAGCACGAAGCCGGGCCCGGCCGGCGCCGGCGTAGGTCTCTCTCGCCCCGCAGCTCTCAACTCCGCGTCCATCGCCGCGCGGTCGCGCTCGCGGTTGTGGCGGGAGGCCTCGAGATAGCGGAGCCACGCGTCCCGCTCGGCCGCCGGGAGCGCGGCGATGCGGGCGGTGTCGAGGAGCGGCCCCCCCCCTCCCCCTCCCTGCCCCGCCGCGCGTCCCGCCAGCGGCAGGAGCGCCAGGAGTGCGACTGCCCGCTTGCTAGCCCACCACGGCCGGGACACGCTCGATGCGCCTCATGATCACAAAGAACAGCACCGCACCTAGCGGCCCCATCGCCCCGACGAGCAGATAGACCGGCGCGTAGGAGAAGTGGTCCACCAGGTAGCCGACCAGCAGCGTGAAGAGCATGCTCGCCACACCCGCCGCCGTGCCGCCGATCCCTGCCACCGACCCCACGTCTTGCTTCGGGAAGCAGTCGGATGGAATCGTCAGCACGTTGACGATCCAGCTCTGGAAGGAGAAGGCGATCAGGCTCACCCCCGCGAGCGCCACGGCGTCGCCGCGCGCGGTCACGACCGCCGCCACGCCGACCGGGACCAGGAAAGCGCTGCCGAGCATCACCACCTTTCGCGCCCGGTCCACGCTCCAGCCACCCCGGATGAGGAGACTGGACAGCCCGCCACCCGAGAGGTTCCCCAGGTCGGCGAACAGGAACGGGATCCACGCGAGCATCCCGATCAGCGCGAGGCTGAAGCCGCGCTCGTTCTTGAGGTAGTTCGGCAGCCAGGAGATCAGGAACCACCAGATGGGGTCGGTGCAGAACCGCCCTGCGACGAGCGCCCACACCTGGCGGTGCCGGAAGAGCGACAGCCACGGACGCCGTGACGCGGCCGCGCCAGCCTCCGCGGGGGTTTGGTCGGAGAGGATGTGCGCGCGCTCCGCCTCCGAGAGGCGCGGATGGCGTTCCGGCGTGCGATAAAAGACGGACCAGAGCGCCAGCACGACCGTCGAAAGAGAGGCGCCGATGAAGAAGGCGTAGCGCCACCCGAAGGCCAGTGCGACCCAGACGATGAGCGGTGGAGCCACCACCGCGCCAATGGTGGCGCCGCTGTTGAACACGGCCATGGCGAAGGCGCGCTCCCGCACCGGAAACCATTCCGCCACCGCTTTGGCCGCGCCCGGCCAGTTCCCCGCTTCGCCCATCCCGAGGAGAAACCGGAAGGCCCCGAGCTGCGTCACGCTGCGGGCCGCCGCGTGCAGCATCGAAGCGACGGTCCAGATGCCCACGAACAGCATGAAGCCGGCGCGCGTGCCGACTCGGTCCAGCACCTTCCCCGAAACGGTCTGTGAAATCGTATAGGCCAGCAGGAACATGAAGACGACGCGCGAATACGCGACGTTCGTCATGTCGAACTGCTCCATGATGGTCGGCGCCAGCACCGACAGCGTCATGCGGTCGATGTAGTTGACCACCGTGAGGAGGAAGATCATCCCGATCATCAGCCAGCGCAGGCCGGTGAACCGGCGGGCGCTGGCGGGGATCGGGGCTCTCGCGCTCACCGTGCCCTCAGGAGAAGTACAGTCCGCCGTTGATCTCGATCGACTCTCCATCGATGTACGAGGAGGCGTCGGAAGCGAGGAAGGCAATGGCGTTGGCGACGTCCTCCGCCGCCCCTTCGCGCCCCACGGACGTGCGGGACACGACGGCCTTCCGGACCTCGGGCTTGGTGAACGTGTCGTGGAACGTCGTGTTGATCAGCCCGGGGGAGACGCAGTTGACGCGGATCTTCCGCGGGGCCAGTTCTTTTGAAAGCCCGCGGGTGAGCGTGAGCACCGCGCCCTTGGCCGTTGCGTAGGCCAGGGCTCCGCCGCCGCCGCCGTCGCGGGCCGCCAACGACGACAGGTTGACGATCGCGCCTCCCTCGGGGATGTAGGGGAGCGCCGCGCGGGTCACGAGAAAGACGCTCGTGAGGTTGAGCGCGACCACCGTATTCCAGAACGCCTCGTCCATCTCCTCCAGGCGCTTGCGCGCGACGAGGCCGCCGGCGTTGTTGACCAGGATGTGAATTCGGTCACCGAAGGCTCGCCGCGTCTCTGTGACGAGGTGCTCGACCTCCTGGGCACGGGTCACATCCGCCCGCACCGCCACTGCCTTGCCCCCGCGCGCGACGACCTCGTCCACCAGCGCACGCGCCCCCTTGTCGCTGCTGCAATAGTTCACCACTACCGCCGCCCCGCCGCCAGCGAGCGCCAGCACCGTAGCACGCCCAATGTCACGCGCGCCGCCGGTCACGAGAGCGACCTTGTTGCTCAGATCAACGTGCATCCTTGACTCCTTCGACGGTGTAGTTGCCGGTCCATTCGTACGTTTGCCCGCCGAACGTGATCCGATGGCGGGCGTTCTCCGAGGCCGGGCCGTTGCTGATCATGACCACCCAGCGGAGCCCGCCCTCCCCCGTTAGCTCCACTACAGTCGCCTCGGCGTCGTCGCCGAGCACGCGTATCCCCTGCAGGCGCCCGCGCGCTTGCTCCGAGCGCTCCTCCGCCTCGCTGAAGTAGCCGTGCGGCTCGATCACGCAGGCGAAGACATGCTCGCCCGCTCGACGGCGGACGATCACGAGCGGCTCGGCGATTAGGTTGAAGTTCGGGTCGTGCGCGCCGGTGCGGCCGAACAGAACCTCCGTGCCGGGTGCCGCCGCCACGGTGAAGGAGTAGTACCGGCTCCCGTCCAGCCAGGTCAGTTGAACGGGCGCATCGGTGGCTCCCGACGCCTCCTTCCAGATGTGCTGATAGCCGAAGCGGCTCCCCAGCGGTTCTCGGCGCGTTGTGTCCGCCCGGTACTTGACGGTGGTGCTGATGAGTTGCCCGCGGAAATGGATCGGATAGTCGTAGGTATGCGGCGCGGCGCTCGAGAGCCGGTAGAGATCGAGCACCACAGGGTAAGGGAGGCGCGCATCCCGGACGAGGAGCATCGTGCGCTGCATCCCGACCCCGCGGTAATAGCCGTCCGCGCGGGCGCTCATCGCTTGGACGCGGGGGTTCTTCGCGTCGAAGAAGTGGCGCCGGGCCCACATCGCCTGGGCCGTGTCGAAGTCGGCCCGGTTCTGCGACGTCTGGTCCACGACGACCGTGTTGTGGGCGATGGTCTGCATGGCGTACGAGTCGTTCTCCGGCAGGTAGCGGCCGCCGAACTTCGGCTCGATGTTGATCCAGCGGCTGAACCCGTAGTCCGGCACCACTTCGCGCCCGCCGTCGAACAGGATGAAGTGCAGCTTGTCGAAGTGGCCGTGGCCCTCACCGTGCACACCGTACTTCATGAGCAGCATGGTCGCATCTTGCCCTTCGCCCATGCGCAGGATGCCGAGGCCGCCGCGCTGTCCATCGAAGCCGTCCGTGAACTCGACGCTCCCCCAGCTCATGCTCGGTGGCCGCTGCCGAGCGGCCATGTCCTTCGCCACCTTCATCCCCGCGCCGTTCAGGATCACCTCGTCCTGGAGCGCCGCCGCGCCGAGCAGGTTCTCATCAGCGCCGTAGTGGGCATAGGTCAGGTCGACGGCGAGCGTCACCTCGGGTGCGGTGATCGCCATCGTGCGTGAGGCATCGTTGATCGGCGGGAACACGCCGTTAGGGAAGGCGGTCCGAACGGCCGAGTACAGCGCCTTCTTCAGGATCTGACCGCGGTAGTCGTAGATCCCGACCTCGGGCTGGTTCCGACTCACCGCCTCGGCGAAGTAAAAGAAAGGCATGAGCGCGTAACGGATATAGTAGGGACCCTCCATGTAGTAGCCGTCGGGTGAGAAGAGCAGGTCGAGCTGTCGCAGGAAGCCGCCCTTGCGATCTTTGGTGGTGCCATAGAGCGCCCGCTCCACGTACTCCCGGTCGCCCAGAACGTAGCCGAGCATGCCGACGGCGGCCGTGGCCCAGGTGCCGTGGTTGTGGATGCGGTCGAACTCCTTCGCCTGCTGCACCGAGAGCCAGTCAGCCATGGGGCGGAAGATGTTGGTCTCGAAGCGCGCGCGTGCCGCGGGCTCGAGCCAGTCGTAGATGCAGTCGTAGGCGACGGCCGTGTACAGCAGCCAGTTCGCTTCGTTGAGGCTCTGATGGAACAGCTTCCCCGGCGCCTGGTTGTGGGCGAGGGGGTGCGCGCCGAGCGTCGGGTAGAGGACGGCGTACCGGTCCAGCAGGTCGCGCACGAAGCGTGCGTAGCGCTCGTCCCCCGTGATGGTGTAGAGGAGCCCCGCGAGCTGCATCTCGCGGTAGTTCTGTTTGTGGCGCTCGTGGGCGTACCCCCCGGCCTCCCCCGGTTGCGGGACGTCGATGGGCGTCGCCAGCGCCCGCTCGACCGTCTCCCTCGCCGCCGCCAGCGAACGATCGAGCAGCGGGTACTTCCCCGCGGCGGCCCGGATCTCGGCTCCCTCCTCCTTCGTGATGAAGAGGCTCGGGTGCTTGATGTTGCCTGCCTTGGCCTCCGGCGTCGGGTAGAGCAGCGCGGAGCGGTCGGAGCGGACCAGCTCCGCCGGGAGCGCCCGGATCACCTCCGCGTAGCGGGGCTCCCCGAACGCCGCCTGCCCACGCCGGAGGTCCACGAGGAGAAGCTCCATCGGCTCGGGATCGATCTGCGGCCCGGGCCACGCTGTTTGCCGGCTGAGGGGAACGTACGGAGCGATGTGGTCGATCGCCTTCTGGAGGCTCCCGCCGTTCGGCGCCTGGTAGCGCCACAGGTCCACCCCTACGTGGCGCCCCATCTCGGCCAGCCGGGAAAGCGCTTCGATGTTGAAGCCGCTGTAGTGCAGTGAGCGGGTGCGCTCCAGCTCGATCGGCTGGCTGCCGTCCGGTGTGATCTGCCAGCCGATGCGCTCCTTCACGTTCTCGATGATGGAGCGCGCCAGCGCGGTGTCACCGGCGAACAGAGCGTACGCGGCGGTCTGCGCGGCGAACCAGGAGCCGTGGTTGTTCCGGGCCTGTCGCTCATGCTCGCCGTTGGGGCTGGTGCGCAGCCAGGTCAAATACCGGCCGAACCACTCCTTCAAGCCCCGCTGATCGGCCGTGGTCCAGCTCGCGGAACCCTCGAGCAGCCCGATCGCGTCCACTACCTCGATGAACCAGCGCGTATCGATGATCCCGCTCCCGCGCTCCGCGTCTATCCCCCGGACGAGCTGGGCGAAGCGCAAATGCGGCCGAGGGTGGCGACGCGAGGCTGGTCCAGGTCACGCTTGCTCTCGGAGTTCGTCTCGCCGTCGCGGCGGATGTAGGGGAGCCCGGCCGGCTTGCCAGGGTCCGGCCACCAGTAGGGGCTGAGCGAGAAGTAGTCGTGCCTGTCGCCGCTGGGCGGCAAGAGTGTGGTCTTGTCGGTCACGGCGACCGGAGTAGCGTCGCGGGCCAGCGCCGCGACCCGAAGCAGCTTGTCGAGAGCGGGCCTCAGTGTCGTGTCTCCAGCGCGGAGTTGCTCCCGAGTCCGGGCGAGCATCTCGCCTCGAACCACGAAGACCTCCGGCGCGGTTGTCTGCGACGCACCGGTGGCCACGACGACGGCGAGAGTAACGGTGAGTTTCGTTACCACCCCGGGTTCTGCGCGCCTTCCAGCTTCGGGTTCAGCTCAATAGCCCGCGCGGGGATCGGGAAGATGCCGTGCATCTCGAGCGCGAGCTCGAAGCGACGCTCGGCGAACAGGCTGTCCTTGAAGTCGGGCTGGCTGAGCCCCGCCGTGAGGTCCGGCACGCCGGCCCTCGCTCGCACCTGATTCACGAGCCCATACGCTTCGGCCGTCGGGCCGGAGATCTCGTTGATCGCCTCGGCCATCGAGAGCAGCACGTCCGCGTAGCGCAGCAGGATGTAGTCCGGCGCCTCGGCCCCGCCGTCGGGCGCTGCGAGATCGACGTACTTCCGCGGCGCCGGACCCGTCGATCCGTAATTCACGGCGGTCTGGATCCCGGGTGTCCAGCTCCAGGTGACGGTCTTGCCGGCATTGGTGAAGGAGGTGAGCCACGTGCCGGCCTTTCGCACGTCTAACGTGTCGTAGGAGTCGTAGAACGGACGCTCGGCCTGGAACTGGTTCTGAGCTCCGGCCTGGAAGATCTGCGGGCTCGTGATCGGCGTGAACCACTCGGTGATGCGCCCGCCGAAACCGTCGACACGGATGTTCTGGATCGAGAAGATGATCTCCGGGCTCCGCTCGTTGCTGCCGTCGAACAGGCTGGCGTAATTGGGATCGAGCGAGTAGCCGAGCGTCGTCACGGCACGGAGCGTGTCGAGCGCCGCCTGGTAATTGGCGCCGAGCGCCGGTACCGTGGCGGCGCTCTGCAGGTACGCTTTGCCGAGCAGCGTCAGCGCCGCACCCCGCGTCGCCCGCCCGTAGTCGGCGGACGGCCAGCTCGCCGGCAGCACCGCGGCGGCCTCGATGAGGTCCTGGGCGATCTGGGCCCACGTCTCCTGCGCGGTCGCGCGCGGCAGCTCCGCGCCTTCGATCGACGTCGTCGCACGCAGCTTGAGCGGCACGCCGCCGAACAGCCCCGCGAGCCAGTAGTAATGGAGCGCGCGCAGGAACTTCGCCTCGGCCACGATCTGGTCGCGGCGCACCGGGTCCATGGGGACGGCCGGGACGCGGTCGATGACGGTGTTGGCGCGGTTGATCCCCGCGTACGCCGCCTCCCAGATCCCCTCGAGGTAGGGATGCGACGAGCTGAACTGCGTATGGTAGTTGTCCACCATGCTCCGCTCGTTGGCGGCGCTGAGACGGCTCGTCACTACCTCCGTCGGGTACTCGGCCACCATCCAGAAGTTGCGGCCGACGTAGTCGCTGTTCGACAGCGGCGACGGTAGGGTCACGAAGGTGGCGTAGGCGGCGTTCACCGCGGCTAGCGCATCGCCCGCGTTGCGGTAGAAGTTCTCCGGCGACACGAAGTCGGCCGGGACTTCCGTCAGGTCGCGGCACCCCCCGGCCGCCAGCAGGGCCGCAGCGAGGGAGACGGTTCGCAGCAGGTTGCTCATGGATCCCTCGTTCCCATCAGAAGTTGAAGCTCATGCCGAACGTGACGCTGCGCGCCAGCGGGTACGCACCGATGTCGATGCCGCGGTTGGTGTTCCCCACGGACTGCGCGCTCACATCCGGGTCGAAGCCGGTGTAGTCGGTGAGCGTGAACAGATTCGTCCCCGTCACGTACAGCCGCGTCGCGCTGAGCCGGAACCGTTGCAAGAAGGACTCCGGGAGCGTGTACGAGAGGGTCAACGTCCGCAGACGGAGGTAGGAGCCGTCCTCCAGGAGGTTGGACGTAAAGTTATTGGTGCCCACCTGATTCGGGTTCTCGCCGATGCGCGGGAATTGCGCGTCGGTGTGCTCCGGAGTCCAGCGCTCCAGCCACCGCTCGCGCGAGAGGTTCACGCGCGGCGAGCTCTCGGTGCGAATGCGATTGATGTTCAGGACCTTGCCGCCGTACGAGCCCTGGAGGAGGGCGGTCAGCTCGAAGTTGCGCCACTCGATGGTGTTCGTGAGACCGAGGGTAAAGTCCGGCGTCGGGTCGCCGATGTCCGTGCGGTCGTTGAGAGTGATGATGCCGTCACCGTCGAGGTCGAGCACCTTCATATCCCCCGGGCGGAACGACTGGTTGTTGAAGTTCTTCCATGTGATCTGGGCCGCCTCGGCCGAGTCGCGGATCACGCCGGCACTCTTGAAACCGTAGAAGACGCCGATCGGCTTGCCGACCTCGATCATCGTGCCTGGGAGGTTGTAGTCGGTCGTGAGCAGGTCGGCGAAGATGCGCTGTGGGCCTCCCAGGTCGACCACCTTGTTCTTGTTGGTCGCAAGGTTCAGGTTGGCGCGCCAGGCAAGACCACCGGCGCCCCGGGGCTCGACGATGCGCGCGTCGAGGCCGAGCTCGAAGCCACGGTTCTCGATCGCGCCGCGGTTCGCGAGCGCGCTCTCGAAGCCTGTCTCGAAGGGGAGGTTGATCTGGAGCAGCAGGTTGGTCGTGCGCTTGCGGTAGTAGTCGGCGGTGAGCGTGATGCGGTTCCAGAGGCCGAGATCGACGCCCAAGTCCACCTGGCGCGTCGTCTCCCACGTGAGGTTCGGGTTGCCCACGGCCTCCGTGTAGTAGCCAGCGTAGGGAGTCCCGCCGAAGCTGTACCCCTGGTTGTTGAGGCGTGCGAGCGACTGATACGGCCGGATCGACGGATTCCCGGCGAGCCCATACGAGGCGCGGAGCTTCAGCTCAGTAAGAGCCGCGATGCCTCTGAGCCACGGCTCTCCGGACGCACGCCACGCGACCGCGGCCGACGGAAACGAGCCCCACTTCTTCCCGGACGCGAAACGCGACGAGCCGTCGGCGCGATAGGTGAAGGTGAAGAGATAGCGGTCGAGCAGCGCGTAGTTCACGCGGCCGAGCCACGACTCCAGCGTCTGTGTCGTACGTCGGGAGGTGACGCTCGGGCCGCCTGCCTGCGTCCCCGCCCCGATGTCTGCGTACCCGGTGATGTCGTTGACGAAGTTGCTGTTGCTCATGGTCTCGCCGTCGACGTCCTGCTGCTGCTGCGTGTATCCGCCGAGCACGGTGAGATCGTGCGCGCCACCGAAAGTCCGTCTGTAAGTCAGCGTGTTCTCGTTCAGCCACGACGACGTACTGCCGCTGGCGCGAATCGCTTCGCCGTTCGCCTGCTCGCCGCGCAGCGTGGTGCGCGGATAATAGGTGTGGCGCGAGCGGTCCGCATAGTCGGCGCCCACGCTGATGCGCGCCTCGAGCCCCGGGAGCAGCTCGAGCCGCCCGAAAATGTTCCCCAATAAACGGGTGTCGCTCAGGCTGTCCCGCACTTCCTGCGCGAGCGACACCGGGTTCGGCGTCTGGGGCGCATCCAGCAACGTGGAGTAGGCGTTCAAGTCCGTGTTGATGTAGGAGTAGGTGCCGTCGGGGCGCCGCACCGGGAGGATCGGGACGTACTGGAGTGCCGCGCTGACGGCGCCGGCGTTGCCGTTCTGCTGCCCGGCCGTCGGGACGGCCTTGCTGCGCACCTGGTTGGCCGTGAATGACCCGCCCAGCTCGATGCGCGAGCCGATCGCCTGGCTCAGGTTGAACCGCGCGGAGTAGCGGCGGAAGCCGGAGCCGACCACGATGCCGTCCTGGTCGTAGTAGCCGCCGGAGAGCGAGTATCGCGTCGGGGAGGCCCCGCTCGTCGCGCCGCGTACCGAGAGCTGCGCGTTGCGCACACTTGCCGTACGAAAGATCGCGTCCTGCCAGTCCGTGTTGATCCCGCTCGCCAGAATCGACGCCCGGACGCTGTCCGGGAACGGATTGTACGGCGTGCTCGAGTTACGCGCGAACTCGTTGGCGTAGTCCATGTACTGCTGCGCGTCGAGTAAGTCGTACTTCTTTGCCACGCTCTGCACCCCGGTGTAGAAGTCGAGGGTGAACTGCGGCTTGGTCCCCCGACCTTGCTTGGTGGTGATGATCACCACACCGTTGGCGCCGCGGGCGCCGTAGATCGCCGTCGCGGAGGCGTCCTTGAGGATGCTGATGGCCTCGATGTCGCTCGGATTCAGCGCCGCGAGCGGGTTGGGCGGCGTGGTACGCGTGCGTCCGCCGTCGCCGACCGCGGAGCTCTCGATGTCGTTCTCGATCGGGAAACCGTCGATCACGTAGAGGGGCTCCGAGTTCCCCGTGATCGACGAGGTGCCGCGGATGCGGATGGAGAGGGCACCGCCCGGCTCGCTCGATGCCGTGGTCACCTGTACACCGGGCGCGGTCCCCTGCAGGATGCGGTCGAGGGAGGTGATGGGCGCCTTGGCTAGCGCCTCCATCTCCTCCGCCGAGACCGATGAGATCGCGCCCGTCAGATCCCGGCGCTGCGCCGTGCCGTAACCGATCGCGACGACCTCTTCGAGCTCGGTGGGCCGCGGCGTCAGCGCGAAGTCCACCGTCGTCTCCTGGTCCGCCACCACGGTGACCGGCCGCGACACGGCGGCGTACCCGATCCGGACCGCTTTGACCGTGTACTCGCCCGGGGGCACGTCGGCTACGCGATAGCGCCCATCCTCACCGGAGCGCGCGCTCAGTCCCGTGCCCGTGACCGTGACGGTCGTCGCGACGATCCCCTGCCCGCTCATGGTGTCCGTCACCTGTCCCACGATCGCCCCGACCTGCAGCCCGCGCAGCCCAGGGCGCCTGACCAACGCCGCCCGGCCGTTGGCGCTGAACACCACGTCGACGCTCGCGTCGAACAGGACGTCCGTCAGAGCCGCGGCCACCGTGATCCCCTCGGCGCGCAATCGGACCCGTCCGCCCGCCGGCAACACGTCGTCGCTGTACACGAGCCGGAGGCCGGATTGCCGCACGATCTCCTCCAGCGCCTGCTTCACCGTCGCGCCGTCCAGCTGGAGCTCCAACCGCCGCCCGAGGACCAGCGTCCGGCTGACGTCCACGGGAACGAGCCCCGACGGGGATGCGAGCAAGAACTGTGGGCTCGGCTCGAGCGTGACGGCCGCCAACTCCTGGGCGCCGGCGCGCCGGCCCGCAGCCAGGGCCATCACCACGATCACACACCACGAGAATCGCTGCATAGTCACTGCCCTCCGGCCTTCTGCGAGAACACGACGGTGCGGCCCGACCGCTCGACGTGCGCATCGAGCGATCGGCCAATGAGCTCGAGCACCTGGGACGCGGCTTCGTCGGCGAAGGTCGCGGTGAGCCGGCGCTCCGCCAAGGCCCGGTCGGCAATGCGGATGTCCAGGTCGAACCAGCGCGAGAGTGAGGCCGCCGCCTCGCGGAGCGGCGTGCCGTCAAACACGAGCGTCCCCTGAGTCCAGGCGACGTAAGAGGTAAGGTTCACGTTGCGCGTCAGCACGGCCGTCCCGAGCGAGTCCACGCGCGCCAGGTCGCCGCGCGAGAGTTTGAGCAATGGGCGTGCGTCACTCGAGTCGCGCTGCAGCGTGACCACGCCGGCCACGACGACTACCTCGAGCCCCTGCTTCTCGGGTCGCGACGCCACGACGAACTCCGTTGCGATGTCCTCGACAACGGCGTTCGCCACGTGCACGCGGAAGGGGCGCGTGCGGTCGTGCCGCACCTCGAAGTACGCTTCGCCCTCGAGGAACAGGTCGCGCGCCGCTGGCGTACCGCCGCGCCGCCGTGCGCCCAGACTCGCGGCGAATCGCAGCCTGCTCTCCGGCGCGATCACTGCGCGGCTGCCGTCCGGGAGATCGAGCACCGCCCGCTGGCCGCGACGCGTGGCCACCTCCCGCATCGGGATCGGTGGCGGGGGTTCCCGCAACTCCAACAGCAGGGTGACGCCGGCGAGGGCGAGGATGACGGCGGCGGCAGCCGGGAGCACGCGTGCGGCCCACCGCGCGGGCGGGCCGGGGGCCGGCCGCCCGCCCTCCGACACGAGCGTCGGCCGCGGGTACGGCTGCTGCAGCTGGGCCGCGATCCGGCGCCAAACGGCGTCATCGGGGTCGAACTCCCGCGGCGCTCCCCGCTCCCAGACCCTGCGCAGGGACTCGACCACCTCGCGGTTGGCCGCATCGGCCGCGACCCAGCGCTCGACCTGGGCGGCATCGGCCGGAGCCACCTCTCCACTCAGGTAGCGAGCGAGCGTCAAGGAGTCGATGTCGTCGGTCATCACCCAGAGAACGCGCGGCGCGGCAGGTGACCCTTACTTCAGGCGGGCGGAAGTCCCGGAGCTTAGACCCGCCAGGCGGCCAGCCGTACCCGCAGGGTCGCCAGCGCCCGCCCCATCTGCACCTCAACGGTCTTCACCGAGATGCCCATGACCGCGGCGACCTCGGCGTAGCTCAGGTGGTGGTAGCGGTTGAGGCGGAACACCTCACGGCAGCGGTCGGGAAGCGTCCTCACCGCCTGCTCAATCGCGTCTTCCAGCTCTTCCACGCGGGCCGCTTCGTCGCTGGGAGGTGGTTGCCGCGGAGCGAACGCGTCAGCGCCCCCGCGGGCGACGCGCTCGCGGAACTCGGCCTCGACGCGCTCGTGCCGCAACCAGCTGATCGCGCGGTTCCGGGCCGCGCGGAACAGGTAGATGTTGAGCGGTGCGGCCAGGTCCCACACGTGCCGTTGCTGCCAGAGATGCAGGAACAACTCCTGAATCACCTCCTCGGCACCCTCGCGTGAGCGCAAGTAGCTCGCCACGAATGCGCCGAGGTCGTTTTTGTAGGCGCGGAACATTGCTTCGAACGCCTGCACGTCGCCCACGCGGACGCGATCGACCCAATCGCGGTCGCGCGCCATGACCTGAGCGGTCCTGGACGCCGCCGTGCTCGAAGAATCCGACGGGAGCGTCACCCCATCCATGCTCTAAGCTGGAGCGCGATGGGAAACGCGTCAAACCAACTGCGTTGCAGCGAGGCGGGGATGTCAGTGCCAGAAAAACGTGGCGACCGCGCCGGCTGGGAGGGTGTAGCGGAGGGACTGGCTGCCCTCTAGGACGGTAAAGGCACGGTCCTGGACCGCTGTATTGACGACGATGAGTGCCTTGGAGCCGTCATCGGCGTTCCGGAAGGCCACACTTTCGAGCCCGGCGACACCGGAGGTCGACGCGACGCGCCGCGCGCCCGGGCGTACGAACCGGCTGGCGTGCGCCAGCGCATAGTACTCCACGTTGCGCGTGACGGCGCCGGAGGCCGAGCTGATCGTCACCACGCCACGACAGTCCCCGCAGCCGCCCGTATGCGGCCCATGGTTCTCGTCCAGGGCGAGATTCCAGAGGAGTACCCCCTTTGCCCAGTCGCGCGTCGCATCGATGATGAGCGTGCCCACGAACCACTTGAGATTGTCGGCGAAATTCGGCGCCCACTCCCCGCCCGAGCACTCGGTGAAATAGGCGTCCTTCTCCGGGTGGGCGTCATGCACCAGCGTCTGTGCGGAGACGTCCCCGCCATAGCAGTGCCACGCGACCCCCGCGATGTAGCGCGGCGCCGCGGAGTCGGCGAGCACCTGGAGCGGCGACTGGTACTCGTCCCAGTTGTGGTCCCAATCGAGGATGATCGTCCCAATGCCGCTCCGGGCGAACAGGGGCCCTAGGTACTGGCCGACGAAGCGCGCGCGGGCGGGTGGCTCGAGCCGCATCCCGGGATAGTGCGCCGGCTCGTAGTGGGGCTCGTTCTGCACCGTAATCGCGTAGATGGGCACGCCCTCCGCGCGGTACGCCTCGATGTAGCTTCGGAAATACTCGGCGAAGGGTCCGTACGCCTCAGGGAGCAGCGTCCCCTGGATCAG